>WNGF01002990.1_pt1 | contig 23298 bp, 22 predicted proteins | sample 5400641 | NCBI WGS metagenome assembly WNGF01 (sample SAMN13153371, study PRJNA577476) | soil metagenome | isolation source: 80 cm soil or saprolite under grassland replicate 2 | place: USA:California | collected 2016-06-15 | reverse complement strand
CATCGACTGTCTGACCATGGCGTGATCCATCAGCCCACCCTGATTGAAGTAACAGATGAACTCATCCATCTCGTACTCACGCCGTAAGGCGCGAACCTTTTGCACGCAATACTCTGGATCGCCGAACACGGCCATCTCGCGGTCGACGTCCTCGTATGTCACCCTCTGGATTCTGGCCAGGACCTGCCGGAAGGCTTCGAAGCTCTTGATGTCCGCGTCGCCGAGCGGTCGAAGCCGCTCACCGGCCTCCCGCAAGAAGTGCAGCAGACTCGTCTCACACTCCCGGCGCGCCTGCGCTCGGCTAGCCGTGACGTGCACCGGAAAAGCGAGGGCGGCGTCACCCCGGGTGCCGGCAGGGAGGGCGCCGCGATACACCGCCAGGCCCTCTTTCAGCTTGTCCGGAGGATTGATGAGCGGCGTGGCGAAGATGGGAAGTCTGCGGCGCGCGGCGAGCGGGAAGGTGTCGGGGCTATTGGCGGCGATCCGCACCGGGGGATGGGGTGTTTGCACGGGTTTCGGAACCACCGTCAGGTCGCGCGCCCGAAAGTACTTTCCGTGGGACGAGAAGCTCTTCTGCGTCCACGCCTGGAGGATGAAGTCGAGCGCCTCCTCGAAGCGTTCCCGGCTCTCTTCCTGGGGTATCTCGTATCCCGCGTAGTGGACGGGGGCCGTGCCGCGCCCCACCCCGAACTCCAGTCGGCCGTCGCTGAGGATGTCGGCGATGGCCGCTTCTTCGGCGATCTTCACCGGGTTGTGCAGGGGCAGGAGCGTCACCGCCGTCCCCAGGCGAATCCTCGTCGTGCGTTGCGCGGCGGCGGCCAGCACCATGAGTGGATCGGCCAGGATCGAGAACGCGCGGCTGAAGTGGAGCTCGCCGAGCCACACGGTATCGAAGCCCAGGCCATCCCCGAGCTCGATCTGCGCGATGAGGTCCCGGTACCGCTGACGCTCCGAATCCGCGTCGGCGCACGGTAACTGGTCGAAGAAGCCGAAACGCATATCCCCTCCTCACGCCTTCTTCAGGGTCAGCCCGATGAGCCGGTCGGCCCGGTCTTGTCGGTCGAGGTCGCGGCAGGTCGCGATGATGTCTTCGAACTGCGCCGCCGGGATCGGGAGCCCCGGGACGACGCCGCGAATGCGGCGCGTCTCCTCGTCGAAGTCCCAGATGAACTCGCGCCCGGTGGACTGCTTCGTGTAGCTCTTACCGTCCTTCGTGTAGATCGTGATCCGCGGGCCGAAGAGCGTCATCCGGTGCGACGGGATCAGCGTCACCCGCTTCATCAAATCCAGCACCTCGGGCGGGTCACCGGCGCCAGCCGGATCGACCTGCGCCTTCAGCACGGGGTAGCCGCGCTTCACGACGCCGTACGCCGTGTAGTACGCGGTGCTGCCGGGCTTCGACTCCAGGTCTTCCCGTCGGCTCGGGAAGGCCGGGCTGGGATACTGTGTCTCGAGCCAGTTCACCACGGCTTCCACGCGCTCGACGTCCTTGTAGCCGATGTCGTGCTCTTCGCAGAGCTTCGCGGTGACGTCGACGTGCGCGATATTGTAACCGGCCGTGGAGTAGATGCGGTAGAGCGTCTCGAGGAAGATCCAGTCCTGCCCCAGCGCGGCGGTGATCTTGTCCAGGCTGGTCTGGGTGTCGCCCACGAAGCTGTAGGTGAGCCGGCCTGTGTTGTTGCCCGCGTAGGCGTGATAGAAGCCGGCGTCGCCTTCGAGGACGGTCTCGCCGCCGACATGCCCCTGCCGCGCCAGCGCGACCGCCAGCATGGCGTTGCGCACCGCGCCGCCCTCGCGCAGGGCGCGGCCGCCGCTGCGCGCCCCTTCGAGGTTGCCGGCGGCCAGGCTCGCGCAGAGCGCGATCGTGCTGTTCACCTGGTCCTCCGTGAAGCGCATCATCTTCGCGGCGGCGACGGCAGGACCGAAGATGCCGAACACCACACCGGCGTGGAACCCGCGCGCCATCACGGTCGGGATGAAGTCGGCCGCCAGCCGCTCCAGGACCTCGTAGCCCGCCGCGATGCCGGTGATGAAGTCGCGTCCGGAGGCCCCCGCCGTCTCGGCCGCCACGAAGGCGCCGGGGATGATGCTCGTGCCGGGATGGGTGAGCATCCGGAAGGTATCCCACTTACCGCCGGCCATCCCCATCTCCGCGTTGGCGAACGCGGCGCCGCCCTTCGTTACCCTCGTGCCCTCGACCATGATGGTGGCGCCGTTGCGCACGCCCGCTTCGTCGTCGACGATGAGCTTCACCGCCTGCTGGCCGCCCGGGGTCAGCGAACCGAGGAGCACGGACGCGAGGCCGTGGAGCGTGAGCCCCTTGGCGCGATCGACCACCTCGGCAGGGAGGTCCTGGTAGCGAAGACCCGCGACCCACTGCGCAAGCTGCCGGCTGAGAGAGGCCATGCATTCCTTCCCCTTCCCTGCGTGCATGAGGGGCGGCTGTCGCGCAGTGGTGGCTGCGGACCGCCCGGGCGGGCCGGCTCCCAAGCCAGGCCCGCCCGGGCGCAATCGACCGCGGAAGACTACCGCAGGGGCGAGAAGGACGCCGGGATCAGCAGCTTGTTCTCCTGCCGGATCGGTCGCACCCCGGACTGCGGCGGCCACTGGCCGTCCTTCCGGGATTCCTCCCGGATGCGGTTGCGCTCGTTGGAGTCCTTGTAGACCCAGACGTGCACGAACTTGTTCAACCCCCCGATCTCGCTGGTCCAGCAGGCGGCCAGCGGCGACAGCTTCTCACGGGCCGGAACGGCCTTGCCCCACGCCTCCAAAACCTTTGGCAAGTCGCCCGGGGCGTAGGTGTAAATCCGCATCTCGTAGAAGTTCCCGGTGCCGAAGTCGCGGCTGCCCAGCGGCTTCATGAACGGGGCGGGGATCATGATATCGGACTGTTGCTCCACGATCAGATCCCGCCCTCCAGGCAGCTGCGCAAGCTCGGTGTCCTTCGCCATCGCGTCGCGCACGGCCGTGCGTTGGTCCAGGTTCTCGTAGGGCCAGGCGTGGATGACCTGATTGAGCGGGCCGAAGTCGGTGTGCCAGAAGGCCCCGAGCTTCGAGTGCTTTTCCCGCAGCGGCTTGCGCTTGGCAAAGCGATCCTCGAATTCGGCCACGGCCCCGGTGCGTAGCGAGTAGGTGCGAACCTCGTAAATCATGGGTCCCTCCTCTACCCGCTACCTACCCGCGACGCGGCGCCGTGTCAAGGTCGGACTGTGATCACGTACCAGCCCAGGATGACCGTCTCCATCTCGAACGCCAGCGACGTCAGCAGATCGGAGGGCCACTGGAAGCGGAAGCTGCGAACGCGGAAGGCGGCGAGGATCAGGGCCGAGACGCGCCGTTTAGCCGGCCAGCGACTCGATCGCCCGCACCTCGTCGGCGGAGAGCGACAGGTCGCGGCTGGCCAGGTCCTGCTTCATGTGCTCGGCGTTGGAGGTGCCGGTCAGCGGCAGCATGCCGACCGCGTGGGCGAAACAGAACACGACCTGGGCCGGTGTAGCGCCAAGGCGCGCCGCGATGCCGGTGACCAACCGATGGTGCAGCACTTCCGGGTTGGCCGTGAGGAGCGAGAAGCCCTGGTAGACGACCCTGCGCTCAGCGCAGAAGGATCGAACCTCGCGGTCCCAGCCAAGGCGCGCGAAGCAGCGGTTCTGGACGAACGCGGGAGCCTCGTCGCCCGTCGCCGCCATTTGCTCGAGGTGTCGCAGAGAGACGTTGCTCACGCCGAGGAGTCGCGTGTGGCCGGCATCGCGCTCTTTCCCCATCGCGGCCCAGACCTCGGCATCGTCGTCGGTCCAGCCGCGCCCGGAGACGGGCCCATGCAGAACGTAGCTGTCGACGTGATCGGTCCCGAGGTGCTCGAGCGAGCTGGCCATCGACTGGGCGACCTGCGTGGAAATCCCGGCCGCAGGGTCGTAGGGCAGCCGGTGGTCCTGGCCGCCCTGGTAGGTGAATTTCGTTTGCAAGAAGAGATCCGCGCGCGTGACCACGCCCGCGCGGTAGGCGGCAGCGAGCCCCTGACCGACCCCGGCCTCGAAGTAGTGCCGCCGCTGGTTGGCGGTGTCGATCCCCCGGAAGCCCATCCGAAGCGCGAGCTCGGTGAGGGCCGGAGTCCGGTCTTCCTTCCAGGCGGTGCCGTAGAGGAAATCGGGAATGGGTGGCATGGACCTCAGTCTACCCGCTGCCAGGCGAAATCGGCTACGATGCACCCCGCTGGCGGCGGGCCGTCAAACGAGAGGTTGTCGACCGAGGAGGCAGGCATGATTCTCGAGCGCTTCAAGGTTCCCGCGAAAGACCAGGTTCTCGTCTCTGAAGCGGCGTTACGACGCACGGTGACACAGATCTTCGAGAAGCTCGGGCTGAGCCCGGAAGACTCCGCAGAAGGTGCCGACGTGCTGACGATGACGGACCTCCGCGGGGTCGAGACGCACGGAGTGTCCAACATGCTGCGCGCGTACGTCCGGGACTACAAGGCCGGTAAGCTGGATCCTCGGCCCGGTTGGCGGGTGGTGCGGGAATCGCCCGGCACGGCGGTGATCGACGCCGAGCGGCGGCTCGGCATCATGGTCGGACCGAAGGCGATGCGGCTGGCCGTCGACAAGGCCCGGAACGTCGGCGTCGGTGTCGTGACCGTCTACAACAGCGGCCACTTCGGCGCGATCGGCCACTACGCTATGCAGGCCGCCCTCCAGGGCATGGTGGGAGTCTGCTTCACCGGGGCCGGACTGAGTGTGGTGCCCACATTCGCGTCCAAGCCGCTCCTGGGCACCAACCCGATCGCGCTCGCAGCCCCGGCGCGTCACGAGGCGCCGATGCTCTTCGACGCCGCGACGTCGGCGATCGCGGGGAACAAGATCCGGCTGGCCATCCGGGTCGGCTCGCCGCTTCTGCCTGGCTGGGTCACGGACAAAGACGGCAACCCGATCATGGAGGAGAAACCGGTCTTCAATCGCGACGAGTATCACCAGGCGCCGCTCGGTGGGACACGAGAGCAGGGCTCCCACAAAGGCTACGGCTTTGCCCTCATGGCCGAGGTCTTGTCCACCGTGCTGGCCGGGGCACTGCCCACGATGCTGGCGCCCGCAAGCGGGTCCAAGAATCATTTTGCGGCGTACAACATCGAGGCCTTCACCGACGTCGAGCAGTTCAAGGACACCATGGACGAGATGCTCAAGACCCTGAGAACGGCGAAGCCAGTGTCGGGCCAGGACCGCGTCCTCTATCCGGGACTGTCGGAGTCCGAAGAAATTCAGACGCGCCGGGCCAACGGGATCCCGCTGCACAAAGAGGTGCTCCAGTGGTTCGCCGAGTGCACGAGCGAGCTGGGCATTGCGCCTCTCGTAGCCAAGAGCTGAACAGACAGAGTGTAGACGGCCAAACGGGAGGATCCGACATGGCGAAGGGCACGCTGATCGCGGCGATGAACATGGGGCGGGCTGCCGAGGACGAGTTCAATGACTGGTACGACACCGAGCACCTGCCGGAACGGCAGCGCGTGCCGGGTTTCCTCGTGTGCCAGCGCTGGATCGGGGCGCCGGACCGCAAGGTCTCGATCGCGACGTACGATCTCGACAACGTCAAGGTGTTGAAGAGCCCCCCCTATCTGGCGATCGGCGGCGAGAATCTGTCGCCGTGGTCGAAGCGCGTCACCGGCCGGGTCGACCGCCTGATGCGCTTCGAGGGCGATCAGATCCTGCCCGGGGACCAACTCCCGCCCGACAATGCCGGCGGGCTGCTGCTGAACGCGATGAACATCGCGCCCGAATTCGAGGCCGAGTTCAACGAGTGGTACGACAAGGAGCACATCCCGGCGCTCAGCGCCGTCCCGGGCGTGCTGTGCGCCCGTCGCTTCCGCGGCAGCAGCGGCAATCGCAGGTACGTGGCGCTCTACCACCTCGCCACGCCCGAGGTGCAGGAGTCGGCCGAGTGGAAGCAGGCGCGGCAAAGCGACTGGACGAGCCGCCTGCAGCCGCATTTCCGCGATCACCTGCGCCTCGTCTGCCGTCGCTACGTTCGCGGCCGCTAGCGCGACTTCGGCAGCTTGGTGCGGCAGGGATCGAGAGGACCACGCGGCACGCGTGCGCTGGTCCGATGCGGCTGGGCTCCATCCAGGCGCGTCGCGTCCGTCGCCGCTTGCCGGGAACGGGTCCCTTCGATCCCTGCCGCACCAAGCTGCCGAAGTCGCGCTAGCGGCGCTCGTTGTCCGTGCCGCACGGCGTTGCCACTCTGACCACCGCGGCTTCTGTTAATGGTCAGATATTGCGAAGTTTTTGAGGTTGGTGTATATGGCACCGCCCATGCTGCGGGTAGCACGTAGTCCAAGCAGATGGGAGGAGCCCACGTATGAAACTGATGCTTTGGGTCCTGACCGTAGTCGCTGTTGCGCTGTCGCCCGCGATGTCGCTGGCCCAGTCGACGGCAGGCGACGCCCGCAAAGCCGAGAAGGCCGGCGAGCCGACGAGGCCGGCCGGAGACGGCGTCGGGCAAATAATGAAGGACTCCTGGCTCACCACGAAGGCAAAGATGGCGCTCGTCACGGACAAGCGAGTGAAGGCCCGACACATCAAGGTCGAGACGCAGGGCGGGGTCGTCTCCCTGCGCGGCAAGGTGGCGAGCGCCGAGGAACGGACCGCGGCGGAAGAGGTCGCGAGAGGCATCAGCGGCGCGACGTCCGTCAACAGCGCCCTGCAGGTCGTCCCGGACGAGCAGAGGAAATCGGTCGACGCGAAGGACGACGGGATCGAAAAGACGGTGAAGGGGCGTCTGGACAAGGACGAGTACCTCAAAGACACCGACATCAAGGTGCGTTCCGACAACAGCGTGGTGACACTCATCGGCAAGGTACCTGACCACAAGACTCGGGCTCGTGCCTCCGACTTGACGCGCGGGGTCCCCGGCGTCAGGGCCGTGAGGAATGAGCTCGCCCAGAAGGGTTAGTCGGCCTCCGGACCCATCCATGTTGTCTCTGGCAGACCTGGAGAGAGCCCTGGCGCTCGCTCTCGGCGAGTTCGGTCCTGCGTGGAAGATCGTCGGCGACTGCGCGCCGGTCGACCCCTTCGATCCAAGCCATTGGGACTCGGGCTCTCAGAGCTTTCAGGTCACTCTCCGCCACCGCGTGACGGGACACCTCAAAGTGCTCGGCCGTCGGGTCGCTTACGAACCGAGTGCGGGCCTTCACCGCGCTGTCGCCCTCTCGCTCATCGAAGCGTACCGCCATGGGAACGCCGAGCCGATACGACAGTACCTGGAGGACATCGGCGTCGCCGCCACCGCGGCGGGCGACGCGACCCACTTCTTCCGCCCCCCCTCGGTCGTCCCATCACCGGATGCTGCGAGTGGCAAAAGGGCGGAGGTTTCGGAAGCCAGCCGAGAACCCGACATCGTCAGCCGTGTGTCCCGCTCTGGGGTCTCGACGTCCCGGAGCCCGATCGTCGCGAGGCCGAAATGGCCGTCCCTGTCGACGGTCACGTCACGCTGGCGGCGCGAGACGCCGCGACCCGCGTTACCCGACACCGCCGCTGGAGGTTCGGGCGTGCCGGCGGCAACAGTCGAATGCCGAAAGCCAATGCTGAGCAGGCTCAGGCGGGAGTTGGAGATCTGGCAGTGGCGTCGAGCCGCTAGCAGCGAAAACTCCAGGGGCCCGCGCACCCCAGCGAATTAGTCCGGTAATCGGGCGTTCTCGTTTTGAACCCGTCGGCGCTGGATTTACACTATCCTGCCGTGGTGACACTCCCGGCGGGCGCCTCCACGCTGATGCGCTCAACGCGGCGCCTGGACGCATCCTCGCTGAGCCGTAGCGTCTTCCCGGTCTTCGTCGTTGGTCTCGCGTCGTCGATCACGCTCTCCGAGAGCGCGCTGGCCGTGCTCACCGCCTTGTGGCTCTGGCGCCTCCGCGATCCGGCCGTGCGTCAGGAGCAGCCCTGGTCTCTGGGGTTACCGATCGCGTTGTTTCTCCTGGTGACCCTCGTGTCTGCCCTCGCGTCGGACGTCCCCGGGCGAAGCCTCGTAGCCGCCAAGGGGCTGCTCACCGTGTTCGCGTTCTTCGTGACGGCCGACCTGCTCCGGAGCGTCGATCGGGTCGAGCGATTCCTGACCCTGTTGGGGATCCTCGGCGCCATCCTCGGGATTGTTGGTCTCGTTCAAGTCATGACGTGCCCGACGCCTGTACCGCAAGTATGGCCGCTCGGCTGGTTCTTTCATCGTTGCGACCGCGCCCGCGGGCCGTTCAGCATCTACATGACGCTCGGCGGGGTGTTGACCTTGATCCTTTTGGTAGGCTTGCCGCGGCTTCTGGCGGGGAGCCAGAGGGTACGCGGGCGATGGGGATTGTGGCTCGTCACCTTGGCCGGGCTGGGTGTCACTTACGTGCGGGGCGCGTGGGTCGGCTTCCTCGCTGGCCTCGGCGTACTGCTGCTCACCCTGCGCCGCGGGCGCACCTTCATGATCATCGGCATCGCGCTCATGCTGACCATTGCTCTTCTCGGTCCGGAACGTCTGAGCTCCCGCGTCCGGAGCGTCGTTGATCCGAACGACGTCACGGTGCGAGAGCGGCTCTACATGTGGAAGAGCGGGCTCGCCATGTGGCGTGAGCATCCATGGCTCGGAGTGGGGCCAGGCGGGGTGGGGCGGGCGTACCGAAATTATGCGCTACCGGAGGCGGTCAAAAAGAGCACCGGACACGTCCACAGCTCACCGCTGCAAATCCTCGTCGAGAGAGGCGTGGTGGGACTGATCGCGTGGCTCTCGATCTGGGTCGCCTTCTTCGTCTCTGCAGCGCGACTGCTCCGGCGTCTCGACGGACCAGCGCGCGAACGTGAGCGCACGATCGTGGTCGGTAGTCTTGCCGCCATCTCAGGTTTCCTGGTCACCGGTCTCACGGAGTGGAGCTTCGGTGATGCCGAAGTCGTGCTGATCGCCTGGACCCTGGCGGCGCTTCCCTTCGGCGTGGCGATCGGCTTGGAGCCGTCCTCCGCTCCGGCGATGAGACCGGATAGTTGAAACCTACGGGTGAAGGAGCAGCTCGCTTCGCGAGCTACTTCTTGGCCCGTGCCTGCTCGTAGAGCGGCAGCACGCGCTGTGAGAACACGCCGAGATCCTTGATGCGGTCCTCGTTCGACGGGTGGGTCGAGAGGAGGGCCGGCGGTCCACCCGCACCCGAGATCTTGGCCATCTTCTGCCACAGGGGGATCGCCGCCCGCGGGTCATAGCCCGCGCGCGCTGCCAGCTCGACGCCCATGTGGTCGGCTTCGGTCTCATGGATGCGCGAGTACGGCAGAAGGAACGTGACCTGCCCGACCAGGCCGGCCAGGTCGGCTCCCGACTGCCCGATCCCGAGCACGGCTCCGACCGCGCTCGCGCCGACGCCGGTGGCGAGCTGTTGCGACGCGCGTTCGCGCCCGTGCTCACGCAGCGCATGGGAGATCTCGTGTCCCATCACGGCCGCGATCTCGTCGTCCGTCGACTCGAGCTTCTCGAGGATGCCGGTGTAAAACGCGATCTTGCCGCCGGGCATGCACCACGCATTGATCTCGGGCGAGGTGAGGACATTCACCTCCCATTTCCAACCCGGAGCGTCCTTCCGGAACACGCCGGTCTGCGGGATGATGCGCCTGGCGATCGCGCGGACGCGCTCGACCTGCTGCGCATCCCGGTTGACGTTGCCCTTCGGGCTCTGCTCCTGGAGTACCTTCTGGTAGGCGAGCGCCGCGCTCTGGTCCATCTCCGCCGACGAGACGAGGAGGAACTGGCTGCGCTCGACCCCGACGGTGCCCTTTTCCGTCGTCGTCGTGCACGCGGCGAGCATCACCACGGCCACCGCTGTCGTCCCGACGAGACCGGTCATCCGTTCCATCATGATCCCTCCCTCGGGCGTTGGGTGCCCATCGACGCCCCCGGGCCGCCCGCCGGGCATTCTCCGCTGCGGCGCGAACGAGATCAAGCCGCCGGCTCCACGGCCGTTCGAGCCGGCACGCGCAGAGCGACGACGAGCGCAACGCCGGTGAGGGCGAGCACGGCCGCGAACCCGCAGCCGGCGCTGAAGGAGCCGGTGAGGTCGCGCACCCAACCGGTTGCGGTGAGGCCGACGATCGCGCCGACGAAGCCGATGCTGTTGCTGAGGCCGAACGCCGTGCCCAGCTCCGCCTCGCGGACCATACGGCCCAGGAGCGCGTAGACCGCGCCCCAGATCGACCAGCAGAAGAAGGCGGCCAGGAACAGCACGACGGCCAGCCCCGGGATCGATCGCTGTCCGATGACCGCGGCCATGGCGAGCATCGACAGCGCGAGGCCGGTGAGGCCTGCCACGATGACAGTCTTCGAGCCGTAGCCCCGCTTGACGAGACGGTCGTGGGCCCACCCGCTGACGACCATCCCGAGCGAGGCCGCGATGCCCTGCAGCGCCGCGTAGCTGCCGGCGCGCCCGAGGTCGACGACGCCCACCTCGTTGAAGAAGAGCGGAGCCCAGGTCGCGAGGATGAACTGGTTGGCGATGGCGCAGAAGCTGACGAGCCCCAGCACCCAGAGCGGCCCGTTGGAGAAGAGACGTTGCAGGCGCTGTCCGACCGGCACCCGCGCCGCCGACGACGTCGGCGCCGGTACATACCGGACGATGAGCACCGCGGCCACGACGGGGCCGAGCCCGAAAAGGATCATCACGGTCCGCCAGGGCAGGACCTCCACCAGCAGGCCACCGATGACGAGGCCGAAGGTGAGGCCGAGGCCGGGTCCTGAGAATGACACGCCCTGGCCGAGGCCGATCCGGGCAGGCGGGGTGACGGTCGCGACGATGGCCCGATCATTCGAGAAGAGCGACCCCTGGAAGGCGCCCGTCAACGCCCGAGCGGCGAAGAGCGTGGCGAACGAGCCGGCCAGCCCCGTGAGACCCGCCGAGAGCGCTCCACCCAGCAAGCCGAGAACGAGGATGCGCCGCCGGCCCAACCGGTCGCCGAGGAGGCCGGACGGGAACTGCATGATCACGTAGGCGTAGAAGAACGCCGACGCGAGCAGGCCGGCCCGCGTGTAGGAAAGCTGGAGCTCGTCGATGATCGACGGCAGCAGCGCGGAGAATCCGATGCGGATGACGAAGTTCGCCGCCCACGCGAAGATGAGCAGGAGCCACACGAGCACGTACGAGGGCATGGACGACACGCGGTCGGGAGTCTATCCGCGAGACTGCTATCGAAACTGGACCGGCTTGTTCAGGTAGAACTTCCGCATCTCCCGATACGTCTCCTTCGCCGCGGGCCCCGTCGCGTCTCGAACGAACCACCAGATCTGGCCCGTGTCATCATCCACATCGCAGACCCGGCGCCTCGGGGTTTGAAGGCTCCCCTGTCGCGCCGAGCCTCCCAACCGCCGCGTGAAACTGCGCCGAGCTTAGTCCCCTGGTTCTTTGACGGTCAAGACAGTCGCGGACCCTCCGGATCCAGGCCCTTCAGGTGGCGGTGACGTGGGCAGCCGCCACGGCGTGGGCAGCAGCCACGGCGTGGGCAGCCGCCTTGACACCGCCAGCAGTCGCAGGCAGAGTCGCGGCACATTCCGACGTTCGATCTCGCGGCACAGGTCCCGAGCATGATGTCTCTGACCGTCGGGCCGCTGGCGCCCGACGCGAGACAACGAAGGAGGACGACGTGATGAGACGCCTATCTGCGACGCTGCTCTTGCTCCTGCTTTCGCTCGCCGCCGTCACGCCCGCCGTCGCCGCCGAGGGACAGCTGACCTGGGCGGTTCACATCTCCCTCGCCCCGACGTGGTTCGACCCGGCAGAGACGCCTGGGATCGTCACGCCATTCATGATCTTGTACGCTCTCCACGACGCGGTCGCCAAGCCCATGCCGGGCAAGGCCATGGCTCCGTGCCTGGCCGAAAGCTGGGCGGTCTCGCCGGACGGCCTCACGTACGACTTCACCCTCCGTAGCGGGGTCAAGTTCCACAACGGCGAGACGATGACCGCCGACGATGTGAAATTCTCCTTCGATCGCTACAAGGGCGCCGCCAACAAGCTGCTGAAGGACAAGGTCCGGACGGTGCAGATCGTCGACCCGCTCCGGGTGCGGTTCGTACTCAAGGAGCCGTGGCCGGACTTCCTGACGTTCTACGCGTCACCCGCCACTGGCGCCGGCTGGATCGTGCCCAAGAAGTACGTCGAGAAGGTCGGCGATGATGGCTACAAGAAGGCGCCCGTGGGGGCGGGACCGTACCGGTTCGTCTCGTTCACCCCAGGCATCGAGCTCGTGCTGGAGGCGTTCGACCAGTACTGGCGCAAGTCGCCGTCGGTGAAGCGATTGATCTTCAAGTCGGTGACCGAAGAATCGACGCGGCTGGCCATGCTGAAGCGCGGCGAGGCCGACATCGTCTATTCCGTCCGCGGGGCGCTCGCTGAGGAGCTCCGGCGGACGCCCGGGCTCACGCTGAAACCGACTATCCTTCACGGCACGCAGTGGGTGAACTTCGTCGACCAATGGGACCCGAAGTCGCCGTGGGCCGACAAACGCGTGCGCATGGCGGCGAACCACGCGATCGATCGCAATGCCATCAACCAGGCGGAGACGCTCGGCTTCTCGCGGATCACCGCGAGCATCATTCCGCACAGCTTCGAGTTCGCCTGGCAGCCGCCGCTCTGGCCACACGATCCGGCGAAGGCGAAGAAGCTCCTCGCCGAGGCCGGCTACCCCAATGGCTTCAACGCCGGCGAATATTCGGTCGACAACGCCTACACGTCGGTGGTCGAGGCCATCGTGAACTACTTCGGCGTGGTCGGGATCACCGCGAAGGTGCGTCCGCTCGAGCGGGCGGCGTTCTTCAGCCAGTTCAAGGACAAGAAGCTCCGAAACCTCGTCCAGAGCGGGAGCGGAGCCGCTGGCAACGCCGCGACTCGGATCGAGGCTTTCGTGGCGGCCGACGGCCTCTACAGCTATGGCAGTTACCCGGACGTCGAAGGCCTCTTCCGCGAGCAGGCGGCCGAGCTGGACCCCAAGCGCCGCGAGACGATCCTCCACAAGCTCCAGCAGCTCATGCATGACAAGGCCATGTTCGCGCCGATCTGGGAGCTGGGCTTCCTCAACGGGCACGGCCCCCGCGTGGCCGAGTCCGGCCTCGGGCTGATTTCGGGCCACGCCTACTCGGCCCCGTACGAGGATGTAAAGCTGACGGCGAAATAATCGACCCGCGGGTCAAATGTCGTAGCGATATCGCTTGACGGCCTGCTCGTTCCACGCGAGGCCATTGCCTGGCCGATTCGGGACAATCAGGTGACCGTCTTTCAGCGCGAATGGCTCGGCGATGATCGGGTCGGCCCAGTCCTGCCATTCGAGCCAGTGAGCCGTCTCGGTCACGCGCATCAGGTGAGCCGACGTCTCCGGATAGAGGTGCGTGGACATCGGAATTCCCGCACTGCCGGCGATCGCCGCGGCCCGCAGCCAGCCGGTCACTCCGCCAATACGCCCCAGGTCCGGCATCACAAGATCGCCCGCACCGGCCTGAAGGGCCTGGTAGAGCGAGCGCGGCCCGTAGAAATTCTCCCCGAGCTGCACCGGGGTCTTCAGTTCCCGTGTCAACCGGGCGTAGCCCTCGAGGTGGTCATAGGCGATCGGTTCCTCGAACCAGTACAAACCCTGGTCGTCGAGCCCGTGGCAGCGGTGCAGCGCGTCGCCCAGCGCGAGACCTTGATTGAAGTCGACCATCAGCTTTACGTGCTCGCCGACCGCATCCCGTACGGCCCGTATCGCGACGCGGTCGTCGCCGATTTGCTCACGGCCGAGGCGTAGCTTGAGCCCGGTGAACCCTCCCTCCGCCACGAGCGCGGCCGCCTCCTGACCGAGCCGGTCCACCGGGGTCAGCCAGAGCCCGTTGCTGTTATACGCGGGCACCGAGCCGAGCGAGCCGCCGAGATACACCGCCAGCGGCATGTCGGCCGCTTTCGCCAGGGCGTCCCAGAGCGCCATGTCGATGCCGGCGATCGCAATGAGACTCAGACCTTCCAGGCCGACCAGGGAAAGCGATCGGCGCGCCGCCTCGAAGACGTCGACGGGCCCCATGGCCTTCCCTTTGAAAGCTTCCACGAGGTCGAGGATGGCGGGGATCAGGTAGCGCGCGGAGTGCTTGAGGTAGGGCTCCAGATAGCTGTGCCCAACCGGCCCTTCCTCGGTCTGCAGGTCGATCAGGATCACCGTCCACTGCTCGAAGCGGCCCACTTTGGAGACGACGGGCCGCCGCAGCGGAACGCTGACCGCTCGAATGTCGGCGCTTCGGATCGTCAGCGTGTTGCGGGGCATCGCATGGTTCTTCGTCGATCGCCTATTGGATCAGTCGAGGTCCGCGGCGGCGAACACTCACTCGATCGGCGGGATCGTGCGTAGCCAGGCGACGATGGCATCGAGGTCCGCGTCGATCATGCGGTTGAAGTAGATCTGACGGGCCATCGGCTCTAGCGCCATGGCTTCCCTCCGCGAGAAAACCAACGGCAACGACGTGGATGAGCGACTCCCCCGGTTTCAGCGGCGCAACCGTATCAGACCGTCGGCCAGACCGTCAACAAGCACGACGAGTACGTCAACCGTGATTGGGGCACACGCCGCCGCTACTCACGCTTTGTGTACGTGCACTCGCCAGGAAGCGTCGTTCCTTGCGCCAGCCCTAGCGCAGTGGTCGACAGCTTCGTCGCGTTCGCGGATATGCCGGCCGCTCGTTTCTTCAGGCTTTCACAATGCGCCGCAACGTCAGCGTCTGGCAAGAACGACGTGAACGTGTCGAATGCCGCGCGCTCGTCTTCGGCCACGATCGCCGTGCCATCGTATCCGCGTAAGCGCCCCCGAGCGGTGTATTGATAGCCGTCGGGTCGCATGGTCAGAGTCATCCCGGGCCCCTTCTCGAGGCACTTCTCCAAAACGGACAAGGCAACCTCCTGCCGCCGGTGCTCGGCGCCGGGAGGAAGAGACAGTTCCCCCATCACCAATAACGTAGTCTTGTGAAACTCCTCTTCCTGGTCTGAGACGTTCTTGCGCAGGCGCTCTTTTGCCCGAGCGTACTCCGCGTAGTGATTCTGGAGGTCCCCGCTCAAGACTCGGTCGGAGACGAACAGCGACTTCAACTCAACCGCGTTGTCGGACCGGTTCTTGCGGATGTCCGTGACGCGCCCCTCGGCGCGAATTCGTCGCCCGATCTCTGATAGCTTCTCGGCGTCCGTGCGTAGAACGGGCTGGAGCTGGCGCAGATGGGCTTGTCGAACATCTGCGAGGCGCTGCTCGCTCGCGGCTTGAGCCGGTTCGTCGATGCGAGCCGGCCCTGGGACTTTGGCGACCTCCGGTTTTGGGGACTCGCTCCACCGCAGAGGCGCGTAGGACATTGCCGCGCCGACGGCGATAGCCAAAAGAAGGATCGCGCCTGGCCAGGACCAAGCCATCTCGACCAACGCATGAAGAGCGTCTTGGCTGAGGCCGCCCGGCCTGCCGATGCACGCCTGGAAGGCCGCATCGCGCGCTCCGCGGCCCGCTCGAGCCGTTTCCGGCCCCGACGAGTACGCATCTACCTGGTTTTGAGCCTCAGGTCCTCGTACGGCGCCGACCATGGATAATCGGCGATGAGTCCGAGCCCCGACTCCGCCACGCGGGGACCGTACCCCTGGAGGACGGCAAGCTGCCAGATCGGGAGATACATGACCTTCTCGTGGATCAGCTGCTGGATCCGATGAAGGATCGCCTCGCGCTTCTTCGGGTCGAGCTCACCCGCTTGCTCCCTGAAGAGCCCGTCGATGTCGGGATATCCCCCGTAGGCGTAAATGCCGCTCGAGGTCGTGAACGCCTCGATCCGGGTGGCCGCGTTCCCGAAGATCCCGCTCAGGCCGTAGATGATGTTCCGGAGCTTCTTCTCCTGATACGCTTTGAGGAATCCCGCCCGTTCGAGAGGGCGCAGCCTCGTGCGGATCCCGGCCGACTGTAGATAGTTGAGTACCGCCTCGCCGGAACGGCTGGTCGCGGCATCGCACCAGAAGTCGCCGGCGTCAAAGCCCTTCGGATACCCGGCTTCCGTGAGAAGCTGCTTGGCCCTGGCCGGATCGTAGGGATAGGCGGGCGGTTGCCAGTAGAAGTCGAAGCCGGCGGGAATGATGCTCCCGGTGATACGGGAAAATCCCAGGGTCTCTGCCTGGTTGATCGTCTGACGGTCGACGGCGTACGTGGCCGCGAGGCGCACGCGCCTGTCGTGCCACGGAGAGCTCGAATCCCATTGGTCGGCGAAAACCAGCCAGTGCGTGCTCACGAACGGGGTAGGCCGAAGCGTGAGCCCTGGAGTGCGCCGCACCTCTTCGCCGAGCTCGCCGGCGAGGCCATACGCGACGTCCGCCTCACCGCGCTTGAGCATGGCCAGTCGCGTGGTGGGGTCCGGGACTGCCTTGAAGACCAGACGCTTCACGCTCGGCGTCTTGCGCCAATATCCTTCGACAGCCTCGAGCACCAGCTCCACACCCGGAGTGAAGGAGACGAAGCGATACGGCCCGGCCCCCACGGGGGCTTTCTTGAAACCCTCCTCGCCCAACTTCTCGACATACTTCTTGGGGACGATCCAGCCCGCCCCCGTTGCCGGCGTGCCGTAGAAGGTCATGAAATCCGGCCACGGCTGCTTGAGCCGGAAGCGGACGCGCCCGGGATCCGGAGCCTCGACCGCGGCCACCCTGTCCTTGAGCGCCTTCGCAGAGATGCCGCGGTACCGCTCGAACGAGAACTTGGCATCTTCAGCCGTGACGGGCTCGCCGTTGTGGAACTTGACCCCTTTGCGCAGAACGAACTCGTAGACGAGGCCGTCGGGCGACGTGCTCCACGACTCGGCCAGACTGGGGGCCATGCTCTTCCCTGGCATCGGCTTCACGAGCGCGTCGTGGAGCGCGTAGAGGATGATGAAGGGCGTGATCAGTCCCGGCGTCTCGGCGGGCTCGAAGAGCGTCGGCGCCAGGGTGAAGTGAAGGGCCCACGTCATCTGACCCACGGGCGCGTCCGCGCGCCCTTCGGGGGCCGCGATGGCATGCGTGGAAGCGATCAACGTCACAGCAAGCACCCGAGCCACGATCTGTCGTCTGCGTCGGTTCATCGGATCGTCTCCTTACAGAGGACCGGTGTCAGATCCCGGAAATCGTCGATTCAGCACGTCATGCCTACCGCCGGAGGGACCGGAAAACGAGGATGGGCCAGACGATGATGAGCGCGAGCAACAGATCCACGACCACGCTCGGAAGGTGCGTCACGATCGTGGGACGTAGCGTCACGGTCGCCAAAAGCCCGAGCGGGACGACGATCAGCACGACTCGGAACATCACCGACCGGCGTGCTCTTCGAGCCGACGCCAGCCGATAGACGGGTTCTCCTTCCGGCCCTATTGGGCCAGCCACAGCGCGTCCAACTGCTGGTGCGAGCCCTTCACGTGCTCGACAAAGAGGAAGGGGCCCGTTCCCAGGACGTCGGCCTTGTAGATCCAGTTCCACGGCGAGGCCAGCACGAAGAGGAACGAACCCGACGGCCACTTGAGCCGGAAGACGACCGTATGAGGGTCGGGAGCCGCCCGGACGGCCTCCACGGCGATGTACTCGCCCTTCCGGGCCGAGGCCACGCCTGGCGGCGGGGTGATGATCTTGTCATAGGAGACCTTGACGTCCTTTGACGTCAGCTCGCTGCCGTCGTGGAACTTCACGCCGCGCCGCAGCTTGAACGTGTACGTACGCCCGTCGTTGGAGATCGACCAGGATTCGGCCAGGTCGCCGACCACCTGGGTGCCGCTCTGGTCGGTGGGGTCCGTTCTCAGCAGGGTGTCGTAGTGCGGCGCCGTCGGGTGGATGAGGGCGAACGTCTCCTCTCGATGCGCGTCAAAGGAGGGCGGCTCTCCCGGCACGACGAAGACGAGCTCGCCGCCGTAGCGGGGTTTGTCCTGAGCGGAGACGAGCGGGCTGCTGGCCAGGAGCAGCAAACTGCTGAGGACAGCCCTGACGATCATCGCTGAGCCCCTGGAACCTCCCGCTCTCGCTCGATCGCCTCGCTCAGGCCGGGCAAGACGTCCGACGCCACCCGGCGGCATTCCTCGTCGTGCGGAAAGCCCGACAGGATGAACTCGTCGAACCCGAGCCGCCAGTAGGCCAGCAACTCCGCGGCCACCTGCTGCGGGTCGCCGACGATCGCCGTCCCTAGATTCACGCGTACCTTCGCGATCCCGTTCCACAGTCGGGGCGCCCGCTCCCGCGGCTGCGCACGGAGCTGCGCCTGCTGCCCCACCATTTGCGTCCCCGCGAACGCCGCCTGCCGCTGCGCCACCACACGCTCGTCCACCTGCGACATCAATTCCTCTGCCGCCGCCCACGCCTCCGACTCGGTCGCCCGCACGACCAGGTGCGTGCGCAGTCCGAGCACCGGCCGTCGTCCTCGGGCCGCGTACGCCTTGCGCAGCCGCTCCAGCAGCGCCCCGGTGTCCTCGAGCGGCTGGATCCATGCCAGGTACGCATCCGCCTCTTTGGCCGCAAACTCCAGAGCCCGCGGCGATGCGCCGCCCACGTAGAACCGCGGCCCATCGCCCACCGGCCCGGGCGAGACCACCGCACCGTTCAACCGGATCGTGCTCCCCTCGAACACCACCGGCTCCGGCTTCGCCCACAGCGCCCGCAGTGCCGCGATGAACTCTTCCGCCTGCTCGTATCGTTTGTCGTGGTCCATCGTGACGCCCAGCCGCTCGAAGTCGCCCTGGATCCCGCCGGGCACCACGTTGATGTCGAGCCGCCCCCCGCTGATCTGATCGAGCGCCGCGGCCATCTGCGCGAAGAGCCCCGTCGAAATGAACCCCGGCCGCACGGCCACCAGGAATCGGATCCGCCGCGTCACCGCCGCCAGCGCCGTCACCGTCGTCCACGTCTCCGCCAGCGGCGCCGTTTCCTCGAACAGCCCGTTCGCAAACCGCGTCGGGATCAGCAGCGAGTAGTACCCCTCCGCCTCCGCCGCCTCCACCACTCGCCGCAAGTACTCGAACGTCGGCGGCCTCTCCGCCCGCCGCGTCCCGATGTGCGCCCCGTCCCCGTCGATCGGGATGAACCAATCAAATCGCGGCGCTGGTCGCTTATCCATGACCGGGAAGCTATCAAACCTTTGGGTCGCAGACCAGCATCCCAATCCTGACGAAAGCCACTTGACATGGACCCTCTTTAGGCAGATCGTCCGCCCATCCGATGACCCGCGTGGCACCCGACCTGATTGAGTGAGCTCGACAGCGTAGCAGCCTCAAGGAAGGACTAGCGATGTCGTATGTCATCTGGATGGTCGTCCTTACGGTGATCGCTGCGCTCCTTTTCACAGCCCAAAGAACCTTCCCAGAGACCCGTGATTACAGGGGATCCACGATACTTCTCCTCGCCAGTTTGCTGAAACCGGGAGGGTTCTTGATTCTTGTCCTCATGGTCTTCATCACTTTTTTCGCCTCCGTCCACCAGGTGCCGGCCGGCCACATCGGTGTCGTCTATGAATTTGGCGGCATCAAAGGCCAGATCGGCGAGGGACTCCAGTTTGTGGCGCCGTGGCGCGACGTCCTGCTTGCCAACATCCAGGTGCAGCGTCGCGTGTTCGATAAGCTCAACGCCTTCAGTGAAGAAAGCCAGGATGTCTTTGTCAGAGCAAGTCTCAATGTTCGCGTTTCTCCTCAAACCATCCAACAGCTCTATCGGACCGTCGGCCCCAACTTTTTCAATGTCTTGGTTGAATCGAGAGTCATTCAGAATTTCAAAGATGAAACCGTGAAATACAAGAGCGTCGAGATTGCCCCCAACCGCGAAAACATCAGAAAGGCCGTCCGGGAGAGGCTGGAGAAAGAACTTTCCCCCTTTTCGATCGAGGTGGTCGATTTGCTTCTGGACAACATCGACTTCAATCCGGAGTTCAAGAAAGCGATCGAGGATAAACAGATCGCCACGCAGCGCGCCCTGGAAGAACAACAAAAGATTGAGGGGGAAAAGCACAAAGCCCAGCAGGCCATTGAACGGGCCAAAGGGGAAGGCAGCGCCATTTTATTCCGCGCCGAGAAGGAGGCAGAAGCGAACAGAAAATTGGCTGCTTCTCTCACTCCAGAGCTCGTGCGGTATGCCATGGTTCAGAAACTGAGCGACAAGATCCAGGTCATGATGCTGCCGTCCGGCCAGAACTTCATCTTGGACTCGGACATCTTACGCGGCACCCCAAGAGAAAAGAGATAGCGTCGTGAGCGCCGGTACTGAGCTGGAATGAGCCTGAATGCGCTCACCGTGCTTGGGCGATCCGCCTCATGAGGTTCGACGTCCGCGCCTGGTCGATCTGCTGCTGGGTGAGCCGGTCGTCCGCCCGCAGCGACGGGTACATCAGGTTGTAGTTGTCCACGCCCGATCGCGTGAGGTGCTCGAGACTGAGCAGATGGCCGAGTTCGTGCGCGAGAACCTTTCCCAGGCCCGGATGCCCGAGCACCTTCACGACGCACACCCCGAGCGCCTCCGCCGCCTGCCCTCCGAGCTCGGCGCCCTGAAACGTGTTCACGACCAGCAGGCTGGCGCCGGCCCGGGCCCGGAACTGACTGGCCAGAGCGAAAAATCCTTGTTCGTCGATCTCCTCGCGGTTCCGCGGCGCGTCGACCCGCTCGACGCTGCTCGAGCGGAGGGTGAACTGGATGTCCGCCGGCAGCCAGATCTGGTTGGCGAGCCCAAAAGCCCGCGTGAGGCTGTCGCGATCCTCGCCCGGCGGCACCTCCCGCACGTCGCGGACGCGCTCCGTCTGGGTGCGGCTGGCGCGCCCGACCTGCACTTGCCGGGATACCATCCGAAAGCTCTCGATGCACAGTGTGATGAGATGAACGTCGACCGGCACGCTGATTCGCGTCGCCATGCTCACGCCCCCAAAACCGCCGCCCCACCTTCGTCGGCTCCCGGGCTCCGCCGAAGCGTCATATTCCCAGGTAAGCCTTCTTCACCCCTTCGTCCCGCAGCAGCTCTTCGGCTTTGCCCTGCAGCATCAGCGTGCCGGTCTCCAGCACGTAGCCGTACTGCGCCAGCGTGAGGGCCAGCATCGCGTTCTGCTCCACCAGGATGATCGACACGTTCAGGGCATTGATCTGCAGGATGATCTGGCCGATCTCCGACGTCATGATGGGCGAGAGGCCCATCGAGGGCTCGTCCAGCAGCAGCAGTTTCGGGCGGTTCATGAGGGCACGAGCGATGGCCAGCATCTGCTGCTCACCGCCGGAGAGCGAGCCCGCGCGCTGTCGTCCCCGCTCTCTCAGGATCGGAAAGTGCTGGTAGATCATCTCCAGTGTGGACGCGACGTCCGCCTTGTGCGTTTGCAGATACGCGCCCATCCTGAGATTCTCGAGGACGGTCATCTTCGGGAACAACCGCCGGCCTTCGGGCACGAGCGCGATCCCGAGACGCACGATGTCGTGCGGGGCGAGACCGTTCAGTAACACGTTCTCGAAGCGCACCTCGCCGCCGCTGGGTTTGACCAGGCCGGTCAGCGCGCGGAGGCTGGTCGTCTTGCCGGCGCCGTTCGCGCCGATCAGGCTGACGATCGCGCCGGTGGACACCTGGAAGGACAGGCCCTTGACCGCTTCCACGGTGCCGTAGCGGACGCGTAGATCCTTAACCTCGAGCATGCGCGAGACCCGCTCCCAGGTAGGCTTCGATCACTTTCGCGTTCGTACTCACCTCGGCCGGCGAGCCTTCGGCGAGCGTCTGGCCGAAGTTCAACACGACGATGCGCTCGCACGTGCCCATCACCGCCTTCATGTTGTGCTCGACGAGCAGGACCGTGACACCCCGATCGCGGATGGTCTTGACCAGGGCCATCACGCGACCACTTTCGTCCAGGTTCATGCCGGTGACGGGCTCGTCGAGCAGCAACAGCCGTGGTCGAGCGGCGAGCGCCATGGCGATGCCCAGCACGCGCTGGTGGCCGTGCGGCAGATTCCGTGCGAGCTGGTCGGCCTGCGACGCCAGGCCGGTGAACTCCAGCACCTCGCGGCTGCGAGCGACCTCGTCCGGCGGAAATCTCCGACGGCTGAACAGCGCCGGGCCCAGACTCCTGCGGCTGTGCAGATGCAAGCCGAGCAGCACGTTCTCCAGGCCGGTCAACTCTTGAAACAGCGTGGTGAGCTGAAACGTGCGCACCAACCCGCGCTTGACGACTTGATGCGGCCGGAGTCGGGTGATGTCTTCGCCGTCGAACCGGATCGTGCCGGCGGTGGGCCGGATGAAGCCGGACAGCAGGTTGAAGCAAGTCGTCTTGCCCGCGCCATTCGGACCGATCAGGCCGACGATCTCGCCCTCCGCAACGCGGAGATCGACCCGGTTGACGGCGGCGAGTCCGCCGAAGTGCCGGGTGAGACCGTGTGTCTCGAGAAGCAGCGCGGAGCTCACGCCGCGGGGCTCGGACTGTGAGCGGATGCGCGCTTCCACCCGCGGAGCTCGGCGAGCTTTCCGGGCAACGTGATGAGGCCGCCAGGCAAGAACAGAATCGTGAGCAGCATGGCGATCGAGAAGAAGATCGTCTCGTACGCACTGCCCCGGAACGGCTCGGACAACAACGAGAGGAAGGCGGCGCCGACGATCGGACCTGCGAAGTGGCCCCGGCCGCCGACGTAGTTGTAGACGAGGATGTTCGTCGCCATGAGGAAGCCGAATTCCGGCGGGAAGAGGAAGCGAATGAAGTGCGCGTAAAAGGCTCCGGCCACGCCGGCGAAGAAGCAGCCGAGCATGAACGCCAGCAGCTTGTGGTTGGCGATGTTCACGCCGAGCGACTGCGCGAGATTGTCGGCCATCCCGATGCTTTTCCAGATGAGTCCGAGGCGGCTGGACTCGAGCTTCCAGAGAATCAATAGCGTCAGCAGCATCAGGAAGAGCGCCAGGTAGTACTGACTCGCCTTCGTGGCCAGCGTCACCCCGAGGAGATTGGGCTTGGGGATGCCGCTCAAGCCACTCATGCCCCGGGTCAGCGGGACCCAGAGCTGGGCAATCAGGCGGATCACCTCGACGAAGGCCACTGTCACCATCGCGAAGTACACGCCCCGCAACCGGAGCGATGGGTAGCCGATGACCAGACCGACGACGGCCGCGAGGAGAGCGCCGCACAGCATCGAGACCTCGAACGGGACGGCGAGGTTCTTCGCAAGGAGCGCGGAGGCGTACGCTCCGATGGACATGAACGCCGAATGCCCGATGTTGAGCTGGCCGCACGTCAGCGACGGGCGCAGGCTGGCGGCGAGGATGACGTTCGTGAAGACGAGCGCGAAGACATGCACGTAGTAGTCGCCACCGAGCTGCGGGACGAG
>WNGF01005805.1_pt1 | contig 23312 bp, 18 predicted proteins | sample 5400641 | NCBI WGS metagenome assembly WNGF01 (sample SAMN13153371, study PRJNA577476) | soil metagenome | isolation source: 80 cm soil or saprolite under grassland replicate 2 | place: USA:California | collected 2016-06-15 | reverse complement strand
TCAACCGGCGAGGGAAGTCGGTGGGCGTGAGGCTCGTGAAGTACACCGGGAAGAGTCCCCACTTTATCCACCCGAAGCACCTGGTGGAGAGCCCGTGGCACGGCTGGTATCTGGATTACCTGCGCCAACGCGACCTCGTGCTGGACGTGGGCTGCGCCAACGGCGCTCACACGCTGCGCGCCGCGACGCGCTGCGCGCGGATCTTCGGCTGCGACTACGACGCGGCCCAGCTCGGGGTGGCCCGGCACGAGGCGGCGAGGCTGGGTCGCGGGAACGTCTACCTCTTTGCCTGGGACATCACGGGGGGCTTGCCGTTCCCGGCCCGTCACTTCGACGCGGCCCTCTTCCTGGACGTGATCGAGCATCTCGATCCGCGCATAGCCGTCCTCCGCGAGATCCGCCGTGTCCTGAGGGACGACGGGCGCCTCCTGGTCTCGGGCCCCAACCGGGACACCTCATGGCGCCGCCGACTCCGTGAAGCCGAGCTGTTCGACTACTCCGATCCCGACCACAAGGTCGAGTACAGCCGCGCCGAGTTCGTCGCGGAGCTTTGCGCCGGAGGATTCGCAGTGAGCGGGGAGCTGATGCCGGTGGTCTACGACACCCGGTGGGCCGGAGCCATCGACGCGCTCGGCGGCCTTTCGCTGAGCTTGTACCGCCGGCTGGCCTCGTGGAAGCGAGCGATGGCGCTGCGCTACCCGGACGAGAGCACCGGATTCCAGGCCGTGGCGGTCAAGGCGGCAGAGCGGTGACGATCTGTCTGATCACGGAGTACTTCCCGCCCCATGCGCCGGGCGGGGCGGAGTGGAGCACCGAGGCGCTGGCGGGCGCGCTCGCCGCGCGGGGCCACCGCGTCCTCGTGATCACTCCCAATTACGGGGCGCCGCGCCGGGAGGAGCGCGACGGGTTCATGGTGTACCGCTTCCCCTTCCCCGTGAAGCGCGCGCCCGGGCGGACGACGATCCCGGCCCGCTATCTCGCCAACCCGGTCTTCTACCTCTACGCCGGACTCGTCGTGGCGCGCCTTGCTCGCCGCGAGAAGGCCGACCTCGTGCACGTCCAGAACAAGCACATGCTGATCCCCGGAGCGCTGGCGCGTTCGCTGACCGGAGTGCCCGTGATCGCGACCATCCGGGACGGCGGCATCATCGACGCGGCGCCCATGTGCCTGCATCACGTGGACCGGATGCCGGCCGACTGCGGCGTCGCCAAGCTCTGGCGGGAGTGCTCGGTGGAGTACTTCGATCTCTACGTCAAGGGCAGGCGGGGCCGTCTCCGGGCCAAGCTGGCCTTCCTCTACGGGTGGCTCGACGCGCGGCTGAAGCAGCGCTTCTTGCGCCGGATGGACGGCGTCGTGGCGGTGAGCCAGGGCATCCTCGACGTCTACCGTCGCTCCGGGCTGCTCGACGGGGTAGCCCGGCTCCGCGTGGTCCACACGATCCCGCCGCTCGGCGCCCCGCCCACGCCGGCCGAAGTCGAGGCGATGCGCGGGCGGCTCGGGCTCGAGGAGAGACGCATCGTCCTCTACGTGGGCAAGCTCTCTCCCGGCAAGGGCACCGCGGACCTGGCGGCGGCGGCGCGGCGCGTGGCGCCCGCGGTTCGCGACGCCTGCTTCGTGTTCGTCGGAGAAGGGGAGCTCCGGGCCGACGAGCCGTTCCTGCGCCGCCTCGGTCCGCTGCCGCACCGCGAGGTGCAGGCGCTCTACTCGCTGGCGGACGTGGTCGTGGTGCCCTCGGTGATTCCGGACGCCCTGAGCCGGGTGATCCTCGAGGCCATGGCGGCCGGACGTCCCGTCATCGCGACCCGGGTGGGGGGGACGCCGGAGCTGGTCCTCGACGGCAAGACCGGTCTGCTCGTGGAGCGCAATGACCCGGAGGGGCTGGCGCTGGCCCTGCTCTCGATCCTCAGTGATGACGTGCGCCGGGGCGCGCTCGGTGTCGCGGGGCGACGTCACCTGGAATCGCTTTCCGGCCACGGAGGGAGTCTGGACCGCCTGCTCGAGATCTACGAGGAGGTGCGGACCGGCTGATGGAGCTCGGGCTCTTGCCGGCCCTCGGGAGCGGGATCGGGGAGCTTCGCCAGAGCGGCCAGGCCTCCCGCCTGATCGAGGGCTACCTGAGACCCTACGCCCGCGCGTTCGAGCGGCTGTGGTATTTCAGCTATCTCCCGGAGGCGCTCGGCGAGTTCACCGACGACGGCGATCTTTGCGCGGCGATCCGCGTTCTCGCTCCGCGCGCGCGCGGCGCCCGGCTCGTGAGAGCGCTCGCGATGCCGCTTCGCCACCGCCGGGAGTTCAGCCGCTGCGCCGTGCATCGCGTGTTTCAGGTGACGGGTGTGATCCCCGCCCTCATCGCGCGCGCCTGCTGGGGCACGCCCTTCGTGACCACCTACGGCTTCTGGCACGTGCGCCTTTCGCGCCCCGGCGCGACGCGCCTTGCCCAGCGCATCGTGCAACACGTGGGGCTCAGGCTGGCCGCCGCCGTGATCGTGACCACGGAGGAATTGCGCGCCCATGTCGCGACCATGACGCCCGCCGACCGCATCCACCTGATCCCCAACGGGGTGGATCTCACCCGCTTCGCCCCCGCGGAACGCCGGGGGCCCGGCCGGGGCCGCGTCCTCTTCATCGGCCGCCTCTCCGAGGAGAAGAACCTCTCCACCCTCGTCCAGGCCGTGGCGGCGCTCCGGGGCCGCGCAGAGAGCGAGCTGGTCATGATCGGCGCGGGCCCGCGCCGCGGCGCGCTCGAAGCCGAAGCCCGCGCGGCGGGGGTGCGGGTGGAGTTTCCCGGCGTCGTCGATCACCGCCTCGTCCCCGAGTGGCTCAGGAGCGCGGATGCCTTCGTGCTGCCCTCGTTCACGGAAGGCCATCCCAAGGTCCTGATCGAGGCCATGGCGGCCGGGGTGCCCTGCGTGGCGTCCGACTGTGCGGGGAACCGCGCACTCGTCAGAGATGGAGACACCGGCCTGCTCTTCGACCCTCGGGATCCCGCGCGGCTCGCGGCCTTGCTCGAGCGCGTGCTGACCGACGAGGCGCTGGCCTCCCTGCTGGCCCGCCGCGGCCGAGACGTCGTCGTGCGCGAGTACGATCTCGCGCGTCTCGTCGAGGCGGAGATCGATCTCCTCAAGCGGGTGGCCAGGGCATGAAGGGCTAGGCATTCCGCTTGCGTACTATTCCCGGGCGGCCACCCAGGAGTTCTGGTCCGAGCACTGGGCGGACGAGGACGTGCATCGCGTGGAGCCCAGGGCCCCGCTGGAGGCGCTGTCCTGAGGGGCGGGCAGCGCGAGTGGCTTACTGTGGCCCGGCGTAGTATGCACTTGGCTCGCGCATTCCTGACCGCCGCCGCAATCCTCGCCGGCTGCGGGGGCGTCGCGACTGATCCGGTCACGTCGGGCCCGGCAGCGCGCGAGCTCCCGCAAGACGCCACCCACCCCGTGCTGTACGTGGCCCTCGGTGACAGCACCGTTCATGGGGTGGGCGCAACCAGCCCGGCGGCCAACTACGTGAGCCGTCTGGGTGAGCGCTTGCGGTCGGTATATCCTGCGGCCCGCTTCGTCAACCTCGGGGTTGGCGGCGCCACCGCCGCCGACGTCGTCAAGGCGCAGCTCCCGCGCGCCCTCACGCTCCGGCCGGATCTCGTCACGCTCTCCGTCGGACCCAACGACATCACCCGGGAGAGGACCGCGCAGCAGTACGAGCGCGATATCGAGACGATCTTGCGGACGGTGACCGATCGGACGAGGGCGGTGGTGGTGGTCAATCTCATTCCCGATATGACCGTCACGCCACGCTTCAAGGGGCGGGACAACGAAGCCGCGGTGGGCCAGAAGGTCCTGCGCCTCAACCACGCGCTCATCCGCTACGCCAACGCCTATGGGGTGGAGGCCGTGGACCTCTACGAAGCGAGCCGGCGCGAGGTCCCCGGGCACCCGGAGCTGCTCTCCGCCGATGGCTACCATCCATCGGACTATGGCTACGCCCGCTGGGCGGCGTTGATGTGGCGAGGGGTCGAGGCCCGAATCCCGCGGGCGCTGCTCCGATCAGGACCGGCGTCATGAGGCGTCGTGCGTCGTTGCCTGGCCCGAGCCCGCGTGTCCTACGGGCTGAAGAAGCTCGGCGCCGAGAATCTCCGAGGGGCTAGGATGCCGCTCGCCTACTATTCGCGGGCGGCTACCCAGGAGTTCTGGTCCGAGCACTGGGCGGATGAGGACGTCCATCGCTTGGTCCACGTCGCGTCGGCGTCGCCGCTGACCCCCATCATCGAGGCGGCGCTCCCTCCCGCCGGACGGATCCTGGAAGCCGGCTGTGGACTCGGCCAGTACGTGATCCTGCTCCGGCAGCGCGGCCGGGCGGTGACCGGAGCCGACTGGAGCCTGGATGCGCTCAGCCGATGCAAGGCGGCGGCGCCATCGGCGCCGCTGGCGGTCATGGACCTTCGGCGGCTCGCCATCAAGACCGGCGTGCTCGCGGCCTACATCTCGCTCGGGGTGGCCGAGCACGACGAGGAGGGCCCCGGCGCCATCGTGGCGGAGGCGGCGAGAGTACTGGCGCCGGGGGGCCGGCTCTTGCTCTCGGTCCCGTACTGGAATGGCGCGCGGCGGCTCCTCACGCCGCGGCTCGTCCGCGAGGCCCGTCGCATTCGCGCGGCCGGAGGTGAGTTCTACCAGTTCGCCTTCAGCCGACGCGAGGTGCGGGCCTACCCGGAAGCCAACGGCCTGAGGGTGGTATCCTTCCATCCCTATGATCCCGCGCGCATGTGGAGAAAGCGCTTCAAGCGGCTCGCCGCGAGCCTCGGTCGGGCGGGTGATCCCGACGGCGCCGCTGGCGATGGCGCCGATCGCGGGCAGCGGGTGCGACCGCGGCGGCTGGCGCGGGCGGTGCTGAAGCGGCTCCTCTACAGTCCCGTCTCGCTCAGGCTGTTCGGCCACATGATCCTCACCGTCGCCGTCAAGCCCTGATCGCTCGTCCTGGGCTGATCGTCCCATCCCTGACCCGGCTGATCCACTCGCGCAGCTCGCGCTCGTCCAGGTCAAGGTTCCCTGTGCCAGTAGGCCAGGTGCCAGAAGCTCGAGTCCCATCCGGTGATCTCCGTCCCCTTGAGCTTGTTCGACACGCCCGAGATCCAGCTACGCCAGACGATGGGAACCACAACGACATTCTGGACCACGAGATCGTTCATCCGGACGAACAGCGCGGCGCGCTTGACCGGGTCCATCTCGGCCCCCGCGGCCCGGTAGAGCCGGTCGTACTCCTCGTTCCGCCACCGCGTCGTGTTTCGGCCGGCCCAGTTGTTCTCCTTGGCCGCCACCTCCCAGGACACAAACACCCGCATGGATGGCTCGGGGTCGACGTCGAATTGCCAGGCGTACATCTGGAGGTCGGCGTTGAACTTGGCGATCGTGTCCGGGTTCCCGGGGTCGGACGCGAAGAACACGGAGGCGACCACCGACTTCAGCTCCATGTCGATCCCGGCCTTCGCGGCCACCTGCTTGATGACCGCCTGCTGCTTCTGGCGCGTCGCGTTGATCGACGTCTGGAAGAGAAACCGGAGCCGCTTCCCGTCCTTGACCCGGATGCCGTCCGAGCCACGCTTCCAGCCCGCGTCGTCCAGGATCTTGTTGGCCTTCTCGGCGCTGAACTCCCATTTCGTGGTCTTGGACTGGAACCGGGAAGGCGCGTTCAGGTAGTTGGCCGTCGCCTGGCCGAATCGGCCATAGAGCTGCTCCTGAATCGAGCCGCGATCGACCAGCAAGATCAGCGCCTGCCGGACCGGGGCGTCGCTCAGCAGCGGGTGCTTCGTCTTGACGCTCGAGCGCTCGCCGTCCACCTCCGTCCAGGGGTCGCTCTGGTTCACGGTGATGTGCTCGGTGTTGCCCGCGACGGCGATGTCGACCCGGCCCTTCCCACCCCGCTCCATACGTCTGAGGATGTCGTCCTCCACCTGCAGGTTCCAGGCGAAGTCGTACTCCCCCGTCTGGATGACGGCGCGCGCCGCCGATGGCGCGTCCCCGCCCCCCTTCACCTCCACCCGGTCGAAGAACGGCCGGTTCGGGACGTGGTAGTTCGGGTTCAGCTCGCCGCGGACCACGTCGTTCGGCTTGAAGTCCACGTACCGGTACGGGCCGGTCCCGACGGGCCTGAGGTTCGCCGGCGCCTCCCTCGACTTCGCCCCCTTGAACGGCTCGAAGACGTGCTTCGGGACCATCAACCCCGAGCCGCCGCAGAACGGGTTGGCCCAGAACGGCGTCGGCCGCTTGAAGACGACCTTGACCGTGTGGCTGTCCACCTTGTCGACCCGGGCGATCTCCCGGTACCTGCCCGCAGTCGTGGCCGCCGTGGCCGGGTCGGACGCGAACTCCCAGTTGAACACCACGTCGTCGGCGGTGAAAGGCTTGCCGTCGTGCCACTGGACACCCCGCTTGAGCTTCCACGTCACCGAGAGGCCGTCCCGGGCCACCGCGCCGTTGTCGAGGGTCGGCACCTCCGCCGCGAGGACCGGCACCAAGTTGCCGTCCGGGTCGTAGGCCGCCAGGGGCTCGTAGAAGACCCGCGAGCCGTCGTTGTCCTTCACGCCGACGGCGAGATGGGGGTTGAGGATACTGACCGCCTGCCACCAGAGCGTCTTCAGCTCCCCGCCTCCCCCACGCCGGGTCGGGGTGAAGGCGGGCTTCGGCTGGGCCTGCGCGACCCCCGCCGACGCCAGCATCTGGGCGGCCATCGGCGCGGTGAGGCCGAGCCCGACCATCATCTGCGTGAACTGCCGCCGGCTGATCGTCCCGTCCTTGACCCGGTCGATCCACTCCCGAAGCTCGCGCTCATCCATCGCCGTCAGCCCCAATGGTTCGGCGCCCGGGCTAGGCATCACCCGTGGGAGGAATGTCTCCGTCCACGCGCCCCGCATCCGGATGTCCAATTGCGCAATCGTCTCGGGCCGTGGCCGAGACCCGTGCAGCTCCAGGACGCCCCGGGATGCGACGGAGATCGGCCACGGCACTAGGCCTCCCGGTACCAGTAGGCATGGTTGTAGAGGTTCGAGTCCCAGCCGCTGATATCGGTGCCCCTGAGTCGGGCGGAGACCGCGGCGACGACGTTGCGCCAGAGCACCGGGATCACCACTACGTTCTGGATCAGGAGGTCGTTCATCCGGATGTAGTGGGCCGCTCGCTTGACGGGATCCATCTCGGTCTCCGCGGCCTTCCAGAGCCGGTCGTACTGCTCGTTCCGCCAGCGGGTGATGTTCCGGCCGGCCCACTTGTTCTCCTTCGACGTGACCTCCCAGGAGCAGAACTGCTCCATGAACCGCTGAGGATCGGGGTTGTTCATCGTCGTGTTGTACATCTGGACGTCGGTGTAGAAGTGGGGGTACGTGTCCGGGTTGGCGGGGTCCGACGAGAAGAACACCGACGCGACGACCGACTTGAGCTCGATCTCGATTCCCGCCTTGGCGGCGGCCTGCTTCACGATGGCCTGGGTCTTCTGGCGCGGGGCGTTGATCGACGTCTGGTACACCATCTTGAGGCGCCTGCCATCCCTGGCACGGATTCCGTCGGTGCCCCGCTTCCACCCCGCCGCGTCGAGGACCTGGCTCGCCTTCTCGGTGTTGAACTCCCACCGGGTGCTCTTCGAGTGGAAGCGGGCCGGCGCGTTCAAGAAGTTGGCTGTCGCCTGACCCTGCCGCCCGTAGATCTGCTCCTGGATGGCGGCGCGGTCGACCAGGACATTCAGGGCGCTCCGCACCGCCGGATCGGTGAGGAAGGGGTGGGGCGCCTTGACGCTCGAGCGCTCCCCGTCCACCTCCTTCCAGGGGTCGGTCTGATTGCACTGGATGTGCTCGATGTTGCCGGCGACCGCGATGTCGACCTTCCCCCTGCCGCCCTGCTCCATGCGGCGGAGGATGTCGTCCTCGACCTGCACGTTCCAGGCGAAGTCATACTCGCCGGTCTGGATGACGGCGCGGGCGGCGGACACCGCGTCGCCGCCACCCTTCAGCTCGAACTGGTCGAAAAACGGCCAGTTCGGGACGTGGTACTGGGGGTTCAGCTCGGCGCGGATCACGTCGCCGGGCTTGAACTCGACGAACCGGTACGGCCCGGTGCCGACAGGCTTGAGGTTTGTCGGCGCCTCGCGGGACTTGGCGCCCCTGAACGGCTCGAAGAGGTGCTTTGGGATGATCTGGCCGCCCGGCCCGCAGAAGGCGATGGGCCAGAACGGCGTCGGGTTCTTGAAGACGATCTTCACCGTGTGGCTGTCCATCTTGTCGATCCGGGCGATGTCCCGGTAGAAGCCGATCGTCCACGCCGCCGTCGCCGGGTCAACCGCGAACTCCCAGTTGAAGACGAGGTCGTCCGCCGTGAACGGCTTGCCGTCGTGCCACTGGACGCCCTTCTTGAGCTTCCAGGTGACCGAGAGGCCGTCCTTGGAGACCCCACCATTTTCGAGGCTCGGGATCTCGAGGGCCAGGTTCGGGACCAGGTTGCCCTCCGGATCGAACGACGCCAGGGGTTCGTAGAAGACACGTGAGCCGTCCTGGTCCTTCGTGCCGTTCGCGAAGTGCGGGTTCAGGAGCGTCGGCGCCTGCCACCACAGGACCTTCAGCAGGCCACCGCCTCCCCGCCGGGTCCGGGTGAAGGTCGTCTTCGGCTGCGCCTGCGCGAGCCCGGCCGACGCCAAGACCTGGGCGACCATCGGCGCGGTCAGGCCGGCACCCACCATCATCCGCGTGAACTGACGGCGGCTGATCGCGCCGGCCCGGACCCGGTCGAACATCTCGGGCAACGTGTGTTCGTCCATGGTTACCACCTCTGTGAGCCGAGGGTTGCCGGGGATAGGAGGGTCCATGCGGATCGCCTGGTTTGCGAGTGGAGCCATCTTAGTGCGGACCGGGCGGGGGGGTCAAGGGCGTGGCGACCTTGCCACCCCCCAGTGGGGTGGCGAGCGCGGCGACCTCGGGCGCTCCACCGCCAACGGGAGGGGGGCGTGGCCGCCCGGGGAGGAGGGCGTGGCGAAGCCCGCACTGGGATGGAACCAAGCAGATCCGGTTCGGATGGGAAAATATTCCTGGTAGTTCCTACCTCTCGGCTATTACACGTCGTTAGAGAGTCCTGGCAATTCATATGCTTATGTCCTGGCACGCGACTTGCCCTCGGACAGAAGGACGCTGACAAATTTCTGCACCACAAGGAGGCCAGGAAATGGATGCGATTCAATTTCTGAAACAAGAACACCAGAAAGCGCAAGCCGCGTTTGGCCAAATCTTCCAGGCGCCACCGCAGGGGCGAGGCCGGCTCTGGAACGAGCTCGAACCCGAACTCAAGGCCCACGAGCAGATCGAGAACGCCTGCCTGTACGAGCCGCTATCACGCGAAGCTTCGAAGCTCGCTGGGTGGAGACGGCAACATCAGGACGAGGTCCACGAGGTCGAAGGCTTGATCAAGGAGATCAGTGAGCTTCAGTCCGAGGACAGTCGCTGGTTGAGCAAGGTCAAGGAGGTTCAGGTCAGCCTCGAAACGCACATTCGTGAGGAGGAGCAAGACATCTTCCCGCGGGTCAGTAAGGTCTGGGATGAGGCCCGGCTTGGGCGAGCAGGGGCCCAGATGGAGGAGATGAAGTCGAAGAAGATGGGCCAGGCGGGTTAGTAGTCGACGAGGCCGTGGTCCGACTCCCTTATCGCGCATAGCCAATACGGGCGAAGTCTGGCACGGGAGTTGCGGTTGGCTCCAAGCGAGGAGGACACATCCTATGCTGTACTACGCATTGGTCTTTCTGGTTGTCGGGCTGCTCGCCGGCGCTCTCGGCCTTTTCGGCATCGCGGCCGTCGCATCGCAGATCTCGTGGATCCTCTTCTTGATCGGCATCGTGATCCTGATCGTCCATCTGGTCACGGGCCGGGGAGCCCGGGTCCCTTGAGCCCCGGGTCCTCAGAAGACGGATCGGATCGCACAATGATCGGTCGTGATCGACATCGGGTGCGACCTCCGCCAACGTCACCCGCTGCGGATGTCCAGGGCGCCCGATGTCCAGACTGCCGGCGCGGCCCGGGCCGGTCTGACGCATTCTCATCCGTGAATCAGCGGGGCGAATCGGCCCCGCCGCTCGTGCTCATCGCCAGCGGGGCGGCGGGAGTTACGGGAACGGTGGCGCGAAGCGATCCCGGGGTGGTCGCCACCGACATCGTCGACGAGCGGCGCTAGCTCGCTCTATTCACGAACACGACCCCTCTCCCTCGGAGAACTCGAAAGGGTGGGCGTCTGTTCGCGCATATTCCGGCCTAAGATGATAGAGACTGAAGCCGGGCCGAGTACGGGCGAGGAGCACGCGTCTGAGAGGACATCGGCGGGCAACTGCCCGCCTACAGCCGGTCGCGCCAGGGGGGATGGCGAGAGTAGTCCAGTACCCGAAACTCACGGGCTCGTGTGAAACCCCGACCCATTGTTATACTGACCGCCCATGAGTGACGTCGACTACCGCCTCGTGGACTTGGGCGATCGCCGTGTGCTCACGGTGGATGGCCGCGAGCACTCCACGGCCTACAGCGATCGAGTGGTGCGCATGCTGATCGAGCGGAAGGGCCCGCGGCGGGCCGCGCTGTATTTCCCATTCAAGCAGACGCGGGGACGGCACTTCCTCTCACCGCTCTTCCGGTATCTCCGCGGGCTCGGAGCGGGCGGGCTGTCGGTGCTCGAGGTGGGCTGCTCGTTCGGTCATATCACGGAGTGCCTGGCCGAGGCGCCCGAGGTTGCGGAGCTCTACACCTTCGACACCGACCCGGCCTTCGTCGCCATCACGCGCGCCAAGGTCGAGGAGATGGGGCTCAAGGCCGTGCGGGAGGTTGCCGCCTTCACCAGCGAGGAGACCTGCCGCCTGCCCTACGCGGACGCGCGCTTCGACCTCGTGCTGGCGATCGGGGTGGTGGAGCACCTGCCGGCGCGGACCCGGCGGGCGCAGGTGGACCAATACTACCGCGTGCTGGCGCCCGGGGGGCACATCGCGATCCTGGACACGCCGAACCGAGCCTTCCCGCTGGAGACGCACTCGGTCGGGCTGCCCCTCGTCCAGTGGCTGCCGCCGCGGCTCGCCTACGGCTACGCGCGCCTCGGGCGCCCGGCCAGGTTCCGCGACGTCTCCTATGACGAGTTCAACGCCGACGGGACGGGCTGGCGCAACGCGTCGCTTGGCGAGTGCCTGCCCTCATCGGGTTGGGCGGGTCTCGAGGACGTGACGGAGGCGACAGGGTATGGCTGGCGCTTTTTCCGGGGCACCGCGCGCTCCCGCCGCCGACGCGCACTGCTGCCGCTCTTCACGGTGGCCTGTGCGGCGCTGCGGGGGGTGGGGCAACCGCCCTCCCTCTGCCTGCCGTATCTCAACCTTCTGTTCCGCAAACGATGATCCGCACGACGACTCCGGCCGTGTCGGTCCTGATGGGCGTGCGCGACGGCGCCCCCTGGGTGCGCGAGGCCGTGGAGAGCGTGCTCGCTCAGACTGCTGCCGACCTGGAGCTGATCGTGATCGACGACGGCTCCACTGATGCCACACCCGCGCTCCTCGCGTCATTCCGCGATCCCCGGCTTCGAGTGGAGCGCCAGCAGCCCGCCGGGCTCACGCGCTCGCTCAACCGGGCGCTCTCGCTGGCTCGAGCGCCGCTCCTCGCCCGGCTCGACGCCGACGACCTGGCCTTGCCGGAGCGGCTGGCGCTGCAGCGAGCCTTCCTCGACTCGCACCCCGACGTCGGGCTGCTCGGCACCGGCGCCCGGGAGGTGAGCCCGGACGGCCGCGATCTCGGGCTCGTGAGCCCACCGGCGGAGGACACCGCCATCCGGCGCGCGCTCATCCGGTGGAACCCCTTCGTGCACTCCTCCGTCATGATGCGGCGGAGGCTGCTGGAGCGGGTCGGCGGCTACGACGAGACGCTATCCGTGGCCCAGGACTACGACCTCTGGATGCGGATGAGCTGCCTCACGCGCATGGCGAACCTCCGGGCTCTGCTGATCGTGCGTCGCCTCGTGCCCGGCCGCGTGTCGGCGACGCGAGACGCCGAGCGGCTCTACACCGAGGCCCGGGTGCGCTGGCGCGCGGTGCGGAGCGGGGCCTATCCCTGGTGGTGCGCGGTGTTCCTGCTGAAGCCGCTGGGAGGACTCTTGTTGCCGGCGCCGCTCCGGGGATGGCTGAGGCGGTCGCTCCTGGCCGAGCGAGCCCCGTCGTGACGGTGAAGCCCCGCAACCGATCGGTCTGGCGTCCGTTCCTCGCGGGGAGCCTCGTCGGTCTCGCGATGGTGTGTGGCGCCGCGCTGGACCCGCTGGGCCTGTTCGAGGGTGCCGAGCTCAAGGTGGTCAACGCCCACTTCCGCCTCCGTGGTCCGGTGCCTCCAGTCGCGCCCATCGTAATCGTCACCATCGACGAGGACTCCTTCGACGAGCTGAATCTGACCTGGCCATGGCCCCGGGCGCTTCACGCCGCGCTCATCGACATCTTGAGGAAGGCGCAGCCCGCCGTCATCGGCGTGGACATCGTGTTCGCCGAGCCGTCGCCCCACGGACCCGCGGACGACCAGGCGCTGGCCGAGGCGGTGGCGCGTGCCGGAAACGTGGTGCTCGGCGCGGCCCTGACCACCGTGACCGAGGAGCGTTTCGTGAAGGAGGACTTGAACCCGCCAATCCGCCCGATCCGGGATGGGGCGCGCGGCTTCGGGTACGTCAACTTCGAGACGGACTCCGACGCCTTCGTGCGCCGGGTCGCCTTCACGCGTTCCTTCCAAGGGCGCGACCTCCCGGGATTCGACCTCCATCTCTACCGTGTCGTCACGGCGCGCCGAGCGGTTGCCCGCCCCCTCCTGCTGGAGCAGGGCGTAACCATCAACTTCAGGGGCGCCCCAGGCACCTTCCGGATGGTGCCCTACCATCAAGTGCTCGCGGGACAGGTGCCGTCCGAGGTCTTCGCCGGCAAGATCGTGCTCATCGGGGCCACCTCGTTCGTGCTCCACGACGTGTTCCCGACGCCGTTCGCGCCTCGCGGCGACATGTCGGGGGTGGAGATCCACGCCAACGCGCTCGAGACGCTGTTCCAAGGCATTCCCATCCGGCGCGCGCCGCCGGCGGCAGCGGCGATTCTTGCCGTGCTGGGCGGCGCGGGGGCGGTGTGCGTCGCCTCGACGGTTCGTCCCCTCATGGCCTTTGGTCTGGTGGGCGGCGCCACCCTCGCGTACCTGGCCGCGACTCACGCGGCCTTTCTCTGGGGGTGGTGGGTAATGGCGCTGCCCGTCCCGCTGGCGCTCGGGACCGCCTATGGGAGCACGGTTCTCCGGAACTTCGTCCGCGAGCGGCGGGAGAAGCGGCGCCTCTCGCGTTTCTTCTCGCCGGACGTGGTCGAGACCATCGTTCGTCAGAGGGACGACGTGAACCTGAAAGCCGTGCGGCGGCGCCTGACGGTGCTCTTCTCCGACATCCGCGACTTCACGTCCGTGTCCGAGAGGATTCCCCCGGAAGAGGTGGCCGCGTTGCTCCGGGAGTACCTGACCGTGATGACCGAGGCCGTGTTCAAGCACGGGGGCACGGTGGACAAGTACATCGGCGACGCGGTCATGGCGCTCTACAATGTCCCCTTCGAGTCGGCGGACCATGCCGCCCGGGCCGTGCGGACGGCGCTCGAGTTCCAGGAGCGCCTCGAGTCCCTCGCGGACCGTCTCGCCGCCAGATATGGCGGCAGGCTTCGGTGCGGCGTGGGAATCCACACGGGCGACGCGGTGGTAGGCACCATCGGCTCGGAGCAGCGCCTCGAGTACACCGCCATCGGGGACACCATCAACCTCGGCTCGCGCCTGGAGGGGTTGACGAAGGAGTTCGGTGTCTCCATCATAATGAGCGAGGCCACCTACTCGGAGGTCAAGGACCTCTTCGCCACCCGCTACCTGGGGGAGGTGAACGTGAGAGGCAAGGAGATCCCGGTGAAGATCTATGCGGTGCTGGGGCCGGCAGAGGAGAGGCCGGCTGACGGTTCGGGCCCCGCGATCGGCCACGCGGAGGTCGGCTCGCCGGAGGCTCATCCCACCGCCGGCCGAGCCGGCACCTGACAAGACCGCGTGACTCGGGTTACCTGGCGCCTACCTCTTGCGCGAGGACGGGCATCACGTAGGGTCCATTGGCAGGAAGGAGTGTCTCATGAGAGTTCGTCACCCTCGGCGCGTGGTCACTAGCCTCGCGCTGGTCATCCTCAGCGCGCTCGGGGCCGCGCCGGTTCTGGCCCAGGCGCCCAAGGCCGGGGTCGTCACGGCGGTGCAGGGGCAGGCCACCCTGGCGCGCCCCGTGGTGCCTCAGCCGATCCCGCTCAAGTTCAAGGACGATCTGTTCGTGCGGGATCGTATCGAGACCAAGGCCAACGCCATCGTCCGGGCCCTGCTCGGAGGCAAGGCGCTCGTCACGATCCGGGAACTCTCCGTCTTCACGCTCACCGAGGAGCCGGGGCGGGCAGCGGTGGAGCTCACGAGCGGGAAGCTTGCGCTCGGCGTCGCGAAGAGCCTGATGAGGCCGGGCGAGGTGATCGAGATTCGCACTCCCAATGCCGTCGCCGGGATCCGCGGGAGCCTGCTCGTGGCGGAAGTGAGGCTCGTCGGGGGTGTGCCCCAGACCACCTTCACGGCTCTTCACGTGACGCTGCCGATCACGGTGTCGCCGGTCGGGCGTCCCGGCGTCGCGGTCGCGCTCAACGCCAACCAGGCCGTCGACGTGTCCGGCCTCGCGGCGGCGGCCGTGGTGGGGCCGGTGCAGAACCTCAGTCCCGCCCAGGCGCGGGATGCGACGCTGGCCACCGTGGCTCCCAAGCCCGCGGAGCAGTCCGCCAGCTCTCCCCTCGCGAGCGAGATCAGCACGGACAAGATGGCAGAGGCTGCCCAGCTGGCGACGCTGATTGCGCCGCCGCCCTCCGGACCCGCGACGCCATCCACGTCCGCGCCTTCTCTGTCGTTTCCTCCTGCCCCTGTAGATCCGGGCCTCGCCTCGGCGACCCCGGTCCAGGTCCTGCAGGCGCCGAGCACGACCCTCGGGTCGCTCGTGGTATTGACGACGCCTCCCCCATCAACCTCCAGCATCGGGGTGAACGCCACGGCTGCGACAGCCGAGGCCGAGACCATCTCTTCGACACTGGAAACCACGGCCCCCACCGGCTCCACGGGGTCCATCAGCCTCACGGGGACGACGGCGGCCCCGGGCCCGGCGGGCACGCCCGACACGGCGCTCCTCGAGGCGACGGCGCCGCTCCTCAGCCTGAATCCATCAGGCACGTTGACCACCAGCGTGGACGCCATCAGCCTGAGCGGCCGGGCGAACGTCTCGATCTTGGGCAGCGATCTGGTCCGGCTGGATGCCAATACGCTCACCGTGTCCAGCGGAGCTCTGGCCAAGGTGACCGGTCAAAGCGGAAACTTCGTGAGCCTGAGCAATGGCGCGACCCTGAACATCCTCTCGGGACCGCTGCTGAACGTCTCGGGCGGATCCTCCGTGGGCATCAGCGGCGCCCTGGTGAGCTTCGGCGGCACGGGCGGCAACGGGATCAACGTGCAGAATACCCTCGCGCCCACGGGATTCCTCAGCGGGGTGCCGGTGTTCAGCAGCCAGGGCGGGACGAACGGCTTCACCGTCACGAATCAGACGCCGCTGGTGGGCCTCAATTCCCTCGGGACCATCAAGATCAACGGGACGGCGCTGCCGAACGGGGCGACGGCGTCGGCGGGCGTCACCGGCAGCCTCATCGCCATCCAGGGCGGCGGGACGGTGAGGATCGGCCGGTAGGAAACTCGGAGGGGGGCGTCGCCCCCCTTCCGAAGCCTCCCCCCAGGAATCGTTGCGCCGGCAAAGCCGCCGCTCGAGCCTGGATCACCTCGCACGAGCTTTTTCTCCGATACGCTCCTACTCAGTCAGTGGGTCCAGCCCAGGATCACGGAGACCACGTTCCGGTTGTAGGTGAAGGCGTCGATGTTGGAGCGCGCCATGCTCGCCTGGTAAGTGAGGGTCAACGTCAGGTCGTACGGCAGCGGCACCGCGAGCCCGACCACGTGGGTGTACTCGGTGTCGAACCGCCTCACGCTGTTCGGAGCCAGGACGGGCAGCAGGCTGTTCACGTGCTGGTAGTTGCGGAGGTGGACGTCGAAGTCATAGGTTGCGCGGATGCCGAGCCACGGAAGCGTGTACTGGGCGCCGGCCAGGACGCGATTCCCGAGGTAGGCGTAGTTCCTCCCTCTGGTATCGTCGGAGTCGAACTGATAGCCGATCTTGACGAGATGCTTGTCGCCCTCGAAGTGGAAGACGTGGGTCAGCCCGACCAGGTAGTTGCGCCCCGACCTTTTCTCGTCTGAGGGAGCGGTCGTGTCCTGGGCGAATCGCTTGTCCTGGAAACGGAACTGGAGCGCCTCGAGGTTCCATGGGTTCATTGCCACGACCGCGCCCGGCACGACCGTGTGGCGCTGGACGAACTCGTCGCCGCCGAGGGTCAGGTAGTCGTAGGTGTACTGAAGGCTGACCTGATAGGGGAAGCCGCTCGCGATCCCCCGGTAGCTCGTCCCGAGGCCTCCCAGGTAGTCGAGGATGTTGAAGTCCGGCAAGTCGTTGTTGTAGGTGGTGTAGAACGAGACCGTGGCGGTGGCGTCCCAGCCCTCCCTCCTGAGGAACGAGTAGTCGAGCCGGAGAGCTGCAAGCTCGCCGGGGCTGCTCTGCCTGCGCTGGCGCAGAGCCACGACGAGGGGGTCCCCGCTGCTCGGCGCCGGGCTCACGGGGACGTTGTCGTCGAAGAAGGCGCCGACCCGCACCTCGGCCCTCAGCCGCCGCTCCCTTTCCCGGGCCGCCGCGACGACGCCCAAGAGCCGCTCGGCGGGGCCCGTGAGCGGCGAGGCGGGCTGCAGCTTGAGCGCCTGGTCGATCTCGGTGGCGGCCTGCTCCTGAAGCCCCACCATGGCGAGCGCCAGGCCGCTGTAGAAGCGCGTGAGCTGCAGGATATCGGGGTTGGTGCTGGCGCCGCCGCGGAATGCCCGGAGCGCGCCCTGGTAATCCTTCTTGCGGTAGCGCATGAAGCCGACATAGTACCCGAGGCTCTCGAGCCGCGGGTCCTGGGCGAAGACCTCCTCGAGCAACGGCTGCGCCTGATCGTACTTTCGCATCCCGAAGTACAGCGCCCCGAGCTGGAAGAGAACGGCCTGGTCCCGGGGATCGCGGGCGCGTGCCTTTTCCAGGGCCTGGCTCGCCTCGTCGAACCGCCGGAGCGCGATGTTCACGAGACCGGTGTAGTAGAGCGCGTCGACGTTCTCGGGGTCGAGCCGAAGGGCCTCGCCGAGCGCGGCCAGAGCGTCCTCGTAGCGCTGCTCTTCGTAGGCGATCTGGGCCCTCGCGATGAAGACCGAGGCCTCTTCGGACTGCGCGGTCGCATCAGAGACCGCCGAGAAGAGGAGCAGCAAGGCCCCCAAGAGGGCGGGACGGGTGAGGACCAGGCCGGGAGAGTCGGTGCCGATCGCGGTCCCTCTTGTCTCTGGCAATCAGCCCCCGGAGTGATGAGTGCACGGACCCGTGCGAGGTGGCGGTCGAGGCGAGCGCCACGCACTTCTAGCACCGGCCGGCGCGCGTGTCAAGGATTCGCGAGCGGACAATGGCCGTGGGAAAAAACAATTTGACAATAAGGACTTTTCACCGTCGGTTTACGCAACGGGGATTCCGCGGATCCGCGGGCCCATCCTTGCGAGACACGTCGGCATTGGGGTAGTCTGACGCTGTTCTTCGCGGGTTCTCCGGCGAACTTGTCCGCTGGAGAGAAACGGCGGGAGACGGAAGCCCACCGGCCGGCGCGCGCTCATCACGGGGATCACCGGCAGGGCGGGTTGCACCTCGCCGAATTCCTGCTCGAAGAGGGCTACGCGGTCTTCACCATGGCTTGCCGGGCGAGCACGGACAACTTCGCGCGGCGGGAGCATATCCGGCCTCGCGTGGAGCTCGGCACCATGCTCGCCGCCGGCCAACTCGAGTTCGTCGCCAACACGCCCTTGGAGGAGGGGCTCCCCCGCGCCCTCCGATCTGCGTTCTCCGGATGATGAGTCGCCCAATCCGGATCCTGCAGCTCCTGGTCAGCACCAGCCCCGGGGGTGGACCCAAGCACGTCTATGACCTGGTCCGTCACCTGCCGAAGAGCGGGTTCGAGTTCGTGGTTGGCGCGCCGCGCGACGGTCTCTTCTTCGAGCGGTTCCAGGGCCTGGGGATCCCCGTGATCGAGATCCCGCTCGGATACGTGGGTGTCGGGCAGCTGTTCGCGACCGTGCGGCTAATCCGCGGCTTCAGCATCGATCTGGTGCACACACACGGCAAGGGGCCGGGGCTCTACGGCCGGCTGGCCGCCCGCTGGCTGGGCGTCCCGGCCGTCCACACGTTCCACGGCATCCACTACAGGAGCTACCCGGCCATCGCCCAGCGGCTCTACCTGGCGCTCGAGCGGCGGCTCTCGCGCTTCAGCCGTGCCATCATCAACGTGTCCGCCTCCCAGGAGGCGGAGGGGCTGGGCCTCCATCTCTTCCGCTCCGAGCAGAGCGTGATGATCGTCAACGGGGTGGACTTCGAGGAGATGGACCGCTTGCTGTGCCGATCGGCGATCCACCGGGAGAGTCTCGGGCTCGGGCCCGATCACTTCGTGCTGGGATGCGTGAGCCGCTTCGACCCGGTCAAGCGGCTGGAGGTATTGCTGGCGGCCCATCGGGATCTGCAGGAGCGGATCCCCCGGGTGGCTCTCGTGCTCGTGGGCGGGGGCGGCGAGGAAGACCGCATCCGCCGCCTGTCACACCGCATGGGGCTCAAGGAGCGGGTCATCTTTACCGGCTTCCTGGAAGACCCGGCCCGCATCTACCCAGCCCTCGATCTCTACCTCTCGGCCTCTCTCAAGGAAGGGCTGCCGCTGGCCTTGGTGGAGGCCATGGGGGCAGGTCTTCCCGTGGTGGCCACCGACGTCCCCGGGCACCGCGACGTCATCGTGAGCGGGCAGAGCGGTCTTCTGGTCCGCCCGGAGGATCCCGGCGCCATGTCTCTAGCCATCGCCGCGCTCTGGGCCGATCCCGGCCGGCGTGCGACCCTTGCCGAAGCCGGCCGGCAGTGCGCCCGCTCGCGGTTCAGCATCGAGCTCATGGTGTGCAGCACGGCGGAGTTGTACCGGCGGATCGGCTCGAAGGCCCGTTGAGAGCGGGCTCTGAGGGCCAGGCGCGTGACTTCGGGCGGCCGGTCCGCGCCGAAGCCGGGTTCCCAGACGACAGCGGCTCGAATCCGTGGATGGGCCCGAAACAGCCCGTGCTATCCTGCTTGTCGATGCGCTTCCACATCGAACGGGATAGCCTGACCGCATTCGCTCGCTCCGCCCCGGAAGACCACGGAGTTTCGGCGCGTTCTTCCCCCTCCTTCCGCTGCTTTGAGAGGCAGCCAAGCAGGCTGCCGCCGCGCGGCGTGCACCGCTAGGCCACCGACTTTGCCCTGCACCCGGGGGCCGAAGCGCGCGATACAGAGGCGGTGGTGATCGGCATCAACGCCTCGATCGTCGGCGAGAACCCGACGGGCCTCGGCATCTACTCGATCAGGCTCATACAGGAGCTGGATCGACTCCGCCGGGACTTCTGCGTCTACAGTTCTGCTCCCGAGGCCTTCCCCGGTCTCCGGGCATCCGTGCTACCCGCTCCCGCCGCCGGGAGCCCCGGCCGGGGTGCGGGCGGTCATCTGGTTCGCCTTCTCTGGTTGCAAAGCCTTCTGCGCGTCAGGGCAAGAAGGTCTCGTCTCCGACTCCTTCTCAACACGGTGCCCGAGGGGATCCTCAGCTCGACCATTCCACAGGTCACCGTCGTTCACGATCTGCTGCCCCTTGCCTTCCCACCAGAGTATCCTCGCCAGCAGTATTACTTTCGCTACTTCGTGCCACGCATCCTCCGCTCATCGAAGGTCGTTGTCACCGACTCCGAGTACACTCGGCGCGCCGTCATCGACCGATACGGGCTGCCGTCCGGACAGGTACGGGTCGTGTACCCCGGCTACAATCCGGACGTCTACTATCAGTCGGACGGGCTGTCTTCCCACTCCCGCTCGAACAAGGGGGAATATGTCCTGTACGTCGGGAACCTCCTGCCCCACAAGAATGTCTTGCGTCTTCTGGACGCCGTGGCGATTCTCCGCCGCCGGCGACCCGTGAGGCTGGTCATTCGGGGGGAAGGCCGGCCGGCGTACGCGCGAGCCGTCCGCGCGCGCGTGGAGACGCTGGGCCTTGATGAGGCGGTGAGTATCCGTGGCTACACGACCGAGAAGACAATGCGCGACCTCTACACGGGGGCGGCATGTCTTGTTCTGCCGTCGCTGGGAGAAGGCTTCGGGCTCCCCGTGCTGGAGGCGATGGCCTGTGGCACGCCGGTCGTCACGACCAGGGTGGCCTCGATCCCGGAGGTGGCAGGCGACGCCGCGATCCTGGTGGATGCCCACGACGCGATCGCACTGGCGGACGCTCTCCATCGGGTGGTCACGGATCGCGGTCTTCGCGAGGAACTTCGTGGCCGTGGCCTCCTCCAGGCCAAGCGTTTCGACTGGGCGCAAACGGCCGCGCAGATGTCCCGCCTCCTCGACACGGCACAGGCGGGCAGGCTCGATGGAGCAGAGGCAGGCTAGAGCCCGAGTCCCGCGGCTTGCCGCGCTCGAACGTCGCGCGGTCTCCGCGGCCGACCGCATCGCCTTTCGCGAATCATCCGCGTGGTATATTCCTCGACATGAAGCGGTGCGCGTGAGGACGAGCGCGTCGAACCGGTCTCGGAGGGTGTGACGGCGTGATGCGAGTGCCGCTGCTCGATCTCAAGGCCCAGTACGCGACGATCCGAACCGAGGTACGGCAGGCCGTCGACCGCGTGCTCGAGAGCCAGCGGTTCATCATGGGCCCCGAGGTTGACGAGCTCGAGCGGGCCATCGCTCGCTACGTGGGCGCCGAGCACGCAATCGGCGTCTCTTCCGGCACGGATGCGCTGCTGGCGGCCCTGATCGCGCTCGGCGTCGGCTCCGGGGATCGGGTCATGACGACCACCTACTCGTTCTTCGCCACGGCGGGCGTGATCGCCCGGCTCGATGCGGTCCCCGTCCTGGTGGACATCGATCCCGTTGCCTACAACATCAGCCCGGAGAGCCTCGAGAAGGCCTGGGCGACTCTCGACCGGACGGCCCAGCAGCAGGTGAGGGCCATCGTACCCGTGCACCTGTTCGGCCAGTGCGCGGATATGGCGCCGATCCTCGACTTCGCCCGCCACGTCGACGTTCCCGTCATCGAGGACGCGGCGCAGGCTATCGGCTGCGCCTATGCGCCGGGGCGCGCTGCCGGCGCCATGGGCCTCATGGGCTGCTTCTCGTTCTACCCGTCCAAGAATCTTGGCGCGATCGGGGACGCGGGCATGGTCGTCACCAACGACGATGGGGTGGCCGATCACCTGCGGCTGCTCCGGAACCACGGGGCCCGGCCCCAGTACCACCACAAGGTCGTCGGCGGCAACTTCCGGCTCGATGCCATCCAGGCGGCCGTCCTCCATGTGAAGCTCAAGCATCTCGAGCAGTGGACGGCGGCCCGGCGCGAGCGCGCCGCGCGCTACCGGGAGCTGTTCGAGCAGAGCGGCCTCGTCTCGTCGGGTGCGGTGGTGCTGCCCGAGGTCGCCCGGCAAGAGCCGGGGCTGGTCACCCACATCTACAACCAGTTCGTGATCCGCGTGCCCCGGCGCGACGCGCTCCGGGAGTTCCTGACCGAGGAGGGAGTGGGGACCGAGGTCTACTACCCGGTCCCATTTCACCCCCAGGAGTGCTTCCAGGGGCTGGGTTATCGGGAAGGCGATTTCCCTGAGGCCGAGCGCGCCGCTCGGGAGACCCTGGCGCTCCCGGTGTATCCGGAACTCGCTCGAGGCCAGCAGGAATATGTGGTGGATCGGATCGCTGCGTTCTCAGGGGGGGACAGGGCGTGAGCCCGTGCAGATCCTTGCAACACCGGTCGATTCTGTCGTAGGCTGACGCTGTCGTTCGCGGGTTCTCACATCGAACTCCCCGGAGGAAACGGCTCGGAATGGGAGCATTGGGCGGCAGACGCGCACTCATCACGGGGATCACGGGGCAGGACGGCTCGTACCTCGCGGAATTCCTGCTCGAGAAGGGCTACACGGTCTTCGGCATGGTCCGGCGGGCGAGCAGAGACAACCTCGAGCGCCTGGAACACATCCAGCATCGTGTGGAGCTGAGGCAAGCGGACCTCTTGGACCAGCTCTCGCTCATCCGCATCCTCGAGGACAGCCGCCCCCACGAGGTGTACAACCTGGCCGCGCAGTCCTTCGTGCCCACGTCGTGGAGCCAACCCGTGCTCACGGCCGAGTTCACGGCTCTGGGGGTGACGCGCGTCCTCGACGCCATCCGGCTCGTCGACCCGTCCATCCGGTTCTACCAGGCGTCTTCCAGCGAGATGTTCGGGAAGGTCAGGGAGACGCCGCAGAACGAACACACACCCTTTCACCCGCGCAGCCCATACGGCGTAGCCAAGGTCTACGGCCATTCGATCGCCGTGAACTACCGCGAGAGCTACGGGCTCTTCGCCTGCTCCGGGATCCTGTTCAACCACGAGTCGCCGCGCCGGGGCTTCGAGTTCGTGAGCCGTAAGGTGACCGATGGCGTGGCCCGCATCAAGTACGGCCTCGCTCGCGAGCTGCGCCTGGGTAATCTCGACGCCCGGCGCGACTGGGGCTTCGCCGGCGACTACGTGCAGGCCATGTGGCTGATGCTCCAGCAGGAGCATCCGGACGACTACGTGGTGGCGACCGGAGAGAGCCACTCGGTCCAGGAGCTGGTCGAGCTGGCCTTTTCCTCCGCGGAGCTCGACTGGCACGAGCACGTCGTCGTCGACCCACTGCTGAGACGCCCTGCCGAGGTGGACCTCTTGCTGGGCGACGCCACTAAGGCCCGCGTGAAGCTCGGCTGGTCGCCCAAGGTCCGCTTCCCGGAGCTCGTGCAGATGATGGTCGATTCCGATCTCGAGCGTTGCCGCGCTCGCGCCGGCTCGTAACGGCATGGCCAGTTTCTGGGACGGTAAGCGCGTGGTCGTCACCGGGGGCGCCGGCTTCCTCGGCTCCTTCGTGGTGGAGGCGCTCCTGCAGAGGGGCTGCCCGGCCCCCGTCGTCCCCCGGAGTCGCGACTACGATCTCCGGAAGGACGCCGACATCGTCCGGATGCTCAAGGATGCTCGACCGGAACTGATCATCCACCTTGCCGCCGTCGTGGGCGGCATCGGCGCCAACCGCGAGAACCCGGGACGCTTCTTC
>WNGF01003882.1_pt1 | contig 23318 bp, 19 predicted proteins | sample 5400641 | NCBI WGS metagenome assembly WNGF01 (sample SAMN13153371, study PRJNA577476) | soil metagenome | isolation source: 80 cm soil or saprolite under grassland replicate 2 | place: USA:California | collected 2016-06-15 | reverse complement strand
GCGGGGCACGGCGGGTTCGCGCTCGCGTTCGCGCGCGCGCACCCGGACCGCGCGCTCGTCGCGATCGAGCAGCGCCGCGCCTTCGCGGAGGCGGTGCGCGGGAAGGCGGAGCAGCGCGGCCACCGGAACCTCGTCGTCATCCACGGCGACGGGCGGGTGCTCGCGCCGCGGCTCTTCCGCGAGGGGTCGCTCGCGGCGATCCACGTGCACTTCCCCGACCCCTGGTGGAAGCGGCGGCACCACCGCCGCCGGCTCGTGGACGACCGCATGTCGCTCTTGCTGCTGCGGCTCCTGCGGCCGGGCGGACTCCTCGACTTCCGCACCGACGTCGAGCGCTACGCGATCGAGGCGGTCGCGCGCCTCGAGGAGATCGGGTTCGAGAACGAGCTCGGGCGGGGCGCCTTCTCCGACGCCCCGCCCGACGAGATCCCGTCCACGCGGGAGAAGCGCTACCTCGAGACCGGCCAGCGCGTGTGGAGGCTCCGCATGCGCCGGCCGGCGAGGGCGGACCGCTAGTAGCGGCGGGGGGCGGAGCCCGGCGAGTCGGACCCGCCCGACCCGGACGAGCCCGAGCCCGCGCCGGACGAGCCTGAGCCCGACGAGCCGGACGTGTCGCCGTGGTGGCCGCCCTTCATCTTGTGCTGGCCCGCGCCGGCCCCGGCACCGCTCACGTCGATCGTCACCGCGACGTCCTGCCCGCCCTGCTGGTTGAAGCTCGCGCGGACCTGCTGGCCCGGCTTGATCTGCGAGGTCTTCGCGGTCTTGCCGTTCATCGTGACGACCGTCTGCGGGACGATCTTGAGCGTCTTCGCCTCGCCGCCGGACGCCTCGATCGAGATCGACCGCTTCCCGAGCTTCGCGACCTTGCCCGTCACGGTCTGGTCGTCGGAGTGGCCGCCGAGCTCGCGCCCGCCGGCCGCTGCGCTCGACCCCGTCGTGTCGGACGAGCCGCTCGCGCCCGTGCCGGACGAACCCTGGCCGGAGTCCGGCGACGCGCCCTGACCCTGCTGGCTCGAGCCCATCGTCTCGGACGAGCCGCCGGACCCCATCGCGCCCGAGTCCGAGCCCGACGGCGAGCCGGAGCCGCCCTGGCCTTGGCCTTGGCCACCCTGCGCCGAGTCCGGCTGCGAGCCGCCCGTCGAGCCGGCCTGCGAGCCGGTGCCCTGCATCGACGTCGGCTGCACCACGAGGGCTTCCTGCTGGCTCGAGGCGCCGCCGTTCGAGGAGCTCTGCTCGGTCCACATGGCGCCGGTGTGGTCCTTCGAGGCCTGCGTGCTGGAAGTGCTGCAGGCGGTCCCGAGCACGAGCGGGACCGCGAGGGCGATCATACGAATGGACATGGATTCCTCCTTGGAGCCGGAAGCTGGGCGCTCGCCTCCCGGCCTGCCATTCCCGCGCTGGAGGCACGAGCGGGCGAGCGAGCGCGCGGCTGGATACACTGCGCGCATGGCCCGCCTGCGTCGCACCCTCTTCCTCGTCGCCGCCGCGCTCTCCCTCTCCACCGCCGGGTGCCGCCGTCCGGCGGGCCCCGCCGAGAGCTACCGCGCGTTCGCCGCCGCCGCCCGCGCGGGCGACGCCGACGCAGTCTGGGCACACGTCGCCACCCGCTCGCGCGCGGTGCTCGACGCGCGGGCGAAGGACGTCGCGGCGCGCGCGGCGGGCGTCGTCCCGCCGTCCGGCAAGGAGCTCGTGCTCGGGGATCTCGCCGCGGCGTCGGCCCGGATCCGCGCGGTCACGGTGCTCCGCGAGTCGCGCGACGCCGCCGTCGTGTCGGTCGAGGAGGAGGGCCGGACGGGCGCGCGGGAGGTGTCGCTCGTCCGCGAGGGCGGCGTGTGGCGCGTCGTGCTCCCCTTTGATAACTAGTCCCCCCTGCCCATGAAGACCCCGACCGCCGCCGAGATCCGCGAGGCCTTCCTCCGCTTCTTCGAGGAGAAGGGCCACCGCCGCGTGCCGAGCTCCTCGCTCGTGCCGCACGACGATCCCACGCTGCTCTTCACGAACGCCGGGATGGTCCAGTTCAAGGACGTCTTCACCGGGCGCGAGAAGCGGGACTACACCCGCGCGACCAGCGCGCAGAAGTGCGTGCGCGCCGGCGGCAAGCACAACGACCTCGAGAACGTCGGGTTCACCGCCCGTCATCACACGTTCTTCGAGATGCTGGGGAACTTCTCGTTCGGCGACTACTTCAAGAAGGACGCCGTCGCGTGGGGCTGGGAGTTCGTGACGAGCCCGAAGTGGCTCGGCCTCGCGAAGGACCGCCTCGCCGCGACCGTCTTCGACGGCGAGGGCGGCCTCCCGTGGGACGAGGAGGCGTACGCGCTCTGGAAGGCGCAGGGCGTGCCCCCCGACCGGATCTACAAGCTCGGCGCGAAGGACAACTTCTGGGCGATGGGCGACACCGGCCCGTGCGGCCCGTGCTCCGAGCTCCACTACTTCCAGGGGAACGACATCCCCTGCGCCGAGGAGAAGGCGGGGCGGAGCTGCGCGGGCGTTGCCTGCGACTGCGACCGCTGGCTCGAGATCTGGAACCTCGTCTTCATGCAGTTCGAGCGGAGCGCCGGCGGGAACCTCACGCCGCTGCCGAAGCCCTCGATCGACACGGGCGCCGGGCTCGAGCGCATGGCGTCGGTCGCGCAGGGCAAGCGCTCGAACTACGACACCGATCTGTTCCAGAGCATCATCCGCGCGATCGAGAAGCTCGCCGGCAAGCGGTACGGCGCGAACGAGGACGACTCCGTCTCGATGCGCGTCATCGCCGACCACGCCCGGGCCACGACCTTCCTCGTCGGCGACGGCGTGCTGCCGTCGAACGAGGGGCGCGGCTACGTCCTGCGTCGCATCATGCGGCGGGCGATCCGGCACGGGAAGCGGCTCGGCCTCGAGAAGGCCTTCCTCGCCGACGTGTGCGGCGCCGTCATCGACGAGATGGGCGCGGCCTATCCCGAGACGCGCGAGAACCGCGCGTTCATCGCGAAGGTGGCGGCGCAGGAGGAGGAGTCCTTCCGCCGGACGCTCGACAACGGCCTGCGGATCCTCGAGGAGGAGATGGCCCGCCTCGAGAAGGCGAAGGAGAAGGTGGTCCCGGGCAAGGTCGCCTTCCAGCTCTACGACACCTTCGGCTTCCCGATGGACCTCACCCGGGTCATCGTGGGCGAGCGCGGCCTCGGCGTCGACGAGGGCGGGTTCGACCGCCACATGGCCGAGCAGCGCGCCCGCTCCGAGTGGAAGGGCTCCGGCGAGCAGGCGGTGGGGGATCTCCACAAGCAGATCGCGGCCGAGCTCGGAGAGATCCACTTCCTCGGGTACGAGACCACCGTCGCGAAGGCCGAGGTGAAGGCGATCATCGCAAACGGCGCCCGCGCCGCGAAGGCCGGCAAGGGCGAGAAGGTCGAGCTCGTCAGCCCGCGCGGCGCGGTCGAGGTGCGCGACGCGCACCGGCCGGTGCCCGGGCTCACGACCCACGTCGGCGTCGTCGAATCCGGCGAGATCGCGGTCGGCGACGTGGTCGAGCTGTCGGTGGACGACCGGCGCCGCGATCTCATCCGCGCGAACCACTCCGCGACCCACCTCCTGCACTTCGCGCTGCGCGAGCGCCTCGGCGACCACGTGAAGCAGGCGGGCTCGATCGTCGCGCCGGACTACCTGCGCTTCGACTTCTCGCACTTCCAGCCGCTCACCGAGGACGAGCTCGCCGGGATCGAGCGGCGGGTGAACGAGCTCGTGCGCGAGAACGTCGAGACGGACACGGCGGTGCTCGAGCTCGAGAAGGCGCGCCAGGCCGGCGCGATGATGATCTTCGGGGAGAAGTACGGCGACGTCGTGCGCGTCGTCCGCATCGGCCCGTCGAAGGAGCTGTGCGGCGGAACGCACGTGCGGCGCACCGGTGACATCTCCTTCTTCAAGCTCGCGAGCGAGGAGTCGATCGCCGCCGGGGTCCGCCGCATCGTCGCCCACACCGGCCCGAAGGCGGTGGAGCTGTCGCAGCGCGAGGCGGACGAGCTGCGGCGCGCCGCGGGCCTGCTCCGCGCCGGCGCCTTCGAGGTCGCGCAGAAGGTCGAGGCGGCGCAGAAGCGCGTGAAGGAGCTCGAGCGCGCGCTCGAGGAGGCCACGTCGAAGATCGCCTCCGCGCAGTCGGGCGATCTCGCCGCGAAGGCGAAGGAGGTCGCGGGCGCGAAGGTGCTCGCCGTCCGCGTGCAGGGCGACGGCAAGAGCCTGCGCGAGCTCGCGGACAAGCTCCGCGACAAGCTCGGCAGGGGCGTCGTCGCGCTCGGCGCTGAGGTGGACGGCAAGGCGATCCTCCTCGTCGCGGTGACGAAGGACCTCACCGCCAAGGTGAAGGCGGGCGACCTCGTGAAGGACGCCGCGAAGCTCGTCGGCGGGTCCGGCGGCGGGAAGCCCGAGCTCGCGCAGGCGGGCGGGCCCGACGCGGCCGGCATCGAGAAGGCGCTCGCGCGCATCGAGGAGCTCGCGACGAAGTCGCTCGCGTAGGCGGACCGTTCGCCGTGAGCGTACCGCCGCGAAGCGGCGGCGAAGTTCGAAGGGTCGCTGCTCCCGGGAGGGTCGGCGCGCGCGCCTGTCAAGCGCTGCGAGCCGTTGACCGGCGCGGAGGGGGGTGCCTACCATCCTCCGCGTCGATGCCCCACTCGGCCCCCCGTGCGCGGAAGGCGCGCGTCGCTCCACCGGTGGTGGACCTCGCCCGCGCGCGCGACGCGAAGAAGCTCCGCGAGCTCATCGCGCGCTGCCGGTCCGTCGACGAGGTGAACCGCAAGTCGCTCGGGAGCCTGTTCCAGAGCGGCCTCGTCTACACGCGCCAGGGCGCGCGGCTCGGGCGCGACCTGCTCCTCGCTCACCAGCACCTGCTCCGCGTCTCCGACCTGCTCGCGCAGATCGCGGAGCTGCCCGCGGCGCCGACGGACGGCGAGCCGAACGCGCTCTACGACGAGGCGCAGGCGCTGCTCGCGCGCACGGCGGAGCTGACGGCGCGCTCGAGGCTCGTCCTCGCGCGCGGCTAGCAGGCTTTCAGAAACCCCCGGCAACCTCGGCTCGCAGGATCCTCCCTCTCCCCCGGCTGGCGCCCTCATGATTCGTCGCATTCCGGTTGCGCGATCGGGACCTCGCGCTCGCGGAGCGCGCCGGACGGATCGCTAGTCGTCTCTCCGGGGCATCGAAGGGGCGCTGCGGGCGAAGCGTCGCCGCGGGACCGAACTGTCCTGGCAAGATCGGCTCACCCATGCAGGCGAGCACGCCCGGCCTCGAGCGGCATGCGCTCACGGGTGGGCCGCGAAACCGACCACACCGAGACCGATTCCCCTGCGGTTCCTCCCCGCGTGAACCTGTCCATCCACGCGTCGCCGTAGACCTCGCGCGCGGCAAGCTGGTTGTGGAACCTGCAGAGGCATCTCGTGTTCTCGACCGTCGATGGGCCGCCTTGCCCGCGCGGCACGACGTGGTCGAGCTCGCGCCGTGGCTTCTCGACGAGCCCCTTCCGCTTCGCGTGGCGCTCGAGGAGGAGATCTAGACCGGCCCCGAGGAGCTCCTCCGCCCCTGCGCCCGGATGGGAGTGGGAGAGGGCGGCTCGCGCCGCCTCGAGCTTCTCGAGGAACCGGCGGGACACCGTCACGTGGAGGCGGCTCAGGTTCGCGGTGAGCGGCTCGGCGTCGATCCACGGTCCGCGGCGCAGCGCCGGCTCCGTGTTCGTGTTGGCACGCGGCGGTTCATCCGAATGAACTCGACCCGCCGCGAGGGGATCCAGGCCGGGCACATGGGTGACAGCGCGGTCCGAGGCGGCCTCCGCCCGCACCGGAAGGTCGAGCGCGGATGCGACGGCCGAGGCGCGCAGCGTCGTCACCACATCCCGATGCGGCGCGGCCTCGTCAGGCCGGAGCGCGGCCGAGACCGCCTTCGCGTCCCGCTTCGACAGATGGAAGAACCGCGGCAGGACGTCGCTCCGGTTCTCGGGCGTCAGGACCTTCGAGAGCTCGACTACGCTCGTGAAGCAGAGACGGCCGTCACGCAGCGGCTCGACGATCTCCGGGAATCTCTGGATGAGCCCCGTGGCGGTCTTCCGGTAGAAAGCGGCGCCCTTCGAGAGGCCCAGCTCCCGGTGCAGGAAATAAAAGAGCGAGGCGTGCCCGAGCTCGACCCACAGCCGCTTCGTGTCGAAGTCCGCGAGGGCGACGAGGAACTCGGCGAGCGCGGCGCGCTCGCGCTGGAGGAGCTCGGCGAGGCGGGCGGAGAGATCGCGTGCGGAGGTCATGAGGCGAGCATAGACCGCGATTTCGGGGCCTCCCCAGACGCACGGATTCGCGTCAGGGAGCGCGAATGCCAGCAGGCCCGAGAACTCCCTCGCCCGCGTTCGGCGCACGCGAGGCGAGATGTGCCGCACCAGGAGCGGCATTCCCGCACGTTCCCTCACCGCGGAGATCATCTGGCGGTGAACTAGGTCAAGCACCTCGGCGCCGGGAAATTGGGGCGCACCGTCCAACGAGAAGCTCGCGGGTGGCCGCAAGCCGATCTCGTCACCGGCGCTTCGTCTTCGCGGACACGCCTCGGCCGCCGCACTCCTCGTTGCCCGAATCCGGTCACCGTTCGGCTCGTCCCCTCGCGCATACGCAGTCGTGTACGGCCCCTCGCTCCGCCGAGATGTGACGAACCATGAGGGCTGGCGCCGGGGCGAGGGAGAACTGGCCGAGAGGTCTGCGCCGCCTCGAGTAGGTTCTTCAACAGCCTCTAGAACGCGCGCAACTGTGCCCCTTCACCGTGAGAGCACCGGAGGAGAACCTCACTCAGGAGTTGGATCCAGTACGGTCGAGATCGAGCTTGTCCTGGTGGCCTCGCGCGCGCGGAGTGCAAACGCCTGCGCGCGCGTCGGACAGTCCTCGCGGCGCAGCGCGGTTGCGCGAGCTGCTCGCGCACGATCGCGGAGTGGCGGGCGCCTCCGCGATGCGGCGCCGTCGGCGCCCCCGGCCGGCTTCGCTGCGTGTCCGCGCGATGGGCTTCGAACCATGCCGTTGACGTCTCTCTCGAACCCGCTTGAACCGCGACGGGCCCGCGGCGCCTCGCTCCGTTATCATCCCGCGCGATGCCGCGCCGCGTCCCCGCGCTCACCACCGCCCGCGCGGCGGCCCTCCGGCCGCTGCTCGTCGCGCTCGACGCCCGGCTCGACCGGGCGGCCCGGCTCGCGGCGGACCCCGTCGAGCTGCCGCGGCGCTACCGCGATCCGCTCGACCAGGAGGTCGCGGCGCTCTTCGCCGCGGCCCTCGCGTACGGCCGCGCAGACGTATTCAAGCCGCTCCTCGCCCGGGTGCTCGACGGGATGGGCCGCTCGCCCGCCGCGTTCGTGCGGACGTTCGCGCGCCATCCCGATCCTGGGGTCTTCGCCTTCGCGGTCTACCGCTTCAACCGCCCGAGCGACGTCGCCGCGCTCGCGGCAGCGGCCGGAGACGTCGCGCTGCGCCACGGGTCGCTCGGCGCCCGCTTCGGCGCGCTCTTCCGCGAGGAGGGGGAAGGGCCCGGAGCGCTTCGTCCCGCGCTCGCCCGGTTCGCGCGCGAGCTGCGCGAGGCGCCGCCGGTCGCGCCGCTCCTGCGCGGCCGCGGGTCGCGCGGGCTGCGGCACCTCCTGCCCGACGCGGCGGGGGCCGGCGCGTCGAAGCGCTGGAACCTGTACCTCCGCTGGATGGTGCGCGGGCCCGACGCGGTGGACCTCGGCGCCTGGGGCGACCTCGTCCCCACTTCGTCGCTCGTCGTCCCGCTCGACACCCACGTCCACCGCGTCGCGCGCTGCCTCGGGCTCACCCGCCGGAACGACGCGAGCTGGCGCACGGCCGAGGAGATCACGGCGGCGCTGCGGCGCGTGGACCCCGAGGACCCGGTGCGCTTCGACTTCGCGCTGTGCCACCTCGGCATGAGCGGCGGCTGCCCCGCGCGGCGCGACCCGCGCCGGTGCGAGGTCTGTCCGCTCGCCGCCGCCTGCCGCGGCGCCGCGGGGCGCGCGCGCACGTCGCGCGGCGCGCGCCGGGCCGGGTAGACTCGCGGCCCAACCGCGAGGAGGGCTCCAGCATGCCGACGATCGTCTCCCACGACCGGCTCCGCGCGATCGGCAGCCGCGTGCTCGTCGCCGCGGGGGCGGACGAGCGAGACGCCGTGATCGTCGTCGACCACCTCGTCGACGCGAACCTGGCGGGCCACGACAGCCACGGCATCGGAATGCTGCCGCAGTACGTCCGCGCCATCGCGGCGGGCCTGCTGCACCCCCGGGCGCACGCGATCCTCGAGGACCGCGGCGGGCCGATCCTGGCCGCCGACGGTGGGCGCGGGTTCGGCCAGCTCGTGGCGCGCGAGGCGATCGCGGCGGGGATCGCGCGCGCGGCGTCGGTCGGGCTCGCGGCGGTCCCGCTCCGGAACGCGTTCCACGTCGGGCGGGTCGGAGCGTACGCGGAGCAGGCAGCGCGAGGCGGCCTCGTCTCGATCCACTTCGTGAACGTCGTCGGCCATGCGCCGCTCGTCGCGCCCTTCCACGGGCGCGACCGGCGTCTCATGACGAACCCGTTCTGCGTGGGCATCCCGGGGCCCGGCGGGTCCGTCGCGGTGCTCCTCGATTTCGCAACGAGCCGGGTCGCGCTCGGCAAGGTGCGGGAGGCCCGCGCGCGCGGCGACCAGGTGCGGGAGGGGTCCATCATCGACGCGGACGGCCGGCCCGCGACCGATCCCGGGGCGCTCCTCGACGCGCCGAACGGCGCGCTCCTCCCGTTCGGCGAGCACAAGGGGTCGGGCCTCGCGGTCGTGTGCGAACTGCTCGGTGGTGCGCTCACCGGTGGCGGGATCCTCTCTCGCGTCCCGTACGAGGACCTCCTCATCGGGAACAACATGTTCTCCCTGCTCGACGTTGAATCATCCCCCATCGCTCGGTTAGCCTGTCGGCGCTCGAGACTCGGCGCGGTGTCCTCGCAGCGCGCGCGTGGTTCACGGCTCGGAGCGATCGGCGTCCGAGGGCGGCGCGCGCGTCTCCTTCACCGCGCCGGTGACGAGCGGGAACGTCGCGGAGGGGGTGCTCTCGAGCGGAACCCAGAACGTCGTCGAGACGGTGAACCTCACGTTCACGTCCTCGAACTGGAACACGGCCCAGACCGTCACCGTGACCGGCCAGGACGAGGTGTCGACGCAGGTGCCCGGCGACAACGTCACGTACAACGTGACCGTCGGGCCCCCCACGGGCGATCCCGTCTACGCGTCCTCGGTGGGTGCGCAGACCGTGCCCATCACGAACCTCGACAATGACATTCCGACCTTCGTCCTCTCGCCCCCGCCGGGGTCGTTGCTGACCGTCAGCGAGACGGGCGTCACGACGAAGACGTTCTCCGTCCGGATCAACAAGCAGCCGACGGCGAGCGTGGACATCCCCGTCTCGGCGAGCGACGTCAGCGAGGCACTCGTCCAGGGCGGCAGCTCGCCCTCCATCCCCCAGCAGACGATCCACCTCACGTTCACCCAGCTCGACTGGCAGACGCCGCAGACGGTCACCGTCGTCGGTCAGTTCGACGGCACCGTGGACGGGGCGCAGAACTCCATCCTCACGGTGGGCGGGCCGACGAGCGCGGACCTGGCGTTCGACGCCCTCCCCGCGAGCTCGCTGACGGTCACCACCGTGGACACGGACTCGGCCGGTTTCACCGTGTCGGCGACGACCATCTCGCACACCGAGGGTGGGACCCCGACGTCCTTCACCGTGGTCCTGAACAAGCGGCCCATGGCGGACGTCACGCTCCCGGTCGTCAGCGGGAACTCGGCGGAGGGGGTCATCTCGACGTCGGCGGGCGGGCCGTTCACGGCGACGCTCGGCCTCACCTTCACGAACGCCGACGCGCTGACGCCACAGACGGTGTACGTGAAGGGGCCCACCGACGATGTCGACGACGGGGACAGGACCTACACCATCACGGTCGGCCCCACGACGAGCACCGACACGCGATGGCAGCTCGCGTCGAAGACCGTGTCGGCAATCAACCGGGACGTGGATGTCGCGGCTCTCGTCGTCAACCCGGTGAGCGGCCTCGTCACGGGCGAGGGCGGCGGCACGGCGACGTTCACCGTGAGGCTCGCCTCGAAGCCCATGCAGACCGTCACGGTTCCCGTGTCCGTTCCGGCCGTCTCGAGCGGCGAGGTGCGCGTGTCGTCGGGCGCGGGAGCGCCCGCCACGTCGACGACGCTCTATTTCACGGCGGACAACTGGAACACGATGCAGCAGGTGACCGTGACTGGCCAGGACGACGCCGCGCTCGACGGCACCCGTCCGGACAACATCTCGGTCGGGACCACGACGAGCGGCGACACGAAATACAACGGACTCTCGAGGTTGGTGAGCGGCCAGAACGGCGACAACGAGGTGGGCCACTCCGAGGGCACCGCCCTCGCTCCGGTGAACCTCGACGGCGCGCTGCCGTACGCCGGTCAGGTGGACCCCGGCTCGGTCCTCAGCGGAGGCCCGACCTCGCTCTGGAAGGTGACGGTGAAGCTCAGCATCACGCACGGCTACGACGGGGACCTTGACATCTACGTCATCGCGCCCGACGGGACGCAGGTCCAGCTGAGCACCGACAACGGTGGCTCGGGCGACAACTACAGCAACACGATCTTCGACGACGCTGCGGCGACGTCGATCACGCTCGGAACTCCGCCGTTCACCGGAACCTACAGGCCCGAGGGGCTGCTGTCCGCGCTGAACGGGAGGAACGCGAACGGCACCTGGCAGCTCCGCGTCTACGACGACGCGGGCGGAAACATGGGCTCGCTCACGAGCTGGAGCGTCACGGTCCAGTAGCGCGAGCCTCAGGCTGCGCGAGGCACGCCAGCACGCTCGAGCGTCGGAGGCCCGTCAGACTGAAACGTCTGGCGGGCCTTTCGCGGCCGATCGGCTCGCGGGAGAGGTGAACGCCATCCGCTACACCCGCCGCAGCTTCTGCCGCAGCTCGAGGACGATCTCGCCCTCCTTGAAGACGCGGACCGAGCCGGTCGTCTGCGAGACCGTGACGGCGACGCACTTCGCCTCCGCGGTGATCGACGCGGCGGCGCTGTGGCGCGCGCCGAGGCCCATGGGCAGCTTCACGTCACGTGACATCGTGAGGAGGTAGCGACCGGCGGAGAGCACGACCCCGTCTTCGCGGATGACGAACGCGCCGTCGAGGGCGGAGAACGTCTTGACGGCTTCGCGGATCGGCGGGTCGAGCGCGTTCCGCTCCGCCTCGCTGATCCCCTGGAATGGGTTCAGGGTGAGCTGCCGGCTCCGCTCCATCACCGAGGTGGAGTCGCCGATCACGATGATCGTGCCGACCGGGTGGCCCTCGTACCCCTCCGCGCCGATCTCCATCGCGGTGTGGATGAGGCTCTCGATGACCTGCGAGGAGAACTCGGGCGGGAGGCCGAGCGTGTCCACCCGGATCTTCTCCTCCGGGTCCTCCGAGCCGATGTCCACCTTCACGAGCGAGTCCACCACACGCCCGTCGCCCGGGCCGGTGAGCGCGAGGATGGTGTCGCCGTTCCGGACGAGCCCTGCGGCCTGCGCCGCGACCACCGCCACCTTGATCTTCTCGATGCGGGTGTACTCGTAGGGCGGGATGAGGACGGCGAGGTACTTCTTCGCCTTGAGCTGGTTCGCGAGCCCCTCGGCGGTGACCGCGTAGACGAGCTTCTTCTTGATCGGGCGGCCGCGGATCTCCGCGGGGGAGAGGGGGTGGTCCGAGACGAGCAGGAGCCGATCGACCTCGGATCGGCCGGTCAGTGCGAGGGCGCCTCGCAGGAACTCCCGGTCGAACTTTCCCTCGGGCATGGCCGGAGTTTGCCGACGGCCCGCGGCCTAGTAAAGCTTTCGTGTCGCTGGGTTATGCGCTGTCGGCCGCAGCCCGGTTGCCTTGACAAGGCCGGTGGGCGCGGACTAGGTTCACCGCTCTTTTTTCTCCCGCCCCCGGCGGGTCCACGCGAGGTGGTCGCTTGAACAAGAAGGACCTGAAGCGGTTCAAGACGATGCTCGAGGAGTCGAAGCGGCAGCTCCTCCTGTCCGCGAGGAAGACGCTGACGGAGGAGTCGAGCTTCGACACTGACGATCTGCCCGACGAGATCGACCTCGCCTCCAGTGAGTACACGCAGTCGATGATCTTCCGGCTGCGCGATCGGGAGAAGTTCCTCCTCGCGAAGATCGACAAGGCGCTCGCCCGCATCGAGACCGGCACCTTCGGGATCTGCGAGAAGTGCGAGGAGGAGATCTCGGCGAAGCGGCTCGAGGCCCGCCCGGTCACGACCCTCTGCATCCGCTGCAAGGAAGAGCAGGAGCAGAAGGAGAAGTCGTTCGGGTAGTCGCTCGGCCGTCCGCCGTCCGTCACTCCACCCGCAGCAGCTGCGCGCCGACGAGGAGCTGGTCTCCCGCGGAGACCTCCGTCGCGCCTCCGAGCTTCACGTAGGTCCCGTTCGAGCTGCCCGCGTCGGCGAGCGTCACCGCCTCCGCAGCGACCTCGATCCGGGCGTGGCGCGCGGAGACGTAGCGGTCCGACGGGAAGGTCACCTCTCCCGCCTCGCGGCCGACGACGTTCTCCCCCTCGCGCAGCGGGAAGATCTCGCCGAGCCCGCCGCCCTCGAGCAGCTGCGAGAGGCGGAAGCGGTAGCCGGGATCCTTCGTCCCCCACGGCCGCGCGCCGTGCTCGTCCGCGTGGGCGCGATGCGGCAGCGGCTCGAGCCGCAGGAGCTGGCGTCCGACGCGGAGCTCCTCGCCGACCGCCAGCCGGCGCGGCTCCTTCAGCCGGATGAAGGTGCCGTTCACGCTGCCGACGTCCTCGACGCGCAGGACGCCGCCCGAGATCGTGAAGCGTGCGTGGCGCGGCGAGACCGTCGGGTCGTCGGGCAGCCGGACGTCGCCCTCGGTGCGCCCGCAGAGCGCCTCGTCCTTCTCGACCGAGAAGATCGGGCCCGGGAGGCCGTCGTTGCGCACCACCGCGAGCCGGATCCGGGCCGCGCCGTGCGCCGGCGCCGCGGGAGGAACGGCGTGGCTGCCGGTCGCCGGGACGCCGAGCGGGAGGGGCGCCCCGTGTCGCGGGGTCGGCGCCGAGCCGGGAGGGGCGACGGGCTTCCCGCAGATGCCGCAGAAGCGGAACCCTGGCTGCACGGGGGCGCCGCACGAGGCGCAGCGCGGCCCGGCGTCGGGCGCCGCCGGCCTCTGCGCGAGCGGCTTCCCGCAGTCGAGGCAGAACGCGAAGCTCGCGTCGTTCTCCCGCCCGCAGTGCGGGCACCCGTTCGGCTTCGCCATGCCGGCATTTCGCCACGCGGGGGCGCCACGGTCAACGCGGGTGGAGAGGCCGGGTCTCGTTCGACTCCGCCCCCGGCTTTGGCGGCGAGCCACGCTCGGCACGGACGGATCTTCGGTAAGATGCGGCCCCATGCGTGAGTGCCCCGAGTGCCGGAACGCCATCGAGGACGCCGCCCGGTTCTGCCCGTACTGCGGCGCCGCCTCGGCCGCGACGCAGGACGCCCCGGCGGACCCGTGGATCGGCCGGGTCGTGAATGGGAAGTTCCGGGTCGAGGCGCTCGTCGGACAGGGCGGGATGGGGCGCGTCTACCGCGCGAAGCACCTGACGCTCGACCGGCCGGTCGTCCTGAAGATGCTGCACAAGGACTTCTCGACCGACCCGCAGGTCGTGCAGCGCTTCCAGCGCGAGGCCCGCGCCGCGTCGCGCCTCAACCACCCAAACTCGATCGCGGTCCTCGACTTCGGGGAGGCGGAGGACGGAACGCTCTTCATGGCGATGGAGTTCCTCGCCGGCCGCGACCTCGCCCGGATCGTCGCGGACGAGTTCCCGCTCGGCGAGGGGCGGATCGTCCGCATCGGCGCGCAGATCCTCTCCGCGCTCGCCGAGGCGCACGTGCAGGGGATCGTCCATCGCGACCTCAAGCCCGAGAACGTGATGGTCGAGCCGCGCCGCGGCGAGCCGGACTTCGTGAAGGTGCTCGACTTCGGCATCGCGAAGATCACGTCGCCGGGCGCGAACGAGCCGAAGCTCACGCAGGCGGGGCTCGTCTGCGGCACGCCGGAGTACATGAGCCCCGAGCAGGCGCGCGGCGCGGAGCTCGACTCGCGCACCGACCTCTACTCGATGGGCGTCATCCTCTACCAGCTCGCGACGGGCGAGCTGCCGTTCCAGTCCGACACGCCGGTCGGGTTCCTCACGAAGCACCTCGCCGAGATCCCCGTGCCGGCGCGGGAGCGCTGGGCCGACGTCTCAGAGGCGCTCGAGGCCGTGATCTCGCGCGCGATGGAGAAGGATGCGTCGCGCCGGTTCCAGACCGCCGACGAGATGCGGGACGCGCTCCTCGCCGTCGATCCCGCCGCGGCGACCGCTTCGCCGCCGCCCGGGCCGCGTGCCGCCACGCCCGTGTCGTCGACGCCGCCCCCGCGCCCCGCCGCCCGGACCGCGACTCCGCGCACGCCCCAGCCCACCGCCGCGCGGGCCGAGGCGGCGCCCGCCGCGGCCGAGCCGCCGCGACGCTCGCGGACGCTCTTCTGGGTGTTTGCCGCCGCCGTGGTCGTCGCTGCGATCGGTGGCGGCGCGGTGACGTTCCTCGCTCGCCAGAACGCCGCCGGCCGCAAGGGTGCGCCGGACGTCGTCTCGCCCGCGCAGGCGCAGGCGGCCGCGGCGCCGACCCCGACCCCGACCCCGACCGAGACCGCGAACCCGACCGCGACCGCGACCCCGCTCGAGCCCGCGACCCCGACCGCGACGACCCCGGCCCCGGCCCCGACCCCGACGCCGACCGCGACCGCGGGCGTGGCGGAGGTGGTCGCCCCCGAGGCCGTTCACGTTGAGCGCGACGCCGCCGACGAGGCGGCGCCGAGTCGAAGGGCGAAGAAGGTCGCCTCGGCCGCTCCGGCGAGGCGCGACCCGGCAAAGGCGGTCGCGCTCTTCAAGAAGGCCGAGGCGCGGCGCGGCGATCAGGACATCGACGGGGCGATCAAGCTCTACCTCGCGGCCGAGGCGTCCGACTCGGACCTCGCAGACGTTCAGAAGAAGCTCGCGCTCTGCTACCAGCTGAAGGGCGACACGCGGCGCGCCGCCGCCCGCTACCGGCGCTACCTCGCGACGAGGCCCCCGGACGCCGAGCGCGTGAAGGCGATCCTCTCGACGCTCGAGTAGCCGGGAGGGCCGCGCCGCCTGGCGCGGACGCGCTACCGGAGCTTGTCCTCGACCGAGCGCATCTTGCGGGCGACGTACCTCGAGAGGCTCGGCGTCCCGGTCCCGAGCGGCGCGATGTTGAGGAACACGACGGCCATCGGTCACTCGGCGACGGCGACGCGCAGCACCTCGTGCCCCATCCGCACGAAGTCGCCGTCGCGCAGCTCACGCTCGCCGTGCGGCGGGACCTTCACGAAGGTGCCGTTCGAGGAGCCGAGATCGCGCAGGCGCGCGGTTCCGTCCTGATCGACGACGATCTCGGCGTGCGACTGCGAGAGGTGGGGATCGTCCCCGAGGTTCACGGCGCAACCGCCGCGGCCGATCGTGATGGAGGGGCCCGAGCGGATGAAGACCCGCCCGCCCGTGCCGCCCTCGAGCCACTCCTCGATGACGAGCGCCGGGGGCGCGGGGCGCGGGGCGCCGAGCCGACGCGTCCCGTCGGGCGGCCCCGCGGGAGGCGCGGGGAGCTGCCCCGCGAACCTGAGGAGCCGCTCGCCGACGACGAAGTGATCGCCGGGCCGCAGCGGGACGGAGAGGCCGCGCAGGCGAAGGTACACGCCGCCGGGGGCGCCCTCGTCGCGGACATGGAGCGCGCCGCCCCGGTAGAAGAACGTCGCGTGGTGGGGCGCGAGGCAGGGATCGGAGGGGAAGAGGATCGCCCCCTTCGCCCGCCCCGCCTCGACCGACTCGGCGTTGAGCCGGAAGGTGGCGCCCTCGAAGGCGTCGCCGCCCTCGAGCACGAGCTTCGCCCGGCCGGGCGGGAGCGCGCCGAAGACCTGCGTCGCGGTCCGGCCCGGCGCCGGCGGCTTCATCGTCACCTGCGTGCCGCGCGCGCCGAGGGCCTGACCGCACTGCGCGCAGAACCGCCCCGGGCCTCCGTCGGCGCCGCAGCGCGGGCAGCTCGCGACGAGCGGGATCGGCGTGCCGGTCGGCGACACGGCGGCGAGCGCGGGGCGCGCGGTAGGCCCCGGCGCGGGCAAAGGCGGCGAGGCGACGGAAGGGCGCAGCACCGACGGAACGAAGCGCGTCGCCGAGCCACCCGCGGGCTTCTGGAAGGAGCGGACGACCGGCGAGCTCATGGCGGCGGGCGCCGGCGGGGGAGGGGCGGGCGCTCGAGGCGCGACGGGCGCGACCGGCTCGGCCGCGGGCGGCTCCGGAGCGCCGCCGAGCGGCTGTCCGCAGCCGATGCAGGTCTTGGTGCCGGGCTCGTTGTAGGCGTCGCACGCGCGGCAGACGACGCCGAGGATGCCGGTGAGCCGCCCGAGCTCCACCGGCCCGCCGCAGGCGGGGCAGCTGCTCATCGTGACGTCGAGGTTCGCCCCGCAGCTCTTGCACTTCACGGCATCCTCCGTTCGCCGAACGTACCCCGCCGCGACCTCGGCGCTCAACAGGCGCACGCGCCCGCCGGACGGGGGGTCGCTCGCAACTCCGCCTCAGCGCCGCGACCCTCGCAGCGGCTGGGAAGCGGGGGCGCGTTCTGGCGCCGGCTGGCGCGTTGCGTTACGCATCAAGGGGGCGCGCTTGCCGCGCGCTGATCTGAACCGTTACGCTCGCTGGAACGCTTGCTTCGACTGAACGACATCCTCGACCGGGTTGCGTCCTACCATCCCGACCCCGACCTCGACCTCGTCAAGAAGGCCTACGTCTACAGCGCGAAGGTCCACACGGGTCAGATCCGGAAGTCCGGCGAGCCGTACCTCGTGCACCCGCTGGAGGTGGCGGGCATCCTCGCCGAGCTGAAGCTCGACGAGTCGTCCGTCGTGACGGGGCTCCTCCACGACACGATCGAGGACACCCTCGCGACGAAGCAGGAGATCGCCGAGCTGTTCGGCCCGGAGATCGCCGAGCTCGTCGACGGGGTCACGAAGCTCTCGCAGTTCAGCGCCGCGAACTCCCAGGAGGAGAAGCAGGCCGAGAACTTCCGCAAGATGGTCGTCGCGATGGCGAAGGACATCCGCGTCCTGCTCGTCAAGCTCGCCGACCGGACCCACAACATGCGGACGCTCGACGCGATGAAGCCGGAGTCGCAGGAGCGGATCGCCCGCGAGACGCTCGACATCTACGCGCCGCTCGCGAACCGGCTCGGCATCCAGTGGATCAAGAGCGAGCTCGAGGACCTCTCGTTCAAGTACCTGCGGCCGCAGGACTGGGCCGACCTCTCGGGGAAGGTCTCCGTCGTCTCCCGCGAGAAGGAGCGGTTCGTCCAGGAGGTCGTCGACATCATCCGGGGCAAGTTCGCAGAGTCGGGCCTCGAGGGCGCGGACGTCTCGGGGCGCGTGAAGCACGTCTACTCGATCTGGCGGAAGATGCGCGAGCTCGACGTGGAGTTCGACCAGATCCAGGACGTGGTCGGGTTCCGCGTCATCGTCGCGAGCGTCGCAGAGTGCTACGAGGCGCTCGGCGTCATCCACTCATTGTGGAAGCCGGTGCCCGGGCGGTTCAAGGACTACATCGCGATCCCGAAGCCGAACCGGTACCAGTCGCTCCACACGACCGTGGTCGGCCCGAAGGGCGAGCGCATCGAGGTGCAGATCCGGACCGGCGAGATGCACCGGATCGCCGAGGAGGGCGTCGCCGCGCACTGGGCCTACAAGGAGAAGGGGCGCGACGGGAAGGGCCGCGAGGCGCTCTCGAAGAAGGATGCGGAGTCGTTCGGCTGGCTGCGCCAGCTCGTCGAGTTCCAGAAGGAGCTCGCTGACCCTCGAGAGTTCCTCGAGACGGTGAAGGTGGACCTCTTCTCGGACGAGGTCTTCGTCTTCACGCCGAAGGGGGCGGTGAAGAGCCTGCCGCGCGGCGCGACCCCGGTGGACTTCGCGTACACGATCCACTCCGAGGTCGGCGAGCACACCGTCGGCGCGAAGGTGAACGGCAGGCTCGTCCCGCTCCGCTACAAGCTGAAGAACGGCGACACCGTCGAGATCCTCACCTCGCCGCACTCGCACCCCTCGAAGGACTGGCTCACCTTCGTGAAGACGAGCCGCGCGCAGGCGCGGATCCGCCAGTTCACCCGGCAGGCCGAGCACCGGCGCTCGATCGAGATCGGGCGCGAGGTGGCCGAGCGCGAGTTCCGCCGCTTCGGCGTGACGCTCAACAAGATCCACAAGGACGGCACGCTCGACAAGGCCGCGAACGCCCTCGGCTACCGGATCGCGGACGACCTGCTCGCCGGCATCGGGTACGGCAAGGTGTCGCCGCAGGACGTGCTCCGCCAGATCGTCCCGCCCGAGAAGCTCGCCGAGCCGCGGCCCGATGGCGAGGCGCCCGCCACGTCCCGGCTCACCGAGATCTTCCGCAAGGTCGCGCGGCGGCCGGTCACCGGCGGCGTCCGGATCAGCGGCATCGAGGACGTCCTCGTCCGCTACGGCCGCTGCTGCAACCCGGTGCCCGGCGACGCGATCGTGGGCTTCATCACGCGCGGGCGCGGCGTCACCGTCCACACCGCCTCGTGCGACAAGGTCCTCGGGATCGACCCCGAGCGGCGCGTCGACGTCTCCTGGGACGTGAAGGGCGACCTCAAGCGCCCCGTCTCGCTCCGCGTCGTCACGAGCGACCGGCCGGGCATCCTCGCGGAGATCTCGCACATCTTCAGCCAGGCCGGCGTGAACATCTCGCAGGCGAGCTGCCGGACGATGACGCCGGGCGAGCGCGCCGTGAACGACTTCGAGGTCACGATCGGCGACCTCACCCAGCTCAAGGCCGTGATGCGCTCCATCGAGCGGATCGACGGTGTGACCTCCGTCGAGCGCGCGTAGCGCAAGGAACGTCCCATGCCGAAGCCCGTCTCGAGCGCCGGTGCACCGAAGGCGATCGGCCCCTACAGCCAGGCGATAGAGGCGCGCGGCGCGCGCACCCTCTGGCTCTCCGGCCAGATCCCGCTCGACCCGGCGACGGGCGAGCTCGTCGCGGGCGACGTCGCCGCGCAGACCGAGCGGGTGATGGAGAACCTCGGCGCGGTCCTCGCCGCTGGCGGCGCGGGGTTCCACGACGTCGTGAAGTGCACGATCTACCTCGCCGACCTCGCCGACTTCGCGAAGGTGAACGAGATCTACGGGAGGCGCTTCCCGAAGGAGCCGCCCGCGCGGGCGACGGTGCAGGTCGCGGCGCTGCCGCGGGGCGCGAGGGTCGAGATCGACGCCGTGGCGGTCCTGGGCTAGAGCCTCGCGGCGGCGCCGACGAGCGGCCGCCAGGCCGGTCAGGCGGCGAGCGCCGTCCGCATGGCGACACCCACTTGCATTGAGCTGCTGCGGCGCACGATCCCGGCCGATCTCGGGCGGACTCGTCGCTGCGATGCTCGACGTAGCCTCCGGCTACGCCTCCGCGTCTCGCTCCTCGTGCGACCCGACCTCGGCTCGGGCTCCTGCGCCTCGCGACGCTCAACGCAAGCGGGTGGCGCCATCAGTGCGACCGGCGCCTCGACCCCGTCGCGCGGCGCCGCGAGGAGCGGCTCGTCGACGTGCGCCGGCCTCGCGCCTTCGTCTCGCCGGATCGGCGGCGCTGCTTGTTGACGGTCCGCGCGGCGATCTCCTTCGCGCGCCCGCCGCCGCGCTTCTGGATCGAGCGCTTGATGTGCTCGTACTGCCGCTTTCGCTTCGGGCTCTTCACGCCTTTTGGTGGCATCGCGCTCCCCAGCTCCGACGGAAATGTACGTAGCGGCCGCTCGTCGCGCAGGGCTCGGTGACGTCGCGGCTCCGGAAGGCCGCCGTCTCATCCGGCGCGGTGCGCGCCATTTCCGCGGCGCGAGGGAGTCCGCTACAGGCTCACGCGCATCAAAAGCGACTTCTTCTGCGCGTGCGCGCCGCGCGCGAGCGATCGCAACCCGTCGAGCAGCGGTGCGACCGACTCCGGCTCCCAGCCGTCGAGCTCCAGCTCCTCGATGCCGGCCCACGCGGACACGATCGGGAACGCGCGCGCGTCGTCGAGCTCCGCGAGGAGCTGCACGAGGGGGTCGGGGACGCGGAAGACCCACGGACCTTCTTCCGAGACCTCATGCAACGGGACGAACTCGTAGACCAGCTCGTCCCGGAACTCCCGCCCGGCGAGCAGGGCCCACAGTTTCGCGAGCTTCACCTGGTCGACGCCCTCGGCGTCGATCCCGGTCCACCTCCGGCGCGGGCCGGGCTCGTCCGCGACCGCGCGCGCCTCGCGCTCCTCCGCGATGACGAGATCGGTGAGGGCGGCGGGGGGCACCTCAGGGCCGCCGCAGCAGCCGCCTGAACACGTTCCGTGGCTCACGGCGGCGATTCTACCGTGGCCGCGCCGGTTGCGCGCCTCGCCTCACCAGAGCGGCTCGGGACACCAGGTGAAGCACGAGCGCTACGCTCTCCTCCGTCGGTGTGACGACGCCGCTCGCGTGACGTAGAATCGCGCCGAATGCACGAGCGGGTGAGATCGAGCATGACCTTCTGGCTGGGTCTCGTCCCCGTGCTGGCGGTCGCGGCGGCGCTGTTTCTCGCTCCACTCGGGGTCGTCCGCACGGAAGGGGTTCGCCTTCTCGCCGACACCGACCCGCACTACCACGTTCTGCGTGCCGAACGCATGGCGCGCAACGCGGTCGGGGCGCCGTGGCGAGACCCGGCCCTCGACTGGCCGAACGGAGCGGACGTGCCGTGGCCCCCGCTGTTCGACGCCTCGCTCGTCGCCGCGGCGTGGGTCGCGGACGCGAGGACGCGCGCCGACTTCGCGCTGGCCGGCGCGTACGTGCCCGTCGTCCTGGGACTGTTGTCGGTTCTCCTGATCGCGCTCGCCGGCCGCGCCATCGCGGGGCGGGTCGCGGGCCTCACCGCCGCGGCCGTCGCCGTGCTCATCCCGGCGCTCGCGCAGTTCGCCGTGGCCGGACGCATCGACCACCACGTCGCGGAGATCCTGTTCGCGACCGCGATCGCGGCCGCGTTCACGGTGGGGCTGAAGATGGAGCGCGTCTGGGCCGCGCCGCTCGCCCTCGGCGTCTCCGTCGCGCTGTCGTTCTGGGTGTGGATGGGGAGCACGGTCGCGCTCATCGCACCGTGCGCGGCGATCGCGCTGGCCCGCATCTTTGCGATGGACGACCTCGCGGCGCGAGGCGCGCGCACCCTCGCGATCGGGGCGGCCCTCGGCGCGCTCCTCCTCGGGATTTCGGCCGTGGTCTTCGGCCCCCCCGGCGCGCTCGGCCACCCATCCGTCCTCGCGGTCGGTGGCCTCCAGGTCGCGATCGTGGCGGGCGTGGCCGCGTTCGCGGCCATCATCGCGTGGCGCTCTCGTCAGCCCGCGCGCGCGGGGAAGCGGCTGCTCGAGGTCTCTGCGGCCCTGGTGGTCCCCGCGGGGCTCATGCTGTCGCTCTGGCCCGCGCTCCGCGAAGGGGTCGCTCGCGGCCTCGTCGCGCTCGCCGCGGGAAACCCCTGGTACGCGGACATTCGAGAGTTCAACCGGGCGCTGTTCGGCGGGCTGTTTCCGGTCTCCCGAGAGATCGCCGTGATCGTCACGATGTTCGGCCTCCTCCCGCTCGTCGCGGGGTTTGCGGTTCCGGCCGGGCTGCGCCGCGCCCGGACCGACCCCGCTGCCCGCCCCGGCCTCCTCTTCCTCGCGGTGTGGGGGGCGACGATGCTCACCCTCGCCCTCGTTCGAGTTCGCTTCTTCTCGTACTTCGCGGTCCCTTGCGCGATCGGTGCGGCGCTCGGCGCGCTCTGGATCGGTGAGGTCGTCGCGGCGACGCTCGGTCCCGTCCGCCGCGTGCCGGGCATCGCAGCGGCCATCGCAGCGGCGGTGCTCGCGGGGGCGTTGCTCCCGGCGCTGCCCGGCCTGTCCCTGATCGTCTCCGGAGCGGACCGCATCCCGGACAGCTGGATAGAGGCGACCCGCTGGCTCGGTGCAACGCCCCCCGCGCCCGACGGCCGCAGCACGGTCGCCGCGCCGTGGGAGTTCGGGCACGTCGTGCAGTACTACTCGGACCGGCCGGTCATCGCGTCGCCGTTCGGGACTGAGGCAGGCCCGCGCGCGCTCCCGGACTGGGCGAGCTTCTTGTTCGCGACGGACGAGGCCACGGCCGAGCGCGTGCTCCTCGCGCGCGGCGTCTCGCACCTCGTCCTCAGGAATCCGTCGCATGAGCTCGTGGGGCTGAGCGGGTACGCGCCAGCGGCAGCGGCACCGCTCGTCGCGACGCGCGACGTCTGGGCAGGCGAGCGCGTCGACGCGACGCCAGGCTACGGCGAGCTCGTCGTGTTCCGCCTCTACTTCGGCGACGGCTCGGGGGCCGCGGTGCGACCGGTCGAGGGCTCGCGCCTGCTCTTCGAGAGCGCCTCGACGCAGCCCGCGCATCCCCTGCTCGAAGAGCGGGTGAAGATCTTCGGCCTGGTCCCCGGGGCCGTGCTGCGGGTGAGCGGCGCCGCACCTGGCGCGATGGTGAGCGCGACGCTTCCCGTCCTGACGAACAGCGGGCGCGAGTTCAGCTGGGCGACCCGGCGGATCGCCGATGGCGCGGGGGAGGCGACGTTCCGGATCCCGTACGCGACGGGCGCGAACGGCGCGACGATCGCGGGGACCTGCACGATAGAGGACGGCGCTCACTCGGCATCGAGCAGCATCCCCTCCGACGCCGTCGAGAGGGGCTCCGAGGTGAGGGTGCTGCTCTCGGCCGCGCGCCGAGCGCCGTGACGTGAGCGCTCCCCGCACCGGCCCCGCGAACCCCTACGGCTCCTCGTACTCGTACGTCTTCCCCGCGTAGTTCCGCAGGGTCCAGCGCTTGCCCTCGTGCCGGACCACGTACTGGGGGTTCACCGGGATCTTGCCGCCGCCGCCCGGCGCGTCGATGACGAACTGCGGGACGGCGAGACCGGACGTGTGGCCGCGCAGGTGCTCGATGATCTCGATGCCCTTCTCGACCGGCGTCCGGAAGTGGCCGATGCCCTTCGCGAGATCGCACTGGTAGATGTAGTAGGGGCGGACGCGCATGAGGAGAAGCTTGTGGTTCAGCTCCTTCACGAGCGCCGGATCGTCGTTCACGCCCTTGAGCAGCACCATCTGGTTGCCGATGGGGCAGCCGGCGTCGGCGATCCGCCGCGTCGCCTCGAACGCCTCGGCCGTGCACTCCTTCGGATGGTTGAAGTGCGTGTTCACGTAGACCGGGTGGTGCTCCCG
>WNGF01009829.1_pt1 | contig 23325 bp, 23 predicted proteins | sample 5400641 | NCBI WGS metagenome assembly WNGF01 (sample SAMN13153371, study PRJNA577476) | soil metagenome | isolation source: 80 cm soil or saprolite under grassland replicate 2 | place: USA:California | collected 2016-06-15 | reverse complement strand
ATCGCAACAGTTCACGCGCTTCGCGAAGAACCTGATCTGCCGGCTTGAGGTTGGCAGTACCTGCTCGAATCTCCGCATCGCGCCGGCGAGTCTCTACCATCCAAAGTGACTCGGCCTCTTGATCGACAGTTTCGTCGAGGCTTTCGATCAAGGCATGAGCTAATGATGCTCGCGACTCGGGAGGAAGCATCAATAAATCGTCTTTAAGTTGTTCCAGTTCAGTCGCCATCTTCAATCTTGAGTTTACAACAATGCTCGAGCGCGCGTCACCACATTCTCAACATTGAATCCGAGGTTTTTCATTACCACATCGCCCGGCGCTGAGGCGCCAAAACGATCGAGGCAAATCACATCACCCGCTGGGCCAACGTATCGATCCCAACCCTGGCGGACGCCGGCTTCGATCGCCAGGCGCGCGGTGACGGAGGCAGGCAGAACTTCGTCGCGATAGTCTGCGGATTGTTCTTCGAAGAGCTCAACACAGGGCATTGACACTACGCGAGTCGGCACGCCGTCTTTCTGCAATTGCTCGCGAGCTTCCAAAGCCAGAGAAACTTCGGAGCCGGTGGCGATCAGGATTAGTCCTGGATTGGTTTGCACCCTCCCTGACGGTCGGGTTTCTGCCTCATCGGCTTCCGCCAGAATATAACCGCCGCGGCGCAAACCGGTCGCCGACGCATAAACTTTGCGATCGATTAATGGCACCTTCTGTCTCGTCAGCGCGAGCGCAGTCGGCGCGTGACGACGTAAGATCGCGAGCCGCCAGGCTTCGCGGACTTCGTGCACGTCGCCAGGACGAACTACGAACAGATGGGGAATCGCTCGCAGCGCGGCCAGATGCTCGATGGGTTGATGGGTCGGCCCATCTTCGCCCAGACCAATTGAATCGTGCGTGAAAACGTAAATCACCTGAATTTCCGACAGGCAAGCAAGGCGAATCGCCGGCCGCATGTAATCGGAAAAAGTCATGAACGTTCCGCCGTAGGGAATCAGTCCTCCATTCAAAGACATTCCGGTCAGCGTCGATCCCATCGCATGTTCGCGGACGCCGAAATGAAGGATGCGGCCGTCGTAACTAACGGGTTCAAAATCACCGCCGTCTTTGATGTCGGTGTTGTTGGATACGCCGAGATCGGCTGAACCACCGATGAGCATCGGCAGGTGCGGCGCGAGCGCGTTGATCACCTGACCGCTGGCCACCCGAGTAGCCACCGGCTTCGCGTCTTCGAAACCGGGCAAATGCTTTTCCCAATCTTCCGGCAGTTCGCCGCTCATCGTTTTCGTCCAGAGTTTGCCGAGCTCCTGGTGTTTTTCCTGATACTTGCCGACCAACTCGTCCCATTCCTTTTCCTGTTGCGCTCCGCACTCAATCGCCGCGCGAAAATGCGCCAGCGCCTCATCGGGAACGTAGAAGAACTTGTCTTCCGGCCAGCCCAGATGCTTTTTCGTTTCGCGCACGGCGTCTTCACCGGGAGCGTCGCTGTGCGCCTTGCGGGTGCCCGCGGTCGGCATGCCATACCCAATTGTGGTTTTGACGGAAATCAGCGAAGGACGATCGGCAACTGATTGCGCGTCGCGGATCGCACTTTCAATTGCAGCGAGATCATTTCCATCGTCCACGGTCGAAGTGTGCCAGCCATAAGCTTCAAAACGTTTCGGCACATTTTCTGAGAAGGCGAGCGAGGTAAAACCTTCGATGGTGACGTGATTGTCATCGTAAAGATAGATCAGCTTGCCGAGTTTCAGATGGCCGGCGAGCGAAGCCGCCTCAGACGCTACGCCTTCCATTAAGTCGCCGTCGGAGACGATTGCGTAGATGTAGTGGTCGATGAGGGGAAAATCTTTCTGATTGAATTTTGCTGCCAGATGCGCGGCGCCCATCGCCATCCCGACTCCGTTTGCAAAACCCTGCCCCAAAGGCCCAGTCGTAATTTCGACGCCGGGCGCCAGTCGATATTCGGGATGTCCCGGTGTCTTTGATCCCCACTGGCGGAAATTCTTAATCTCGTCGAGTGAAAGATCGTAACCCGAGAGATACAGCAACGCGTAAAGCAGCATGCAGCCATGGCCGGCCGAAAGCAGAAAGCGATCGCGGTTTTCCCATTTTGGATTCCTGGGGTTGTATCGCATGAACCGAGTCCAGAGGGCATACGCCATGGGCGCTGCGCCCAGAGGCAAGCCCGGATGACCTGACTCAGCTTTCTGCACCGCATCGATCGCCAGGGCGCGAATCGTATTGATGCAAAGTTGATCCAGTTCAGGGGTGACGTCAGATTGTTGCTGCATTTTTGCGCTCATGGTTCTGGTTTCAAGTTTCAGGTTTCAGGTTCGCTGCGCGTTCAAGCTTTCCCCCAGGCTTCACGTCCAAGTAAGACTTGAGACTTGAAACGACCGAGTCCTTCCGGCCCCGTCCAGAAAGGAACTCAACAGCGACGCCAGGTCAGGAGTCCCTGCGACGGTTGCTTCATCGAGCACTCATTGCGGCCTGGTCTTTGAAAACGCGCAACAAACTTCGGCACAACTCGCAAGCGCGCGTGGCGATTACTCTGACGGCTTCACTACTTTTTTTGTTTTGTGAACGATCTTTCGTCCCACGTTTTTGCTTTTTTGCCCCACACCCTTGCTGCCCTCGGCAACGTTCTGGCCAAATTCGCCGGCGCCCTGGCCCATTTCCTGACCAGCCTTAATCGGCTTTCTCTTTGCGATGTTCTTGCCGAAACGCTTACTGCCACGACCCATCGATTGGCCCGCCTGGCCGTAAGAGTGTTTGATACCGCGACGCCGGCGTTCGCGCCTGTGCCGGCGATGCCGGCGCGGCATGATTTGATTTGAGCTTGACTGCGCGCTCTGATTCGTTTGCTCTTGCAGGCGAGCCCTGACCGGCTCGATAAAACAGAGTGCAAGCAACAACACGAGGAGCAGAAAAGAAAACTTCTTCATGTGGACCCCCTGAATCCAAAAGATCAGTGCCAATTTTTTGAGGGTTTGCTGAGCGTCCAGCATCTCACACCGTCCGATAATTAGTCCAGTATTCCGCGGCAAAATATTGTGGCCGGCAGAAGTCATTCGAAAAACTTTTCGTGGTAATCGCTCCGCGCGAAATGATAATCTGCTTGTAAGGGCCCGCGCGTCATCCAGGCTCCTATCTGCCGGCGGTTTCGTTTGGAGCCCCTTACGGCCGAGCTTCTGACACACCATTCTTATGGAAGCACAAACTCTAAATTGCCCAAACTGCGGCGCCGCGATCGCATCGGACGCGCCGCTGTGTCGGTACTGCGAGTCAAAGCTCGCAACTATCGTCTGCCCTTCATGTTTCGGCATGATGTTCATCGGCAGTAAGCATTGTCCGCATTGCGGCGCATCGCCGGCCGAAGCAACGGCCGCCTCTTTATCCGTCCTCAAATGTCCGCGCTGCAAAGTCGATATGTCGTCAGTGAAGATTGGTGGCGCGCCCGTGCGTGAATGCGAAACGTGTGCCGGGTTGTGGGTTGAAGCTTCGGCATTTGAAAAGATTTGCACCGACCGCGAACAGCAGTCGGCGCTCCTCGGTGCAGCGGCACCGCTCGCGCATCCTCACATGGCGGCCGAATCCATTACGGTGAGCTATGCTCCCTGCCCACAGTGCGGCCAACTGATGAACCGAATGAATTTCGCGCGCTGCTCAGGTGTGATTGTGGATGTTTGCAAAGGCCATGGCACCTGGTTCGATCGCGATGAACTGCGAGAGATACTCGAGTTCATTCGGAATGGTGGCTTTGAACTCGCTCGTCAAAAAGAGAAACTGGAAATTGAACGGGAGCGGCAGCAATTGCACGAAGACCACCTGGTCGCCGCGCATCGCTCGGGCACCGTGCGATTGCTGGATGAAGACGATGAGCGAATCAGCGGGCTTTCAGCGGCGCGAGGTCTGCTAAAGTTTCTGATTGAATAAATCACGGCCGCTCAGAGTCGCTGCTGCCCGCCTAAGATACTTACTCGCATTGCGCCAATTAATCGCCACTGTGTAAGGCACAGTTGAACGATACCCGACGTCGAACCCCGGACGGCTCTTTTCTGAGATGAGCTTAGAAACATGAATCACGGCCGGCTCGGAAATTCTCGCCCACCAGTATTCCCCATCCCGATAACAACTCAATGCGTTAATGAGATCAGTCTTTGATTTGTTTTCTGGCAAGCGCGCGAGAATCATTTCGACCTCGACCGAGACCCTTTGCAGATCGCTTTGAAAAACGTGAAGAAACCCGCCCCAACGCACGCCCTTCTTCAAAAGCTGCGAGGGATTTGTAAACAATTACTTCGCTTTCTAGCAGCCTAAGATTTGAAATTGCCTGACGGGCCAATGCTTCATTTTGGTCAGGTCCGGGTGTTGCCGATTGGCGCAGCGCAGGCGCCTGGCCGCGCGCGGATAGACCTGCGGCCAGAAAGATCACGAGGAGGGCAAGAGCACGTGGCATTTTACCGCTAACGCAAGTCGCAGGACTTGCGACCGAATTGATTGCGCGTTGCCGCAACGCAAGTTACCAACTCGCGGCGGCGGCCAGAACTTTGGTTGCACAAGATATAAACTCGCAATATGATCCGCCTTTCTGAGCGCCCCGCTTGTGGAAATCCAAATGTCGAATCGGTAAGGAGCCTGTGTGATGCGCAACGCAAAACCTCTTTTAACTCTGCTCGCCGTTCTGATCACCACAACCATTTTGCCCGCACAATCTGCGCGTCGTCCTTTGAAGCTCGACGATTTGGCGCGGCTCCGCGACGTGCGCGACCCGCAGATTTCACCCGACGGGCAATGGATTGCTTATGTCGTATCAACCGTCGAGGTGAAAGACGACAAGAGTGTCACGCATATCTGGATGGTTGGTTACGACGGCAAAAGTGATCGGCAGCTTACCTTCAGCCAGGACAGCGAAAGCTCGCCCCGCTGGAGTCCCGACGGAAAATTTCTCGCCTTCACTTCATCGCGGCCGGGCAAAGCGAAAGGCAACCAGGTGTGGCTGCTGGATCGCAGTGGCGGCGAGGCTTATCAACTAACCGAATTGAAGGGCCGCTTGCAGACATTTGAATGGTCGCCTGATTCGAAACGACTCGCGCTGGTGATTGGCGATCCTGATCCTGAAGCTGACGCAGCTGCAAGCCCATCACCGGCAGGTTCCCCGAAACCGCCAAAGCCAATCGTCATCGATCGCTACCGGTACAAACAGGATGGCCAGGGATATTTGTTATCCGGGCGTCATACCTACATCTATCTTTATGACATCGCGACGCAGAAACTGGATCGACTGACGAAGAGCAAATGGGACGAGTCGTCACCTTCGTGGTCGCCGGACGGAGCGCGCATCGCGTTCATGAGCAACCACGTCGACGATCCGGATCGAGATCCCGCGGCGCAGTTGTACGTGGCTGATGCGCAACCAGGGTCAACGGAGAAACTGTTAACGACCCAGGCCAATCGCGCCAGTCGCGCGCGGCCCGAATGGTCGCCGAGTGGAAAGTGGATTGCATTCCTCGAAGGCGACGAGAAAAAATTCGGCGCCTACAACATGGAACACGTCATGTTCGTGCCGGCCGACGGCAGCGCCGCGCCGACGCGGCTGAAAGCTATAGAAGATCTGAATCGCGGCGTGTCCGGGCTCCGTTTTGGCGGCGGGGGCGATTCGCTAATGGCTTCAGTTACCGACGACCGATCTGTCTATCTGATCAGCCTCAATGGCAACTCGATCACGAAGCTGCTCGATCCGCCGGTCGCCGTTTCCAGTTTGTCGACGGCTGGCGGCCACGCCGTCGTGCTTTCCAGCAGCGATACCAAGCCCACTGAAATCTATGCAATCGAAGGCAGGGCGCTTCGTCAAATCACTCATCAGAACGACGCGCTGATGAATGAACTCGACCTCGCGCAAACCGAAGAAATCACTTTCAAGAGTAAAGACGGAACCGAAATCCATGGCTTGCTGACATTTCCCGTCGGTTATGTGAAAGGGACGAAGGTTCCTTTGCTGCTGCGCATTCACGGCGGTCCGAACGGACAGGACGCGCATTCATTCAGCACCGAGCGTCAGGTGTTTGCGGCCAATGGCTACGCCGTACTGGCGGTCAATTATCGTGGCAGCGCCGGCCGCGGACAGAAGTATTCACGCTCGATTTTTGCGGACTGGGGTCATTACGAAGTCGAAGATCTGGAAGCAGGAGTCGATCATGTCATCGCTCTCGGCGTTGCCGATCCCGAGCGATTGGGGGTCGGTGGCTGGAGTTATGGCGGAATCCTGACCGATTACATGATCGCCACCGACACGCGTTTCAAAGGCGCGACCAGTGGCGCGGGCACGGCGTTCACGGTCGCTTTCTATGGTACTGATCAGTACATCATTCAGTACGATTACGAGATCGGCCCGCCCTGGAATCCAAAAGCGTGGGAAACCTATGTGAAGATCTCTTATCCATTCCTGCACGCTGATCGAATTAAGACACCGACATTGTTTCTCGGCGGCGAACGCGACTTTAATGTGCCGGTGCAGGGCGGCCAGCAGATGTATCAGGCGCTGCGCAGCCTCGGGGTAGATACTCAACTAATCATTTATCCCAACGAGAATCATGGCATCACGAGGCCCAGTTATGTGCGCGATCGGTATGAGAGATATCTGGCCTGGTACGACAAGTATGTGAAGAACCCGACGAGTTCGAAGAAGAATGTGGCGAAGACTGGGAATCGCTGAATTGGGATCCTATGAAGAACGCGTAAGGATGATAAGAAAAATAATTATTGCCTTGACTCAATAAGTTTCTCTGCCTGTCGCCAATTAATCGCAGCGGTATAAGGCGCCGTTGCCATGAAGGCGGTGTCTGAAGGAACGCGTGTACCTTCCAAAAAACCAGGCATGGAAACATTTACCACGCGCGGCTGATAAGTCTTCGCCCACCAGAAGGCGCCGTCCTGGTAAGAACTCAGGTGGTTCACAAATTTGCCAGGCAAGTCGCCACCGTAAACCGGTTCAGTTTTCTCTTGTTGGCGGCCTGGATCCAGGAGTGTCAGTTGCATTGGATTCGCTTCGTTTGCATGGGCCGGAAACCCGGAATATGATTTCGTCTTTCCAGGGAGGTTAGTGATGAATCGTCCACTTGAGTCCGAATACGCTCCATACTATCGCGGCTACGTCGCGCAGGTTGCCGAGGAGGAGATCCTTCCGGTGCTGCGTTCGCAAATCGACGCGCTGGATTTGCTGCTCGATCAAGTGACGCCCGAGCGCGAAACTTATCGCTATGCTGAAGGCAAATGGAGTATCCGCGAGGTCATCGGCCATCTCATCGATGGCGAGCGGGTGTTCGGCTATCGTGCGCTCTGCATTGCTCGCGGCGAAAACCAGAACCTGCCGGGCTTTGACGAAAAGGAATACATGTTGAGCGCGCCTTACAATCGCGTTGACCTGGAAGATCTCATGAGCGAGTTTCGTCTCGTACGCCTGTCAAACATTGCCATGCTCCGGAACCTCGACGAAGAAGCATGGTCACGGATCGGCACTGCAAACGATGCACCAGTTTCAGTACGCGCTTTAGCCTTCATTATGGGAGGCCATATCCGACATCACATGGGAGTTTTGTCCGAACGGTACCTTTTCGCCGCGTCAAGCTGAACCTATGTTCGTGGGTCGCAAATTACCGGCAGTTGCGGTCGTGGGCATTGCCGCCATTGTTTCGTTTGGCCAGCCTGCCGTGCGGGATTACCGGCGGGCGCATGAACATCAAATCGTTGCCGAATTCACCCAGCTACTGGCAATTCCCAATGTTGCTTCCGATCGCGAAAACATCCGTCGTAACGCAGCTTTCATCCTCGGGATGATGGGGCGGCGCGGCCTGCATCCCCAATTGTTGCAGGCTAATTCAAGCGACACTCCACCAGCGGTTTACGGTGAATGGAAAATGCCGGGCGCGACGCGCTCGGTAATTTTTTACGCTCACTATGACGGCCAGCCGGTCGATCCCAAACAGTGGACTGCATCGCCGCCGTTTCAGCCAACCTGGCGGTCTGCGCCGGTCGAAGCCTCCGGACAGATCGTGAGCCTGCCGGCGAACGGTGAGATCAATCCTGAATGGCGTCTATACGCGCGCGCAGCTGCCGACGATAAGGCGGGGGTGATCGGAATTCTAACGGCGTTCAATGCCTTGCGAGCGCAAAACATGACGCCGTCAATGAACATAAAATTTCTTTTCGAAGGCGAAGAGGAAGCCGGCTCGCCACATCTCGGCGAGATCATCGACCGAAACAAAGACCTGCTGCAATCAGACGCCTGGATCATCTGTGACGGCCCGGTCCACCAGTCAGGACGCAAGCAGGTGGTGTTCGGCGTGCGCGGCGATCAGAACGTCGATGTGACAGTCTATGGCGCGAAGCGCCCGCTGCACAGCGGTCATTACGGCAACTGGGCGCCGAATCCCGCGATGCTGCTGGCGCGCTTGCTGGTGTCGATGAAGGATGACGGCGGTCGAGTGACGATCGCCGGCTGGTACGAAGGTGTCGAGCCGCTGGGTGAAGCCGAGCGCAGGGCGATTGCGGAAGCGCCGGCTTATGACGATGAATTGCGGGCGCAACTTGGTCTGGCGCGCACGGAAGGAAACGGAAAGAGTTTGCTGGAGCTAATCAATCAGCCTTCGCTGAACATCAACGGCATCAGCAGTGGCGACGTCGGTGCCCTGGCGCGCAATGTGATCCCGACGACAGCCACAGCCGTGCTCGATCTGCGGCTGGTCAAAGGAAACGATCATCAGCAGCAAGTCGGGCGTCTAATCGATCACATTCGCCAGCAGGGATTCTTTGTCATTGATCACGATCCGACCGACAGCGAAAGAAAACAACATGCGCTAATCGCAAAAGTCCTGGCGCGTTCTGGCGGTTACAACGCCGAGCGCACCCGTATGGATCTTCCCTTATCGATCGCGGTAATTGAGGCAGTTCAATCAACCTCGAAAGACCCAATCGTGAAGCTGCCAACGTCGGGCGGCAGCCTGCCGCTTTCGATTATTACGGACCGCCTGCGCACGGTGACGATCACAGTGCCAATTGTGAATTACGACAACAATCAACACGCCGAGAACGAGAACCTGCGCCTGCAGAATCTCTGGGACGGGATTGAAACACTGGCCGCGGTGATGATGATGAAGCCTGGCTCTTGAATAATTCGATCCAATTCGTTTAGCGGCGGGCTACTGCCCGCCGGATTCGTTAACGATGCGTAATCAGCGACCGACAAGAATATTCGCGATTGGGCTACTGCTCCTCGTTTCGTCTTCGGTTGTGATGGCGCAACGCGGCGGCAGAGCCGAACCGCTGCGGATTGAGTTCAAACGCGGCGCGACCAGCACCACAATCACCGGCACGGTGCGCGGCAGCGAAGAGGCTGAATATGTCCTGTCGGTTAAGAAAGGCCGGCGACTAATCATCAAGCTGATTTCCGTGCCGGTTAAGTCCTCTGTCTTTCAACTTCTTGGCGAAGACAACGACACGCTCGGCCTCGAATTCGACGCGAACTTCAGTTACTCAGGCGTGTTGCCAAAGACGGGTGACTACTTCATCAGCGTGCGACGGCCTACGGAGGCCAAGGGGACGTCGCGTTACAAACTCATCATTACGGTACGTTGAACGAGGCCGGTGAAGATGCGAAAGATCATCGTCTACATTGCTACCAGCGCTGACGGCTTCATCGCGCGCAAAGACGGGGCGGTCGATTGGCTGGATCGACCGCGCCCCAAAGGCAACTACGGCATGGGCGATTTCTTCAGGTCGATCGATACGATCCTGCTGGGACGAAGGACGTATGACATTTTCTTGCGTTTTCTGAAAGAGGGAAAGGCCGCCCCGGACGTGGGCGTCATTAAGCACTATGTGTTCTCTACCAGGGCGGCCCCGAAGAAAGTTGCGGAGGGATTCGAGTTCGTTACAGAGCCGATCAAGAAATTTGCGAGACGTCTGCGCCCAAAGAAAGGCAAAGGCATTTGGATGATGGGCGGCGGGGGCATAATTGCGTCATTCCTGGACGCCGGCGAGATTGATGAATTCATTATCCATGTGATCCCCATCTTGATTGGCGAGGGCATTCCACTAATCGCGCCCCGCCACCGCACCGTGCCGCTAAAATTACTTTCAAGCAGGAAGTTCTCTGATGGAGTGGTGCGCTTGCATTATGCGGTGAAGGCAAAATCATCCGCATGAGGGGATGGATCAAGGCGTCACGCTCATATAGATAACCGTCTTGATGCGCCGGGTGGTCAGTACCACCCGCTTCCGCTCCTCTCCCTTTGGGAGAGGTGGGGTGAGGGCGCGAAGCCTAGCGGGTGGGTCCAATATTCATCGCTGAAATCACGCGCTGAGCTGCACTTTTTCGAAGACCTGATGGAGAAGAGATTCATGAACCGCTTGATACTTCTGGTTATCCTCCAGCTGTTGCTCATATTCACGCCGCGTCCCTCATTGACGCAAAACCCAACCAACGCAAATTATGAAGTTTACGCGCTCAGTTATGGCGTTTTCCCTGACTTCCCGGTTTCGGCGCTGTTAGCCGGCGCAGACAAAACTCGGAAAATCGATTTGCAGATGATGGTCTGGCTAATCAAAGGGCCGGGCGCTGTTTCCCAACGCCAGGATCTGGATTCAGAAAGATGAATATGTTTATTACACGGGCGCCGCGTGGCAGTCCGACGGAAAGCACGGCGGGATAGAACCGGACGACGTGCTCACTATTGTAAGACTCAATACCGAGCACAAAGTTAATCTGGTCGAAGGCGAACGCGAGATCATCGATGGCATCAAGGTCTATACCGGCGGGCGACATACTTTTGCGTCGCAATACGTCAGTGTCCGCACTGCCAGCGGCACTGCCGTGATCGCCTCAGACAATATGTATCTTTATGAGAATCTGGAAAAGCACGCGCCCATCGCACAGACGTTCGATGCCGACTCAAATCTGAAAGCGCAGGATCGCATGAGACAGATCGCCTCACGACCTGATTTGATCGTACCCGGCCATGATCCCGCCGTGTTTGTGAAGTTTCCACAGCCGGGCAACGGAGTGGCCCGGATTCAATAGGTGTGACTGACAGGATTTACAAGATTTACATGACTAGACAATCGCAAAGACAACTACTCCATCCTGAAAATCATGTCGATTCAATTAGCTTCGGCGGGTTTTAGTTTCTTCGCCGGCTTCTGCGCGCCTTTTTCGATAAACACGGCGACTGTGGCTTAACCAACTGTTAGGAGCAGATATGAAATTCTTAAAGCTACTTCTACTTTTATTGCTTCCTGCGACGGTTCTGCCTCAGTCGAAACCGATCGTTGAGGACAAAGGCAATTTCGGCCTTCACGTAACGAATGACAGCATTATCCTGCACCAGTATCTCGAGCGGGAGAACCAACTCCTGCTAATTGGTTACAAGTCGCTCCAACTCCTGGACCTCACAAATTTCAAGGTGTTAGAGACGCGGCCAATCGATCTGCCCACGGCCAATATTCGCCATGATTATGAGCTCAGCAGTTGGGTCATAAGCCCGGACGGGCGGCGCATGCTCGTGTTGGGATTGAAGGATGCGCGCACCAAAACAACGACTGAATCAAAGCAGGCTGCATGGGTTTGGGATTTGCAGACGGGGAAACGCATTGCCGTACTGGATCGGCCTGACAAAATTGAAAACGGCTGGTGGAGCGACAATGGCAGGACGCTCATCACGATGGACGTTCCGTTTATCGACCCGCTGATTAGAAAGGTCAACATCAGCTTCTGGGATGGTGAAACCCTTGGTTATCAGGGCAGCGTTTTCATCAACAACATTACCTGGATGTATCTGAGCAAAGACGGCCAGCGTTTCTTTGCCGCGTCGGGACAAAGAGAAAACCTGTTTGGGATAAAGTATGTAAGCGATAAAGCGGGCGTCATCAACGTGTGGAGGACGAAGACTGGCGAGTTGGAGAAAACGATTTCTGTCGGCAATGACAATTTCTCTCCCAAGACGCGAGAGATCGAAATAAGTCCCGATGAAAAATTCCTGGTGTTCGTGAACAAGCACAAATCGAGTCCCGCTCAGCACAGATTGCTGGCGTGGGAAATTAACGAAAGTGTGCGCCCGAAGTATGAGCTTCAACCTCGGCCAAAGATCGACGATTCGCGAATCGTGTTCAGCCCGGACGGAAAATACTTTGCTTTGGACGTCGGCAGGAATTTGCAGATTTATGAGACTGAAACCGGCAAGCTAAAGGTCGAGCTTCAGAACGTTGAATTGCCGTCTTATGGCTGGTTGGACAACGAGATCATCGCCAGTGTCGATTACAAATCGAAGAACTTTTTCGAAATGGGCAAAAAGCTAAAGGCCTTTGACGCCATGAACGGCCAAATGCTCTACAACCACAGACTCGCCTACCGAGAGGTTGAGATAATGGACCCTAATTCTGAGTTTGGTGGATCTGAAGTTGTTGATGACACCATCCTGAGGCCTCATCCGACGAAAAAAATATTCATGACCAGCAGCGACCAATTCGTGAAGATATTTGATTCACGCACGGGCGATCTCCTGCAGACCGTGGTTCATCCGCTGATTGTCATCGGCAAGAACGGGAAACCGAAGCTGGCTCACGGAAATACGGTCCTTTCCGCCGCTTGGTCAAAGGATGGCAAGGCGCTGTATGTCTTCAGCGCTAACCATCAGTCCGTCTCTCTTTGGAAACTGATTGACGATTAGACTGGCGGTGGTAGAAAGGCGGCAACCGGAACTCACGCTTCGGCAGGCTTCAACTTCTTTTGCGGTTTATTCTTCGCGCCTTTTCCTTCCGGCGGCGGGCCCTCATCTTCCTTGGTGAGGCGATTGATCATTATCTGTTGCAGAAAGCCGACGATGTTTCCTACCAGCCAATAGAGCAGCAGTCCCGCGGGCGCGCTCCACAAAATGTAGAGCATAAAGAGCGGCATGCCGACCGCCATCATTTTTCGTTGCAGCGGATCGGCGGACGGCTGTGGCGTCAGCAACTGCAAAACGATCATTGATCCCGCAAAGAAAATCGGTAACACGCGGATGAAATAGAGGAAATAAGGCTCGGGCCCGGAAAGATCGGGAATCCAAAGGAAAGACGCCTGGCGAAAATCGATCGAAATCGTAATCGCGCTGTAAAGCGCAAAAAGAAACGGCATCTGAATCAGCAGAGGCAAACAACCGCCGAGCGGGTTTGCTTCTTTCATCAGGCGCAGTTGCTCCATCTGCAATTCCTTCATGCGCGGATCGCTCTGCTTCATTCCTTTCAATTTTTCCTGCAGTTCTTTCATGCGGGGCGCGTACTTCTGCGCTTTCTTCATTTTGCGCGACGACTGCCACTTCAGCGGGAAGAAAAGTGAGTAGATGAAGATTGTGAACAGAATAATTGCGACGCCGTAACTGCCGGTGAGTTTCTGCAGCTCATTGATCGAGAAAAGAATCGGCACCGCCAGACCGCGGCGCATCCAGGCGAGAAATCCGTAGTTAATTGCTTCGCCGAGATCGACCTGTGGACCACCCGACTGTTTGATCTCCTCACTCGCGTTCGCAAGCAGCTTTTGATCTTTCGGACCGACATACAGTTCGGTCTTTGAACCATCCGCGGGCACCGGAACCAATCCGGTAACCAGCATGCGTTGCTCGGGCTTGTCGTCGACCTTCTGCTCATACGAAACAGAACGATACTCCAAACCGGAAATCGGTTTCGCAGGTACCGCGATCATGGCAAAGTAAGTATCGCCAACACCCGCCCATTGGACGGTGCCGTCAACAGCTTCGCGATCGACGGGTTTGATGACCACCGACTTCAGACCCAATCCTTCCAACAAGCGGTTGATGAGACCCGAGCTCTTCCGATCGGCATGAATTTCCTGGGCATTGATCCGTTGCGCTTCACCGTTGACGACTGAGATTCCTTCCGGCGCATATAAATAAAAAGAGTAATGATCGATGCCCTGATCGCCGATGTTGGGCCCGATGGCGAGCGCCGCTTGTGGAATAACCTGGCCATTTCGCGAAAGTTTGAGCTCAATTTCAGCAGAATAACGATCGGCCAGGAATGTCACGCTCTTTGTAACTTCGAGTCCGGTCGCCTCATCATGCAGCGTAAAGTCGACGCGCTTTGAGCCAGTGGCTACATCAACCGTATCGCCATTCGCATCACCGGCAACCGTGAAGTTCTTTGAGGCCAGCACGGGGTCGACCGCCGGGTCACCGGTAACCACTCGTAATGGCTGAAAAACTTGATCGGGCGAAACACCCGCGGGCGTTGCGGCGATCAACTCCAGGGGTTTTGGATTGGACTTGGTAGACGACGCCGCATAAATATCTCGGCCGGTGTTCTTGTTTTTCTTAACAATCCAGCTGGTCGCCACGGCGCCGCGACTATCGAACGTGGCCTCGTATAGGGGCGTGACAATACGAATCTTGCGCTGCGGACTAGTGTCAGGCGCGGGCGCAGGAACCTGGGACGCTGCTTGGACGGGCTGCGGTGTCGGCGTCGTTTGACTAGTTGGTTGGGGCGAAGCTTGCGCGGTCTGCTGATTGTTTGCGTTGACGTTCGGTTGTGGCGGCTTTACCGGCGGATAAAGATAATTCCACAGAATCAACACCGCCGCCGAAGCGACCAGAGCCAGAATGAATCGTTGTTGCTGTTGCATTTAACTGTTTTGGAGTATCGCCTTTAGGCGGGCCTTCTCTCCTGATTCATAATTCCGCCTAAAGGCGGTACTCCAAACTACTTCACCGGATCATACCCGCCGGCGCAAAACGGCTGACAACGAAGCAGTCGCCAGATCGCCATGCCAATTCCACGCAAAGCACCATGACGTTCAATTGCTTCGCGCGCATATTCGGAACAGGTCGGAACAAAACGACAGGACGGCGGCAACCAGGGCGAGATTACTGCTTTGTAGAACTTCAAAAGCGAAATAAGAATAAAGCTCATCGCCTTTTGCGCGGCATAGACTTCAGTCTGTACTAATCGATCACAGACTAAACGCTATGCTACTTAGCCTGCCGCTCGGCACGAGCGACCTCATCAATGATCCTACGAAATTCGCGGAATCGAAGTTCTTCCTTCGCAACGAGCAATGAACGCTTCGCATTCAAAACCCAGTCATAGCTCTGCTTCAAATTATTCAGGTCGCCGGCGCTGCGCCGAAAAAGTTCGCGCAACAAGCGCCTGGCGCGCGTCCGATCGACTGATTTTCCAATTGCCCTGGTCGATGCCGTCACGCCCAGACGGTGCTCGCCTGATTCGTTCACCCGTAAAAAAGCGGCCATCAAGCGGCCGTCATAACGTTGCCCTTCGGCGTATGCTTTTTGAAACTCCGGCCGCGCGCGCAAACGGCGTCGTTTCGGCAGCACTTCTTTTACTTTCCGGGGTGCGTCGTTTAAGGAAACCAAAGATTCAGTAGTGCGACGGCGTCAGGCGTTTGCGGCCTTTCGCGCGCCGGCGCTTGAGCACGAGGCGGCCGTTCTTGGTCGCCATGCGCGCGCGAAAGCCATGCGTCTTGGCGCGGCGGCGATTGTTCGGTTGAAAGGTTCGCTTCGGCATAGTGAAAGATTCCCCCGTTCAATGAAAACACTTAGCGTAACGGCGCAGCAAACCGATGTCAAGCAACGATGCAACGTGCCTTGACGCGTCGCAAAATCGCATGTTAGCCTTCAAAGCTTTGACACGCATGCAATTGGGTCACTGTAGTTGAACAAGTGAAGTTCAGTCTGCCGTGAATGAATTCCGACGCATCGGGATTCAAGATCTGAAAGCCGAAATCCCAGCTTAAATCAGTTAGCCACGAATGCTTCCGCTCGGCCTGGCCGAAAACTCAATTCAACTTGTGCCTGATGGCACATTGATTCTGCATGTTTTGATCATCCTCGTGATGGTCTATGTCCTCAACGCGACCCTCCTGAAACCAGTCAATCGCATCCTGGAAGCGCGCGACAAGCGCACCAAAGGACGCTTGAGCGAAGCGCAACAGATTCTCAGCGACGTGAGCGAGAAATTGAGAGAGTATGAGCGCGCTTTGCGAGAGGCGCGCGGCCAGTCCTATGCGTTTGCGGAGAAGGAGCGCGCCGCCGCCCTGCAAGAGCGGCAAGTGAAGCTTAATGAAATGCGGGAACGACTGGCGGAATCGATCAAACGCGAGAAAGAAGGGATTAAGCAGCAATCCGAAGAGGCGCGCGCCACACTCGAGGTAGAATCGCGCCGCCTGGCCCGCGAGATTGGTTCCCGCGTGCTGCACAGGTCGCTGAGCGATGCTGATCTCAACTAATCGACATGATTTGGAATTTCATAACTTCACCGTTCGTCGCTTCGATCATCGCCGAGGAAAAAGGTTGGTGGGCGCGTATCGGACCCTATTTGGATTACCCCGGCTTTGAAGCATGGAAGTTCTTAAACCTGGCAATCTTTGTAATTGCTCTTTATCTCATTTTGCATCGGCGGTTGTCCGCCGCGTTTTCCGATCGGCGGGATACGATTCGTCGCGATCTCGAACGCGCGAAACAGGAACGCGATCAAGCGGTGGCGAAATTGAAAGAAGTTGAAGAGCGTCTGGCGCGCCTTGATTCGGAGGTGGCAACGATCCAGGAGCAATCCAGGCGTGAGGCTGCGGAAGAACGTGAGCGGATCGCGCGCGCCACGGAAACCGAAGTCGCAAAGCTCAGCGAGCAAGCCGAACGGGATATCGAAAGCGCCGGCAAAACTGCGAAACATGATCTGCGCCGCTTTGCGGCGGAACGAAGCGTGGCGCTCGCCGGAGAAATGATCCGCCGGGAATTGCGTCCGGAAGACGATGCGCGCTTGATCGATCGCAACATCAAAGAGCTCGGAGGAGCGGCGTAATGAGTGTCCAGACGATCGCCCGCCGTTATGCGTCGGCGCTCGCCGACGTCGTCCTGGAGCGCGGCGAAGCGCGCGAAGTCCAGCAGGAACTGATCGCCTGGGAACAGATGATCCAATCGGCGCCAAATCTTCAGGAAGTTTTGGGTAATCCGACAGTCGGGCTCGATCAAAAGCGGGCAGTACTCAACAAACTAATCGAGCGAGCAAAGCCGCGACCGACCACGATAAACTTTCTCAAAGTGCTTTTGCGGAACCAGCGGCTGACAGAACTTAGCGAAATCAATCGTAAATTCACGGAAATTCTTGACGTCCGCGCGGGCATCGTCGCCGCCAAAGTAATGACGGCGCGCTCGGTCCCTGAAAATGCACAGCAAAAACTTCACGTCAGGCTGGCGGAGATGACCGGCAAAAAAGTGCGGGTTGACTTTGACACTGATCCGGAATTGATCGGCGGCCTCGTGACGCGAATCGGCTCGACAGTTTACGACGGCTCGGTGCGCAATCAATTGGAGCAAATTAAAGAGAAAATGGCGGGCTGAAAGGATTGCCGATTTTCGATTGCCAATTGCCGATTCAAATGCGGATCAAAAATTGGCAATCGGCAATCGCAATCGGAAATGACATATGGAACCAATCAAAGCAAACGAAATCAACGAAATCATTCGCCAGCAGATCGAGAATTTTGAAGCCGGCGTCACGGTGATGGAAGTGGGCACCGTGATCAAAGTCGGTGACGGCATCGCCGAGATTCACGGCCTCGAGAAAGTTATGGCGGGGGAGCTGCTCGAATTTCCACACGACGTGCGCGGTCTGGCGTTGAATCTCGAAGAAGACAAAGTAGGCGTGGTGCTCTTCGGCGAATTCCAAAAGGTCAAAGAAGGCGATCTGGTGAAGCGCACCGGCCGCATCATGCAGGTGCCGATAGGCCAGGCACTGGTCGGCAGAGTTGTGGATGCGCTGGGAAATGCTGTCGATGATCGCGGGCCGATTCTTACTGAAGACTTCAACCCGGTCGAACGCATCGCGCCCGGTGTAGTCGATCGCCAACCAGTGCGCGAAGCATTGCAAACTGGTTTGAAGGCGATCGATTCAATGGTGCCAATCGGGCGTGGTCAGCGCGAGCTAATCATTGGAGATCGACAGACGGGCAAGACGGCAATTGCGGTGGACACAATTATCAATCAACGCGGCAAAGATGTGATTTGCATCTATGTGGCGATTGGTCAAAAAGCTTCCACGGTCGCGCAAGTCGTGAAGACTTTGCAGGATCACGACGCGATGCAATACACGATCGTCGTGAAAGCGACCGCTTCCGATCCGGCGGCGATGCAGTTTCTTGCGCCTTACTCCGGCGCAGCGATGGGCGAGTACTTTCGCGATCGCGGACAGCACGCGTTGACCATCTACGACGATCTTTCGAAACAGGCGGCCGCCTATCGCGAAATCTCTTTGCTGCTGCGTCGCCCACCCGGCCGCGAAGCTTATCCCGGTGATGTGTTCTATCTGCACTCGCGCCTGCTGGAACGCGCGTCGAAACTTTCCGACGCAAAAGGCGGAGGTTCGCTGACGAGTCTTCCGGTGATCGAGACGCAGGCCGGAGATATCTCCGCCTACATTCCAACTAATGTAATTTCAATCACCGATGGGCAGATCTTTTTGGAAAGCGATCTGTTCAACGCCGGCATCCGGCCGGCAATTAACGTCGGCAACTCTGTTTCGCGTGTAGGTGGCGCGGCCCAGATCAAAGCGATGAAGCAGGTGGCCGGCACTTTGCGCCTCGACCTGGCGCAATATCGCGAACTCGCGGCATTCGCGCAGTTCGGTTCGGATCTCGACAAGGCAACCCAGGCACAGCTCGCGCGTGGACAACGGCTGACGGAAATCCTGAAGCAGCCGCAATACCAACCGATGGACGTCGAGAAGCAGGTTTTGATCATCTGGTCGGCGACCAACGGCTTCGCCGATGATGTGACGATTGAAGACATTCGCAAATTCGAAACTGAACTGCTGAGCTTTATCGAGAATTCCCATCCGGGTGTGCTGCAGAATCTGCGCGAAAAGAAAGCAGTCACCGACGAAATCCAGAAGGATCTCGAACAGTCTCTCAAGGATTTCAAGGAAGTGTGGGCGGATAAAGCCCAGGCGGCCGCAGCCGCATAATAAGTAATGAGTCATGAGTGATGCGTGATTATGCGTGATGAGTAATGCGTTATGCGCGAAAGCCCGCCACCTACTCATCACTCATGACTCATCACTCATCACTTTGCTCTAAATGGCCAATCTTCTAGACATTCGCCGGCGGATTAAGTCGGTCAAGAACACACAGCAGATCACCAAAGCCATGAAGATGGTTTCGGCGGCGAAGTTGAAGCGCGCCCAGAACCGGGTAATCAATGCACGCCCATTCGCCAACAAGATGACTGAGGTACTCGGTGAGCTGGGGGCGCAAACCACGGAAGACTTTCATCACCCGCTGCTCGACTCCCGCGGCGATGAACGTTATCTCGTGGTTCTGATCACGGCTGACAAAGGCTTGTGCGGAGCTTTCAACGCGAATCTGATAAAGGCCGCCCAATCGTTCCTGAAAGACAACGCCGGCAAGAATATTGAGCTACTGACCGTCGGGCGGAAGGGACGCGACTTCTTTCGCCGGCGCGCCCAGCTTGCCGCCGAGTACATTGGACTGACCGGCAAAGGCCGGGTGGAATTTTCAGAAGCGCTCGATGTCGCGCGCGATATTGTTCATAGATTCACGGCCGACGAGGCGCTCGACAAAGTGTTTCTGATCTTTGCCGAGTTCAAATCGGTGTTGACTCAACGAGTCGTCGTCGACCAGTTATTGCCGATCTCGCGCGTCGCGGAAACCGCAGACGATCCCGCTTCGGCCGCAGCCAAATCCAGAGATTACATCTACGAACAGCCACCGGCTGAGATCTTCAGCCGCCTCTTGCCGCGCCTGGTGGAAACGCAAATTTTTCGCGCCTTGCTGGAATCGATTGCCTCCGAACAGGGAAAAGAACGCCGGCGAATTGATTTCAACGCTGACGCTCAACATGAATCGTGTTCGTCAGGCAGCCATCACGCGAGAGATTATCGAGATCGTTTCCGGCGCCGCAGCACTCTAGTTGGAGTACCGCCCTCAGGCGAGGGGGTTTTGAGTGACGCGTTTAGGCAGCCCTTGAACCACCAGGGTTCCGCCTGAAGGCGGGGGACTCCGAACTCTTAATCCGGGTTCGGCCTCCCACCAGGGCCGCGCCGTGCTCGCGTCTCATTTCGAATCTGCTCAAATCGCTGCCACTGTTCCGGCGTCAAAACCTGTTGCAGGCGCTGGTCTGTCTGCTGCCGAATCTCATTAACGCGTGGCTCTGATTCCTTGCGCAGGGCTTGTAACTGCTGTCGGGCGTCGCCAAATATTTGTTGCACTTTCGTTTTTTGATCGCCGCTGAGTTGCAAACGCGTGGCGAGTTGCTCAAACCGATCGCCGCGATCTGCCGAACCGCGCGCGCGCGCCCAATGATATGCGTTCAAGGCTAGTATCCCGCTGGTAAAGCCCAGAGAGAAGATCACGATTGCCACGCCGCGAAGCTGCCATTTGTTTCGTAGAGTGTTGTCCATAACTACTTGCCCTCGTCATCGTCAGCGTAAATCGCGCTGAACACCTGATCATCGGTCAATTGATCATTCTCATTCTGATCCAGCACAACGGCTTCGGCTGAGTAAGGAACCAGTGCGGCAGTCTGTTGAGTTGCCGGCTGAGTCGCGGGAGCGACAAAAGTCAGGACCCCAAGCGCCGCGGTGGTCGCGGCCATGGAAGCCACCAGTGCACCCGTCGCCCTCCATAGCCGGCGAAATTCGGAAGCCTTATTAATTGCCTGCTGTTCGCGCCACGCCGCCAATACACGCGTTTGAAAGAATGGATTGGCGTTGTGGGCCTTGTCAGAAGCTTCGTCAGCATGCTCCTTGAGTAACAGCGTAGAGATTTGGGCGGCTTCGAAAGCTCGATCGCACGCAACGCAATCTTTGATGTGCGCGCTTATCGTCAATCGATCATTTTCAGTAAGAAGCGCGAGAGGCGCATTATCGAGAATGTCTGTGATGTGATCTTTCATTGTTTCACCTGCGCTTTCTAATTACTGCACCCTCCCTGACGGTCAGGTTTCTGCCTACTGCTTTCTGCCTTCTGCTTTCTACCTACTGCTTTCTGTTTTCAGCACCCTCCCTGACGGTCGGGTTTCTGCCTTCTGCCTACTGCTTTCTGTTTTCACCACCCTTCCTGGCGGTCGGGTTTCTGCCTAACAGTTTCTCCAACTCCTCACGAGCCTTCCTGCGCGCGCGAAAAGCTCGGACTTTAACTTTTGACTCTGACCAGCCGGTCAGCTGCGCCACTTCACTCACCGAAGCATCTTCGCCATCTATCATCGTTAACGCCAGTCTATCTTCGGGCGCGAGCGTTTCCAGCACTCGGGCGGCCAGGTCCGCGACTACCAGATTTCGCTCCGCGCCACCCGGATGTCCGGATGCTGTCCGGGAAACTTTTTTCTCCAACCAATCAACTTCATTGTCCGTTAAGTCAGCCGTCACCAGTTCCGGCCGCCGCTTTGCCGTGCGAAGAATATTCAAGCACGTGTTTGTCGCAATTCGCGTCAACCATCCTTCCATTGATCCGCGTCCCTCGAAACTCTTCAGCTGCGCGAACGCCTTCAAAAAAGTTTCCTGTGCCGCTTCTTCGGCCAGACTCGCTTCGCGAAAAAACCGATGCACAACATGAAACACTCGCGAGCTGTATCGTCGAACAATCTCAGCGAACGCAGACTCATCTTCCGCGCGCGCAAGGCGCGCCAGCTCGAGGTCCGGCGTTTCTTCGTAACCGTTCGACAGAAGCGCTCCTCAACTGGATTTGGCGGAGGAGGTTTGGAGTGCCGCCTTCAGGCGGAGTGTGACGATGTTCGCCGCCTGAAGGCGAAACTCCAAACCATTTATCCGCCATTTCCACTGGGGACGTTTATTCGTTGTCGCGCGGTCCGCCCATGCGCCGGCCTGCGCCGCGATGGTCTTTGAACTGCGCTTTCAACTGTTCAAGCTGGGCCTTTTGCTCGTCGGTCAGAACGGCCTGCATCTCCTGATTGAGCTTAAATCTTTCGCCCATCAGCTTGGCCTGCAAACCCGCCATGTCCGTCAATTTCTGAGTGGCCAGCGCTTCATTGAACGTACCGCCTTCACTCGCCTGGCGCAACTCCTGCCGCTTGGCTCGAAGCTGCTCCTGCAGCGGTTTGTTGCGTTCCGCAAAGCTTTCGCGGATCTGTTTCATCTTCGCTTTCTGATCGTCCGTTAAATTCAGACGATTAAAGAGAGCGCCACCTCCGTGGAACCCACGCTTCCCGTCTTCACCGCGCCATTCGCGGCGAGGACCTTGCCCGTTTCCCCGATCGGTTCTCACCGACTGGGCCACGGCAATCGAAGCAACCAGGACAACAGCGGAGAGAGAGGCTATTGCCAGCATCTTAACCTTTCCAAGTTTTTTCATATTTGCTCCTATTCCTTGTTCTAAATCGCGAGGCTTTTGCCTCTCGACTGGCTAGACACCGCCAAGCCGGCTTTGGTTACGGTCCACCGAGGTCAGTACCAGCCGCGTCAGCCGCTGGGTCAAATATGCCTCATGAGTTGAACAATTAATCAATCTGCTTACGCAGATGGTACTGACCGCTCCTCGCACGTGTAACTGCTTTGGGCTTGCCGGTGTCTAGAGGAATAGCGCCCGATTTGTTGGGGAATTTGCGGGCACATCAAAACCCTTTGACAGGAAGAACATATGTCGACCGAAATTATTAGAGAGCGCCCCTTGTCACACCGGCTGGGCGAAACAACCATTAACTGGATCAGAGTCGCTGGATCAGAGTCGCGCAGGAAAACCTGCTCGGCCGCAAAAAGCAATTAATCATCGGTGTTGCCGGGTTTGCAGTGGTTGCTGCCGCCGCCTTTTATTTTTGGGGAGGCCAGACAAGCGCCGCTCAGTACCTCACGGCAAAAGTCGAGCGCGGTAACCTGCGCAACACGGTTACTGCTACGGGAACCCTGCAAGCAGTAACAACTGTTCAGGTTGGCAGTCAGGCCTCGGGAACTATTTCGTCTCTCTCCGCCGACTATAACTCGGTCGTGAAGAAGGGACAGGTAATCGCGCAGTTGGATCCGGCAGTCAGTAAGGCCCAGGTTGATCAAGCGCGCGCGAACCTGCAACAGGCCCAGGCCGGCCTGCAACAGGCGCGGGCCGCTGTAACGAATTCTCGCGCCGGCGTCAGTGATGCGCAGGCGAGAGCGCAGGCGGCCGTCTCAACCACGCAGAACAATCAGGCAGGAGTAGCGGGCGAGAGCGAGAATCTGGCAGTGCTCAACGCCCAGCCGGAAGACGCACTTAATTCACTCCAGCAGCAGGAATCATTCCTTAAAAGAGCACTGATTCCGCACCGCGATCT
>WNGF01003383.1_pt1 | contig 23330 bp, 18 predicted proteins | sample 5400641 | NCBI WGS metagenome assembly WNGF01 (sample SAMN13153371, study PRJNA577476) | soil metagenome | isolation source: 80 cm soil or saprolite under grassland replicate 2 | place: USA:California | collected 2016-06-15 | reverse complement strand
GCATGATGCCATCGCCAACGGCGAGGTAGTACTTGACGATGTCGAGCTTGGTGACCGGGCCTGAGCGCTCGGTCATCGGGAAGATCACGCGATCGGGGCTAGACACGCGCAAATCGCGCCCACCGGCGTCGACGATCACGGCCTCCGATCCGGCCATGCCCGGAGTTCTACGGCAACGACGCCCGGCCCACACCCGGCCGCCGCACCGCAGCTGCTCACCCGACGTTGCCGGACTCGCCTGGATCAACGGGCCCGAGCGGTCCGCGCGAGCCGGACGAGGCTTCCGCGTCGGAATGCCCGTGGGAGGGTCGCCAGCCACCGCGCGCGCTTCTCCTTGGCGCGACACTCGACAGTCGCCGTTCGATGGTGACGTCTCCGGAGCGCTGTAAATTCGCGGCGGCGTAGGCTCGGGCTCGATTCTACGCGGCGACCACCTCCTCTCCTGTTTCGCCGTCGCCTCGTTCGCGCTCGGCGCCGATCCGTTCGATGAGCTGGCGGTCGAGGTCGTCGAAGCGGACGCGGTTGGCGCCGGCGATGACGAGGTCGAGCACCGCCCAGCAGAGCGAGAGGCAGCTCGTCTCGCCGGGGAAGCGGCCGATCACCTTCGTCCGTCGCTTCACCTCGCCCAGGCTCCGCTCGAGCAGGTTCGTCGAGCGCCAGACGCGCCGGTGCTTGAGCGGGTAGCGCAGGTGGACGGTCAAGGCGTCGAGGTCGTCGGCGAGGCAGGACGCGGCGGCGGTGTAGCCCGCGTCGGCGAGCTCGCCGACGAGCGTGCGCAGCCGGCGTTCGCCGTCGGCCTGCGAGTCGGCCTGGTCGAGCGCGCGCCAGTAGGCGGCCTTGACGCGTTCGCGCTCTCGCTCGGGCAGCTTGGCGAGGACGTTTCTGAGTCGGTGGACCGTGCAGCGCTGACGGTCGGCTTCGGGCCAGAGCTGCTCGCTCGCGTTGACGAGCCCGGGCGCGCCGTCGGCGACCACGAGCAGCGGCGCCGGCAGGCCGCGGCGGGTGAGCGAGCGGCCGAGCTCGAGCCAGTCCTGCTCGGCTTCGCGCATTCCCAGGCAGAGGTCGAGCAGCACCCGCTCGCCCGCTTCCGTGATCCCCCAGGCGCAGAGCACGCCCTCCTTCACCCCCGAGGGCCGGACGGGCAGGAAGATCGCGTCGAGGAAGCGGCAGACGAGGCGCAGGCCGGAGAGGTCGCGCTCGCGGAAGGCGCGGAAACGCTCCTTCAGCTCCCGGCAGAGCCGCGAGGCGGTCGACTTCGACACCTGCCCGAGCCCGGCCTCCTCGCAGAGCGACTCGACGTCGCGCATCGACAGGCCGCGCACGAAGCCGCCGATCACCAGCGCCCGCAGCGGCTCGGTCGCCAAGAAACGCTTGCGGCGGCGGAAGAGCCGGCTCGTGAACGGCGCGCAGGCGTCGCGCACCTGCGGCAGCTCGACCACGATCTCGCCCTCACCGGTCTGGAGCCGCCGCGGCCGATAGCCGTTGCGCTTCCCCGGCGCCGCCTCCGCCCGTCGCTCGTAGCGCGCCCGGCCGAGCCACTCGTCCACCTCCAGCGGATGCACGTCGACGTCGCCGGCAAGCAGCGCCTCGATCTCCTCCTCGATCCCCACAGACGGCAGTAGTGTCCGTCTCACGGCGTAGGCCTCCCTTCGTTGTCTTCGTGGACTACGAAGAGCCTACGCCGCCCCCCTCACGGAGCCGGCGAAGGTACAGCAGTTCCGGGACGCGACCCCCCCGCTACTCAGGAGGCCGCATTTGCGGGCCTTTTCGTGCACCGAGATAGCGGGGGCCGACGCCCCGGCTTGCGACTTGACAAACACGGTGGCGGCGTTTGTAACTAGCGTATGGCCGAGCGGCCGAGAGGAACGGTTACCTTCCTCTTCACCGATGTCGAGGGGTCGACCCGCCTGCTACAGCAGCTCCGCGACCGCTACGGAGGCGTTCTGGCGGAGCACCAGCGCATCCTGCGCGAGGCGTTCGCCGCCCATGGCGGCGAGGAGGTCGATACTCAGGGAGACGCCTTTTTCTACGTCTTCTCTCGAGCCCGCGACGCCGCGGACGCCGCCGCTGCGGCACAGCTCGCGCTCGCTGCGCACTCCTGGCCCGAGGATTTGGAATTCCGTGTCCGCATCGGGATGCACACGGGCGAGCCTGTCGTCTCCGACGAGGGCCGCTACCACGGGCTCGGCGTGCACCGGACGGCTCGGATCACGGCGGCCGGTCACGGCGGGCAGATCCTGGTCTCGCAGGCGACGGCGTCCGTGCTCTCGGACGACGAGCCGCCGGGGATGCACCTGCGATATCTGGGGGAGCACCGGCTCAAGGATCTCGACCGGCCCGAGCGCATCTACCAGCTCGACGTCGAGGGCCTCCCGCAACGGTTTCCGCCGCTTCGCACTGGGGCCGCGCCAACACGTGCGGCGGTTTGGCGGGCGGAGTTCTGGACCCGCGGGCGGCTCGTTGTCGCGGGCGCGGGGATCCTTGCCGCCGCAGGGCTTACGAGCGTGCTTGCGCTCGTTCTCGGCGGCACGGCGCACGCGCTCTCACATGTCGATGCGAACGCCGTCGGGCTGATCAATCCCAAGACAAACAGGATCGCCGACCAGGTGCCGGTGGGGGCGACGCCCACTCACGTCGCCGCGGGGGAGGGCGCGATCTGGGTCGCGAATGCTGACGACCACACCGTGTCGCGGATCGACCCGCTGAAGAAGACGGTCGTCCAGACGATCAGCGTCGGCAGCAGCCCGAGCGGGATCACGACCGGGAACGGCGCCGTCTGGGTGGCCAACAGCCTGGACGGCACCGTCTCGCGGATCGACCCCACCACCAACACGGTCGTGCAGCCGATCCCCGTTGGCAACGGCCCCGCCGGCATCACCTACGCAGTAGGCTCGGTCTGGGTCGCGAATACGGGCGACGACACGATCACGAGGATCGACGCCGACAGCGGCAGGCCGAGGAAGACGCTTCCGATCGCCGCGACCGAGCTCGTCTTTGGCGCCGGAACGTTGTGGGCGAGCCAGAGGACGGCGAACCGCGTGGTGCGCATCGATCCGAAGACCGGACGCGTGGTGCAGCCGATCCCGGTCGGGAACGGCCCCTCGGGGCTCGCCTTCGGCAGCGGTGCCGCATGGGTCACGAACACCCTGGACGGGACCGTCTCCAGGATCGATCCGACGACGAATTCGGTCGCGGCCACTATTCCGATCGGGAACGGGCCAACGACTGTCAGCGTCGGCGCACGCGGCGTCTGGGTGAGCAACCAGTTCGACGGCACGCTGGCGCGAATCGATCCGCGGACGAACCAGGTAGCGCGAAGGATCAGCGTCGGGAACCGGCCGCAAGGGGTGGCCGTCTCGGGCGGCAAGGTGCTGGTGAGCGTCCGCCAGTCCGGCGCGGGCCATCGCGGCGGCACGCTCACGATGCGGATGAACCGTTCGCCCGATTCGATCGACACCGCCGTTGCCTACGACTCGACCTCGTGGCCGTTTCTGCGCATGACGAGCGACGGCCTCGTCGCGTTCAACCAGGCCGGCGGGCTGCAAGGAACGCAGCTCGTTCCCGACCTCGCCGTCTCGCTCCCGACGCCGACCGACGGCGGCAGGACGTATACCTTCCGGCTGCGACCGAACATCCGCTACTCGAGCGGCAAGCCGGTAAAGGCGTTCGACTTCCGCTACACGCTCGAGCGCAACTTCAAGCTCGGCAACTTGTTCCCCACGCCGTATTACTACGACGGCATCGTCGGGGCGGCTCGCTGCGAGAAGAATCCGAAGCGCTGCCGCCTCTCGCACGGGATCGTCGCAGACGACGCCGCGAGGACCGTGACCTTCCACCTCTCCGCGCCGGACCCGGAGTTCCTGTACAAGCTCGCGCTGCCGTTCGCATACGTCGTGCCCGCGGGGGCGCAGCCGCAAGAGACCGTCGTGCACCCGCTGCCTGCAACCGGGCCGTACGTGATTGCGAGCTACCGCCCAAAGCGCTCCCTCAGGCTCGCGCGCAATCCGCACTTCCACGAATGGTCGCAGGCGGCGCAACCGGACGGCTACCCGGACGAGATCGTCGTCGAGATCGGCGGCACACCGGACGAGGCGGTGAACGACGTGATCCGCGGCAAGGCGGACGCCTTCAGCGCTGCTCAATCGGAGACGCCTCCCTCCGAGGCCCGGTTGGCTGCGCTCAGGACCCGGTACGCGAGCCAGGTGCACACGAACCCACAGCCCGCGACGATCGCGCTCTTCCTCAACACTCGCCTCGCCCCCTTCGACCGTCTCGACGTGCGCAGCGCCCTGAACTACGCCGCGGATCGCGCCGCCGCCGTCCAAGCCGCCGGCGGACCCGACGTCGCCCAGGCGACGTGCCAGATCTTGCCTCCGTACTTCCCGGGCTACCGGCCCTACTGCCCGTACAGCGCCGGCACGACAAGCCCTGTCAGTGGGACGGCGCCGGATCTCGCGAAGGCGCGTGCGCTCGTCGCCCGCTCCGGCACGCGCGGCATGAAGATCACGGTCTGGTCCTGGGAGGATTTGGGAGCCTTCGGCCCCTACGCAGTGAGGCTTCTGCGGTCGCTCGGCTATCGCACGTCGATGAAGACCGTGGGTGGCTTCCACTACTTCGACGTCGTCCAGGACTCGCGCACAAACGCGCAGATCGGGACGTACGAGTGGATCTCCGACTATCCCGCGGCGTCCGGCTTCTTCAACGCCATCCTCACCTGCGCCTCATTCCTACCCAAGACCCCGGCGAACTCGAACGCCGCGCAGTTCTGCGACCCGCGCATCGACCGGCAGATCGAACAAGCCCTGTCCGAGCAGGCGACGAACCCGGACGCCGCCCGCGGACTGTGGGAGCGCATCGACAGGCAGACCGTCGACCAGGCCCCGTGGGTGCCGCTCGTCAACCCGAGGGTTGTCGACGTCCTCTCCAAGCGCGTCGGGAACTATCAGTACAGCGCTTCTGGGTTGGGGATGCTCATCGACCAGCTCTGGGTGCGGTAACGCTCGCAAAGAATTCCGCAACGCGCGCCGTCTCGAGCCTCGGAGCACTTCCCCGGGCCTGCACGCGTGCCGGTCGGCGAAGGGAGTTCCCGCGGCCCCACATCAGAGCTGCCGAACCTCGTCAAACCGCTAGGCGAGCCGGTCGGGGAAATGTGTCCACATCCCGCCCTGCACCTGAACCCCTGGATCATTCCCTCTGCCGGGCGTGCCGCGGCATCGCCCGGCGCCGGGCAACATGTCGCGGGAGCGACGGGGGTCGATCCGTGGATTTACACATCGCGGCATCGAGATCAGGCTCTATCTCGACCCGTGCCGCGCGGCTCCGATCGGCAACTGGTCGCCCTGCCGCCAGCCGCTTCGCTCGTTTACTCCTTGGATCTGTCCGTCGCCAGGGTGATGCTGCCGTCTGGTGTGAGACCGAAGCCGGGGTTGTGGGCGATCTCCCACGCGTGCCCGTCGGGGTCGCGGAAGACGCCGGCGTAGCCTCCGTAGAACGTCTCTGAGGGCTCGCGCGTGATGGTCGCGCCGTTGTGCCGGGCCTGCTCGATCACGTTGTCGACCTCTTGCCGTGTCTCGACGTTGTGCGCGAGGGTGATCCCGCTCCAGCGCGCGCCGTCGTCGACGACTCCAGTATCTGCTGCGAGTTTCTCCCTCGCCCAGAGAGCGAGGACTACGCCGTTGGCCTGGAAGAACGCCGTCTCCTGAACTTCGAGCGCGGGTGACCAGCCGAGGGCTGCGTAGAACGACTTTGCGCGCTCGTAGTTGGAGACGCCGAGGGTGATCAGGGACACGCTCTGCTTCATCGCCGGCTCACGCGCGGTCGTACTCGTCGTGTCGCCGGAACCAGTTGAGCGGGTCGTCGGGGGTGCGCGTCTCGTTTCGCCCACGCGGCGCCCGGTCGAGCCACTGGTACATGCCCCAGAGAGCGTCCAGGCCGCGCGCGTAGGTCGAGTAGGTGTGGTAGACGACGCCGTCCTCGCGCGCGAACGCACTCATGCCTGGGCGCTCGCGCGCGTAGGTCGCCCAGTCGGTGCCCGTCGTCGCGGCCCACTTGGCGAACGGTTCGCTCACGTCCTCCGGCGGCGACCATACGGGCGACTCGCGGAAGTTGTACGCGAGGGTGCCCGCACGCTCCTGCTCCTCCGTGTGCGAGACGTCGAAGTCGAAGTTGAAGTCGCTCCCGAACGCTGACGCCCACGGGAAGCTCCAGCCCATGCGCTGCTTGTAGGCCTCCAGCTTCTCGAGCGGCGCGCGCGACACGGCCCAGAGCAGCACGTCGTGGTTGGCCAGGTGAGTCGCGAAGCCGTTGAAGCCGTCCGCGATCGCCGAGCAGGCCGGGCAGCCGGCGCTGTAGTCGGGGCCGAACATGAAGTGGTAAACGAGCAGCTGCGAGCGCCCGCGGAAGAGGTCGGCGAGCGAGGCGCTCCCCTCGTCGGTTTCGAACCGGTAGTCCTTGTCGATCGGCACCCACGGCAGCGTCTGTCGCTGTCGGGCGAGCTCGTCGCTGCGCCGGGTCAGCTCCTTCTCCTCGGCGAGCAGCTCGAGCCTGGCCGCGAGCCACTCCTCACGCGTTCCCGTGATGTGTTCCGTCATTGGCTTTCTCTCCTCTCGTTCACATCGCTGGCGTGATACCGGGGATCGACGAGGGCGCAGCCGCGATCGCGATTCCGAGCCCGACGAGGGCCAACGCCAGCGGTACGTCGAGCAAGGCTCTCGGCGGCAGGAGCTTCTGGGCGACCACGAGCACGGCGATGAGGCACATCCAGGTCACGCTCATCGCGCCCGCGGCGAGCAGGACGAGCATCAGTCCGATGCTCGAGCCTACGCAATAGAGCCCGAACCGCGATCCCGAGCGGACGTTCTGCCGGCAGCGGCGGCGGCAGGTCCGCTTCAGCGGCGTCAGCTCGTAGAAGCCGGCCGCGACCGTCAACGCGCCGGCCACCGCCGTGTCGTGCGGCTGGTAGACGGCGTAGATCGCGAGCCCGACCACCGTCCAGACCGCGAGGTACGAGACGGCGAACAGCGGCACGCCGAGCACAGGCCCGTCGGCGCGACGGATGAGCGCCGGAAGCGCGCCCGGCAGCATCATCGCCGCCGTCATCGAGACCCAGACCGCGAGGAAGAACCGGAGCGAGCCGAGCTCGGTCGCGACGCCCATGTCCATCCCCTGCATCTGCCGAACCGTGAAGACCCAGGCCGCCGCGGCGAGCGCGAGCGTCGCTGTTAGCGCGGCAGCCGTGCCGGCTGTCCTCGTACCGGTCATGACGCCTCGGCGCCTTCGCCCTTGTAACCGGCGGGGCGGGCCCGCTGCGGGCCGAGCGTCGGCTGGAACGCGGCGGCGTAGCGCTCGAAGAGCGGCTGCCAGCCATCGGCCGCGGGCTCGAGACCCGCCAGCCGGTCGAGGCACCGCTCCCAGCCGGCGGCGTTGCGGGCCGCCGAGTCGGGCGGCAGCTCGTCGATCAGGATTAGACGCGTTCCGTCGCCTTCCGGCAAGAGCTCGAACCGCAGCGTGTCCTCGCCCCAGGTGAACGCGAGCGCGTTCGGCTCATCGACCTCGAGCACTTTGCCCGTAAGCGTCACGTCCATGACCTCGGGCGGGAACGGAAAGCTGATCGCCGCGCCGACCTCCCAGCGTCCACCGCTCACGATCACGTCGCAGGGAAACCAGGAGCGAAGCTGCTCACGCTCGGTCAGGGCGCACCAAACAACGGCGGGCGGATCCGGGAGCCGGCGCTCGAGTCGGACAGCGGGGCGCGCGCGGTCGTTCAGCAGCCTTGCGTCGGTCACCGCTTCCTCCGTCGATCCAGGTGGTCTTCGAGGCGATCGAGGTGCGTCGTCCAGAGCTCGCGGTAGGGCGCGAGCCACTCGTCGAGCTCCGCGAGCGGTTCCGGCCGGATGCGATACAGGCGGCGCTGCGCGTCCGCGCGCGACTCGACGAGCCCCGCGTCCTTGAGGACGCGGAGATGCTTGGACACGGCCGGCTGGCTGACGCCGAGCCGGTCGACGAGCTCGCCCACCGGCCGTTCGCCGTCGCGGAGCACGTCGAGAATCTGGAGCCGCCGCGGCTCGGCAAGCACCTGGAGTGCAGCGAGAGCAGCCACGGGGGATAGTATTCCCGCCCAGTTATATGCACGTCAAGTAATCAAACAACTCAATCGTCAAGTCGACCTTCACCAGCGAGCGTTCCTCCTTCTTCCCTGCTCAGACCCGCGGAGCCGCCGCAACTCATCGCTAACAGCGACAGTCGCGAGCCACCTCGCGCGAGCGATCGCCCCGACGTCGCGATGACTTTCGCCGCCTCGCGCGGTCTTACGGGCTATCCGATAGGTTCGACCGACGCCGATACGTTGAGAGGGGGGAGATGATGCCCGAGCACAAGATCGGCACCCGCGAGGACTGGCAGACGGCGCGCGACGAGCTCGCGAGGCTCGAGGCGGAGCAGGCCGAGCGCGAGGAGGAGATCAAGCGGAGGCGGCGCGAGCTCCCTTGGGTCCCGGTCGAGAAGGAGTACGAGTTCGAGACCGAGGAGGGCAAGAAGACGCTCGCGGAGCTGTTCGACGGCCGCTCACAGCTGCTTGCCTACAACATCATGTACGGCCCCGACTACGAGCTCGGCGCGTGCCCCGGCTGCACGAACCTCGCCGACGGCTTCGAGGGCGCATTGCTGCATCTGAACAAGCGCGACTTGACCTTCATCTGCTTCTCGCGTGCGCCGATCGATCGGCTCGTCGCGTACAAGAAGCGGATGAGCTGGCAGTTCCCGTACGTGTCGACTTACGGCACCGAGTTCCCGTTCGACTTCGGGCTTGCGCTCAGCGAGGAGCAGGCCGAGCGGATCCCCGAGGTCAAGACGATGGTCGACGACCCGCCGGAGTGGCTCCAGTTCTGGTCGACGCAGATCGGCGCCGAGCTGAAGGACGGGCTGCGCGAGGCGCCGGGCTACATCGCCTTCGCTCGCGAGAGCGGGACCGTCTACCACACCTACACCGTCACCGCTCCTGACCCGTTCGTCGCCCCGTTCTTCAACTTCCTGCTCGAGCGGACCCCAAAGCCCCAACCCGGCGAGCCGCGCAACTACCGCAAGGACGAGTACCCCGAGTAAAGGTAGGCGGACTACAGCAGCGACGGGTGGCTTCTTGGTCATTGCGTGTCGCCCTAGATTGGGTCGCCCTGGCAGATGAACGTCAGTCGTCGAGCACGGTGAGGTCGAGCTCGGCGATCCGTTCGGGGTCGGCGAGGAAGTCGACTTCGGCGATCTTCCCGTTCTCGATCGTGAAGGCGGCGATCGAGAACGGCTGCCCGTGGAGGAAGGTGACCATCCCTGCGGCGCCGTTGACCAGCGCGCGCCGGATAGTGAGGTCGACCCGCGACCACAAGAGCGCCTGGCCGGCGACGCTCTCCGCACCCTGAACGCGGCGCGATAGGCCGGTGAGGCCGCCGTCGGCTCTGAGGACGACGTCGGGGTCGAGCACGGCGACGAGCGCGTCGAAGTCACCGTCGCGGGCGGCGGCGAGGAACGCCTCGACGACCTCCCACTGGGCGGTCAGGTCGGCGTCTGGAGTCGGGGCGGCACCGCGGACGCGACGGCGCGCGCGGCTGGCGAGCTGGCGCGTCGCCTCGGGCGAGCGCTCCACGATCGGCGCGATCTCCTCGAACGGCGCCGCGAACATGTCGTGCAGGACGAAGGCTAGTCGTTCGGCCGGGGTGAGCGTTTCGAGCACGACCAGGAGCGCCAGGCCGACCGAGTCGGCGAGCAGTGCCTCGTGCTCGGGATCGGTGCCGTCGGCGGGGTCGATGATCGGGTCGGGCACGTGCACGTCCAGCGGCTGCTCGCGCCGCGTCCGGCGCGCACGGAGCATGTTCAGCGCGACGCGGGCGACGATCGTCGTCAGCCAGCCGCGGAGGTTCTCGACCTCGCTCGTGTCGGCGCGGCTGAGCCGCAGCCAGGCGTCCTGGACGGCGTCGTCAGCCTCGCTGAGCGAGCCGAGCATGCGATAAGCGACGGCCCGCAGGTGCGGTCGGGCCTCTTCGAATTGGTGGGCGAGCCATTCCTGCTGCTCCACGTCACGTTCCTCCCGCGCCGGGTGTCATGGAAGTAGACCCGCCAGAGCAGCGCGATGTGACCAGAAGAGCGAAAGGGAGGACACGATGCGTGTTTTCGTCGCCGGGGCGAGCGGCGCGATCGGCAGCCGGCTCGTTCCCCAGTTGATCGATGCAGGCCACGACGTGGTCGGTACCCACAACTCGCCGGCAAGCGCCGAGCTGCTGCGGACGCTGGGCGCGAAGCCGGTGATGCTTGACCTGCTCGACGCGGGGGCGGTGCGCACGGCCGTGCTCGAGGCAGAGCCGGAGGCGATCGTCCACCAGGCGACCGCGCTCGCGAACGCGAAGTGGGGCCGCAACTTCGAAAAGGTGTTTGCCAGGACGAACGAGCTGCGAACGACGGGCACCGACGCGCTGCTGGCGGCCGCGCGCGAGGCGGGCGTGCGCCGGTTCGTCGCGCAGAGCTTCGCCTCCTACCGCTACCTGCGGGAGGGCGGGCCGGTCAAGACCGAGGACGATCCGCTCGATCCGACCCCGCCGGCGAACGCGCAGCAGTCCTTCGCCGCGATGACCTATCTCGAGAAGGTGGTCACCGAGTTCGGTGGGATCGTGCTGCGCTACGGCCTCTTCTACGGCGCCGCCAACGACGGGCTGATCGAGCCGGTGCGCAAGCGGCAGTACCCGATCATCGGCGACGGCGGCGGCATCACGTCCTGGATCCACCTCGAGGACGCCGCCGCGGCGACGGTCCTCGCGCTCGAGCGGGACGGCCCGGCGACCTACAACATCGTCGACGACGAGCCGGCGCCCGTGCGCGACTGGCTGCCGGCGCTCGCCCAGGCCCTCGGCGCCAAGCCGCCGCGGCGCTTCCCCGTCTGGCTGGCGCGGCTGCTCGCCGGCGAGGCCGCGGTCGTGATGGGCACCAAGGCGCGCGGTGCCTCGAACGCGAAGGCCAGGCGCGAGCTCGGCTGGACGCTGCGCTACCCGACCTGGCGCACGGGATTCAAGGCCGTCTACTCGGCGATCGCCGTTGCCAACGGACCGAAGCCTCGCCCGGCCGCACGGACAAGCCGTTCGCCCAGCTAGCACGGGTGCGAACGGAGCGCTTAATCCCGACAATCCCAATCACCCCGGGTCAATGTGACCCACGACTTCAGGAGTAACCATGACCGACGCTTCCACCCAGGGAATCAAGACCGTGCTGCATCCCGTGTCCGAGCTGGCGAGGGCCAAGGCGGTGTACGCCGCTCTGCTCGGCGTACCGCCGCAGGTCGACGATTCCTACTACGTCGGCTTTGAGGCCGCCGGCCAGCACATCGGGCTGGTGCCGGGCGGTGGACCGCAGGGCATGACCTCACCGGTGGCTTACTGGCACGTGCCGGACATCGAGGCGAAGCTGGCCGAGGTGACCGCCGCGGGTGCCACCGTCAAGGAGCCCGTGCGCGATGTCGGTGGCGGCCGCCTGGTGGCCACCGTCACCGACCCCGATGGCAACGTCCTGGGACTGCTTCAGGACCGATGAGTGCCGCCCCCCGGCGCAAGGAGGTGCTTCGTAATGGCTGAGAGGAAACCGGCAAAGAAGGCCACGCAGCAGTCCGCCAAGAGCACCACCGCGATCAACAAGAAGTCCAAGGGATTCACGGCCGAGGAACGAGCCGCGATGAGGGAGCGCGCCCAGGAGTTGAAGGCGGCCGCGCGCCGCGGCCCGCGCGCGGGCAAGGCGGACGGGGAAAGCGACGTGCTCGCGAAGATCGCCGCGATGCAGGGACCGGATCGCGCCATGGCCGAGCGGCTCCATGCGATCATCAAAGCCAGCGCGCCAGCCCTCTCGCCGAGAACCTGGTACGGGATGCCCGCGTATGCCAAGGACGGCAAGGTCGTCTGCTTCTTCCAAAGCGCGCAGAAGTTCAAAACGAGGTACGCGACGCTCGGCTTCAGCGACAAGGCGAACCTCGACGAAGGCGCCATGTGGCCGACCGCCTTCGCGCTGACGGAGTTGACCGCCGCCGATGAGGAAAGGATCGCCGCGCTCGTGAAGAACGCGGTGAGCTGAGCCCAGCTCCTGAGCCCCGAGCACGGGGCAACCGGTGCTCTTATCGCGGCTCGCGTCGAAGAACGACCGGACGCCGACTCCGACATATTCGCCTAGGGAGGCCACTCGACTAGCGACTCGACGGCTATCAAGCGGTCGCTAATGGGTCCATATCGTGCCCCCGCTATCGACCTTCTGAAAAGCCCCGCTAATCGCGGGGCTCTTCTTTTACAGAGTTTCGGGGGACGCTATGGACCCGCGACAGATGCGCGGCGATGAGCTCCAGGATCGCCGCGGTCTGCTCGCGCCATAGCACCTCGTCGAGAGCGGTGCCGGGGATCGTCTCGTCGATGGCGACGATGATCGCGAGCCCTACGTCGGGCTCATGTTCCCGCAGATCCAATTGCTGATGAGGGAGTCGTTTGGCCACGGCCGCGATCCTCGTGTGTGACGTCTTCGATCGGACCGCGTCGAGATGGACGCGGCCGCGCTCGGGAGCACGTCGACCGGGCTGGCGACTTTCAGCCCTCGGCTAGGCGCAGTGAGTAGACCGCGTCGGCGTAAGCGGGAGCGACGGTGGTCGATCCGTGGATTTACACCTCATGGCATCGAGATCCGGTGAATCGCCGAAGCTTGGGGCGGCAGTTAGGGGCGACACGGGCTGTCGCGACCTTCGGTTTCAGCAGGACTTTGTGTGAATCTTCGAGACATGCAAGCTGGGGCAGGCGTGGGGGCGCTCCTCGGGCGGGACGTGGAGCTCGCGCTGTTGCGCGCGTTCCTCGAGCGCCGACCAGAAGACGGCGCGGCGGCGGTCCTGCTGGAGGGCGAGGCGGGGATCGGCAAAACAGCCATGTGGCGTGCTGCGACCGAGGCCGCGCGCGAGCGCGGATTCCGGCTTCTCCGGGCGCGCCCGTCCGAAGCCGAGCGGACGCTGTCGTTTGCCGCGCTCGCGGATCTGCTCGGCGATGCGCACGAGGTGATCGAGCAGCTGCCGGCGGTGCAGCGACGGCCGCTGGCGGTCGCGCTGTTGCTCGAGGAAACCGACGGACCGACGCCCGACCGGAGGGCGATCGGCGTCGCGCTGCTCACGACGCTGCGCACGCTCGCCGAGGAACGTCCGCTGCTCCTCGGTATCGACGACATCCAGTGGATCGATCCGCCCACCGCGGCCGCGCTCGCGTTCGCTCTTCGCCGGCTCGCGCACCAGCCGCTGTGCGTCGTGATGACCGAGCGAACGGGGAGCGACGCCGCCCTCGGCCACGAGGTCGAGCGCGCAGTTCCCTGCGAGCGGCTCGCGCTCGGCCCGGTGAGCATCGGGGCCGTCCGACGGCTGCTGCAGGAACGGCTCGACGCCACGTTCCCGCGGCCGATCCTGCGCCGCGTCTACGACCAGTCGGGCGGCAATCCGTTCTTCGCGCTCGAGCTCGCACGGGCGCTGCGGTCGCGGGGCGAAGTATTCTCGCCGGCCGACGAGCTGCCTGTCCCGCGCGAGCTCGAGCGCTTGCTCGCCGAACGCCTCGAGCGCCTTCCGCCCGAGACGCAGGAGCCGCTTGCAGCCGTGGCCGCTCTCGCCGAGCCGACCCTGGACCTCGTCCAGGAGGAGCTGCTCGAGCCCGCGTTCGCGGACGGCGTGCTCGCGCTCGAGCATGACCGGATCCGGTTCGCGCACCCACTGCTTGCGGCAGTCGCGTATCAGCGTCTCGTCCCGCGAGCGCGGCGGGTCCTCCACCGCCGCCTCGGAGAGCTCGTTCGGGATCCGGAGCAGCGCGCGCGGCACCTCGCGCTCGGAGCGGACGGGGCAGACGCGGCGGTCGCAGCGACGTTGGACGCAGCCGCAGCGCGCGCGCAGGCGCGAGGCGCACCCGAGACGGCGGCCGAGCTCGCGGAGCACGCGATCACGCTCACCCCGCCGGACGATGGAGAAGGCGCTGCCGTGCGCCGCGCCAGGGCGGCCGAGTACGAGATCCTGGCCGGCGACGACAGGCCCGCTCGTGCGTTGCTCGAGGAGGCGCTCGCCGGCGACCCCGCCGGCCCGGCGCGGGCCAGGGTGCTGCAGTGGCTGGCGGAGATCGAAGGCGGTGCGGATGTCGAGCGCGGGATCGCGATCCTGCGCGAGGCGATCGCCCACGCGCGCGGCGACGACGCGCTCGAGGCGGACCTCAACGCGCAGCTTGCGCAATCGCTCCACAACGTCCCGCGCGAAGCGAAGCCGTACGCGCGCTCGGCGCTTGAGCTTGCAGAGCGCGTTGGCGATCCCCTGCAGCTGGCGAGCGCGCTCTGCTCGCTCGCGACGATCGAGTTCTTCATCGGCAACGGTCACCGGCTCGACCTCTGGGAGCGGGCCCTCGAGCTCGACCCGCAGTGCGAGGCGTTGCCGATCGCATCCCGTCCCGTCACCGGGTTCGGCTGGGCGAGCAAATGGGCCGGCGATATCGACCGCTCGCGCACGCTGCTCGAACGCGCACGGAAGATCGGCTACGAGCGAGGGGACAGCACCGTCTCGGAGCCGCTCTTCTACAGCTGCAACCTCGAGCTCTTGGCCGGCAACTGGCAGCGCGGACTTGAGCTGGCGGACGAGCTCCTCGGCCTCGCCGTGCAGAGCGAGCGGCCGGCGGAGATGGTGACCGCTCTCTGCGCGGCCACCGTCCTCAACGCGCATCTCGGCGACGCGGCCGAGACGCGCCGCTGCGCCGCCGAGGCTCGGCGGCTGGCGGAGCGGACGTGGACGGCGAACGCGATCCGGGTCACGAGCGCCGGGCTGAGCCTGCTCGAGCTCTCGCTCGACCGCCCCACGAAGGCCTTCGAGGAGGCGCGCCGCGCCATGAGCGCGGACCGTGACCGCGGCGTCGAGGAGCCCGGGATGCTCTTCTCGTTCGCGATCGAGATCGAGGCGGCGATCGCGCGCGGGCGGCTCGAAGAGGCCGAGGCCCTCCTCGACTGGATCTGGCAGCGTGCCGCTCGGCTCGACCGCGAATGGGCGCTGGCATGCGCCGCGCGCTGTCGCGGGCTGCTTGCGGGCGCGCGAGGCGACGAGGAAGCCGCCGCGGCGGCGTTCGAGCACGCGCTGGCGGAGCACGAGCGCGTGCAGTACCGGCGCTTCGACCTCGCGCGAACGCTGCTCGCGCAGGGCGAGACGCTGCGCCGCTTCAAGAAGCGGCGGGCCGCCCGCGAGGCGCTCGAGTCGGCGCGCGGCCTGTTCGACGAGCTCGGGGCGAGGCTGTGGTCGGCGAAGGCCACTCGCGAGCTCGCCCGCGTCGCCGGCCGAAGGCGAAGCGAGGGCCTGACGGAGACGGAGCGCCGCGTCGCCGCGCTCGTCGCGACCGGCAAGTCGAACAAGGAGGTCGCGAGCGAGCTGTTCGTGACGGTGCACACCGTCGAGTCGAATCTGACTCGGATCTACGAGAAGCTCGGCGTTCGCTCGCGAACCGAGCTCGCCCGCCGCCTGCCCGACGCAAAACTGTAGGGGTTTCCGGGGTTTCGTCCGGAGCCCGCGCTTCGTACCGTCGTCTCGCAATCGACGGAGGAGGCGAGATGAGGCACTTCACCAGATCGCTGCTCGTGCTCGTCGCGGCCGCCGCAACGGCGCTCGCGGGAGCGACGGGCGGCTCCGCGGACAACGGCCCCGCCTACTGCGGCGCGCTGAACATGGTCGCGTCTTGGCCGGGCGCCGGCCCGGGACAGGGAGTCGGCGTGCAGCCCGGCGGAGGCATGGAGAACGCGATGACGCGGAACACGTCGCAGAACACGAACGGGAACGACGGCATGGACCTCGCCGTCGGGCTCTCGTGCCGGTGACGCCGCACGGGAGGTAAATGGGTCGGGCGCGCCGGGCGTCACGGCGCCCGGCGCGCTCGCCGTCGAGAGGACAAGGAGGCGAGATGAGGCACGCCGTCGTCCGGGTGGTGACGATCTTCGCAGGGAACTCCGGCTCATAGGGCGCGAGGCGTTGGGTGACGTACTTCCTCGCCGAGCTCTACCTGCCGCCTACGGGCCCGGGCTGCGCTGCCGAGGCGGCTGCCCGCGCCCGTGCGGCAGCGGAAGAGGTCGCGCGCGACGGAGACCTGCTGCGCTTCCTGCGGATCATCTTCGTTCCCGGCGACGAGACCTGTTTCGTGGCGTACGAAGCCGCCACCTCGGAGGCAGTCGCCGAAGCCGGCCGGCGTGCAGGCCTCGACTTCGAACGAATCGTCCCTGCGGTCGAAGCCGAGTGACGTCTGCGGCGTCTCGGTCGCTCTCGACTGTGCGCCCTTTCGCGCAGGGTGGTGTCTAAAACGAGGGGAGCGACGGGGGTCGATCCGGCGATCTACACACCGGGGGATCGAGATTCGCCTGTAGCTGATCGCGCGGCTGGGCCGCGAGCCGGCTTGAGGCAGAGCGTCCTGCGGCTGGCGTCCGCATCGCCGCCTCGCGAGAATTAGCCATGCCCGCGGAGGAGCGGAAGCTCGCGACCGTGTTGTTCGCCGATCTGGTCGGGTCGACGGAGTTCGCCGGGGATCAGGACCCGGAGCGGGTGAGGGCGTTGCTCGACCGCTTCTACGACGCTATGGCGGCGGAGATCGAGCGCGCCGGGGGCACGGTAGAGAAGTTTGCAGGCGACGCTGTGATGGCCGTGTTCGGTGCTCCGGCGGCGCACGAGGACGATGCCGAGCGGGCGCTGCACGTCGCCCTCGCGATGCAGAGGCGGCTGGGCGAGCTCTTCGACGGCCGCCTCGCCCTACGCATCGGCGTCAACACCGGCGACGTGGTCGTCGGTGCACCGCGCGAAGGCAGCTCGTTCGTGACCGGCGACACCGTCAACGTCTGCGCGAGGCTCGAGCAAGCGGCATCACCGGGCGAAGTCCTCGTCGGGGAGCGTACGGTCGCCGCGGTTCGTGGCGCGTTCGAGTTCGCGGAACCGCGGACGGTGGAAGCGAAGGGGAAGCCGCGCGGGGTCGCGTGCCGGACGCTCGTGCGCGCGCTGTCGCTCATGCGCCCGCGCGGCGTCGGCGGGCTCGACCCCGTGTTCGTCGGCCGTGAGCGCGAGCTGGAGACGCTGCGCGCGACGTTCGCTCGCGTCGTCGAGGACGCGCGCCCCGGCGTGACGACCGTCGTCGGGGACGCCGGCGTCGGGAAGACGAGGTTGCTGCGCGCGCTCTGGCAGTGGCTGAGCGGCAGGTCGCCGCAGCCGCTTCTCCGCACCGGCCGCTGTCTGTCGTACGGCGAGGGGATCACGTACTGGCCGCTCGGCGAGGTGCTCAGGGAGCACTTCGGGATCCTTGAGAGCGCGCCGCCCGCGTCGCTCGCGGCGCGGTTCGCGGATCGCGAGGGTCTGGCCTTCAGCCTGGGTCTGCGCCCGTCAGGCGACCTGCATCCGCTGATCGTCCGCGAGCGGATCCAGGGCGCGTGGGTCGACCTTCTGCAGACTCTCGTTCGGGAGCGACCGGCCGTGCTCCTGATCGAGGACCTGCACTGGGCGGAGCCGGAGCTGTGCAGCCTCCTGCAGCGGGTGGTCGAGCGGGTGGACGGCCCCCTGCTCGTCCTGACGACGGCGCGGCCGGAGATCGGCGACCGGCACCCAGAATGGAGTGGCGAGGTTGTCCGGCTTGAAGCGCTCAGGCCTGAGAGCACCGACGAGCTGATCACGGCGCACGTCGGCAGTGACTGTCCAGGCGCGATCCGGGAACTGATCGCGGAGCGCGCAGAGGGAAACCCGTTCTTCGTCGAGGAGCTGATCGCGATGCTCGTCGACTGCGGCGTGATGGCCCGCGAGAACGGCAGCTGGAGATTCGGCGAGCTTCCAGGCGGGTTCTCCATGCCGGACACCGTTCGGGCCGTGCTCGCGGCCCGCGTCGACCTTCTTCCGCCTGCGGAGAAGGCGGCGCTCCAGGCCGCGGCCGTGATCGGACGGACGTTCTGGACCGGGCCGGTGTGCGAGCTCGTCCAGGGCACGCCGGACTTGGGCATGCTGGAGGAGCGCGAGTTCGTGCGTCGCCGCGCGGATCGACGATGCCGGGCGAGCTCGAGTACGTGATCAAGCACGCGCTCACGCGTGACGTCGCCTACGACACCATCCTGAAGGCCAAGCGCGCACCTCTGCACGCCGCCTTCGCTGGCTGGCTGGAGCGGAATCGTGCGGACGAGGACGAGCACGCGGCGATGCTCGCGCACCACTACGCCGAGGCCGTGCGGCCGGAGGACCTAGACCTCGCCTGGTCGGGCCGGGAGGACGAGGCCGAGCAGCTGCGGATCAAGGCGGTGGCGTGGTCGGCGCGAGCCGCCGAGCTGGCCGTCGGCCGCTACGAGGTCGACGAGGGGCTCGCACTCCTCACGCGGGCGGTCGAGCTCGAGGCGGACCCCGCCGAGCAGGCGAGGCTGTGGCACACGATCGGGCGAGCGCACGCGCTCAAGTTCGACGGCGAGGGCCTGTGGAAGGCGATGGAGCGGGCGATCGAGATCGGCGGTGCGTCCGCGGACCTGTACACGGAGCTCGCGTTCCAGTCCGTTCGGCGCTGGGGCATCTGGAGGCGCGAGCCGGACGCCGAGCTCGTCGGCGGGTGGATCGACCGTGCGCTCGAGCTCGCCGAGCCCGGCTCGCGCAACGAGGCGAGAGCGCTGTACGCGCGGGCTGCTTGGGCCGAGGACGAGGCGTCCGCGCGGGCGCTGGAGGCGGTCGCCGAGCGGATCGGGGACGCAGACCTGCGCTCGCTCGTCCTGGAGGCGATGGACAACGTGGCCTGGGAGGCACGCGATCCGGCCTGGGTGCAGCGTCTCGCCGACGGGCAGTTCGAGCTTCTGCCCCGGCTCTCCGACCCGGACGACCGTACGAGGGCGCTGCTGCACATCGCCCTCGTCTACGTCAGGCTGGGCAACCTGGCCTTGGCCGAGCGGGCGGCACGGCTCCACGTGGAGCTGGCCGAGGGTCTGACTCCGCACCATCGCCTGTACGGCGCGGCGCTGCGGACCGCGGTGGAGGCGTTCCGCGGCGACTGGGACGGGGTCCGCGAGCTGACGCCGACGGCCGAGCGGGCGGTGGACGCGAACCTGGCGGCCGAGACGCCCTGCCCGCAGAACGTGACGACGCTCCTGCACTCGGCGGCCGCGAGCGCGTACGTCGGCGACGAGGGCGAGGCACGCCGCCTCGAGGCGAGGGCGGACGCGATCGGGATGGAGGGCTACCGCTTCTGGTTCGACGCTCCGCGAATCCGGCTCGCGCTCGCCCGCGGCGACGTCGCTGCGCTCGAGCGGCTGGTCGCGGACGAGCCGGCGGTCGCCTACGAGGGCGGGGCGGCATTCCTGGACGCGCTCGTCGCGCTCGGCGACCGGAAGCGTATCGAGGAGCAGGCGCCGAGGCTGATCGCGCCCGATACCTACGTCGAACCATTCGCGCTCCGGGCGCTGGGCGTCGCCCGCGACGAGCCCGGGCTGATCCGGCAGGCGCTGGAGCGCTTCGAGGCGATGGCGCTCGCCTGGCACGCCGAGCAGACCGAAGTCCTGCTCTCCTAGCCGGACTGCTTCGACGGTCGCGTCGTCGCGGTGCGTCCGCAAGCGTCGTCTTGCGGCCTTCTTCTTGGAGCGCAGATGGAAAACTGCTGGAAGAGCGGTGTGTAAAGGACGGGAGCGACGGGGCTCGATCCCGGACTTTACACCTCACGAGATCGAGATTCGGTCGTAGTAGCCGGACGCCCTCGCTTTGTGATCCGCGTGGCAGCGCTCTAGCCTTGACACGTGCCGATCTGTGCGAAGTGTGGACGCGCGAGCGACGGGGACTTTGCGTTCTGCCCGCACTGCGGCGCTGAGCTGAGCGCCCTGGCGCAGTCGCGCGAGCAGCGCAAGACCGTCACCGTCCTCTTCTGCGACGTCACCGGCTCGACCGCGCTCGGTGAGGCCACCGACCCCGAAGCGCTACGCGCCCTGCTCGCCCGCTACTTCGAGCGCATGAAGGGGATCGTCGAGTCGCACGGCGGCACGGTCGAGAAGTTCATCGGCGATGCGGTCATGGCCGTCTTCGGCGTCCCGGTCGTGCACGAAGACGACGCCCTTCGCGCCGTCTGCGCCGCGGTCGAGATGCGAGACGCACTGCCCGAGCTCGGCGTCCAGGCCCGCATCGGCGTCAACACCGGCGAGGTCGTCACGGGCACCGAGGAGCGGCTTGCGACCGGCGATGCCGTCAATGTCGCCGCCAGGCTCGAGCAGGCTGCCCAGCCGGGCGAGGTGCTGATCGGCGAGCCCACGCTCCAGCTCGTCCGTGACGCGGTCGAGGCCGAGGCCGTCGAGCTGCTCGAGCTGAAGGGGAAGTCCGAGCCCGTTGGCGCTTTCCGCCTGCTCTCCGTGTACGAGGCGCGGGAGCGCACGCATGAGACACCGTTCGTCGGCAGAGCCCGCGAGCTGGAGACCCTTCACGAGGCATGGGGGCGCGCGCTCGCCGAGCAGCGCTGTGAGCTGGTCACGATCAGCGGCGACGCAGGCGTGGGGAAGTCCCGTCTCGTCGCCGAGGCCTTGCTCGACATCGACGCGCGCGTCGTTCGGGGCCGCTGCCTTCCGTACGGCGAGGGAATCACCTACTGGCCGGTCGTCGAGGTGCTGAAGCAGCTTCAGGTTCTGCCCTCCGATCCCGCGGCCGCCGCCTCGCTTCGTTCCCTGCTCGGCGAGAGCGAGGAAGGCACGTCCGCCGAGGAGATCGCCTGGGCCTTTCGCAAGCTGCTCGAGGAGCAGGCGCCGCTCGCCTGCCTGTTTGACGACATCCACTGGGCCGAGGAGACCCTTCTCGACCTGATCGAGCATGTTGCGCTTCTGTCCGCGAGCGCTCCGATTCTCCTGCTGTGCATGGCGCGCCTGCAGCTGACGGAGCGCCGCCCACAATGGCCGGTCGCGCTCCGGCTCGAGCCGCTGCCGGAGCAGGTAGTGGACGAGCTGATCCCGCGAACCATCGACGAGGAGCTTCGGAAGAAGATCGGTCGCGCCGCCGGCGGGAATCCCCTCTTCGTCACGGAGATGATCGCGATGGCGCGCGAGGCCGAGGGCGAGGTCGCCGTTCCCCCGACGCTGAAGGCGTTGCTCGCCGCTCGCCTCGATCAGCTCGAGCCGGCGGAGCGACGTGTGCTGGAGTGTGGGGCGATCGAAGGCGAGCTCTTCCACCGCGGTGCGGTGCAGGCGCTCTCCGAGGTCGGGCAGGTGACGCCGCAGCTTGCTTCGCTCGTCCGCAAAGAGCTGATCAGGCCCGACAGAGCGCAGCTTTTCGGCGAGGACGGCTTCCGGTTCCGGCACCTCCTGATCCGCGGCGCCGCCTACGACGCGCTCCCGAAGGCGACCCGGGCCGAATTGCACGACCGCTTCGCCGCCTGGCTGGAGGGGCACGGGGCCGACCTGGTCGAGCTGGATGAGATCCTCGGCCACCATCTCGAGCGGGCGGCTCGCTGCAAGCAAGAGCTTGGACAGCCGGACGAGGAGCTCGCACGGCGAGCAGGCGATCATCTCGCCAACGCTGGCCGGCGGGCGCTCTGGCGTGGGGACCAGCGCGCCGCTGCGGGACTGCTCGGGCGGGCGCTCGAGCTGACGCGGCCGATCCGGCTGGACGTCGCACTCGAGCTCGACCTGGCGAGCGCGCTCTGGCGAGATCGCCAGGAAGCCGCAGCGGTCGCCAACGCCGCCGCTGAGCGCGCGCGCGCCGCCGGGGACACGACGGGCGAGACGCTCGCACGTATGGCAGAGGCATTCCACCGCTCGTGGTTCCTGCCGGATCCGGACATCGACGAGCTGGAGACCCTCGCGCGCAAGGCTCTACCTCTGCTCGAACAGTCGGGCGATCACGCCGGGCTCGTCCATGTCTGGTTCGCGCTCGGCTACGGAGTCGCCAACTTCCGTGCCCGCTGGGACGATTGGGCACACGCCGGCGAGCAAGCGCTTCGCAACGCCCGACTCGCCGGACGCCCCTCAACGGGTCTGTTCGAGGAGCTGGCGCTCGCGTCCGGTTCGAGACCGGCGGACGAAGCGCTGGAGAGGCTCGACGCACACGCTCGCGAGAACCCGCTCCCGCCGACGCAACTGATCCGGGCCTGGCTGCTTGCGATGCTCGGCCGTTTCGAAGAGGCGCGGCCAATAGCAGAAGAGGCGAGGGACCGGATACTGCAATTGACCGGCGCCCACTGGGTGGACTGGATACCCGGTGAGATCGCGGCGCTGGGTGGCGATCACGAGTCCGCTGTCGCATATCTTCAGCCCTTCTGCAATTTCCTCGAGAAGCGCCAGCAGCGCTTCTACCTTTCGAGCGTCGCGACCATGCTGGGCCGAGAGCTATGCCGAGTGGGGAGCTACGACGAAGCTGAACGGAGCGTACTTCTCGTGCGCAAACTCGGCGTTCGTCAGAACACGCTTGCAGAGGCGGCGTGGCGGCAGGTGCAGGCGCTCGTCCATGCGAGCCGTGGCGATCACGACGAAGCGGAGGGCCTCGCACACGAAGCGATCGCGATCATGGAGCAGAGCGACGGGCTCAACTACCAGGGCGATGCGTTCTGCGACCTGGCCGAGGTGCTCGCCGTCGCCGGCCGGACCGACGAGGCCGCGGAGGCGCTCGAGCAGGCGCTCGAGCGCTACGAGCGCAAGAAGAACCTGGCCATGGTGGCGCAGGTTCGGCCGAAGCTGGAGGCGCTGCGGGAAGAAGCTCGAGCCTGAGCCGCTACAGGAGCTCAGTACGTACCCGAGGATCCTGAATCGCTCGAAATCGAGCGATTCACGGACTGCGACGCGAGGAATGTGACCCTATTGTGACTCGGGCGATCCGGGCTGGCCGCTGCGAGAGCTTGCAAACCCCATGGTTGAGAAGCCGGGGATTCGCGGCGAGAGCAGGACTTCTCTTGCGTTGTCTTGCGGGGATGGGCGGGCGCCGCCGGGGGTTTCCGCCGGTCTCCTGCGGGATGTGCGCGGGATGAAGCGTCCTCGCCCCGCAGAAGACCGGGTGCCCGCCGGGCAGGCTGGTCGGCCGCGCCGGCTCCTCGAAAACAGGCCTCGGCGCGAGCGCAAACACGGCTGATCGAGCACGGCCGCGTCGACGGATCGACCCGCTCGTCATCGGCGGTGGCAAGCGCCTCTTCCAGGATGGTGGGGGTCGCGTCCCGGAACTGCTGTACCTTCGCCGGCTCCGTGCGGGGGGCGGCGTAGGCTCTTCGTAGTCCACGAAGACAACGAAGGGAGGCCTACGCCGTGAGACGGACACTACTGCCGTCTGTGGGGATCGAGGAGGAGATCGAGGCGCTGCTTGCCGGCGACGTCGACGTGCATCCGCT
>WNGF01004907.1_pt1 | contig 23336 bp, 23 predicted proteins | sample 5400641 | NCBI WGS metagenome assembly WNGF01 (sample SAMN13153371, study PRJNA577476) | soil metagenome | isolation source: 80 cm soil or saprolite under grassland replicate 2 | place: USA:California | collected 2016-06-15 | reverse complement strand
GCACCGGCAAGGACACCGGACTCGGCCATTTCCCCTCGCACGACTACAAAATCAACCAGGCGTGGCTTGACGCGTCCATGATCGCCTGCACCCTGCTGGCGTGGCTGAAGTTCCTCGCCCTGGACGGCGACCTCGCAAGAGCGGAGCCGAAGACCCTGCGCTACCGCGTCCTGCACGCCGCCGCCCGCCTGGTCCGCGGCGGACGCCGCAGATGCCTGAAGATCGCCGCGACCTGGCCCTGGGCAGAGGAGATCGTCACCGCCTGGCACCGAATCCAGGCCATCCCGCACCCCACCTGACCAGCACCAGCCCGTCCCGCCGAGCAAGGAAGCAATCCCAGGGGCCCGTGGAACCCCAGGCCACCCGGCCCGACGGCCGGTCCACCGTCATACCCTGCCCTTAAAATCCACGTCCAGAAATCAAGCAGCCCGCCCGCCGGCGGCAGCCATCAGCCCCCATGAAAGATCAGGGCTAGGACGAAGGACGCGAAAACCGTCCACCACGACCCCTCCGCACGCTACAGACTGAGCATGTGCAGCTACAGATTCCCCCAACTCTGGCCGAGGACCGTTTCTACTGGCCGGACTGGTCATACGCCTTGGCGATGGAGCACCTTGACGCGACCTTGCCCCATGCCTTAGCCCTTGAGCTGGGCGAGACCATAGACGATGTGCTGGCTGTGCACGGGCATGAGCTGACCTACTACTTTCAGGAACACTCCGTGGCGCATGTCGCCGCTCCTATCCGGTACGTGCTGCAAGGCTGCGACGGCGACGGCGACGGGGATTGACCGGTGAACACAGAAACGGGCCAGAGTAAATCTGGCCCGTTCTGTCTGTCAGTGTGGGGCTTAACTGCCGGACCTAATACGGTCCATAAAGCTCGCCCACTCGTCCGCTGTGAACCGCAGCACCGGGCCACCTGGGTCCTTCGAATCGCGCACGGCACGGCCGCCATCGGCCAGGGTGGCAACTTCCACGCAATCACCCTCGGCGCTTGAGTAGGTTGACTTCCGCCAGTTGTATATCATGTGCTCTCATCCTTTATGAGTTTTAGTGATCTCTCGTCGGTTAGCGCAGCCGCGCGGAGGTGATCGAAGATGAGCGTATACCGTGCCACCTCATCACGATCACGGACGTATCGCGCGCTTCCGACATCTTCGAGGTAAAGGATCGTGGTACCGGAGGCGGGCGTTAGAATCGTGAATGCCCTACCGTAAGCGCATTGAACACCTTCATTGTTTGGCACGATTTGAATCGTGATACTGGGCCGTTGCGCCATCGCGATTAAATGCTCGCGCTGCGCTTGCATGATCTCCGGGCTGCCGACCACGCGGTGTAGCGCTGATTCATCCATGATTGCCCAGAGCCGGGGTTTATGCTCTTGATCAATTGGCATGTCGTCGTCAGGATCTAGGATTTCCTGCCGGGTCATTCTCAGCGCTACCGCGCGTTCAATGGCATCGTCTGGCAGCATCGGACGGCCAGCGCGTATTACGGCACGCGCGCAATCCTCGGTTTGCAACAGGCCAGGTATTTGATAGGACTCATAGGCGCGTATCTCAGTGGCCTTGCGCTCCACTTCGATTCGGTCACGGAACCATGGCCGCACGGATACTGCTTCGACTAGACCGTGCAGCCGGGTAAGGTCGCCATCTGTTTGGAACAGCTTGTCTGCGGCTTCGGCAAACTCGCGGGAGGGGATGCGGGTGGCGTTCTCGTAAGCGCTTATCGTCGCCAGGGCATAGTTTGTTTGCTCGGCTAGCTGTTGCTGTGTGATCCCGGCTCTTTGGCGCAAGCGTTTTAGCTCCGCGCCGAAGAATGCCAGTGGTGAGCTGTTGGGGTCCAGTGCCATGGTTGGCCACCTCTACACATGATCGCTAGATTCTACCATCGGTGATGTGAGTGCCGTTTGTGCTGCTCACCGTGGGGTTGCAGCGCAATCATCGTAGTCGAGAACAAACCCGATGATCACGAGGATTGCCAGCGATGATCTAAGGCAACGATGCCGCCCGACAACACCAGATGCGGCATGCGCGGATGTCGCGGGACCGCGACGGTGCGGATCTTGATCCCAGAGTCACGTTTCGACGCGGACGGTGTCGATCACACGCAAGATCCGTCAACGTTCGACACATGCGTGTGCCACTGGCCGAACATGCGCGCAGCGATCCTCGGCAACGGGCATGAGATCACGGACACTACGGGGGATATTGAAGCTCTCAAAGCTTGCCGGGGTTGCCCCGACTCTTCAAGTCGCGGAGTCTCGCGGCCGTAGTTTGAGCGTTGCTGAGCCCACTTGATCCGGTACTGGATTGCTGGATTCGATCGGCCGAAAATTCTCCAGAGCGCATCGTGCTTAGCCCTCTTGTGCTTGGTCAAATGGCAGGCGCGCAACGCACCGTGAGCCGGATTACCGCAACCATCGCCGTCTTTCGTCTCCACGTCGCATGCGGTTGACCTGAAAAACGCCACCCACAACACGAGGGCAAAGATCCAGACGATGACAAGTGCTGGCCACGCCTTCCGTGAAGCCAGGAAGAGTGACACAACGACAACTACGGCGGTTCCAAGCGAACCTCGCCCGGCTCTTCTGCGTCGCCGCCGCCTGGCCATTTGCGGTCCCCCGGTTAACTATTGGCCCCTACCGGCTACGCCGTAAGCGTGACACGCTGCAGAGTGACCGTCGAGATGCTAAACGGGGGTTAGCGCGATTGAGCCACGGGCATGGTCGAACACGTGCCCGAATCCCGGCCCTCACCTGACGCTGATCGTATCCTCCGTGCAGAGCTAATTGGCGTTGCCAATCATCACGCCAAGTGGGCGGGCCTAGCCAGGACGAGCGCTCGCTTGCCGTCGCAGAGCTACGGGAGCAGCCGGGCAAGCCGACCTCTTGGCGGAGCAAGCCGGGCTACTGCTTGGGTTTTACGAAGGTGATCTTTACGAGCCGGTCAAGCACTGCGCCGACGACTTGCTCATATCGGCTGGCGCCGATCAGAGCCATATACCGCAGTGGATCGAGGAAGGGCGCCGACGGCGGCCACCGCAGCTAGTGCCGTAGCAGGTCACGTTTGCCCCGTGAGGCTTGGCCGCTGGGGTGCTTTCCCACGGGTGCTGGTCGCTGGGAGTGGGCCGGTGGCTGAACGTCTGCGGGTGCGTGAGATCGGCGATGATGAGGGCCGGCGCAGGGCGCGGATACGGTTGCGATCGCGAAGGTGGCGTTCACCAGCGAGCACCGGGTGCGGGATGTGATCTGTAACTTCAACGCCGATGGGTTCAGTGCCACGTGCGCGGCCTCAAGTTCCCAGGCGCGGCGCGAGGCCATCGAAGACAATGGTTAGCATCCGGGCTCTCACCTGTTCGTCGAGGTGCTCGTGGGCGGCGGCCCGGGATACGCCGACCAGCAAGGCGTAGACCTCGGGCAGTTCGACATCGTCGCGGATGACGCCAGCTTGCTGGGCTCGCTGGAGCAGCGCGCCAAAGGCCTGGCGCAGTTCGGTTGAGGCCTGGGCGGCCTCGCCGCCGCCGTCACCGCCGGCGTCAAGCAGGGCTTCGGCTATGCCAATCTTCGCCGGCGCGTCGGCGACCAGGTAGCGGAAGAAGCCGAGGAATGCCTTGCCCGGGTCGGCGGCGTTAAGCAGTGTTTCGGCCTGCTCGCGCAGGCGATCGAACCGCCTGGCAAGAACAGCCTCCAGCAGCGCCGCCTTGGTGGGGAAGTGACGGAAGACCGTGGCGATGCCCACCCCTGCCAAGCGGGCCACCTCCTCGGTCGATGCGGATTCCCCGCCCTTGCCGAAGACCTCCTCGGCGACGTCCAGGATGCGGACACGGTTGGCTCGTGCATCGGCGCGCTGTACCCGCACACCGCCGCCGGTCTCGCGCCTGCCCGCAGGGGTGTTCATCGCTCCCTGAGCCCTGGATTGACATCCGGAGTGGCGACTTCGTATATTCGGAGCCGCAACTCCGGATATTACCCCGGCGCGGCGATGCGCCCGCACCGGATGACAGGAGATCCCATGGCCCAGTCCCTTAGCCCGTCAGAGGTCTTCCTCGCGCTCGTGAACGGCGTTGCGGAGGGCCGCTGGGAGGAACTGCCCAGCCTCTATGCCGAGCAGACCCACGTCGTGCACCCGTTCGACCCGCTTCGCCCCGCCGCGCTACGCACCCGTGACGAGCTTCGTGAGCACTTCACGCCAACCGGCGCAGGCCCCACGCTGCACCGCCGGGCGGCCAACATCACCATTCACCAGACGACCGATCCCGAGGTGATCGTCGCCGAGTTCGAATATCAGGGAACCGTTGCCGGCACCGGGGAGCCGTTCGCGCTGCCTGGCATCTTCGTGCTCCGGGTCCGAAACGGCGAGATCGTCAGCTCGCGAGACTACTTCGACCATCTCACCGCAGCCCGGGTGCGGGGCCAACTTGACGCACTCATCGCAGCTGTTCGCTAGCGGTCGGCAGGTGCACGTTGCCGGTCACAGCTCTGTGCCGTCGCAGATCATGTTGGCCACGCCCGGTGCTGCCCGGCGGGCGCAGATGGTACTGCTGTCGGCGCAGGGCATGGATGTGGCCGGGATCGCGAAGGTGGCGTTCACCAGCGAGGACCGGGTCCGCGATGTGATCCGCAACTTCAACGCCGATGGCTTCAGCTCCTTGTATCCGAAGTACAAAAGGTGGCCGGCCGCCGAAGTTCACCCTGGTGCAGCGGCGGGAGGTCAAGAAGATCGCTAAGTCCAGGCCGGCCGAGCATGGCCTGCCGTTTTCCACCTGGAGCCTGCCGAAGCTGGCGGAGTTCCTGGTGGCTGAGGAGGAGGGCGTCACCTTTCAACGGCTGAAAACTCGGGCCATTAGGGTCCTTGGAGTCACGCACCGCTCGTGCACCGTCTGGTAGGGAGGCGACTTCTACGCATTCGCCTTCGTTTGAAGAATAGCTACTCTTACGCCAGAGCATCATTTCTCACCTCGTATTAGCATTCTGGACTTGCTATCAGTCAAGGCACTGCACCGGAGATGATCGAATGTCAGGGTATAGCGCGCCACGTCGTCAGGCTTGCGAAGATACTTGGCGCTTCCTACATCTTCCAGATACACGACTGTGGGCTCGGACGTGAAGGGCATGATTGTAAATTCCCGTCCACCTGCCACTGTCGAGCCCTCACTTTCCGGTATTATCTGAACAACGATATTCGGCCGCTCGCTCATCTTGACAAGGTGCTCACGTTGTGCGGCCATTATTTTGGCGCTTCCGTTGATGCGGCGCAACGCCGACTCTTCGATAATTGTCCAGAGCCTCGGTGGCTCGTCACGCTCTAGAATCTCCTTTCTCGTCATCCGCAGCGCTACCGCGCGCTCTATCTCGTCTGCGGTCAGCTCAGGACGGGAGGGAAGGACGCAGCACCGGGCGTAGTCTTCTGTCTGCAACAGTCCGGGGATGACGTATGGAGCGTAGCGTCGGATCTCACTGGCTTTCCGCTCGACTTTGATCAGATCATGGAACCAGGGTCGTGCTGATGTTCGGTCTACTAGTTCCTGCAGCCCGGGGGAAATGACCATCACCTTGCAGTGGCTTATCTCTGTGCTCGGCAAATTCCTCCGAGGGTAGCAGCCGACAAGTCTCAACCGCCGCAACCGTTGCAGGTGCGAATCCCGCAGCGTCAGCTAGGGTTTCCTGCGCCATGCCGATCTTGGCACGCATCCGTTTCATTTCCGCAGCGAAGAGTGCCAGCGGGTTTGAGTAAGGATCTTGGTTCACACTCCGTAGCACCATCCTTACTCAAGATCGGTAATTCTTATCGCGGGGTAGGTCAACTCTAACGCTGTGCGCTCACAGCCGTACATGCTGCTCAGCGGCACGTTACGCGGCAAGGATCGTATGCGAGAATCAACCGATGATCACGAGGATTGCCAGCAATGATCTACAAGGCAACGATGCCACCCGACGACACCAGATGCGGCATGCGCGGATGTCGCGGGACCGCGACGGTGCGAATCTTGATCCCAGAGTCACGTTTCGACGCGGATGGGGTTGATCACAGCCAGGACCCTCCTCGGCAACGGGCATGAGATCACGGACACTACGGGGGATATTGAAGCTCTCAAAGCTGACTACCCCACCTGGAGCGTGTTCCGCAGCGATAGCGGGAGGCTGTACGCCGCAGCATGCAGGGGAACGGGTCTTGGCATCACGCTCGACGCCTGGTTGGCAGGATAGCTCCGGGCGCAGATGGAGAGCTTCCTGAGCGTTGCGCAACGGGTGAGTGCGCCGTGATCTGGGGAGGTGGGCGCCCTGACGACGTGCCACGTGGTTCGCCTTGGCTGACGGTCGTCTTATTGCTCGTCATTGTTGGCGCGGTTGCAGCGATCATGCTGGCGAACCGGTGAACGCCCGGCATGCCCTGGTCGCCCCCGTGCTGGGGCATGCCGGGTTACAACGTCGCACGGGTCCGGGGATGAAACGAGAGTCCGCGCATTGTCGCACGCTGCGCGCGCACCTGGAGACCGGTATCCCTCCGGACCCGTGCGGCCTCCACAGGCACAAGGAAGAATATGAACCACTATCCAGAAATCGAGGCCGTCAAGGCTGGCGTTAGCCGCGAAAGCCTTGATAACAACATGATCGATCGTGCCGCCGCGATCCTGGGCTTCCCAAGCACTTATCCGCCACCTTCGCAGGTTGCGCAGGTAATCGAGTCGTGGCAAAAGGAAAAGGCCCCCGGAGCTAAAGCTCCGGGGGTGTCCAATGTCCTCGCGTTGCCTAGCCTTCAGGCTTCCTTATTCGCTGGCGAAGCGACCTTTTGCCGTGCCACGTCAGCCTCCCCGGCTAGGTTGTTCTATGACTGGGGCCCCTACGACGTGGGCCCCGAGGGCGGGTGGACATGACCACGAAGCCTACGAGCGCGACCATGGTCGCTCGCGCCGCAGCGCTCCTTGCCGTGCTCCTCGCCGCGGCGTGCGGTGGGTCAGGCGGGACGGCGGCACCGGCCACGTCGCCCAGCCAGACGCCGACCACGTCGGCTGGATCGGGGCGGGGCGCCTCCGCCCGCGCCGAGGCGGGAATCCCGGCGCCCCGCCGGGTGGTGCTTGTCGTCATGGAGAACCACTCCTACGGTCAGATCATCGGCAACCGGGCCGCTCCCTTCATCAACGGGCTCGCTCGCCAGGGTGCGCTGTTCACCCGGTCGTTCGCCGTGACTCACCCGAGCGAGCCGAACTACCTGGCGCTGTTTTCCGGATCAACGCAGGGCATCACCGACGACAGCTGCCCGCACCGCCTGAACGCCGCAAACCTCGCTGCCGACCTCGCCGCTTCCGGCAGGTCGTTCACCGGATACGCGGAGGACCTGCCGTCCGTCGGGTCGCCGGTCTGCACCAGCGGCGACTATGCCCGTAAGCACGCCCCGTGGGCGGACTTCGCGAACGTTCCGGCGTCGGACAGCCGTCCGTTCTCCGCTTTCGCCGCTCTGGACCCTGCGGCCCTGCCCACGGTTTCATGGGTGATCCCGAACCTGTGCCACGACATGCACGACTGCGAAGTCGCGACCGGCGATGCCTGGCTCAGGGACCATCTCGGCGGCTACGTCCAGTGGGCCAAAACCCACGCCAGCCTGCTCATCCTCACCTGGGACGAAGATGACCGCGGCGCGGGCAACCACATCGCCACGGTCTTCGTTGGTCAGCCCGTCATGCCAGGCAGGTACGCTCAGCGGATCAGTCACTACAACGTGCTGGCCACCTTGGAGGCCGCCTACCGGCTGCCCCGCGACGGCAACGCGGCGAACGCCGCCCCCATCTCCGGTATCTGGTCCGGCCCGTAGTGGGCATCGGGCATCACAAGATGCACTCGCTACCGGCCCGGTCAGACCGCGGCCCGGGCCCACGGTCTGGGGGTCACGGTCTGGCTGCGGGGCGGGGGCTGGGGTCGTGGTCTGGGCGGGTCACGGTCCGGGTCGTGGTCTGGCTGCGCGGAGGGTCGTGGTCAAGCTGCGGGCGGGTCATGGTTTGGCTGCGGGGGTGGGCCTGAGCCAGGCCCACCCCCGCGGTCGTACGGACGGTCCGGCTACTGCTGCGAGCGCCTGCGGGCACCGACGAGCGCAACGACGCCGAGGCTGACGAGGGCTGCCCCTGCGATGCACACGGCCAGAATTGGAGCGCCTGTCGCGGGCAGTCTCGGTGCGCGTGACAGCGCGGCGGCGGGAATGGCCGCCGGGGCGGTCGGCTGCATGACGGTGGTGAAGACGGCCAGAGTGCCAGGGACGTGATTTGGCTTGATCGGGCCGTAGTAGCAAATCACCCGGATAATGCGAGCCGTAACCGTGAGGTGCTGCCGCGCCTGTGCCTGACGCGCCGAACCGTGGGAGCGGCGCGCGGTGGCGTTCAGCCGGACGGCGGACACGGCGTCCGCCTGTGCCCGGTGCGCCTGTGCCCGGGGTTTGGCGGCGGGCCTCGCCGTGGTGCGCGCGGTGGTGCGCGCCGTGCTCGCCAGAGCCGCATGACGCCACACCGGCGCCGTCACGTTCGCCCGCACCGTCATCGCGGTCCTCTCGCCGGTCGCAATCCTGCGGAACGTGCAGGTGGCGACGCGGCCAGCTATCGTGCAGGCGGTGGTTTTCCTGGCTTTCTGGTTCAGCGTCAGGTGGGCCAGGCCACGCGGGAAGACGGCTTGGAGCCGCACTCCACGGGCGGGCATCTGCCCCGTGTTGATGACAGTCGCCGTGTAACGGACCGTCTGGCCGGGCGATGCGTGCGAAGGACCGGCAAGCCGCACGAGCACACCTTCGGCCGGCCGACCTTCCGGCGCGCGCCGCACCACGCGCAGTCTCGCCGAGGTTGTCGCCTGCGCCGCGCTGGCTGCCTGGCGTGCCCGGCCAACCCGGTGCGCCGTGCCCATTCGGCCGGGAGTGGCGGTAAACGCAGCGTTCACGACTCCCGGCGCGGTGCCGCGGACACCAAAGCGAAACATGGTGGTCGCGCCGGGCCGTGCGGAAAAGGAGCACGTCAAGGTCGCGGACTTGCGGTCGAGGGCACAGGACCGGACCGCCGACACCGCGAGCCTTCCAGCACTCCGCGCGCCCCGTGTTCTCCGCGCGTCCTGCGCGGCGCGGGCACCCTGCGCACTCTGCGCGGTGCGGGCACCCTGCCAGTGCACCGTGAGCCATCCTGGCTGTGGCCGCTTTGTGTTGTTCTTGATCGTGACGGTCATTGCCGTCCGGTGCCCCACTTGAACCGTGGCCGAAGCCGGCCTTGCCGTCACGGAATAGATTGGCACCGGTCCGTGCGCATGATGCCGGCCGACCGCTGAGTACCGAGCGTCCTGCGCGTCCGGCGCAGCCATGGCCAGGGCTGGCGCAATACTGACCGTGCCAAAGACGATCATTGTCGTCAGAAAGCGGCGCATATATCCCCCGGGATGATTCGCATTGCAACCAACTCACTACAGCAAGTTAGAGCGTAGGCCTAGCCGGTGCCGTTACCCGGCATTTCCGTTCCGGTGCGTCGCGGGCACACGAAGGCCGTGCCTGACTAGATAGCTGCGGGAACTTAGCTGCGGGAACTTAGCTGCGGGAACTTAGCTGCTTGAGCGTTAGGTGCTTGAGCGTCGGGTGCCGGAGCTTCAAGTGCCCGGGATGCGGCGATGGCAACCGCTCCCATGACTTCGGATCGCACGCCGAGCTGGGCCGTCATGACCACAACCACCTCGGCAGTTGCCGGCTGAGCGAAACGGTCGATGGATTCACGAACGCCGCTCAGCAAGGGCTCGCCGCCCACACCGAGTTCGCCGCCGATGATGATCGCCTCAGGGTTAAGAAGATTGCACATGTCGGCGGCCACCCGGCCAAGAACCCTGCCCGCCTCGCTGAGGATACGCCGGGACACGGCGTCATCACGCAGGACGAGTGCGACCGTGCCGTGTTCGTCCCTGTGGCCGGTAGCGCGGAGTTGGCGGCGTACCTGGGAGCTCGAGACGACCGTTTCGAGGCAGCCGCGGTTGCCGCATCTGCACCAGGCACCGTCCTTCTCGAGCGTTGTGTGCCCAATCTCGCCTGCAAAGCCGCGTGATCCCCGATAGAGCGTGCCAGCCAGCACCAGACCAGTGCCAAGGCCGTGCGACGCTTTGATATAGAGCAGGTGTTTGAAGCCCCGGCCCGCGCCGTAGCGCGCCTCGCCCCACGCCCCGACATCGGCATCGTTCTCGATGTGCACAGGACGCCCCAGCCGTTGGCCAAGCTCAACCGCGGGTGCCACGTCGACCCAGTCAGAAAGAATCGGGGAGCAAACGGTCAGCGTGCGGCGGTCGATTGGGCCCGGAACGCCCGCAACCGCCTCCCGAACGCACTGGGGATCGGCATCGATGGCCGTTAGGAGATCACGAAACAGCTCCCCGGCGGCATCGAGCGCCACCGTGGCATTGTTATCCACGTCCAGGTCGACGCTCTGCTCGGCAAGCACAGTTCCGGCGAGATCAGCGATCGCGACGCGGACATGGGAGTGGCCGAAGTCGATGCCGGCCACACTGCCGTTCGGCATGACGGGTACGAGCAGCGTGGATGGGCGTCCTCGGTGGGTGCCCGGGCCCTTCGCGGCCGTGCCGACCTCATCTACGAGTCCCTCATCGACCAAATCGGCGACCCATTTGGCAACGGCGCTGCGAGATAGGCCGGTCAGGCGGCCCAGGTCGGTGCGTGTGCAGTGCCCCTGCTCACGCAGGAGTTTCAAGATCATCGAACGTGCCTGCACGCGTTGGCCCGGCCCTAGGGCGTAATCCGCCTGCGTCATGGTGACAGGGTAGGCCGCTTTCCGCTCTTTAGTCCATGTTGCGGATTAAAGGACGGAAAACGGCGCATGTAACATCCTCTTGACGGACGAATTCTTCCTGGCCTATGGTCCGGCATGGGTGGCCAGCAGAACCGGCCGGGTGTCGCCGCCTCGATCCCTGCTGCCAGTGCGCTGAACATGAGCGCCTGTATCGAGAGCGCTCAGCACGCGACTTCGTACGCGCGCAGCCAGGCCGCAGTATCCCGATCTGCACGGACCCCAGGGAGACCGGAAGTGAAACGATTCAATCCACACGCCGCGCGCCGGGCCTTGGCTGTCGCGGCGACATCGACTCTGACTGCGGGTTTTGCCGTCGGAGTCGGCGGTGCGCCTTCGCCCGCTGCGGCGTTAGCCCCATCCAGTGCCAGCGCGGTCACGCAGAGCTGGGACACCGGAACACTGACGGCCGCTGATCTGCACGCGCTGGTTTCACAGATGACGCTGAGCGAGGAAGTCGGGATGGTGCACGGGGAGGGTGACCCGCCGAACAGCGCAGCAGCAAACGCTAACTGCGCCACATCGGCGGTGGGCTGTGTCGGGGAAGCGGGCTGGATCCCGGGCGTCGCGCCGCTGGGCATCCCGCCGCTGCGGATGACGGACGGCCCGGCGGGAATCCGGCTAAGCCACGTCGAAACGGCGATGCCCGCACCGGTCGGCCTGGCTGCCACCTTCGACAGGGCCGCGGCAAACCAGTATGGCCACGCTGTTGGGTTGGCGGGACGCGCAACTAACCAGGACGTGTGGCTCGGACCTATGATCAACGAGGTCAACTACCCGACAGCCGGCCGCAATTTCGAAACGCTCGGTGAGGATCCCTACCTGGCGGGCCAGCTGGTGGCGCAGGAGGTACAAGGAGTTCAGAGCGCTGGCCTGATCGCAGAGCTCAAGCACTACATAGAAAACGACTTCGAGAACGGCCGCACATCAACAAGCGTCGCGATCGACGACCAGACCTTGCACGAAACGGAACTGCAGGCCTTCGCGGCCGGGATCGATGCGGGTGCTGGCTCGGTCATGTGCTCCTACAACCGCATTAGCAACATCTACGGCTGTGGCAACGAGACCACGCTGCAGGCAATCCTGCGCCAGCAGCTCGCCTTCACCGGGTTTGTGCAGTCGGACTGGGGTGCGGTGCACAAGACGACCGACCTCTTCTACGGCACCGACATTGAGCAGCCGGGAAACGCCGCAGGAACGAGCAACTTCGGCGCCGCACTTACCGATGCGCTCACCAATGGCACTCCCGCCGTCGCCGCGACGGCTGACTTCCCCGCATACCCCGCGATCAGCGCAAGCCGGTGGAAGAGTGCGCTCGACACCGCGGTGTTTCACATCCTGACCACAATGAACAAGGCAGGCCTTCTGGAGGGCTCACAGTACGGCTCGCATTTCACCGGGACACCCGCTCCGTACGTGCCGCCGCGCCCGGACCTCGGGAGCCTGCAGCCTGACGAGTTCGCCACGGCGCAGGCGATCGCCACACAAAGCGCCACCTTGCTGAAGAATGACGGCGCCGCGCTTCCCCTGTCCCAGGATGACCTGCTCGGCCGCGGCACGGGCGGCGTTACCGTGATGGGCCCGACCGCCATCGCTCCTTACATCGGCGGTGGTGGCAGCGCGCATGTGACGCCATACGATCCCGTGCAGGGCCCGTTCGACGCCTTGGCCGCTGCGGCGGGCTCGCATCGCAACCTTTCCTATGTGCCGGGTTATGACCTCGACGGTCACCTGCTGCCATCGTCGGCGCTGTCCGCGCCCGACCCAGCGGCGAATTACCCGAACTGGACGCTGACGTCGGCTGATGCGGCATTCGCCGGTGAGCCCGGCTTGCTGCGGCAGCAGATCACGACCGACGCGGTGCCGAGCGGTGCCCAGCCGGTCCTGGCCAGTGGCCCCGACGCCGCCCCTGACCAGCTGGACGCGACTGTCGACTACACCGGAGCGAAAACACTCCCGGTCGGCACAGCCTGGCGGTGGAGCGGCCTGTTGACCGCCCCGAGCAATCCCGGCGGAACGGCTTGGCAGCTCAAGGTATTCGTGAAGAACCAGGCGAGTTCGCAGCTCTTCATCGACGGCCTCGCGATCGGCGGTACCGGCAACGCGCGCGATATCAACATCGGCGCGTATCCCACAGCGCCGTCGTCGTCATATGCGGCGCTGGCCGAGACCGCCCGCTCGCACGATCCAGCTAACGAAACCCTGCAGCAGGGAACCTACGCGATCACGCTCAGCCCGGGCCAGCAGATTCACCTCGACCTGCGCCTCATCACCCGGGCTACCGCACCGGCAGAGATCCAGCTGCGCTGGGTGCCACCTGATAACCAGGCCCAGTCGATCGCACAGGCTGTCGCCGCTGCCAAGACAGCGCGCAAAGTGGTCATTTTCGCCTACGACGACGGCTCCGAGGGCCGTGACCGGGGCATCTCCAACCAGGCCGCTGGTCTGCTGCTGCCCGGCTACCAGAATGATCTCATCAACGCGGTTGCCGCGGCGAACCCGGACACGGTCATCGTGCTCAACACGGGCGACCCCGTGTTCATGCCGTGGGCACCTGCCGTCAGGTCGATCCTGCAGATGTGGTACCCGGGCCAGCGCGGCGGTCAGGCGACGGCGAACGTCTTGCTGGGAAAGGCGGACCCAGGCGGGAAGATGCCCGTGACGTTCCCCGCGGATGCCACGCGCTTCCCGACCTACGATCCGAACTGCACCGACACTTCGGTCGGCGGGAACTGCCCGCTCTACCCGGGCGTGGCCGGACCCAGCCCGTTCCTTGCTGGTGCCACTACCAGCTACCGCACTATCACCGGGATGGATGTCAACGGCATCTTCGAGGGTTATCGCTGGTACGACGAGCACGGTATCGCGCCGCTGTACCCCTTCGGTTACGGTCTGTCCTACACTCGGTTCGCCTATTCGAAGCTGGAGGTTTCGCCTAGTGGTAATGGCGGCGTAGACGTCAGCTTCCGGATCATCAACGTCGGCGACCGCGCCGGATCCGACGTCCCGCAGGTATACGTTGGCCCGTCCAGCCAGCTGCCGCCTGGCATTCAACAGGCTGTGCGCAAGCTCGTGCAGTTCCAGCGCGTCGAGCTTGCCCCGGACCAGGTCGCCCGCCTGACGCTGCATGTGACGGCGCACGGCCTGTCGTCGTGGTCGCCGCAGCAGCAAGAGTGGATTGTCGGCACCGGCTCGCGGACCGTCTACGTCGGGCCGTCATCGCGCGACCTGCCACTGCACGCGACCGTCACGGTCGCCACACCGTAGCGGTGTGACTCGGGGCCTGTTTGGCTGGTCGCCCATGACCCGTAGAGTGCCTCTACTGGTCGCCCATGACCCGTAGAGGCACTCTACGGGTCACTTGGGGACGGGTTGTAGTGCCATGCGGCGTGTGTCACAACTTCGGTAGACGTGCCGGGCCTGGCCGGTCTAGCGTCGTCCCGTGACCGAGCCTCCCGCTCCTTCGCCAGAAGCGGTATCCGCCGCGCGAGCGCACCTGAGTGACACGTACTCCCGCGGCGTAGGGAAGCTGCTGTGGGAGATGGAAAAGCTTCCGCTCCCCGATCTGGATGCCATCCGGGCCGTGATTGCGGCGTCGTCCGAACGGTTGGAGGCACTTGATGTCGGTGCCGCTCTGGTGCTGCTGCAGGCGGCCCGGCTGGACCTCGACCGGTTGGAACTTGAGGTGTTCGACACGGCAGGTGCGGCGGGGATGGGAGGGGAGGCGATCGCCGCCGTCTTGGACCTGCCCGATGCGGAGGCCGCGCAGAAACGGCGTCGGTGGCTGGAATCGCGGCGGTCGCTGCCCCATGCCGAGGTTGAATCGGTTGATGCCGGGGCGGCGGAGGACGTTGCGGTTCCTTCCGGACGGCGAACCCACCGTGGGGCCGACCGCGCGGCGGAGGTCGTACGGCGCCGCCCACAGCTGAGCCGGGCCGGCCGCGGGCGCAGCGCCTCCGCCCAGCCGGCGGCCAAAGGTGCGGCCGCCGCGGAGGAGTCTCGCATACTGGCCGACGAGGCGGGCGAGCGCGTGGCCCTTCGCCTGCGGCGCGCGGCCAAGGCGCACGAGCGCACCGCGGCTGCCTATGAGGAGCTGGCGAAGACCGACCGCCGCAATGCCCGGGATCTCAAGCGCAAGGCAAGCGAGTACCACAAAGCGGCAGCCGCGTACCGGCGGCTGGCGGAACACTACCGAAGCGGAGGCGGGGCGCAAGGCTGACAGCTTGGCCGCGCGGCCGTCGAGGCGATTTTCCAAGATCGTGCGCACTCTGTGCGGACTGCGGAGATCACGCCATGACGTTCACGCAAGTCAGCGCGGGTGCGAGGGCTAGCAGTCGAAGTAGAGCTCGAACTCGTGCGGATGCGGGCGGAGCCGGACCGGGTCGAGTTCCTTGGACCGCTTGTAATCAATCCACGTCTCGATCAGGTCGGGCGTGAAAACCCCGCCGTCGAGCAGGTAGTCGTGGTCAGCCTCAAGGGTGTCAAGCACTTGCTCGAGCGAGGCTGGCACCTGCTCCACGGCTGCGGCCTCGTCCGGCGGCAGCTCGTACAGGTCCTTGTCCACCGGCTCCGGCGGCTCCATCTTGTTCTTAATCCCGTCGATACCGGCCATCACCATCGCCGAAAACGCGAGGTAGGGGTTGCAGGACGGATCGGGAACACGGAACTCGGCTCGCTTGGCCTTGGGGTTGGCACCGGTGATCGGGATTCGGACGCATGCCGAGCGGTTGCGCTGCGAATACACCAGGTTGATCGGCGCCTCGAAGCCAGGTACCAGCCGGTGGTAGGAGTTGGTGGTGGGGTTGGTGAAGGCGAGCAGCGAAGGCGCGTGCTTGAGCAGGCCGCCGATGTAATAGCGCCCGAGGTCGGAAAGCCCGGCGTAACCAACCTCGTCGTAGAACAGGGGAGCGCCGTCCTTCCACAGGCTCTGATGGCAGTGCATGCCCGAGCCGTTGTCGTCGAAGAGCGGCTTGGGCATGAACGTGACCGTCTTGCCGTGCTGGCGCGCCACGCTCTTCAGCACGTACTTGTAGGTCATCAGTTTGTCGGCCATCTTGAGCAGCTGGTCGAAACGCATATCGATCTCGGCCTGACCCGCGGTGCCGACTTCGTGGTGGTGCATTTCCACGTCGACGCCGCAGTCGATGAGACCACGGACCATCGCGGAGCGCAGGTCGGTGAAGTGGTCCATCGGCGGCACCGGGAAGTACCCGCCCTTGTATCTGGGCTTGTACGCGAGGTTGCCGCCTTCCTCATCACGGCCGGTGTTCCAGGCGCCCTCTATCGAGTCGATGAAGTAGTAGCCCGCCGCTGGGCCCGTTTCGAACCGGGCGGAGTCGAAGATATAGAACTCGGCCTCGGGTCCGAAGTAGGCGGTGTCCGCGATTCCGCTGCCGCGCAAGTAGTCTTCGGCCTTACGGGCGATGTTCCGCGGGTCGCGCGTGTAGGGCTCACCGGTGAGGGGGTCGTGCACGAAGAACGTGAGGTTCAGCGTCTTGAGCTGGCGGAACGGGTCGAGGTACGCCGTCGTCACATCGGGCAGCAGCAGCATGTCGGACTCGTGAATCTGCTGGAAGCCGCGGATTGACGAACCGTCGAACATCAGGCCGTCGGCGAAGACCTTTTCGTCGAACGACTCGGCCGGCACAGTGAAGTGCTGCACTATTCCTGGCAGGTCGCAAAACCGTACGTCTATGAACTGCACGTTCTCCGCTGAAATGAATCGCAGTACCTCGTCGGAGCTCGTGAACATCCGCCCTCCCTGAAAAAGCCGCGCTGATGCATACCCGTTGCCCTGCGGTGTGGCGCCTTGGACGCTAGGCGCTCAGAGTTTCCATGCCGTGTCCCGAGTGTTTCACACGTGTTACGGCCGGGAGGCGAGGGATCGCACAGTCGGCCACCCGCGCACGCCCCCGGTGCGCGAACCGGCCACCCGCGCACTGCGCGACATCAGCACCGCCGCCGTGGCGTCACATGACCAGATAGCCTAGTGACGTGGCGGGAGGACGGCAGCCGGGCGCCAGGGCCGGTACGTCAGAAGCGGACCACAGCTATCCGGGTGAGCGGTTCGGGTTTCCTGAACACGGCTCCGGTTCGGTCGCCGGCTTTGGTGTGCGGTTGGCCGCGCTGGTGATTGACTGGCTGCTCTGCACCCTGATTGCCCTGTCTGCGCTGCACTCACAGCTGTGGACCATCGTGATCTTCGCCGCCGAGGTCTATATCCTGACCGCACTCACCGGTTTCACGGTGGGCAAGCGGCTCCTCGGGCTGCGGGTGCGGCGGCTTGACGCCGGGCCCGTCGGCTTTGGGTGGGTGGCGATCCGGACATTGCTGTTGCTCGCCGTCATCCCGGCGGTCATAACCGACCGCGACCTGCGCGGACTGCACGACCGCGCGGCAAACACGGTCGTGGTGCGACTCTAGGCGATAGCCTACACCGTGTAGTTTACCCCGAGGTGGGGCTATGCACCGGCGTGGCGCGCTGCGCGCCCAGCTGAGTCCTATAGGCGGGACTCAGCCGGTCAGCGGATCCGTGGCTTGGGCATCTTCGGCATCCGCACGCCCCTGGGGACCGGCCCGCGCGGAGCTTGCAGGGTCTGCGGCAGGGCCTTGAGCCGGTAGTTCAGCTCGGACACCTGCCCACTCTTCAGGTTGCGCGGCAGCTTCACCACGTGTGAATGCAGCTTCTTGATTGGCAGCTGACCATCGCCGTTGCCTACCTGGAGGTCGTAGATCGGTACGTCGTAGGCGACCCGCGCGACTCTCTTCTTCTCGGCGGCGAGCAGGCTCGCCAGCCTGGCCGGATTGCCCTCACCGACAAGCACGACACCCGGCCTGCCCACGGCGCGGTGCACGACGTCCATGCTCCTGTTGCCCGTGACCGCCGGGGTGACCGTCCAGTTGCCGCGCATCGTCTGCAGCACTGCCGCCGCTGCACCCGGCTGTCCCTCGATCTGCGCGAACTGAGCGGATTGCGCGAACCTGCCAAAGAGGATCATCGCCGCCAGCATGCCGAGGAGCACTCCAAGCGGGATAAGAAATGCGGCGAGCCCGGTGAGCAGCCCGACGACGGTGACCACCGCGATGATGCCGACGGTGGTGAGTGCGATGAGGGGGAGCGCCCTGGGATTTGTCTCCCTGACGATTCGCGCCACCATTCGGATCTGGGCAATCCGGCCCATTTTGTCCGGATCGCCGTCGGCGCGCTTGCGGGTGCTCGGGTCAGCGGGCTTCTTCGCCATGGACGGCAGGATACGAGTCTTGAAGCCTGTTACGAAACGGCGTGCGCGGTGCGCGTTGCCTGATCACCGGCGGAAGGGGATTGGACCTCTCCATGCCGTCGTGCCACGGCCTCGCGGTAGAGCCGCCCGGCACGGTAGGAGGACCGCACCAGTGGCCCCGACATCACTCCGGCGAAACCAATCGCGATCGCCTCGCCGCGCAGTTCCGCGAACTCATCTGGCGTGACCCACCGCGTCACCGGGTGATGGCGCAGCGAGGGCCGCAGGTATTGCGTGATCGTGAGCAGCTCACATCCAGCGGCGCACAGGTCGCGCATCGCCCGGATGACTTCGTGACGTTGTTCGCCCAGGCCGAGGATCACGTTCGACTTCGTGACCAGCCCGGCCTCGCGGGCGCGGCTAAGCACCTGCAACGACCGCTCGTAGCTGAACGCCGGCCGGATCCGCTTAAAGATCCGGGGGACGGTCTCGATGTTGTGGGCGAGAACCTCCGGCATCGCGGAGAACACCTGCGCCAGCCGTTCGGGATAGGCATTGAAGTCAGGGATCAGGAGTTCGACGCCGCAGCCATCTACGGCGGCATGGATCTGCCGGCAGGTCTCGGCATACAGCCAGGCCCCCCCGTCGGCCAGGTCGTCGCGGGCAACGCCGGTCACGGTCGCGTACCGCAGGCCCATCGCCGCGATCGATTGGGCAACCCGGCGCGGCTCGTCGGTGTCGAGCGCGGCGGGTTTGCCGGTGTCGATCTGGCAGAAGTCGCAGCGCCTCGTGCACACCTCGCCGCCGATGAGGAACGTCGCCTCGCGGTCTTCCCAACACTCGAAGATGTTCGGGCAGCCGGCTTCCTCGCACACCGTGTGCAGGCCTTCGCGGCGGACCAGGTCCTTCAGCGCCAGGTACTCGGGACCCGTGCGCAGCCGGGTCTTGATCCACGGCGGCTTCTTTTCGACCGGTGTCTGGCTGTTTCTCGCTTCCAGCCGGAGCAATCGACGTCCCTCGGGTGCCACAACCACAACATCAGGGTACGTGGTGGGCACCATTGGCCACGCCGGGCGCCGCGGTTGGGCATAGGCCGGTGACAACATGAATAGTCCCGAACGGCTGCCGCTGGCGTTCCGCTTTCAGGAGACGGGAGAAACTGGTCCGAGGAGCCCGTCGGCACCCTGCACGTGGCGCCACCCGCTCGCCCCGAGCGCACCCGCCAGGTGCCGGTGCACGGCGGGGATCACGTCGGTGACGGTAATGGCCCGCCCGGCCTCGGCGGAGAGGGTTGTGACCTGGGCGTCGGAGATGCCGCAGGGGACGATCCGGTCGAACCACGACAGGTCGCAGTCGCAGTTGAGGGCGAAGCCGTGCGTCGTGACGCCGCGTGCGACCCTGATGCCGATCGCGCCAACCTTGCGGTCCGGCCCGCCTCCGGTTACCCAAACGCCGCTACGTCCGTCAACCCGGCCGGTGGCCACGCCGAACTCCATGCACACGCGGATCAAGGCCTCCTCGATGGCCCGGACGTAGGCAACGACGTCGATGGGATCAGGGAGCCTGATTACGGGGTAGCCGACGAGCTGTCCCGGCCCGTGCCAGGTGATCTTCCCACCGCGGTCGACGTCGATCACCGGCGCGCCGGGATCGCTCACTGGGCGGTCGAGGGCGCTTGTGCGCTTGCCCGCGGTATAGACGGGCTCATGCTCGAGCAGCAGGCAGGTATCGGGGATGTCGCCGGCGCAGCGCCGTTCGTGTAGGCGCCGTTGCAGCTCCCATCCGTCAATGTAAGGCACGGCCCACGGGCCAAACCCAAGGTGGGCGAAGACAAGGTCTGCGGCCGTTTTCACATGCCCAGCGTAGCCCGGCGGGTAGGTCGCTGGTCCGGTGCGGAACCGTGCGGACTGCACCGTGTAGTACGGCGTTGACGTGGCCACGTCGAGGGTAGATAGCGAACGTACGGTGGCAGAGCATGCGGAATGGGGAACCGCAGACGCCTGTTAAGAAAGCGCTCGAAGCGGGAGGCGGTAGTGCTGGATGAGGCTGAGCTGAGGCGGATGAGCCCGGCGGAGCGTGCCCGGCTTGCCCGTGCGCTTGCTGCGCTGGACGAACCGCATCCTCTCAAGGATCCGCGTTTCCGGCGGAGCATGCGGCTGTGGCTCGCCCTCACCGTTGGCGGCTGTCTGCTGCTGGCCGCCTGGATCGGGGTCCTCGCCGTGACGCTGCCCAGGAATTTTACGTCCGGTGCCTGGCGCGGCGCATGGGTGGGCTTCGATGCCGCGCTGCTCGCTGCCTTCGCCGCGACAGCCTGGGCTTCGTGGCGCCGTCGGCAACCCCTGATCGTATGCCTGATTGTCACGGCCACGCTGCTGTGCTGCGATGCGTGGTTCGACCTCACGCTGGACTGGGGGACCCAGGCCTTCGTGTGGAGCTTAATGTCGGCGGTATTCGCCGAACTGCCCGTCGCGGTCCTTATGATCATCGCCGCGCGGCGGCTGTTGCGGTTGACCGTTCAGGTGACGATGGCACGGGAGGGCGAACTCGGCCCGGTGCCGCCACTGTGGCGGCTGGCGCTGTTCGGCCCCGCTCCGCGTCCAAATAACGAGACATCGCATGATCGCGGCGGATTGTGCGTCGGTAATGACTCATGATCCACCGCGATCATGAGCGGCGGCGCGGTGATCGCGGGCCAGCCCGGTTCATTGCGCCGCTCAACCGCGCTCGGGCCAGCGTGGCTCCGCCGCGCTAGGAGCCGAAGGCCGGGTCGTCTTGCTGCACGACCCAGCCGTTTCCGTCGGGGTCGTCGAATGTCTTCCACCTGCCCCAGGGTGCCTGCTGCGCCTCCGGCTCGTTGAAGGTGACGCCACGGGCGGTCAGTTCGCCGAGGGTCTTCTCGAGGTCGTCGCACGCCAGCACGGAGCCCTTGAGCGACCCAGGCGGCATGGTCTCGAACCAGGTCACGAGCGTGATGTTGGTGCTGCTTCCGGGTGGCCGCAGCATGATCCAGCGCATCTGGTCGCCAAACGCGTTGTCGATCAGGACCGTGAAGCCGAGCTTGCCGGCGTAAAAATCCTTGGCCCGGTCCTGGTCGCTGACTGGGACCGAGACGACGTCAAGGTTGGTGAGTGCCATGCTGAGACTTCTCCTTTTCTGCTGGTCGATCATGTGACGTGACGCGCCAGCGACGGAAAACACCGAGGTAAGCGCGCCATCCTTCGGCGCATTTCTGCTGGCCGGACGCGGCAAAGGCCGTTCCAGCGATCCGGTCCAGGTACGCGGGGAGCCGCTGGCGGAGGATCCGCGGATATCCGCTGGCCAGAATCCGCCGGGTGAGCTGGGCGCCTAGTCCGTTGAAGCCGGTCTGGCGCATCCGCAGCCTGGTCGCAGCATCAGCGTTTCCGGCTGGCTCCAGCGTGAACGTGACCGTGGTGTCGATGTTGCCGCCGGCCCAGGACCACACCATCCTGTTTGGCGGGTCCAGTTCGAGCACCTCGCAGCGCACGATGCCGTCAAAGCCCCGAGCCGGTTTGGTGCGAAATGTGAACCTGTGGCCCACCCGGGGCTGGAAGTCATTGGGCATGAGCCAGGCGGCGAGCGCTTCCGCAGAGGTCAGCGCGGCCCACACCCGCTCGATGGAGTGTGGGTAGACGGTAGCGAGATCGATGTCGGTCTTCATGGCGAAGAGGTCTCCTTCAGGTAGCCTCCGAGAGCGGCAAGCCGCGCCTGCCAGAATCGCTCCAGCTCCTCAAGCCAGGCGCGCAGCTCGGTGAGCCCAGCTGGCCGCAGTTCGTAATACCGGTGCCGCCCAGCCCGGCGCACGTCCACGAGCCCGGATTCCCGCAGCACCCGCAAATGCTGCGATACCGCCGCCTGGCTGACGTCCAGGCCGGACACCAGGTCCGATACTGTCCGCTCGCGCGTCGCGAGCTGCTCGAGAAGATGCCTGCGGGTCGCATCCGCCAGAGCCGCGAACCGGTCCGGCTCCAGCGCGGGACTATCGGCAGAGCTGCTGGCCTTCCGCGGTCGTCCGGGCTTGTTGGGCCGGCCAGGCCTGTTGAGCCTGTTGGGCCTGTCAGGTCTGTCAGTTCTGTCGAACCTGTCGGGCGTGTTCGGCCTGCCTGGCATGATGTCATACTCATAAATTTTTACTTATATGTCAACTCATGGGCGCCGTAGCCGGGAGGCCGAGGCATCGGGCGGCTGCCGCGGCCGGTGGGCAGACTTGCGAACGTGGGTGCTGATCGGGCCGGGCTCGGGCTAGTCGCCGCGGTCCCGATCGGCCTGTTGATCCTGGCCGCTCGTCACGGCCCATCGCCGTGAAGCTCGGAGGCGAGCGCGCTATCGAGGTCCGCTCGCCAGAAGACATAACCCGCCTCGAGCAGCCGCGCGGGCAGCACCCTGGCGCTGGTGAGGAGTTCGCTGGCCGCCTCGCCCAGCGCCAGATCAAGTACGGGCGAGGGCAGGCGAAGCAGTGCCGGGCGGTGGACCGCTGCGGCGAGCGCGGCGGTGAAACCCGCGTTGGTCTGCGGGTTTGGCGCCGTGAGGTTGACCGGCCCGCTGAGTTCCGGCTTGTCGAGCAGGAAGCGCATCACCCTGACCACATCGGCCAGCATGATCCAGCTGATGAACTGTGTGCCAGGCCCGAGCCTGCCCCCGAGCCCGAGCCGGAACAGCGGCAACAGCCTGCCCAGCATCCCACCGTCCTTCGAAAGGACGATGCCGGTGCGCATGTGCACGACGCGAATGCCCGCCCGCTCGGCCGCGGCGGTTGACGCCTCCCAGGCCGCAGCGACCTCGGCCAGGAAACCCGTACCGCTGGACGCTGTCTCGTCGACCTCGCGGTCGCCCGTGTTGCCGTACCAGCCGACTGCGGAGCCGGAAAGCAGGACCGCGGGGGGCTGCCGCAGCCCGGCGAGCGCCGCGGCGAGCGCTTGGGTGCCCTCCACCCGGCTGGCTCGGATTTCCTCCTTGACGGCGGCGGTCCAGCGGCGGCTGGCGATCGGGGCGCCCGCCATATGTACGGCGGCGTCTAGGCCCTCGAGTGCGGCCACGGTCTCGGAGGTGAACGCTCCGCTGCTGCTCGCAGGACGAGGATCCCACCGGACCTCGTCCGCTGTTCGTGGCTGTCGCCGCACCAGCCTCAGCACCTGGTGCCCGTCGGCGCGCAACTGTCGGATCAGGACCGGGCCGATGAGCCCGCCCGCGCCGGTTACCACGATCCTCACTTGCGAGCTTCCCCGACCCTGTCGCCGTGGGCCGGGCCGCGGTCTGCGGGCCGATAGGCGCGAAGAAATGCCCGGACGCC
>WNGF01007310.1_pt1 | contig 23337 bp, 20 predicted proteins | sample 5400641 | NCBI WGS metagenome assembly WNGF01 (sample SAMN13153371, study PRJNA577476) | soil metagenome | isolation source: 80 cm soil or saprolite under grassland replicate 2 | place: USA:California | collected 2016-06-15 | reverse complement strand
GGCCGGCGACGCGCCGGCCGAGGAGCGCGAGCGCAGGCACCGAAAGCACCCCGAGGACGAGGCTCGGCAGCACGAGGCCGAGCTTCGTCGTCCCGAGGGCGCTCGTGGAGAGGTACACCGCGAGGTCTCGTAGGTGCGGGTGGTGCCACATCGTCGGCCCGACCTGCCCCCGTTCGACGAAGCTCACCGCGGAGATGCCGCTCATCAGGTCGTCCGCGAGGAGCGGCTGGGAGGCGAGCCCCCAGCCGCGGACGGCTATCGCGACGAGCGTCACGAGCGCCAGCCCGAGCTGGAACCGGGCGTCGTCGTCGAGCCGCAGGCCGCGGATCACGGGATCCCCCGCTCCTCGCGCGCGCCGAGCGACGCCGCGAACGCGCGCAGCCGCGCACGGGCGGCCTCGCTCACGTCGTCGTTCCCCTCGGCGAGGCTCAGCGTGACGAGATCGGTCGTCGTCCCGGCGCGGCGCAGCAGGGCGAGGAGCTCCTCCCCGCCGCTCTCGTCGAACCAGGATGCGTTGACGTCCACGAGCACCGGCTCGGCGAGCCGCGGCGCCTCCTCGTCGATCCAGCGGGGAAACGCGCGGTCGGGGATCGCGAGCGGGAGCGTGCTCCCCGCCTTGCCGATGGCGCCGAGCCGCACGCGCAGCGCGGCGGGCGGGCTGAGGTAGCGCACGGACCGGGCGACGCCGCCCGCCGCCGCCACCCAGAGGTGGTTCCGCGGCCCGGCCGCCTCGAGGAGCACCCGCTCCCACGCGCGGCCGCTCCCCGGACCGCGCGACAGCTCGAGGAGCGAGCCGGACTCCTCGACGAAGTGGAGGAACCGGCCGGCGTGGAGCACGACGCGGCCGCGGAGGCCGCGCGCGTGCCACGCCCGCGCGGCGTCGGCGTTGGTGCGGACGAGGACGACCTCGGGTCCGGGCCCCACGGGCGCGCCCGCGGTCACGAACGTCCGGCCCGCGCGCCCGGCCACGTGGAGCCCACCGGCGGAGGCGCTGGCGAACGCGAGGACCGCGGCGGCGGCACCCCAGCGGCCCGCGTTCAGAACGTGCACGCGCGCATCGTACTACGACGGCCGGAGCGCCGCCGCCGGACGCTCCCGCCTGCGCGCCGCGACGAGCACGCCCGCGGCGAGCAGGGCGAGCCCGAGCACCGCCGCGAGCGGCCTCGCGGCGCGGCGCACCTCGAGCCGTGCCCACCTCGCGCCGTCGTCGAAGCGGAGCACGAGCCCGTCGAAGGTGACGGGCTCCCCCTTGCGGATCACGCGCTCGGTGACGACGAGCTTGCCGCGCTCGACGCGCAGCCGGAGCGACGCCGGCGCGGCCCGACCAGCGCGACGCGCACGGCGGTGCCTCGCATCGCCCACCGCTCGCCGACCCGGAGGTCGGCGGTGAGGCCGTCGACGCGGAGCCGGACGCGGTCGGCGCCCTCGATCCCGACCACCTGCACGGCGGGGGGACGGAGCCAGCGGCCCGCCGACCGGATCCGCCAGCGCGGCGCGTCGGACCCCTCCCCCACGTCGGCGACCCCCTCGAAGCGCCACGCCGCCGAGGCCGCGCCCTGGAGCAGCAGCAGCAGGAGGCCGGCGTGGACGAGCGCCGACGCCCCGCGCCGCTCGCGCGCCGCCTGCACGGCCGCTGAGGCGAGCGCCGCCGCGAGCATCGCCCCCCAGAGCCAGGCGGTCCGCGCGTCCAGGGCCTCTGCCGGCGAGCGGCCGCGGGCGAGGGCGAGCAGCGCCGACGCCGCGAGCGGCGCCGCGAGCGCGACGACGGCCGCCGGGGCGGCGAGGGCGCGCGCGAGCCGCACCAGGACGGGAGCGGCGCGGGTCACCACGTGAAGTCCTCGATGGGAACGGGCTTCGCGGAGTCGTCGGGCCACCACGCCACCACCACCCAGCGGCCGCCGTCGACGCGCTCGAGGGCGTACCGGAACCCCCGCCCCATGCCGGTGAGCCGCGCGGCGGGCACCCGATCCGCCGCGCGCTGATAGGCGTAGTTCCACTCCTCGGCGACGAGCACCTCCGCAGTCGTCGGTCCGGTCCGCACCGCGTCGCGCGGCTCGAACGTCGCGAGGTCCTGGACGAGGACGAGCCCCGACTCGCGGACGAAGCCGAGATCGCGGAAGAGCTGGTGCTTCACCGGCGTGCTCGCCGGGATGTCCCCGACGTGCAGCGGGTCTCCCCCCGAGGCGAAGAAGTCCGCGTAATAGCGCTCGAAGTCCCGCACCGTCCCGATCACCTCGCTGCGCTCGGGCTCTCCGAGCGGGCGCGGCCACCGCGAGGTCCGGAGGACCTCCGGATCGAGCGCCCAGGTGGCCGCCGCGAAGGCGGCGAGGCTCGCAAGCATTGGCAGCAGGCGGGCGGCGGCGGACGTGACGCGGAGGCGGGTCGTCATGGATCGCTCAGGCGACGCGCGGAATCGCTGCGAGCGCGGTGGCCACCTCGCGGACCACCGCCTCGAACTCGTCGGAGAAGAGCGCGCGATAGTAGTCGGCTCGCCCCGCGATCTCGACCGCGTCCGCCGGCAGGAGCGCGACGACGAGCTCGCGCGAGAAGAACAGGAGCCGGAGGGCGAGCGACGTGGCGGCGAGCCCGAAACCCGACAACAGGACCCCGAGGCCGCGCTCGGATCGGACGAAGAGCTGGATCCAGTAGCGCCACCCCGCGAACCGGATGCGATAGGCGCCCGCGGCGAGCTCCTCGCCGGCGCGGAGGGTCTTCCGGACGGTGCGGCCATCCTCCGTCACGATGGCGAGCTGCAGAGCCGGGTTGCGCATCTCGCGGGAGCGGGTCGCGTCCTCCTCCCCCACCCGCTGCCAGTCCGGGAAGAGGCGGACCTCGAGGGGGAGCCCCATGAGCCGCGCCTGGGCGGGCTTGCCGAGGATGAGCTTGAGCCGGACGTAACCGCCCTCGAGCTCGCGGCCTTCGGCATCGAGCACGAGCAGCAGCGGCGCGACGTCGGCGTCCTTCAGCACGTAGCACGTCCCGGCGTCCGAGCAGTGGGGCCGGTTCACCTCCATCGACCGTGCCGTCCCGTCGACGTCGCGCAGCGCCACCTCGAGCCTCACCGGCACCTCGTCGACCACCGTCGGCGCGACCGCCTCGACGTCGAACCGCTCCGCGGGGAGCGTCGCGAACCGCGCCACGTGGGGCCGCGAGACGAACTGCGCGAGCGACCCGGTAAAACGCTCGCCGACCCCGAGATCGACGCGCCCCTGGAACCGGGTGAGGCTGGTCGCGACCCCGCCCGCGAGGATCACGACGAAGCTCAGGTGGAAGGCAGGCGTCGCGAGCGGGGAGAACCGGTTGCGCACGGCGCGGAGCCGCTCGCCGTCGCGCCGCACGCGGTAGCCCCGCCGCTCGAGCACAACCCGCGCGGCGTCGAGCCCGCCGGGACCCTGCGCCGGGAGGCGGCGGACGAACGGGAACCCGCCCGACGAGGGGTCCGGGATCGGCCCGGAGAGCGCGACGCGGCGCAGGATGACGGGGAGCCGCGCCGACATCACGGCGAGCAGGTTCGCGAAGAAGATGACCCAGAGCGCGATCGCGATGGGGGACGCGTACACGTCGGTGAGGCCCGTCGCGTCGAGGACCCGCGACAGCGAGGGATTCGCCGCGACCCACCGGAGGTAACCCTCGCGATCGAAGAGCGCCTTCTGCGGAATCCACAGGCCGGCGAGGAACAGCACGGCGAGCGCCGCGAGCACCCAGATCGTGAGCCTGAGCGAGGCGAGCCGGCGCAGGGCGCGCGTCATCTCACGTTGAAGACGTGGCTCGAGGCTTCGACCATGAAGCTCACGCCGAAGAAGGTCACGAACATCCCTGCGATCGCCGCGATCGCGACGCGCGCGAACGGCGCGCCCTTCCACCCGCGCGTCAGCCGGAGGTGGATCGCGAGCCCGTACGAGAGCCAGACCACGAGCGACCAGACCTCGACCGGATCCCACGACCAGTACGAGCCCCAGAGGTCGCGCGCCCAGATCGCGCCGGACGCGATCATCACCGTATCCGCGATGAAGCCGAACAGGATCCACCGGAAGATCAGCTCGTCGAGCCGCTCGAGCGCGGGCAGGCGATCCCAGGCCGGGTTCCGCTCCGCGCGGCGGACGCCGCGCCGCTTCAGCTCGTGCGCGATCCCTCCCGCCGTGGCGAGCCCGTAGGCGCCGAACGCGAGCCAGGCGAAGAACACGTGCACGACGAGCCAGCCGGACCGGAGCGAGGCGGCGAGCGGCCCGAGGGTCGGGTTCCTCGTCACCCCGAACCCCATCAGCAGGACGACGAGCGGCACCGTCCCGACCGAGAGCGCGCGCAGCGCCGGCGTGCGCCACGAGGCCGCGAACGTGAGCGCGACGATGAACCACGCGCACGCGAGCGAGGTCTCGTAGTCCCCCACCCACGGGAGGTGCCCCTGCGCGGCGTAGCGCGCGGCGATCGCGCAGGTGTGGAGCACGAACGCGAGCGCGGTCAGCACGAGCATGCGCGGGATGAAGCGCTCGTTCCGGAAGACGAACGCGTAGACGAGCCCCGCGCTCGCGAGCGCGTACAGGGCGAGCGCGGCCCAGTAGAACACCGCCTCCGTCGGCGCCATGGGTCTTCCTAGTACGCGAGCTGGCGCGTCCGGTAAACCGTCGGCGTCGGCTCCCGGCCCGCGGCGGAGTGCGCGGCGCAGCCGGTGAACGACGTGGTGGCCGCCGTGTAGCACATCCCGGTGCCGCTGCTGCGCGTCCACTCCGCCTCGGTCCAGCCGGTGGTCACGGTCGAGGCCGGGTTGTAGCCCTCGCCGCTGCGCCCGTCGGCGCCGTTGCCGTGCCAGGCCGCGCCGTCCGATCCGAGGAAGCGGTAGGTCTTCGACGTGGCGGTACCGGCTCCGCGCGGCGTGTAGGTCTTGTTGACGCCGTGGATCGCGCCGGGCGTGCCTCCCCCGTGGCAAGCCAGGCACGAGAGGTTCGCGGCCGTGGTGTCGGCCCCGATCACCGTCGCGGTGTTGGTCGTGCCGATCCACTTGCCGCAGGTGTTGTGCGGGACGCGCGGCCCGGTCGTGGCCGTGCTCGCCCCGTTGTACACCGCGGCTGCGTGGCACTTCGCGCAGACGTCGGTCGACGTCGTGCTGGCGGAGTTCGTGAAGGCGATGTCGTTCCCCGTCGAGTTGGCGAGCATGTACCAGGTCGCCTTGCTGCCGTGGGCGTTCGCCTCGTTGAGGTGGCAGTCGGAGCAGTGCAGCACCGCCCCCTCGCCGACGGACTGGAGGTTGGCCCCCTCCCTCGTGATGGCGTTCAGCGTCCAGTTCGCGGCCGGCCAGGCGGCCGTGTTCGAGGCGCTGTAGCGCTTAGGGAACGCCTTGAGGTTGTGGTGGCTCGCCCAGCCGGTGCCGGTCGGATAGTTCTGCCCGTTGAACCCGTAGACGCCGGCGTCGCCCTTCACGTTCAGGACGCGGTTGTTCTGGGCAGTGGGGAACCCCGTGCCGGCGTTCATGCGCCAGGTCGGGAGCGAGATCTGGCCGGTGACGAGGGTGGCTGTCGGCTCCCACGCGTTCTTCACGTTCGCCGCGGGATTGAAGGGCATCATCGCGCGGGTCAGCGTCGTGCAGGAACAGGTCGCGCAGCAGAGGCCATCGCTGGTCGCGTTCACGGTCACGGTCGACGCGCCGTTCGAGTCGTGGCAGTTCATGCAGAACAGGTCCATGCCGTCCCGCTGGACGGTGTAGGTCGTGCCGTTCGGGAGCGGGTTCGTCTGCAGGACGCCGTTCACGTCGAGCCGCCGGCCGGGCCAGGACACGGCGAGGCCGGTCCCGCCCGCGCTGTCCACGTTGCGGAGGTCCACGGTCTGCGCGCCGCGCACCCCCTGCCCGTTGAGCGTGTTGCCGTGGTACGTCGCGCTGAGCACCGGCGCCGTCTCCGTCGAGGTGAGCTCGCCCTCGAGGTGGCACAGGACGCAGTCGACGTTCTTCACGATCTCGATCACTCCCCCGTCGGAGACGTGCCGGCTCTTCCGGACGAAGTCGTCCCCCTCCAAGCCGGTCCCCTTGCCGACGACGGCGGCGCGGTACTGGACAGGGCTCGAGTTCGCGATCTTCGCGCGCGCCGCGTGGCAGGCCTTGCACTTCGTGGCGAACGGCGCGGTCACCGCGCCGTCGAGGTGGGTCGTCACGGCGGCGCCGCTGATTCCCACGGCCGTGCACCCGTTGAGGGTCGCGGCGCAGTAGCCAGTGCCGTGGCAGGAGACGCAGTCGGTGCCGGCGGGATCGTGGCCGTTCGGGTCCCCTTGCGCGGTAGTGGGCGGGCTCCCGTGGCAGGTCACGCAGGTCATCGACACGCCGGTGAGACCGGTGACGTTCCACGTCGGGGTCGCCTTCGCGCCGCCGTTGAAGTTGCCGTGGCAGAAGGTGCTCGCGCACGTCACCGTCGTCGTGCCGCTCAGCGCCGGGTTGATCGGGCTGATGCCGTAAGTCTTCCGCGAGATCGACCCGGTCGGGAACGGGACCGCGAACGTGCCGTCCGCGTGCGTGAGGTCCGTATACGCGAACGTCGGGTACCCGGCGGTGGCGTCGGCGGGGTGGCATTCGACGCACTTCAGCGCGGCCGACCAGCGCGGCTGGAGGTGCGCCTTGTGCGCGCCGACCCCGACGATCTGCGTCGCCGTGCTCGCGTTGTCCTTCGAGTCCACCTGGCCGGTCAGGCCGGGGGCCGCCCTCGTGTCGGTGTTCGGGACCGCGGTCGCCGAGAGGAGCCCATGGCACTGCGTGCAGCCGGACGCGTTGGTGCCGCGGTCGAGCAGCCCGTTCACGTGGTTGGTGAACGACACGCCGGTCATCGCGGTCTGCGACGAGCCGGCGAGGTGGCAGTTCGCGCACGCCGTGTTCCCGGGGTGCGGGACCGGCGGCGGGCTCCCGTGGCAGCCGCCGCAGGCGACGGTGTTGTTCCAGCTCACGTTGCCGCTGACTCCGGAATACCGGAACGCGCCGTGGCAATAGACGGAGCCGCACGTCTGGACCGGCGACGCCGGCGTGCCGTAGATGTACGAGGTCGCCACGGACGGAGACCAGCCGTCCACCGCCCCGGTCGCGAGCGCGCTGAAGCTGAAGACGGCGCGATCGGAGAGCGCGGTCGAGCACTTGTTCTGGGTCGCGTGGGGCATCGCGCTCGGGTGGCACTCGAAGCAGTCGACCGGCGGGCTCGACGTCGTCCCGAGGAGGTGCACCTTGTGGGCGCCCACGCGGTTCGGGCCGGCGCCCGCCGACGCGACCTTACCCTGCGAGTTGCCGCACGTGTCGACGGGCGGCGCGGCCTCGCTCGTGATCCCGTCGGAGCGGGGCAGCACCGTGCCGTGGCAGTCGTGGCACGAGGAGCCGGCGGCCGGCGCGGGGTAGCCCTTCGCGTGTGAGTGACAGGACATGCAGTCCTGGCTCGGGCTGTGGTTCGCGAGGTCGGAGGCGGCGTTGTTCCGGAAGAGCGGCGTCCCGACCGCGTCGGTGGTGCGCGTGTGGCAGCCCTGGCAGACGCTGTTGTTCGTGGCACCGTCTTCGCCGTCTGCGTCCTCGTGATCGACGGGGGGGTGACCGACATCGGCACGAGGAAGATGTTCGTCGTGCCGTGAGGCACGTGGCAGTCGCGGCAGACAACCGCCCAGGACCCGAGCCGGTTGCCCGACGTCTCCGACGAGTGAATGGGGAGCGCGTGGCAGTCGTTGCAGAGCTGGCTCGAGTTGTCGCGGACGAGCAGGTTCCCGTCTCCCGAGTCGGGAGCGACGATCGTGACGGTGACCGGGCGGGACTTGACCGTGCCGGACGCGTTCTTGGCCTGCACCTGCAGCTTCACGGAGCTGCCGTTCGACGCGGCGGAGGAGCAGGTCGCCGACCAGATCCCCGACTCGTCCGTGGTGCCGCCGTACTTCGGGTCCTGCGTGAGGACGAACGTCGTGAGGACGTCGCTGTCGAAGAGCGTGACGTCCCCTACCGCGATCTTCTGGGACGCTCCGCCGTTCGTCGGGCTGAAGATGCGCGCCTGCACCTTGAACCCCTTCGCGGAGCGCGTCACCTTCTCGCCGTTGCTCGGGTTCATGATCGCGACCATCGGCGCGAGGCTGCCCGGGGTGCCGTCGCCGACGCCGATGTAGCCCGACGGGTTGAGCGAGACGGAGGCGAGCGACAGCGGGCCGGAGGTCGAGGTCCCGCTCGGGATGTCCGTTCCCGCCCCGAGCTTGTAACCGACCCAGGAGCCGACGTTCGTCGTACCCGTGACGAAGGTCGAGGTGTAGCCCGCGGTGCTCAGCGACGGCGCGACGGTCGGCGCGGCGAGCGCGGTGACGTACGCGCCCGCCGCGGGGGAGCTCGGGCTCACGATCGCGGCCGGGACGGTGGCGGGGCTAGCGCTGGCCTTCGCGGACCCGTCCGCGATCGGCCATTGCTGGCTCACGCCGGAGAAGGTCGCGACCCACGCGGAGACTCCGGTGACCGCAGGGCCCTTCGAAGTGACCGTCACGGAGAGCGGCGATGACACCAAGGGGATCTGGCTGTCCTTCAGGGCGCCGATCCAGACCGCGGCCGACGGGTTCGCGCTCGCGGCCCCGGCCATCCCGACGGTGAACAGCTTGCTGCCGTACGTCGCCGTGACCGTGTAGATCGCGGAGTCGGTGAGCGCCCCCGCCGTCTTGATGGCCACGGCGACCACCATGAGCCGGTACGTCCCGGGGGTGCCCTGGGGCGCGAGGCTCGCGACGTTGAGCGTGCCCGACGGCGCCGAGCCGGCGGGCGCGAATCCGGAAACCACCCCCACAGCCTGCGCGTGCGCAGGGCGCGGCGCGAGCGCGCAGGACAGGAGCGCGCAGCCCAGCACCACCCGCCGCTTCACCGTTCCGAAGATCTCGAAGCTCACCGCGCCCCCTCCAGCGATCGCGTTCGACCCCGCGCTCGGCCCCCACGAACCCGAGCGGTGATCTGCAAGGTGCGATCCCGCGCAATCGGCGCGGATTGCCGCGGCCAGGCGTTATGTCGCGCAGTGAACAGGCCCAACTCGCGCTGTTTCGCTTTTCGACGAGAACGACGCCTGAGCGTAGTCCCCCACTGCGCGAGATCCCGCAGACCCGAGCCGTGGACGCGAAGCCGCCATGCGCGCGAGGGCGCGACACTTCACCGCAACGTGAGCGGCGCGGTCAGTCCCGCCAGCCGCGGACGAGGACCTGCACACCCGCGCCGCACGCCGCGAGGAGTGCCGCAACGAGCGCGAGCGGGATTCCGGGATCGCTCACCATCCGGAAGATCGCCCAGCGGCGCGCCTCCGGGAACCTGAGCCGCAGCCCGTCGAACGCGATCGGCACCCCGGGCGCGATCGACCCGGCGGCGACGGCGAGCTTCCACCGGTAGATCGTCGTCGTGAGCGCCGGCCCGGTCGCGTCGGGCGGCTGCTCCGGCGCGAGCACGAGGAACGCCCGATAGGGCACCGTCGTGAAGCGGATCGAGTCAACGGCCCCCGCACCGAGATCGAGCTTCGCGATGGCGCCCTCGAGGATCTCGCCGCTCGCCGCGAGGACCTCGTAGCGGAGCGCCCATCCCGCCCGGACGGGGAGCAGGAGGCGACCGGCACCGAACCAGATCGGCCGCCGGCGCGACGCGATCGCCCAGGTGCCATCCGCCATGCGGATGCGGACGGTGGGGCGCGCCTCGCGATCCGACCCGCGCTCGGGGATCCGTACGCCCTTTACCGTGAACCGCGCCGGGAACGGGCCGGGAGACCAGGGGCGCGGCGGATCGCTCCCGACGAACTGGTCGGCGTTCCCCGTGAACTCCTCTCCCTCGGCGACCCGGATCTCGAAGCCCGAGCGGAACAGCATCGAGGCGACGAGCGCGAGCGCCCACGCGCCCTGCGCGGCGCGCAGCAGGGCGCGCCCGCCGAGCTCGCGTGCCTGGACGGCGATCGGCCGGGTCCGGCCGGCGCGCTGCTCCGAGACGAGACGAGCCGCCGCGACGACCGCGTCCGCGAGGAGCGCGAGCGCGATCGCCCAGCACGCCGCGGAGGTCGCGAACCGGCTCGCCCGCTCGACGTCGCCGAGGACGCTCCACGCGAGCGAGGACGCCACGGAGGCGATGGAGAGCGCCAGGAGCGCGAGGGAGACGCGCGGCTGCCCGAAGAGACGGAGCAGCGCCCGCGACGCCTCGCCGATCGCGAGCTCGACCCTAGCCGACGTTGAAGACATGCGCGCTTCCCGACATGACGAGGTTGACGCCCCAGAACGACACGATGACCGTGACCACCGCGCCGACGAGGACCCACGCGAGCGGGCGGCCGCGCCAGCCGAGGGTGGTCCGCAGGTGGAGCGCGAGGCCGTAGATGAGCCAGGACAGGAGCGACCACGTCTCCACGGGGTCCCACGACCAGTACGAGCCCCACAGGTCCTTCGCCCAGATCGCGCCTGCCGCGATCATCATGCCGTCCATCACGAAGCCGAACGCGGTGGCGCGGAACATGAGCTCGTCCAGTCGCGAGAGCGACTCGCGGCCGGGCTCGCGCCCGCGCGCCGTCTTGAGGAGATAGACGACCCCGGCCCCGCAGGCGACCGCGTAGCCGCCGTGGGCGAGCCAGGCGAAGAAGATGTGGATGTAGAGCCAGAACGAGTTCAGCGAGGCGACGAACGGCTGGGGAGAGGCGTCCGAGAGCGCGGCGCCGCCGAGCACCAGCAGCGCGAGCGGGAGGCACGCGGCGGCGACCACCGGGAAGCGGTCGTTCCAGGCGGCCCACGACGCCATCGCGACGATGAACCAGCCGCCGAACAGGGCGTTCTCGAAGTTGCCGATGGTCGGGACGTGCCCGGTCGCGAACCACCGCCACGCGAGGAGCGCGGTGTGGAGCGCGAACCCCGCGATGACGAGGACCGCGCCGGCCCGTCCGAGGCGGCGCGCCGCGAGCAGCTGCTCCGCGACGAGCCCACCGACAGCGAGCGCGTACAGCACCATCATGGCCCAGAAGCAGACCGCGAACGCAGAGGTCACGCGCCGCCTTTCCGGGCGGTCGCCGCGCGCGCCCTGCCGACGAGGAGCTCCCGCGCGAGCGCGAGCTCCTCGCGGAAGCGCGCCGGGAAGAACTCTCCGCGCCCACCGATGCGCAGCACGCCGCCGCCCAGCACGATCCCGATCTCGCGGCGGAAGAACGCCAGCCGCCAGACGATCCCGGCGATCGCGGCGATGAACCCGGCGACGAGCAGCACCCCGCCGCGTTCCTCGACGAGGCGGAACCCCGCCCAGTAGCGCACCTCGGCGACCCGGAGCGAGCGCTCGCCGATCCGCACGATCTCGCCCGGGCGGACCGCGCCCTCGAACACCGTCGCGCCGCCCTTCCGGACGCGCAGCTCGACTGGGACCGTCGCGAGCGCCTCGCGCTCGGGGAACCGCGGGCCGACCGCCACCGGCTCGAGGACGACCTCGACCTCGCCGCCCGCGAGCGGAACGCGCGTGGGGAGCGCGCCCGCGAATACCGGCGCGAGCACGCGGTCGAGCGTGAAGCCGCGGCCGTCCACCAGCCAGAGGACGGGGGCGATCCCGGCCGTCTCGACGAGGACGGTCAGCGGCCCGCGGACCGCGGGGTCGTTGATCCGCGCGGTGCGCGGCTCGGCGCCGTCGAGCGCGAGGGCGGCGGCGAGGTCGACGGGCCTCCCTTCCTTCAGCCTGACGTCGACGCGCTCGAGCGCGATCCGCACCGGCCCGGCGGCGCCGCCCGGAGCGCGCCGGATGACCGATCCCGCCCGCGAGTCCGCCTCGAGCCCCTCCGTGACGACGAGCGCGACGACGTCGCGGGTCAGGTAGAGCTGCACGGCACCCGCGCACATGAGGAAGAAGCTCGCGTGGAAGAGTGGGAAGCCGAGCAGCGCGAGCCGGTGCTTCACGCCCCAGACGCCGTCCGTCCCCACGAGCTCGGTGCGATACCCCATCGCCCGCAGCACCTCGACCGCGGCCGCCGCGTCCGCCTCGCACGGCAGCGGCTCGAGCCCCGCGGCGCCGGAGACCAGCGCCTCGAGCTGCGCTCGCGCCGGCGGCGCGTACCGGAGGCGGCGCAGCGTCGAGGTGGTCCGATCGAGGAGCACGGCGAGCAGGTTCGCGAGGAGCGCCGCGACGACCGTGAGGAACGGCGGGCTCGTCGCGAGGTGTCCGAGGCGGAGCGTCTCGAGCGCGAACCGCGCAGCCGGTCCGCGCTGCAGCGCGCGCGCGTACGTGGCGGCGTCGAGCGCCGCCTGCGGGAGCACGACGTTGAGGAGGAGGAGGACGGAGAGCAGCACGAGGAGGACGGCCGTCGTGCGGAGCGACGTCGCGGCGGACCAGAGGCGCTTCAGGGCCCGCCCTCCTGCGCGTCGGCGCCGAGCTCGAGATCCCAGTCGGCGATCTTCCACGCTCCCCCGTCCCGCCTCACCACGTAGCGGACGAGGAGGACGTCCGAGCGGACGTCGGCGCCGCCGGGGCGGCTCCGCGTCACCCAGTACTCCTTCGTGCGCACCTCGACGAGGAAGGCGAGGGACGGGCGAACGTCCCGCACGTCCACGCGCACCAGGCGCGACTCCTCCTCCTCGCGCCCGCCCCGCCGTCCCAAGTCCACGTCGGTCACCAGCTCCGACACGACCGCACGATCCGCCGGGATGCGGTCCGCGAACCGCTCGTCTCCGCCGGAGCTGCGGAGGTGCGTCGAGAGGGAGACGAAGGATCGGACCGCCGCGATGGCGCCGTCGCGGTCCCGCTGCGAGACGGTCGGGGCCGGCTCGCTCGACACCCGCCACGCCGCTCCCGCGAGGGCGAGGGCGCCGGCGGCGAGCACCAGGATCTCGGGGCGGAGGAGGCGGCGCACGGGGCCCGGAGTGTAGCCCTTGCCGGCCAGCCGGGAAACGGCGGTGCGCTCGCTCGGCTCGCTGCTGCGGCGGCTCACCCTCCGCGCCGCGGCCGCCAGCGCAGCGCGCCCCAGAGGACGAGCCCAGCGAGCGCCGTCGCGAACCCGGCGAGCATCACGCCTCGATAGGTCCGCCGGCGCACGTCGAGCTCGATCCAGCGGTCGAGGCCGGCGAAGCCGATCCGGTAGCCCTCCGCCAGCTCCGCGAAGTGGCCCGGGAGCAGCTGCCCCTCGCCGATGCTCCTCCCGTCCTTCCGGACGGTGATCACGAGCCGCGGGTGGCCCTTCATCGTCTCGTCGAGCCCCGACAGATCCACCTCGCCCTCGAGCGCGAGCGACTCGCTCGCGATGGTGAGGGCTCCCTGGAACGAGACGGCCCGGCCCTCGCCGACGGATGACTGGAACGGGACCACCTCGTCGAGCACGGTCGCGCCGTTCCGCTGCACCACGATCCGCGGCGCGAACCCGAACGCGCCCTCGCTGATGCGCAGCGTCGAGACGGACACGGGCCGGTCCGGGCCGATGGTCACGGCGCGTGCGCCGGCACGGTCGGTCACGACGAGCGCGCTCTCGGGGTAGTAGCCTTCCCGGCCGGCGCCCCGGAGCTGGACCTTGACGAGCCGCAGCCTGACCGCGAGCTCGTCCCGGTCGAGGAGCGGACCGGCCGTGAACCCAGGGAGGCGGGCGGTCTCGTCGAGCGAGACCTCCTGCCCCTCGACGAGCATGACGAAGGCCTTGATCGACCTCGCCCAGTTCGCCGCGCCGCCCGCCATCGAGACGAACAGCCCCAGGACGAGGAGCGCCCAGCCGAGCCGCGCTCCCCGCCCCTCTCCTCCGGCGAGGTCCCGGATGGCGAAGGCGAGCTCGGCGAACAGCGCGAGCGCGAGGAGCGCGCCGGCGGCGGCGACGCCCCCCGGCGGGGCCCACCACCCGCGCCGGAATGCGACGATCCCGAGGGCGAGCGCGAGAACGAGGAGCCCCGCAACCGCCCTGACGAGCCTCCTCGCGCGCCTCACGCCTTTCCTATACCACCGGGAGCCCGACGAGCGGTTTCTCGAAGCGGTGGGGCGGATGCCCGACGCGGGCGGCGTGGCGCTCGGCCTCAACCGGCTCCTCATGCTGCTCGTGGGCGCGGAGTCGATCGAGGACGTGCTGCTCTTCCCGGCGCGCGAGTTTCTGCGGTAGTTGGGCGGCTGTCCCCTCTCCCGGCTCTCCCCCCGCTGGCGCGGGGGGAGAGGCGAGAGACCACGCGCGGCGCGCGCGGCAGCTGCGCTACTTCTCCTTCGTGAAGTAGACCGCGTCGGTCATGCCGACGAACGCGATGTTCGCCTTCGCAGCGTCGTCGAGCAGGAGGTTCGCTGCCCAAGGCATCGAAGGGATGACGGCCGGTGTCGACCAAGACGAGCCGCCGTCGGTGCTCCGGGCGAAGCCTCCCCGAAACGAGCAGTAGTCGGTCCAGGCGATACCGACCGCGCCCGCGCTCACCGCCACGCTCGGCGCGAACAGGCAGTTGCCGATCGACGGGCCGTTCGTCGTGGACCACGTCGCCCCGCCATTCGTCGACCTCGCCAAATGATACGTGGTCTGTGGGGCCTGAGAGTCCCAGACCCAGCCGAGGTACACGTGATCTCCGTCCAAGCAGGCGATGGTGATGTCCTCGCCACCGGTCGAGGTCGCGAGGACCGGCGAGGCGAACGCGGACGCGCCCGCCGCTCGCTTTGCGACATACGACCCCGCGCCGCTGTCGTAGGCGAGGAAGACGTCTCCGGCGGCATCGGCCGCGAACGACGGGAACCGGCCGTTCGGAGCCACCAGCAGCCCGGCCTCCGCGAAGCTCGCGCCGTAGTCGGCGCTGTGGCTGTAGACGATGCCGGAGGCCGTCCCGCCGTATCCGTCCGCCGTGGCGACGTAGGCCGCGTGCACGCCGCCGACGCCGTCGGCGGCGACTGCGATCTCGCCCGAGAAACCCCCGTATGCCGCTCCGCTGATCACCACCGGCGAGGAGAACGCCCCGATGTTGCCGGTCGAGGCGTCGAGCGTCGCGGAGGTGTAGAAGAGCGAGTCCGCCACCGGATAGGAGCTCCACTCGTAGACGACGTGGATCCGGTAGCGTCCCGCGCCGGCCGGATCGGGCCCGATCGCGAGCGCCGCCCCGTACTCGGCGATCCCCGTGGTGTGCACCACGACGAGCGAGGAGAGCCACGTGAGCCCGCCGTCGGGGCTGCGCCCGAGGCGAACGGTGACCGGGTACGACCCGTCCGGCCCGTCGCGGACGGTGTACGCGACGTAGAGCTGCGTGCCGACGCGTGCCATGTTGTGCCCGCCGCCGCCGTACAGCGTGTCTCCGAACGAGTCCCCCACCTTCGTCTGCGCCACGCTGAGCCCGAACGTTGGCGCGGGTGGCGGAGCCGGCTTGCCTGCTTCCGCCGCGACCGGCGCGAGCAATGCGGCGAGGACCGCCGCGTTCCATGCGTTGCTCGTCATCCTCATCGTGTCCACCCCTCGTGTGTGTCGAGCTAGTAGCTCAAGTTCCTCTGGAGCTTCCCGTTGCCTGTGTCGTACGGCGTCCCCGAGTGCTTGACGCAGCCACTCCACTTGTCCGTGGCGGTGATCGTGTAGCAGGAGCCGGCGGTGCCCTGCCACTGGGCGGCTCCCGTGCCCGTTCCAGGGCTGTAGTAGCTGAGGCTGCCGCCGTTCGTGAAACGGTACGCCATGCGCGTTCCACCGGCGCCGTTCGTGAAGATGGACGAGGTCCCATGGAGGCGGCCGAACCCAGCGAGCTCCTTCGTGGTCGAGCTGAACACGCTCTCCGGAATCGTGGGGTTCTGCGCGCTCCCGACGTCGCCGGCGGCGCCGCCGTGGCAGTTCAGGCAGCCGATACCGAAGAGGCTGCCGCTGCCCGAGCCGCCGGTCCAGTGGCCGTCGACGTAGTTGCCGTTGGGCACGTGCGTGCCGAGGGCGTAACCCGTGGCGGTGTGGCAGCGCGCGCAGACGTACGTCGTGTTCCCGGAGCCGCGGGTCGCGCCGCCGGTCGCGTCCTTGAGCAGGTAGTCGGATCCGGAACCGTGCGCGTTGCCGCTCGTGCCGTTCGCGCCGTCGTTGGTGTGGCAGTCCGCGCAGCTCATGACCGCCGTCTCGTTCCAGCCGGTGTTCCACTTCGCGGCCGGGATCCCGCCCGCGGTCCTGTAGACGGACAGCGACTTCCCGCGGATCGCGTGGCGCGAGTAGATGCCATTCGGCGGATCGGGCACGCCGTTCGGAGGACGCGGGTCGCCGCTCCCCTCGAGGTCCGTCGCGCCGGCGACGACCATGTCCTTGATGTTCACGATGCTGGGACGCGTCGCCAAGTCGTAGGTGTTCGTGAGGACGCCGTCGTAGTACGGATCGACGTTCGTCCGACCCGTCTCGCTGGTGACCCTGAACGAGACGATCGCGTTGGCGCCGTTCGAGTCGTGGCAGTTCAGGCAGAAGCTGTCGAGGATCTGGTTCTGGGCCTGCCAGTTGGCCGCGCCGCCGGCGCTGCCCCACGTCCCAGGCTTCCCGGTCGTCGAGATGGTGTCCACGTCGTACGTGAACGCCGTGCCGAGCTGGTCCGTCTGCGGAGCCGTGACGTCGACGTCGCGCAGGTCGATCTTCTTGTTCTGGTGGTACCTCGGGTTCGTGCAGGTGGTCGGGAACGTGCCAGTCGGGCAGTCCGACGCCAGCGAGGGCCCTGTGACGATCTGGCCCTCCATGTGGCAGACGACGCAGTCGTAGTTGTTGCCGACGCCCGCCGTCCCGTAAGTGCTCGAGGACATCGTGCCGCGGACGTGGTGCGAGTTCTTCGTGAAATCGGTCCCGACGGCGCGCCGCTTGCCCTTCGCGGAGGCGCCGTGGCAGCCGACGCAGTCCGGACCGCCGGCGGAGGCGTCCGCCTTCCCGTTGATGTGGACCGTCTTGTCCACCGTGCCGGCGGTGCCGGTCCACGTGTAGCCGGTGGAGTGGCAGCCGCCGCAGCCCCAGCCGCCGCTCCCTGCGGTGTGGGGCGAGGCCGACGGCTGCGCGTCCGTCCCGGAGCCGTGGCACGACGTGCAGGTCAGGGTCGTCCCGGTCAGCGCGTAGACCCCGTTCCACGTCCGGTTGATGCCGGCCCCGGCGTTTCCCCCGTTCGGGAAGGCGCCGTGGCAGAAGACGGTCGCGCAGGTCCCGGCCGTCGTGCCGTAGTTCGGGGTCGTGAACGTCGCCGTGTTCGAGCCGGTGTAGGTCGGGACCTTCGTCGTCCACCCCTGGACCGTGCCGTTCGCGAGGGTGCCCCACGTGAGCAGCGCGCGCGCGCCGCCGGTGCCGCCGGTGCCCGTCGCGTGGCTCGTGTCGGTCTGCGTCGCAGGCAGCGCGTGGCACTCCGTGCAGGCGATCACTGTCGTGCGGTAGTTCGTCTTCACCAGGTGGGAGACGTGCGCGCCAACCGCGCCGGTGCCGACCGCGGCGTTCCCGGTCACGTCGACCGCGGCGGCCGTCACGCCCGGCGCCGAGTTGATGGGCGTCGCGAGCTGGACGCCGGGGGACAAGGTGGTCAGCACGCCGTGGCACTGCGTGCAGCCGTACGAGATCTGGTTCAGCGCTCCGTTCACGTGCGTCGTCGAGGACGTGGACGGCGGGGTCGAGGTGGACGGGTGACACGCGGCGCAGGTGCTCCCGGTCAGGTCGCTCGCGCGCGCGGGGTGCGGGAACGCTGGCGCGGCGCTCGTGCCGTTCGAGTTCCGGTGGCAGCCGCCGCAGGCGACCGTGCCGTTCCAGGCCGGCGTCGCGACGATCCCCGAGTTCCGGAAGGCGCCGTGGCAGTAGACGGTGGAGCAGGTCTGGGTCGTCGAGTAGCTGTAGATCGGCGTCACTGCGGGGGTCCACGTCGTCTGCGTCCCGGTCGCGACGGTGCCCCAGGTGAAGACCGCGCGATCCGCGGTGGCGGTCGAGCAGGACGCTCCGGGGTGCGTGCCGTGCGGCGTCGCGCCCCCCGAGCCGTTGGTCAAGTGGCACTGGTCGCAGGTGATGACGCCCGTCTTCGTGAAGGTCTGCCCGAGGAGGTGCGCCTTGTGCGCGCCGACGCGGTTCGGTCCCGCGCCGAGCGACGCCACCTTCCCCACGGTGTTGTTGCACGTGTCGATCGGCGGGACCGTCTCGGCGGGCATCGAGTCGGTCCGGGGCAGCGCCGCCCCGTGGCAGTCGTGGCAGCTCGCGCCGGCTGCCGGCTTCGGGAACCCGGATTGATGCGAGTGGCAGGTCATGCACTCCGACCCCGCGTTGTGAGCCGTCACGAGGGGGATGTTGTTCCGGAAGAGCGGAGCGCCGACGCCGTCGGAGGTGCGGGTGTGGCACGCCTGGCAGGGGCCGTTCCGGTTCGCGTTCACGATGCCGGCGGTGACGTCGCGCGCCGGCGAGTAGAACTGGACCGTCTTCGCGGTCACCATCGCGGCGTCCGACCTCGTGACCGGGGGCGGCGTGACCGACGTGGGCACGAGGAAGATGTTCGTGGTGCCGTGCGGCGTGTGGCAGTCGCGGCAGACGACGGCCCACGAGCCGAGCCGGTTGCCGGCCGTCTCCGCGGAGTGGAGCGGCAGCGCGTGGCAGTCGTTGCAGAGCTGGCTTGAGTTGTCGCGGGCGAGCAGGTTCCCGTCACCGCTGTGGGCGGCGGCCGTCGTGACGGTCACCGGCGCCGATTTCACCGTGCCGGACGGGACGTTCGTGGCCTGCACCTGGAGCTTCAGCGACGTGCCGTCCGGGGCGGCGGGGTTGTAGATGACCTCCCAGATCCCGGACTCGGCGGTGGTGCCCACATACTTCGGGCTCTGCGTGAGGGTGGCCACGGCGAGGTCGTTCTCGAGCAGCGAGACATTCGAGATCGTCTGCGTGGCGACGCCGTTCTTCGGGCTGAACACGCGCGCCTGCACCTTGAAGCCGAGCTTGCCGGCGGCCCAGGACCGAGACAGCTTCTGGCCGTTCGCCGGATTCAGGATCGCGACCACGGGCAGGATACTGCTCGGCGTCCCGTCCCCGCTCCCCACGTAGCTCGCCGGGTTGAGCGACATGACCGCCAGCGCGAGCGGCGCGGTCCCCGTTGCGGCGGTCGTCTCCGTGACCGCCGAGGCGGTGGTCTTGTACGCGATGACCCCGCCGAGCGGGACGGCCCCGGCCGGCGCGAACCCGGCGGACAGCGTGTACCCCAAGGCGATGGCGGGCTGCGCGGTCGGCGCCGCGGCGACCGCGACGAGGGCGCCGGCAGGCGGCGAGTAGATCGTTCCGGGGAGGGTCGCCGGGCTCGCCGTGGAGCTGACGCTGCTGCTCTCCGAGACCGTCCACGCCGGGACGCCGGAGCTCACGCCCGTGAAGAACGCGGTCCAGATCGACGCGCCGGTGATGGCGGTGCCGCTCTTCGAGACGATGGTGATGCTGAGCGGGGCGCTCGACCCGCCGGCGACGAGATTCCCCTCCTTCACGAAGCCGAGCCACACCGCGGTCGTCGAGGTCCCGGTCGCGGCGCCCGACTGCGCGGCCTGGAGGACGTCGACCGTCGTGTTGTACTTGCCCGTGACGATGTAGATGCCGGAGTCCGAGAACGGGCCGTTCGCCTTGATGAGGACCGCGACGACGAGGACACGATTCGTGCCGGTCGGCGACAGGATGTTCGGGCTCGCCACGATGGCGGGAGGGTTCGTCGAGCTCCCGCTCCAGTTCCCGACGTTCGTGAACGCCCCCGAGATCGCCACCTGCGCCTGCGCGGTCCCGGGGAGCGCGGCGAGCGCGATTGCGAGCGCCGTCGACCCGAGGAGTGCCGCGGCGCCGCGCGGCGATCCGCCACGTCGCGCCCCTCGACCGCTCCTCGAACCACTCGAATCCGCGAACGACGCCGGCACCATGCTGCCCCCGAGGAGCCCGTGGCTCCGCACCGAGACCATGACGGTGCGACATCTTTGCAAGGGGTACGCCCCGCCGAGTCGGGCGCGACTCACAGAAACCCACAGCGGAGCCACCTGGATGACTGCGGTAAGCGTGCATTTGGGCGCACGACTGAAAGGGTGCGACTCAGACTCACTTGAGTGAGGTCACCCACTGCGCGATTTCACGCAGTCCCGGTCTGTCGCCGCCCCGTCTCGAGGCGGCTCCGGAGTCGGAGCGCGCCCCCTTCGAAATGAGCTCGCGCGGATTGGCCTGCCGTCCCAATTAGATTGCCGCTCGATTGCGCACGCACGCGGGCCCATTCACTTGAGCAGCTTCGCGACCGAGAGGCCGCGACCGCGGGTCCCCTCCCCGACCCCTGTAGGGTAGACCCCGGCATCGCCGTTCAAGACGTGCGCGCCAGCGGCCCCCCGTCAAACCGTACGTGCGGATTTCCCGCATACGGCATCCCCTCGATCTTCACCTTGCGCGCCTTGAGTCTGCTGGGCGGAGCGCCGGAGGCAGGTTCCACAGTTCGAGCCCGTGTTGCCTGTGGAGCGCGCCTCCCTGCACGAGCGACCATGCTGGCCAGCGGAGCGTATGGCGCCGACGCGCGGGCGCAGAGCGCCGGCCGACGACTTCGGCCACGTGGTCTTCGGGAACGTGGCCCAGGGCGATGGACCTCATCGGCCGGTCGGACGCGGCGGGCTGGTTCACGCATTGTGGCTACCAGGCTCAGGCCAAGTGATCGGCGCTATGAGACTCACGAACCGACCGTAAAGAGTTTCAGTGAACCTTCACGGTCCGCGTATGATCCCTCTCACGCTCCGCACATGTCGTGCGGCGTCGTGAGGGAGGGACTCAGATGACATCGATGCAGAAGGTAGGTGTGCGCGCCGCAGGCGCGCTGATCGTGCTCCTCGGGCTCGCGCCCGGCCGTAGCCTCGCCGCCGGCGGGACGACGAAGTACCCATCCCGGACAACGTGCGAATCGTTCAGCCGGCGCCGGTGGACGGCGTGCGGACCTTCGCGACGATCCAGGCCGCGATCAACTCGATCACGACGGCGAGCGCCACGAATCCGTTTGTGGTGAAGGTGATGGCCGGCACGTACACCGAGTCCGTCGTGATAAAGGACTACGTGAGCCTCGTCGGGAGCGGACCGGACGCCACCATCCTGCAGGACGACGGGACGAACCCCGCCATCACGAGCGCGGCGTCGATGATCGCCGGGTTCTCGGTCGCGAACCTCACCATCCAGCAGCGCTCGCGCATCGGCGTGAGCATCGGGGCGCACAGCGCTCCGGTCGTGTTTCGGAACGTGACGCTGAAGATGCCCCCGGCGCAGGGCTCGTACGGGTGGAGCGGGATTTCCCAGCAGGACGGCCCCCTCGAGATCCACGACTCGAGGCTCCTCTCCGCGGGCACCGACATCCCGCTCTATACGCGCGGAAGCGTGCTGCTCTCGAAGAGCGTCCTCGAGGTCACGGGCGCAGGAGACGCCGAGGCGATCGTGTCGTCCAACCCGACCATCCGCGACAGCGTCATCTCGGTCACGGGTCCCACTTCACCGTCGACGGATCCGTCCTGAGCGGGTCCGCCTACGGCCTCATCGACAAGAACAACAACGGCCCTGGAGGCGGCGACGGGCCGTTCGCGATCAACAACTCGAACCTCTCCGGGGCCTATCAGGCAATCGGCAAGCTGGCGGGTGGCGCCAACAACACGGTACAGGTGGGAAACTCGCGCCTCAGCGGCGGGCACAACCTCGTTCCAGGCGAGGACAAGGTCGTGGGCTGCTACGACGCGAACTACAACCCGATCCCGAATCAGTGACCTCTGGCGGCGCGCTCCCGCCTTTGTAGCCAGGCGAGCGGCTCGCTCGGTATTCATCGAAAGGAATGGCGGGCGGCCCGGACTCATCCGGTCCGCCCGTCGCATTCCAGGCCAGCCAAAAATCTGGCCGCCCGGCCGTACGCGCGCTACCCATGGTAGCGGGCGATATCGCGCCGGAGCGGCCGGGTGCTCGAGACGCAGGAGATCACGCTCGACGACGTCCTCCGCGCGGGCCGGGTCCTGTACGGGCCGGCGTTCGCCGACGAAGGCGCCTCCTAGAGGGAGACGCTCAAGTCCACCTACCGGCGGCGGCCGCTCGAGACCCACCCCGATCGCGCCCGATCGCTCGGGCGGAGCGGGACCTCGCCCGCGAGTTCGAGGCGGTCACCGCCGCCTACCGGGTCCTCTCGACCGTCGGCTCCGGGACGCTCCCCCGCGCCGCCCGGCCGGCGGCGCCGCGCTCCGCGCGCCCGGCCCGGGCACGGACCGCCGAGCGCGTCCGGGTCCACCGCCCGCCCGAGCCCGCTCCGAGGCCGGGTCCGCCGCCCGCCGCCCGCGGCGGCGGCCCGCGCGTCCGCGCCGGCGTCCGGCCGCAGGACCTCCCCGGCGGCGGCTGCGCTTCGCCGAGTACCTCTACTACTCGGGGCGCGCGGGCTGGAGCGACCTCGTCGAGGCGATCGCGTGCAGCGCGCGCAGCGCCCGCCCGTCGGGCGGATCGCCGTCGAGTTCGGCTTCCTCGACCCCGAGGACGTCGCGGAGCTCCTCGAGCGGCGGCGCGAGGCGGCCGCGGGCGGGATCCCCTTCGGCGAGTGGGCGGTGCGCGAGGGCTTCCTCTCCTCGTTCCAGCTCCTCGCCGTGCTCGGCCAGCAGCTCCGGCTGCAGCGGCCCATCGGCCAGTTCTTCGTCGAGCGCGGGATCCTCGACCCGGACGAGATCGACCCCGTCCGCCGGCGCATCCTGCGTCACAACGCGAGGTTCCTCTAAACGACCCCGCACGACTGGAACCGCCGAGGCTTCAGGCATCAGGGCCCGATCGCTGAGCTGAGCCCCGTGAACGCGCCCGAGCCCGAGCCCGGCTCTTCGTCGGGCGCGGGCGCGGGCTCGTTTACGGGATCGTTCCAACCGACCGCGGCCATGAGCTTCGATGGTGCCTACAGGAGCGTGATCTGCCGTTCGCCGTCGAGTTGCTCGAGGCGGTGCAAGAGCGAGCGCAGCCAGGGGATCGCGGGGAGGGAGAGCGGCACGTAGAAGACGCGGAAGAGGCCGGAGTGGAGCGAGGCGACCACCTTGCGGCAGATGGTGGTCTTGCCGCCGCCGGGCTCGCCGGTGACGAGGCCGATGCCGGGCAGGTCGAGGAGGTGGCGCAGGCGCACCTCCAGCTCGGTCACGGCGGCGGAGGCGAAGAGGTCCTTGACGGCGAGGTCCTTGGCGAAGGGGTGGCGGGCGAGGCCGAAGTGCTTTCGGTACACGGTCAGTCCTCCTTCTTCGCGAGGTCAGCGAGGCGCAGCCCCTCGGGCTTCTCGCGCTTCACGAAGCAATTGGCGTGGAGGTCGACCACCTTCGCCTCCTGGACCAGCTTGCCCTTGGTCCACACCTGCAACGTGCGGCCGGGCTTCGACGGATCGTGGCGCAGCGTGACCACCTCGCCGACGAGCGTGGCGTCGACCTCGTAGACGATCCCGTCGAGGCTCATGGTCCGATCCCTCGCGACTATCCGCTTCGCCTCGTTGAGGAAGAGG
>WNGF01002983.1_pt1 | contig 23356 bp, 22 predicted proteins | sample 5400641 | NCBI WGS metagenome assembly WNGF01 (sample SAMN13153371, study PRJNA577476) | soil metagenome | isolation source: 80 cm soil or saprolite under grassland replicate 2 | place: USA:California | collected 2016-06-15 | reverse complement strand
ATGAAGATTACGGCCCCGGTTTCAGTGTACCGAACGAAAGCGACGTTCTGACCGTCGGGTGACCAGACCGGGCAGAAATCGGCCCTGGGATCAGATGTAAGCCGCAAGGGCTTTTCAACGCCTATTTGTTTGACATAGACGTCAATATTGTTCTCCTTCTCATCGGTCCAAACGTAGGCAATCTGATTCCCATCGGGAGAGAAACCACCCACCCACTCCGAGCCTGCAGAGCTCGTGAAGGGAACAACTTTCATCGGCGGCAGCGACGATTTGACGGTTCGACTTGAGGCGTAAAACCACAATAACCCGCCAACCACCACCACCAACGTGGCGGCCAACAAACTTAATCGTCTTGCGGTGAACCTACTCTTCGCGCTGCGCTTTGACGTTACGCTCTTCAGATCTGTGAGCAACTCGGTTGTCGTTTGATAGCGCTCGTCTCTGTTCTGGCGCAGTGCCTTGTTCACGATCAGCTGTAATTCGGCCGGTGCTTCAGGCACGTAATTAGCAAGTGGCAGAGGCTCCTGGTCAGGAATCGGCACCATGACGTCCGCAGCGTTTTTCGCCTTGAATGGGAGCTGTCCAGTCACCATCTCGTAAACCAATACGCCAAGGCTAAAGATGTCTGTTCTATGATCCACAGACTCACCTCGCGCCTGCTCTGGCGACATATAACCGACTGTTCCCATTATCCCCGTGTCCGTGTTCGTCACGGCTGTCGCTGCCAAGGCATTGATGGGCGTCTGCTGCTCAGTCAGCTTAGCCAAGCCAAAGTCCAGCACTTTGATGTAGCCATCCCGCCTGAGCATCACGTTCTCGGGCTTAATGTCGCGGTGCACAATACCCGCTTCATGCGCGGCCACTAATGCAGAGGCGATCTGTTCAGCGATGTTGAGCGTCTCGCTCAGCTCCAACTCCTTACTCTTGATGCGCTCGCGTAGTGTTACTCCATCAATGAACTCGGTAGCGATAGAGTGGAGACCATCTAAGTGGACGATCTCATAGATAGTGAGAATATTGTGATGGTTCAGTGCGGATGCGGCGCGTGCTTCGCGCTCAAAGCGCCGCAGACGCTCGGGATCACTGGTTAGATGTTTAGGTAAAAGTTTCAGGGCCACAGGACGGTCCAAACTGACGTCCTGGGCCAGATACACCACACCCATTCCTCCGTGCCCAATCTCGCGAACAATTTGATAACGGCCGAGCTTTTGACCAATGAGCTTGGCACTTTCTTCTTTCACCAGCGACTGAGCTGCTATTGCCACAGCCGGTGTTTCCAGGAAGCCCGTCTCCTGCTCGTAAGAGCTGAGTAGTGAATTCACTTCGCTGTGCAGCAACTCGTCACCGGCACAAGCCTGGCCCACAAAGGCAGGGCGCTTACTGGGCGCCTGTTCGATGGCTGCCTCGAACACTTCTTTGACTCTATGCCACTTCTCAGGTGTCACTTGCGTCACCGTCGGACTTCTGGGTCATTGCCCCTCGGACCCGGCCCTCTGCCTGTCCTCCTCAGCCGAGTTCTCGCCGCAGCCAGGCCTTGGCTACATTCCAATCCCTTTTGACCGTTCTCTCCGACACGTCTAACACTTTGGCTGTCTCTTCAACACTCAGGCCGCTAAAGAATCTCAGCTCGACGATCTGGCTCTGCTGCAGATCGATCTGTGCCAGTCTGTTCAACGCTTCATCAAGCGCCACAAAGTCCAGGTCTTGCCCCGGCAGGATCACGATCGCCTCCTCCAGCGGCAGACGAATATCGCTACCACCGCGCTTGGCTGCCTGTCGACTCCGCGCATGGTCCACCAGGATGCGTCGCATAACCTGCGCGGCGATTCCGAAGAAATGCAATCGATTCTGCCAGTCGACGTGCTGCTGATCTATCAGGCGAAGATACGCCTCATGAATTAGATCTGTAGTCTGCAACGAGAGACCGGGATTTTCATGTCGGAGGTAGCGTGCCGCCTGGCGATGCAGTTCGTTGTAGACCGCTCGGAAGAGTTGTTCTTGCGCTTCTCTGTCGCCATTGCTCCAGTCGCGAAGCATGCCGGTCACATTTGGCGGCGAGCGACTCATGTTGAGGCCTCAGGTCTTCGAAGCGAAACTTCCTGGTACCGGTCCGACAAACTTCAATCAGTTTGTCGTGGCTTGAAGGAGGGAGCCGTTGTCGAAACCGGCGACAAACTGAAGTGTTGTCGGACTAGCCGCAGAGCATATGCACCTCTGAACAGCAAGTCAATGCAATGCTCGGCTCCATTTTAATACTCACGTTCAAGTTTGGCCCCTCTTCACTTCGCTTTCCGCGTTAATAGGTGAGGCAGCAATGGAGTTGCCGCTAAACCCAAAGAAGGAAGAAGGAGACATATGAAGAAGCAAGCTCTCAGAACTTTCACAATGTTGAGTCTGGCGTTAATGCTGACAGCCGTATCCGTTTGCGCTCAGTCTGAGCGCAGCGGGATCCTCAACATCCCATTCAACTTTATCGTGGGCGGCAAGACACTGCCGGCTGGCGAATACACAGTCGAGCCAAATAAAAGAGACTCCCACAACGTTTGGCTGGCTCAAAGTCGAGAGGGTAAGGCAAGTGCTCTCTTTACAACCATGCCGGTCCGCGCCAACCAAACGCAAGAAGAAACCAAGCTAGTCTTCCACAGGTACGGTGACCAGTACTTCTTCTCGCAGATCTGGACACCTGGAAGCAACACCGGACGCGAGCTACTCATGCCTCGGTTAGAACGGGAATTGGCAAAGAACGGCATCGAGCGGGAGAAAGTAGTCCAGACTGTGGGCCAGCACTGAGGACTGGAGAGGTGCGAGGTGTGCGCCACAATACGAGCGACTATGTCCAGCAAGGCCCCGCCGCGAATCAGCAGCCTCTCAAGGGTATTCAAGCGGAAGTCGTCGAACTCAGTAAATGTGCGGTTTTGACTCGTCCACGCGAACTTTCAAAAGTTTCGACGAGTTTTCGAAGGCGCTTCACCATGAAGGAGAATGACCATGAAACGAACCATCACTACGATTAGTCTCGCCGTCTTTGTCGGCAGCCTATTTGCCATAGGAGTACCCTTCACAGGCCCAGACGGCGGGAGAAGAAGCATTGTGTCTAGCGTACAAGCTAAGGATGAAGATGACAACAATGATGGACGTCCTGGCAACTGTTCGCAACGCACTTTGAATGGCTCCTACGGAGACACCTTCAGCGGGACCATCGTCGGCTTCGGTCCTATTGCCGGCATCGGGGTGACGAACTTTGACGGCCGGGGGCACTTCACGGGGACTGACACCGTTAACATCAACGGTAGCGGGGGCATCCCCGAGATGTCGACAGGGACTTATACGGTGAACTCGGACTGTACCGGCTCAACAGTGCAGACCTTTCCCGACGGGCGGGTAGTAAGTCTCAGTTTAGTAATCATCAGTCACGGGAAAGAGTATCTATTCCTTAACACAGCCCCCGGGGTTGTCATAACTGGCTCCTCGAAGAAGCAGTAGCGGCTGACTCGCAGAGTCCTCTCTTGCAGAAGTCGCATAAACCGAATTTGACCTTCCTTGTCGGAATCGAAAGACGATGCGCCCTCCATGAGCACATTGCGATCAGGAGGTAAAGGCAATGCAAAAACTCAAGATACTTACATCGAGCAGTAACAAACGCAGCTGTCATTTTTTTTTGCTGATCGTCATTCTACTTCTGACGGCCGCTTCGCTCTCTCAGGCGCAACCTACTCGGTTCGCAGCAGGCTACTACACTCGCGGCAATGAGCGGTTCAAAAAGGGCGACTTTGATGGGGCCATAGCCGACTACGATGCAGCCATCATATCCTATCCGCGCTGGGCTGCTGCCTATAACATGCGTGGCTGTGCCCGCTATGAAAAAGGAGATCTCGACGGCAGCATCGCAGACTATACCAAGGCTATTGATGTCGATCCTCACCTGGCACTGGCCCACTTCAATCGCGGCAAGGCACGCCGCGACAAGGGAGACCTGGACGGCAGCATCGCCGACTACACCAGGGCCATCGAAATCAACCCACGCCTGAGTTCCGCTTTTAACAATCGCGGCAATGTCCGGAGAGAAAAAGGAGACCTGGACGGAGCTATGACTGATTTGGATAGGGCCGTCCGATTCGATCCGCATAATGCTGTGGTTTATAACAACCGGGGTCTGGTACGACGCGCGAAAGGAGAGCTGAAAGGAGCCATTTCTGACTACAACAAAGCTATCGAAATAAATCCCCGATTTGTGGAAGCGTACAGCAACCGGGGCAACGCTCGCCAAGACGGAGGAGACCATGGCGGCAGCATCGTCGACTACGAATTAGCTATCACAATCGATCCATCCTTCGCCAAGGCATATGGAAACCGAGGATTGGCTCGGCTGTTTCAAGGCGACAAGGTCGGGGCAGAGAAGGACTTCGATCAGTGCCTAAGGTTAGACCCCAATTTGAAACCCTTCCTCGAAAAACAGATCGAGCGTGCGAAGCAGCGGCCTGGGTCCAGGCAATAGCACTTAATCGGCGAATATGGGCCTCACCTGACGAAGTCTCTTCAAATTAAGAGCGCCTGGGCCGTAATTAGGAACGAAAACGGTCGCGGTGATCAAGCGTTATGATCCCCATACCACTGGTGCAAGCGGGCAATCATCGGATAAGATGCCAGCATTCGCGGTCAATGCGGCGAGTTTTGGGGCTGATTTCGTGGTCCAAGAATCCGCGTAAGTCGTTGATAATAAAGGACTTACGCCCGCTTGGCTCAGCAACAGAGCACTCGTCTATAGGTTGCATCGATAAAGAACTTACCTCAGCGACGAGAGTCAATTGCGGACTTATTGCGGACTTTTCCTAGGAAATGCGCAAACTACTCTAGCGCATAGAGATACGACATCTCAAAGATCGTTGAGGTTCAAATCGACAATTCGGGGAGCGAAGGCTGCTTCAGCATGGGCGTTATTTGAAGTCATAGGCGAAGCCGATGTGGACACCGGCGCGGGGGCTGGCAGGAAAGCGACCAGCAAGTACGCCGAATGTGAGCGCTAAGTTATCACGCACCGCATAGCTGCCTCCGATCTGAGCTTCCAGTTGCCCGCGGGTTAGATTGAAGTTGTTGGTCACACCGCCAAACAGCTCGACGCCGAGCTTAAGCTTTGGAGTGAAGTCCCGAACGAGAGAGCCGTTGCCGGTAAAAACCTGTCCTCTGGTCGCCTCAATTCCGATAACACCAGTAGAGCTGTTGCCTGCGAAAAGGATTCCACCATTTAAGCGTGCTGTTGTCCGCTTGGTCAACGATTTTTGGAGCACACCGTATAGCCAATAATCCGTCAGGCCGGAGCCGGTTTGCTTCTTGGTGCTGCCGGTTGGCACTTCGACATAAAAAACAACTGACATTGCCGGAAGCCGCGAGCCCTCGCGTTCATCGCGTAACCTGACCTTCACTCCTAATTGAGTATCTCCAATTCCCATCGGACTCCCGAGCAATGATTCTCGCGAGTTGATGATCTTAAGAACTGGCGCACTGATTCCGAGCTCAATTCGATCAGTGAGGCCATAGTTGAGGGTGAAGTTTGATGTGTTTTGCCTTCTCCCTGGAAGTGAGGATTTCTGGAGCCAGTCATGCTCGTTAAAAAACTCGAAGTGGAACTTACCCTTCTCGGTCGTGTCAGCATCGTCGGTGTAAAAGGGTATCTGAGCGTAGACGTGCGATGACGACAAAAACACAAACATGAAAAGGAAGAAAGTCCACCTGAGTCTGCCGGGGTTCATAAGGTTTCAAGTCTTTATGTGTTGAAATAGTCTATACGCACGGGATTGAGCGCTCATGGACATGTCCCAATTAATTCCTCCAGGTCACGAGCATGCCGATAGCCGCCGCGAACATTACTACAGCCGCAACCCACCCTACTATGTTCGTGCCGACGCCATTGACCTTATCCCCATCACTTTTTTGTTGTTCTAGACAAGCATGATGACTACTAACAAGCTCTCGTGGCGAGGGTGTCGCTGGCAACGGAAGTGACGGTGCGCCTTCATGAGGGTCTCAAAAGCCTTTTAACACCTGGGCACGACCATCCAAACACCAGACCGATAATTAACCACGCGAGAAAAAACTGAATTCAATATTTCAGCCACGAACTCGTCCAGACTGTAACCATTGCCAACGCCGCTCCACTCATAACGATGGCCGCGATGATGCCTAGAGCATTGATGAGTTTTCCGTTGACATGCTCGCCCATCACGCGGGGGTTATTGCAAACGAGCAGAATGATGACGATCAGGGGCGGAGCCAGTACACCGTTGAGCACCGCCGACCAGAAAAGCATTTTGATCGCATCCAGCCCAACATAGTCCATCGCCATCCCGGTGAACATCGCCACTGCAACCACGGCGTAGAACTTCTTTGCCAAGCGCGGACGCTCGTTCATTCCGCCACGCCAGGCGCCTGCTTCCGCAACGGCATACGCTGCCGAGCCTGCCAGCACCGGGACGCCTAGAAACCCTGTTCCAATCAGCGCGACCGAGAAGAGCAGGTAGGCTGCATTTCCCGCCAGCGGACGAAGGGCTTCAGCAGCCTGCTGTGCTGTTTGAATGTCGCGCTGCCCGGCAACATAAAGCGTTGCGCCGGTCGTCAGAATGATGAAGTACATGATGAGATTGGAGAAGGACATTCCTATTACTGTGTCCGTAAACACGGCTCGCAGTTCTTCGCGCGTTGCGCCTTTGCGGCGCCCGACCGTCATCCTGCCTGTTTTCTTTTCCTCCTCGACCTCCTCAGCCGCCTGCCAGAAGAAGAGGTACGGCGAGATCGTTGTGCCAAGGATGCCGACGAACGTCATCAGATAATCGCTGGTGAATGAGATACGCGGCCAGAATGTCGCGCGCGCCACGCCGGTCCGGTCAGGGTGCGCCAGGAACGCAGTGATCACGTAGGCGAACAGCGCCAGGGTCAGCCACTTGAAGACCCGCACCAGCGCGCGGTAAGAGGAAAAAACCAATAGCAGCAGAATCACTCCCGCGAACAAGGGGGTGAAAATCAATGACGGCACTCCGGTCATCAGTTCAGCCGCCGCCGCCATTCCTCCAAGGTCGGCAGCAATGTTTACTGTGTTGGCAATCAGGAGCAGCAGGCAGGCGAACCAGAGCAATCGCCGCGAATAGTAATTCCGCAGCACGCTCGCCAGACCGCGCCCCGACACCAGCCCGATGCGCGCGCACATCAACTGAACGGACGCCATGAGCGGCAGAGTGAAGGGCGCCGTCCACAGCAGTCCAAAGCCATAACCTGCGCCTGCGGTTGAATAAGTCGAAATGCCTGAAGGGTCGTCGTCCGCCGCGCCGGTGATAAGCCCCGGCCCGAGGCCAGCGAAGAAGCCGTGCACCCTGTCACGCAGCCTTCGTTTTCCTTCAGGGACTCTCGCCGCCTCCCATGCCTCATTTCCTTGGGTATCATGTAGTTCCATTCGTTCACCGATTATAGGGTGAGATTCGCACTGCCGGTTCGAGAAAATGCAGCCGGAAGTAACAATCCAGCAAAAGAAAGGTGCTTTCAGCAAGCTAGCGAAAACAGAGGGAACACAATGTAGATTTGCGCCAGTCCTGTGGCGGCGAAGTGTAGTGCTGCAAGCGGGAAAGAGTCCCGGATGCTCAAGAGCGATGCTCGACTTTAGGGGCGGCACATGCTGGGGAAAGCCGGCGACGAGCGAGATAGCCAGTGGAATTCTAAAAACAAGCTCTAAGGCCTCCGTGTCAGCAGGCCGATGACCGCTACGAAGAGCGTCGAACCAAGGATTGACCAAATGATCGGAAAATTAGTGTCACCGAGGCGAAGCGCGAACAGTTCAGGCAGCCCGAGGCCACGCGCTACCCACAGGCCGACAATCGCGCCGACGAACCCAAGGGCGATTGAGACCAGGCACCCGCCCCGCGAATAACCCGCAATTGCCTGCCCGATAGAACCGCACAAGGCCGCGATAAGTAGCAGAATCAGTAAGTCAAGCAGAGTCATGACAACACCTCTTGGGCGATGCGCCGGCGCATACGTTTGGGACACGCGCCATACGGGCGCCACCGGTTCGTGAATCAATCACTTTTGTAGCACAACAAGTTTCATACGGCGCCAAGCACGCTCTGCTCGCTCACACTGGTCCATCTGCGTAGCCTGAAGGCAAGCACTAGAAGCGTCACTCCACTGACGAAAGCGTAGAGCCCGATAAACCAGATGACGACGAGCGCCCCGGCTGCTGGATAAATAAGCATCATCAGACCAAAAAGAATCGAGATGATTCCGCTGAGGGCGAGCACCCACCCACCTGTGATCTCGCGCCGCAACCGGCTCGCAGCGACGACCTCGAAGACACCGATCACAACCGCACGCAAGGCTATCAGGTAAAGCAGTACCAGGGCGGTAATGCCCGGCAAGATGAAAGTCAGCAAGCCAATGATGAAACTGAGAACACCGCCGATCAGCAGTGACCACCAACGACTTGAGTTGGCTGGAACCTTTGCTGTCGCAACGATGGACAATAGGCCGTCCGCCATCGCGTATGCTCCGAATAGAATGACCAAAACTGCCAAACTGATAAATGGCCACATCAACAACAACACGCCAAAGATGACAGCAGCGAGGCCACGCAGCGCAAGAGCCCACCAGTTTCGCGCCAAAGAGAAAGCCATCATTCTTAACCTCCTATACCATCCAGCATGAGATTAGGAGGTTAGCAACACCTCGCTGTACCTGGCTTGTCTCTTTTTGCTCTAAATTGCCTTATCTTGCGAATTTCCAGGGAGATGAAGGGGAGAAATTGTAATTGCCTCGGCCATGACAACGGACGCCGCGCAGCCGAGCAGACGGAGGACTTTGTCTATTCGCCCATCACATGGGCGGTCACTCGTTGAGAGATCACATATCCTATTGCGGTGCGATGTATGGTTTCATGTCCGTGCCGGTAGCCCAAACTTTATTTCGGCCTGCTCCCTTGGCACTGTACAAGGCTCGACCGCTGCGCGGAATAATGCTTCGCTCTCGAGACCAGTTTCGCCAGTTCCACAAGCGCAGCGGCTCGCCACGCCAACGCTAATTGAAAGAGTACCGGCGGGGAATGGGCGGCTAACGAGCTCCGGCCGAGCATCGTACACAGCCTGCCGCAGCACTTCGGCGAGCTTGATAGCCTGCTCGATTGTTTGTTCGGGGAGTGCGATCACGAACTCGTCCCCACCGTTTCGGCAGGCCACTGCATTTGACGGGATATGCCTGGCGATCAGTTGACCGACGGTGCGGACGGCCTCCGCTCCTGCAAGATGACCAAAATTATCATTAAGAGATTTGAGCCGATCAAGATCAAGGACCAACAAAGACAGAGGGGTCTTATCTATCCGGGCCTGATTGATGAATGCCGCGATGCGTGCTTCGAAGGAGCGCAGATTGTGCAGCCCGGTCAGATCATCAGTGATTGCCAGCAGGCGCATTCGCTTAGCGTCATCGGTCAGCTTAGCGGCGATGATCCCGACGCTGAAGAAAAGAATCACTTGAACGATGTCGCCTTCATTCTGTTGAAGATGGAGGAGCCTGGGGTTCTCAAGATGGTAAAGCAGTACCGAGGCGAGCGAGACGATCATGGCCCCACGACGGCCAAACCTGGTAGCAGAAAAAATAATCGGAAGGTAGTAGAGGTGTTGAAATGGTAAGTCGCCGGTGGCATGGTCGATCAGTGCGATTAATAAAAGTGCCGCTGTGATCAAAATCAGGTTCTGCCCGACGTGTGCTGGAGGGACGTCTGAATGAAGAATGTTTTTGCTCGTGACTCGCATCAGGCAATCAGAAGGATTATGAGCAAAGGCCCGTATGTACCATCTCCATTAGTCTATGCATCACATCGTCGAATTTTGTGAACCATCTCAATTTCTGCCATGGAGAATTTCGGTACGTGTGCCCAGATAAAAGGAATCGGTTTGGCCATCAGTCCCGACCACGAGAAAGTTAAGAGGATGGCGGGGCTTGTCTGTCAGTGCTTCCCAAGTCCGTCTCAGAAGTTCTAATTGCCCTTCAGGCGTCATCACGGATGATCGCCCCGCCACGATCCTCGCCGAATCGAGTTGCGCTGCTGTCCGCGCAGCGGCTTCGGCGAAATTTGAAGATGGAACCACGAGCAGGGCAACGTGTTTGCCCGCCTTCTCTGCCAGTGCGACGACGCGAGTAAACAGCAGTTCTTCATACCTGGTAAAAACACTCTCCTCTGTGATGTCTTCGTATCCTGCGTGGGGGCCCTTCGTGATGTGAACGCTGACCACGACCAGGTCCTTCTGCGCAGTGTCTGTCAATGCCAACGCTTTACTGAGGGGAACCAGCGTGTTGTAGTCGCGTACGAAGCAGAGCGTGTTGCCGGGGCGCACGCTGACGGTTTCATTCGAGACAGCCGCTTGCGGTTGCAGACGGAACTTGTTCAGCTCCACGTGCGCCCCATTCTGCCTTCGCTTGTTTATGCGCTCTGAGATGAGAAAGATGGTGAAGAAGATGAGGGTGAAGGCGACGCCACTGACAGTCGCTACCTGCTTCGTGATCAAATTTATTCCGGCGACGGAGAACAGCAGCGTCGCAATTACACCCAACCCCAGTGGGATCTCGTTTCCGCCCAGATCAATGTTAAATGGGACTTTCCATTCGCGCGGTTTACGGTCCGTAAAACGCAGCACGAGCACGGCCAGCGCCTTGAACGCGAAAGACCAGATGACACCGAACGCGTATGCCTCGCCAAGCACGTAAACGTTGCCGCGTGAACCTAGGATCGTGACGAGTTGCAGAATAACGATCAGGCTGATGATCCGATAGCTTGTGCCGTATTTACGATGCGGCGCGCGAAACCAGTCGGTCAGTACGCCGTCTTCAGAGACACGGTTCAAGACGCCGTTTGACCCAATGATTGCCGTATTGACAGCTCCCGCCAGCATCAGAAATCCGACGATCACGATAAAGCCCTGAAACAGGAGCCGCAGCGGCTGTGGCCCGGCCAAATTCATGGCGATACCGCTAATCAAGTTGTCGAAGTATTGAGAGCGGACTCCGTCGGGGATGATCGCGTAGGCGAAGAAAGAGACGAGCGAGGTAAAGAGTAACGAATAAATAAAGATGACAAATCCCGCGCGCATCAGGTTCCTGTGCTTCGGGTATTCGAGTTCGCGATTGACCTGCGCGAGAGACTCCTCGCCGGACATAGCGAGAAAGGAATGGCCGAACGCGATTAAGATCCCGATTAAGCCAAGTAGCGCGCCGGCGTTAACGGGAATGCCATAACGTGGTTCCAGCTCCGAGCTGTCGGGTGCAGGCGAGGTGGCAGGGGGCGATTCACTCTGGAGCGTCCGCAGTGCGCTCGGCGCGATGTCTGGAAGCCACCCGACTGCGTCGCGGTTAAAAGAAAGATGAGTGGGCACAGGCGCGGGCGGTAGCCTCTGTTTGTCGGCCTGCCTGAAGATGGTGAAGCCACACCATAAGATTAGCACCACAACCATCACGGTCGTGAGATACATGATCTTGAGTGCATCGTCTGACGATTCGTGGATGCCGCGCGTGTTGCGCCACTAGAAGTAAAGAGTAATCAGGATGGCGATGCCGGCGGCCAGCAGATTAGTTGTCGCTTTCGTGGGGGCCCATGCATGACCGAAGTAGGTAGAAGTCTGCGCGATCAGGCCCACGAGGTATTGCCCGGCGGAGACGCCGGAGATCGGCCCCGTCAGGATGTAATCGAACATAAGGGCTGAGACAGAGAGTTTACCGAGCGTGCCGCCCATCGCTTCCTTGACGACACGGTAGACGCCCCCGCGGGTGAACATGGCGCACGACTCGATGTAAACGGCGCGCACGGCGTAGGAGAAAAGCATCACGCCGAGGATGAACCACGGTGCCGCGCGCCCTATCGCCTGCTCCGCGATTCCTCCGACATAATAAGCTGAGGAGCCGAGGTCGTTTAAGACGATAGCGGCCGCGCGCCAGAACGAAATAAAGGAGAGCATCGCCGAGGTCGCGACCACCACTTTGATGGGGCGGGCGTCCGGCATTTTGAGTCGCATAGCCACTGGGGTTGACCTGTCATCCTTCCAGGCTGCCAGGGCATCAGCACTACGACAGCGCAGTCGTATAGGCAGCCCGCAGCGTCTTTGATTAAGGTTCCTAAGAAAACCGTTACCTCTTTGCTCCCGCGCGATGCTTACTGTTGATTTCCTCCAGCTTGTCGAGCTTATCTGCGACGTAATAAGCGATAAGCATGACGGCCAGAAAAACAGTTAATGGAATCCAATGCATAATTCGCCTTCCTTTCATCGTTGCCGTCCTCCAGTAAATTCTTTTGCTGTAGAGGCAGCGTCGGCAGAAAAGGTTAGCGATAGAGTGGTGGTGCTGTCTTGCCACTTCTTGTCGGAAAGTGCTTAGTTTTGCTGAGTTGTGGGCGGGTAAACGGGAAACAATCGTCAGCAGGAGAGGGATAGCCGTGGTTCAGTAACGCAAATCCCCATCGTCAACGTGAAATTTATGCAGCATCCTATGCGCGACCGGCGTGAGGATGATCCCCATCACTGCGATGAACACGAGTCCGCTGAAGAGCGCGTAGCCCGAGGCGAAGACCTTAGCGCTCGTGTTGGGGAGCGTATCCACGGGCCCCATGCCGCCAAGGATCATGGACGCGTTAAGAAGTGAGTCGACCCAGCCGAGCCCGGCCAGCGAATGGTAGCCAACAATACCGGTGAGCAAAGCGAACGCGGCCAATAGACCCGCGACGGCTGCAAAGGCGGCCAGCCTCCGTATGAAGACGTGGGCCGGGGCGAGTTTTTCATGTTTCCGCTCGAACATCTTTGCCTCCTCCTCTTATCCCTCCTTGCTCAACAATCTAAGAGATCGCCTCAAACCAACGGATTTGATCATTACCCAATACATTAGCTGCCGGTAACAGAAACGCTGCAAAAATAGCCACCATAAGAGGCTCGCCCGCTCGCGCTTCTCAAGCAGCAGAGCAAACACGGCAGCCAGCCAATCCACAGCGAGAAAGACCGAGTAGTAAAACAGGACCTGTCGCAGGTTTGTGGTCACATACTCCGCTGGGTGCTCGACTCGTTGCAATGCAGCCAAAAACAGCGCCCAAACCAGCATCAAGTCCATCAACGGCGAGATGAGCGGAAAGAGAATCTGAAAGACCCAGACGTTTGGCATTGCGATAACACCGAGTGTGCCAAAACGTGGACGCAGAAGCGCATCGCGGTGCTTCCACATGCACTGCAATGTGCCGAAGGACCAACGGAAACGCTGTTTCGCAAGCGCTCGCCAGTTGTCGGGTGCTTCAGTCCAGGCAATCGCATTTTCCTCATAGCTTATCTTGTAACCGAGTCGCCGTAGCTCAAGGGTCAGATCCTGATCTTCGGCCAATGTGTCCGAACTGAAGCCCCCGGCGCGCTCGACAAGATCGCGACGCCAGGCACCCACGGCGCCAGGCACCACCGTAATGCAGTTCAGGCTCGCAAAGGCCCGCCGATCCATATTCTGAGACGTTATGTATTCAAGCGCCTGCAAACACGTGAGGAGATTGATGCGATTGCCTACTTTGGCATTTCCCGCAACCGCCGCGACCGCGGGGTCATGGAACCGATGCGCGAGCATCCCTATGGTCTGAGGAGCGAATAAGGTGTCAGCGTCCAGGGCGACGACGATCTCACCGCGGGCGTGACGCAGGCCAAAGTTTAATGCTCCAGCCTTGCCACCATTCTCAATGGTGAAGAGACGTACACGGTCGTCAACCAAAAAGCGATCACGCACAACCTCGCTCGTGCCGTCCGGCGAGCCATCATCGACGACGATAATTTCGAAGCATGGATAAGGGGAAACGAGGAGGCTTTCAATCGTTTTTCCTATTACCAACTCTTCGTTGTAGGCCGGAATGATGACGGACACAAACGGTTGATAAGTCGCCCATGCTTGAGTGACGTCCCGCCTCCTGGCGCGCCGCCACTGGGCAAACGCAAGCCCGCCAATGACGAATACCCGCGCTATGCCGAGTAGGATGCCAATTACAAATATCCAGTGCAGCAGCCGCTCACCGAAGGAGAGAACGGAAAATGTGATCGCGTTAGTACGGGTGAATAGTTCTTGCCCGGCCGGGACGGCCGGCATTGCCTGATCGCGTTTGAGACCTGCTAGTTGTGAGACTGTAACAAACCGGATTTTTCTCGCGCGCAATTCATGAATTATCTGTGGGAGTGCATCCAGCGTTTGCTGACGGTCACCTCCACCATCGTGCAATAGGACGATCTGGCCTCGCTGGTCGGGGTCGCTGGCAGTAACACCGTCGATTGTTCGCTGCACGATCTGATTTGTTCCAGGCAGTTCCCAGTCATTCGGGTCGACGCGCAGTCCTATCGTCAGATATCCCAATCTCATTGCACGCACGATGGGCTCGACTTCATCGGGCGTGGTCGGTTCAGCATCGCCGAAGTAGGGCGGGCGAAAAAGGATGGTCGCGTGTCCGGTCAAAGACTCGATCAATCGCTGAGTAGCATTGAGTTCAAGATCCGTGATCCGACCCGGAACCTCGCCGAGATTTGGATGACTATAGGTGTGGTTGCCGATGTCATGGCCCTCATCGACAATTCGCCGCACAAGGTTCGGATTAGCCTGCCCGTTCGCACCTATGATGAAGAATGTGGCGGGGACATTTTCCTTCCTGAGGAGCTCCAGGATACGTGGTGTCCACAAAGGGTCAGGGCCATCATCAAAAGTGAGGGCAACCAGACCAGGTTGGTCGCCGGAGCGGCGTATCACGTAGGACGACGGTATTGTCGTGTAGTCTTCCTGATCTATAAGGCCGGTAATTGAATCAATCGTGACCTTTCGTGAGCCTTGCCGCGGCTGGACGCTAACTTGCAATATCTCACCAGTGCCCTCGAAATCCACATCGTAGCCGAAACTTATTCGTTGCAAGCTCTCCGGCGAGCTGTTCATTTGCCCCTCGACCAAGCCCGCACCAAAAATCCCCCACAGCGAGGGATCTTCGGAGCCCAGCCGCCATAGTGCATAACCGGCCGGACGGAACTTGCTTGCGGCGAGTATCTGGTTATAAGCGGTTACGGCATCAAGGAACCAAACGGTGTGGTACGAACCGTCTTCCTCTTCATAGGAGAAATGCGGATTCCGCGATGCGGGGTCGAACGAGACGTGGGCCTCTGAATCTCTCGCGGCAAGCACCGCCTCCTGAAAAGTTACATCAGTTGCCTCACTCTCTCCTGCCCAATTGTAACCGTAGCTGCCAATACAAATGATTGTCTTCGCCGTTTCGAGTTCACGCATGCGTGAGGCAAGATTTCGTTCGAACCAATTCTGCGCAGCGATCGGCCCTGCTGCGCTGGTGGACCAATGCTGGTCGTAGGCCATCAGCAGCAGATAGTCTGTGGCCGCGGCGTAGTCACGAAGGTTCCACTCGGGATTATCGAAAGGCACCGCCTGCGCCAGGATCCATCCTCGAGAACTGAAGGCGGCGTGGAGGTTCTGCATAAACAGAAGCAAGTTTGCTTGAGCGGCAGCCGGCGCCTCCTCAAAGTCTATGCATACTCCGGCAAACCTGTTCTCGTTTACGAAACGGACCAGCGCCTTAACCAGGCTCGCCCGGGATGTTTCATCTGCCACGGCGCGTTCGAGCAATGCCGGATCCCAACGTTCATTTCGGTAGTTCTGAACTAACGGGACAATTGGCATCCCCGGCCGCTCCTGGCGCAAGAGGTCGACCACCCGCGAATCAATGTCGCGCGCAATCGGATCACTACCAGCGCCCGCTCCGTCTTGCAGGCGACCCCACTCTGGCACCAGCCAATCGAGTTGCCCAAGGTTAAGCTTGAGCGATTCGTAACTCGAGTCGTCCCAATTGACGTAGAAACCTATCGCTATTGGTTTCTCCACATTCTTCGCAGTGTCAACAGTCCGAATTGGGGCAGCGTGGTCGCCTCTAGCCTGTGCCAGGTTTCTGTTAAGCAACGCCTCTGCCAGTTTTCTTTTCTGCCCCCGCGGGGTTTCAGGGAAAGCCGGGGCTTGAGTTTTAGTCGCCACTGCGTGGGGCAATGATGAGAGAGGAAGGAGATCGAATTGTGGCAAGACGGGGTTAACAAGGACACTCGCCACCAAAGTGGCAGTTAGCATCGTGACAAGGATCGCTACGGCCAACCACGCACGGCGCAAGCGCGGCCAACGATTCCCCGCGGGATCATAGAAGATTGGGAAAAGTATCGGAGTTCTTAACCAGCTGCTTCACGACACGTCTTTCTTGTTAGTAAACTAGGTCCTATCCAGTCATCCAAGGCCCAGGTCGCCGAGAACCCATCCAGTGATCATGAAAAAAATCGCGGTCAGTATTGAAACCAGGACACAGATGATGAAGAAGAGAGCAAACTTCAAGATGCCTCCCAGTGTCACGACAGTTGTTCCCTGTGCGCCATCTGAGTTTTTCGTCACCAGCAAATTTGGCGACTCAAAGTTAATTTCTGTTTGCATGTGACCTCCTCAAGAATCCTGCATGTCGGTACCAAACTAATGCGATTTAGCGGTCACCTGCTCTTAGTAAATCCTTACTGACGGAATGCTCCGCTCGTCCGCGGCTGGAGAATTCCAGTCATCGGCCAAGTAGACAAAGAACAAAGCAGCGAGCCAGAGCACCGAGCTTGCGAGAACAATGATTGCACCTACGTACACGATTTGTGGTTTGTAAATCCTAGTTTCCAGCGACCAACGTTTATCGAAATTCATGGGATTGCCCACCTCCATATTTCCTGACCTGGTCAAAAAGACGCTGAACGCCATCCTCTAAACGAGTGTGCGTAGTATCGTCTTCGTTTTGATTTCTCCTTTTTCCCTCACAATCTAACTAAATAGACGTGTCCACCTCGAAGAGTCTTCGAAGAGACACAGGTTTGGGTTCGTGCAGTGAGTTTGCGGCGGAAGTAAGTTGCTGGTCTTGCGAGAGTTTGCTCAAAACTCATTTATGTTGCGCCAGAATGTGGGACACATGTCCTACCTTCTCCCGCAACGAAGTCCGCAAATTGAAGAACATTTAAGCAAGATGAGGAAAGAACGACATTTCGCTTGCCTTTACGATCCGTCTCGAGATGTCTATCACCAATGAGACGCATTGATTCGAGTTGGCAAGACGCGCCGGGAAACTGAGCATGCAGTTCTTAGTCAGCTCCGTTCTTGGATTGGAACTTGAAAGCATGGGGGAAGCAGTCGGCTGGTGGCCGGTTCCATACAATTAGCTTAGCGCGGGTGGTCCGCTTCAGACTGCTCGCCATTAACAAAGGAGAAATTCAATGATTATGAATCTGAGCAAGCTGTTCTTAGCGCTTTGCCTTTTGACGGTTGGTGGAGGAATCGTTGCCAACGCGCAAATTGATAATGACAGTATCATCGAGGCTAATGTGCCTTTTTCATTTGTAGTCGGTAAGACCACGCTGCCCGCAGGTAAGTACGAGATAAAGGGCATCGACGACGCCACGCCGGGGGTGCTTGAGCTTCGCGCCAAAGGACGCAAAACGATCAATTTCGAGACGGAAGCGGCTCAAATGCGAGACGGTGAACCTGCGACCAAAACCGAATTAGTATTCGATAAGGTTGGAGACAAATATTTTCTCTCGCAGGTCTGGGTGGCCGGCAATGGCTCCGGAAGCCAATTGGTTAAGTCAAAAATGGAGAAGAGAGTTGAAGGGGATGGCACGCGAACTGAAAGACACTCGATTGATGCGTTTCTAAGACGCTTAAAACCCTAGAAAGTGCTTCAACGAATCTTGCGACTGGCCCAGGATGCAGATACGACGAGTTGGAGTCTACACACTCTGATTCTGTTTTAGCTCATCCCTGGGCCTGTTGTGCCAGGTTGTGGAAGCGTGGAAGAGCGACCAGGAGCTGAGCAGCTACACACTAAGATTCCTGTTGAGAATTCTGGCAAAGTGGTGACGTTTCATGTTGTCTGCTAGACCAAATCGCTTTTTAGTATGGCTGGTCGCACTTAGCACGGCGGGCAGTGGTCTTATCAATATTTACTCAGTGATCGGCGAAGGACTGGCTCAACGCACGCGGCTTTTGGAAAAGATCTTCCCGCTGGAATTCCAAAACTTCTCGCGGTCACTGACTTTAGTGATCGGCTTCGCGCTTATTGTCTCCTCAATCAATATTTACAAAAGAAAGCGCCGAGCATTCCAGCTCGTTGTTGCAGTGTCAGTCTTGTCGATAATGTCTCACCTGGCTAAGGGCCTCGATTACGAAGACGCCTTGGTCTCGCTGCTGCTGCTCTTGGTACTTCTCCTTACGCGTAAGTATTTCAACGTGAAAAGCAGCGCTCCGAGTTTTACCCTGACCGTCATTCGCGCTGCTGTCGGATTCCTCGTTGTCTTCTGTTACGGTGTCGCAGGTTTCTGGCTGCTGGAAGAACGCGAGTTCGGCTTCAACTTTCACCTCGCGGATGCGATTAAGCGCACTGTTCTAATCATCTCGTTCGTCGGTGACACGAAACTCACGCCTCAAACGGTTTATGCGCATTGGTTCGCAAATTCTGTTTACCTGATGACGTTCATGGCCATCACCTACGCTGGTCTCGCCTTCTTCCGCCCCATCCTTTATCGCTACCGCACTCTGCCTCTGGAACGTCTCCAAGCTGCGGGAATACTCAGTCAGTACGGGCGTTCAGCACTCGACTTCTTCAAGCTTTGGCCCGACAAATCCTATTACTTCAACGATGAAAGCAATTGCTTTATCGCGTACCGAGTCGGCAACAACTATGCGATAGCACTTTCAGACCCCGTAGGTTCGGTAGGGGAGGTGGAGGACACAGTCCGCGGCTTCACAGAGTTCTGCCAGGCCAATGACTGGGGAGTGGCCTTCCACCAAGTGCCGCCAGACTTCCTCGCTATCTACGAGAGAGTGGGTCTCAAGTACCTCAAGATTGGCGATGAGGCAATCGTTGATCTGACAAGCTTTGACCTCGAAGGAATGGAGAGGAAAAGTCTGCGCAAAACCGTGAGACGGTTTGAGACTAACGGATTCACAATGCGGGAATATCAGCCTCCTATTCCCAATGCGATTCTGCTGCAGGCCAAGTTGGTATCAGACGACTGGCTCAATTTGCCAGGACGTCGGGAACGGCAGTTCTCCCTCGGCATGTTCGATGAGGCCTATGTACGAACAACGCCGCTCTATGTGGTCGCTGATGCGTCGGGCAAAATGTTCGCTTTCGTTAATGCGATCAAGTCCTATCGACAAGGAGAGGCGACGATCGATCTGATGCGTCACTGCGCTGACGCGCCAAACGGCACTATGGACTACCTCTTTACGAAACTCTTTCTCGACTGCAAAGCTAAAGGATTTCAACAATTCAGTCTGGGGATGGCCCCTTTCGACGGCTTTCGGAAAAGCGAGCATCCTTCTGCAGAAGAGCGCGCAATAGACTATTTGATGCGACACCTGAATTTCATTTTTAGTTATTCGGGCTTGCATCACTTCAAGGCCAAATTTGCAGACGCCTGGGAGCCGCGCTATCTCGTCTATCATAACGTGCTTGCGCTGCCCCAAGTAGCCCTGGCCCTCGCCAAGATCTCGGAATTGCGGTGAGCGAACAATGACTAAGATGATGACCGCCCTGTTTAGATCATATCGCAAACGGGAGATCACACTGCTCGCGCAGAAACATTCAGGCGTGGAGGTTGGTGGGCGCCGAAAGACGATCCTTCACGCGGTCCTTATCGCTTTGCTCGCCTTCTCCGCGATAACCTGTACGCTGCCAATACCACCTGCCGGTAAGAATGCACCCGTAATCCGCGGTCAGCAGCAGGACATCTATTTCTATCCGGCCCAGGGCGGAACGCGTAATGCGCAGAAAGTTCTCTTTCTCTGCGGCGATGGCGGCTGGCAGGGGCGGGCGATCGATATTGCGGCGGGGATGTCGAAAGTTGGATACGACGTTTACGGCTTCGATACGAAACGTTACCTGGAAAGTTTTACAACGGACGTGGGTGCGTTGAAGGAAGAGGATGTGCAACGCGATCTGGCGCAGATCGCGAAGTGGATGCAAACACGCTGGCGGGAGCGCATCTCTATAGTCGGTTGGTCTGAGGGTGCGGGGCTGGCGGTGCTCGCCGCCGCCTCTCGAGACAATGAAGCAGTCTTTAACGGCGTCGTCACTCTCGGGCTCTCAAACACGGCTTCCCTCGGCTGGCGTCTGCGCGACGACGTGACATACATAACCCACGGAGACCCCGATGAGCCGATGTTTCGCACCGGGGATTACATGCCGAAGGTCGCGCCGCTGGCCGTTTGCATGATTCAGTCAAGCGGCGATGAGTTCGTCACAAAGGACGAAGCGGAGGGATTGTTCGCGGGGGCACAGCAACCCAAACTATATAAGGTGGTCCAGGCACAGGATCATGGATTTAACGGCAACACAGAAGGATTTTTTCAGGCACTGAGTGAGGGATTGGCATGGGTGGATCAAACAGCAAGGTGATTGGCGAGAACGCAATAACGCCACGCTCACCGGCGGGTCGCCGGTGGCTAAGAAATCTTGTCGGTTACATGCTCGGACTCCTATGTCTCGTTTGGGTGTTCCATGACTACGATTTCAGCGACCTCCTCCGCCGCGTCTCCGAGATGAACCCCTATTGGGTGGTGGCGGCGGTCCTCTGCGACGCTTTAAGTTACCTTTGCCAGGGCTTCCGTTGGCGCTTGCTGCTGCGTCCCTTCGGCTCCATCTCGGTAATGCGCTCGACGCAGGCCATCTACGCCGGACTCTTCGTCAACGAAATGTTCCCGATGAAACTCGGAGAATTGGTGCGCGCCTTTCTCATCTCCCGCTGGATGTCAGTAAAACTGGGCTCTGTCGGCGCTTCGATTTTGGTCGAACGTTTATGTGACGGTGTATGGCTCGCCATGGGAATTGCCCTAACGATCTTTCTGGTACCGCTGCCGCACCGTATGGTCGAAGCCGGCGACGTGTTCTGGGTTGGAGTCCTCGTGGTCCTTTTCCTCGTCGCGCTGCTGGCCTTCCACGGACGCGGCCTGTTGCCGAACCGCGCCCCGCAGATCGAGAGCGGTGTTTATGCCGCGCCAGACGCTCAGACGGGAGACGCTGGCGAAGGGTTCCGAAGTTTCACCTTGTGGCGCAGACTAGCCAATGCCGTCGTTACGCTCGTTCGTCGTTTGTCGCTCGAACTGCACGTGATCGGATGGAGTCGCGGGATGCTGTTGGCGTTCGCGCTTTCGCTCGCGATGCTGCTATTGCAGGGGGCATCGTTGTGGTTCGTGATGTTTGCCTACGGGCTGCGCCAGCCCTTCGCGGCGGGCATTGCCGTGTTCCTGATCGTGCACCTTGGGACGGCACTGCCGAGCGCCCCGGCCAACATCGGTACGTACCAATTCTTCACCGTCCTGGGTTTGACCTTGTTGGGTGTGGACAAAACGTCCGCCGCGGGTTTCTCACTCGTGGTCTTTGCCGTTCTCTCCGCTCCGCTGTGGGCGCTCGGCTTCTGGGCTTTCGGTCGGAGCGGCCTAACTCTTATTAGAATGCGAACCGAACTGGGTAAGTCATTTCCGACCTGAAAACGAATGTCTGAAGGAAGGACACTGGCCCAAATCGAGTAATCAGTTCTTCATCATACAAGGCTGTAAGTGATTAAGGCGCAGATGGCAGTCATTAACGTAAGGGCACCCAGGAAGATCAGATCAGCAACTTTCTCCGTCAGATGACGGCGCTTTATGCTTCGCGTTCTCAGTGCCCAATATGCAAGACCGCAAGAGCTAAGAAATAACATTGCATCGACAGAGATGAGGTCGTCGGCCCAGGTGCTAATAGATTTTAGTTGAAAGATCAGTTTGAACACTCCGATAACCGTCAAGCATACGCCGACCATCGTCGCCGAGGTATCGAAGATATGGATCGAGATATCTTCTTCCAACGCCGTCTTTGAGCCTAACTCTTCTGCACGGTGGTTGGTGGTCAGGTCTTTTCTCATCTTTGAGTCTCTTATGCGCTGCTATGTAGTCAGCTGGGCTCCTTGTGGAAACCTTCCGTAACTCGAAGGCTTCTCACTCGAACGCTTAGCTCTCAGACCCAGCCTTCTATATCTGATGAGAGTCTTCTTTATAACTCGTCTTCTTTTCATGATTCGTACCTCAACTTCTATTGCGTCATTCGCTCGCGTGTTTGCCTACTTCGTCGCTCTCACGGGCAGCCGTAGCTCCGAGACCTTTTGACCGGTCATTAACCGTCTCGGGGTCGACACTTGAAGCCGGAATCGCACTGATGAGTGCGCCGGCTGCATGCTTGAGAAACATGAGCTGTCGAGTTTCGGGACTGACATCAACCTGGATTAGATCGCCAAGTTCAACCTGATTTGTGGCCACGAGATTCGATAGCGGATAAACGAGAAGGCGCTCGATAGCACGCTTCAAATGACGCGCACCGTACTTGAAATCAATTCCCTCTTTGAGCATCATTTCTTTCGCCTCGCCAGAGCACTGAAAAATGAATTTCGTGCCGGCTGAAACCATGATGCGATGCTGGACCGCTTGCAATTCAAGATTCAGGATCTGGCGGAGGTGATCCTCATTCAACGATCGGAAAACAACGATTGTGTCAATCCGGTTCATAAACTCCGGCGAGAACTTACGTTTGGCCGCTTCTACCGCCGTCCGACATATTTTCTGATCTACATCGGCGCCGCCATCGTTCCTCGCGCCCGGCGCCGGAGCAAAACCGATACCTCCGCAGATCAGTTCCGACAGCTCGCGCGCGCCCAAATTCGAGGTCATGATGACGATTGTCCTGGAGAAATCTACGTGCCGGTTGTCGCCAAGCGTCAATGTGGCCTTGTCGAGAATACCGAGAAGCAGTTGCCACAGACTGTCAGAGGCCTTCTCAATTTCATCAAACAGCAGCAATGACAGCTTGGTTTCTTCCGTGTGAGAGCGATCGAGATTCTCCTGGGTTAGCAGCGGAGAGGTCTCGCGATGGCCGAGATAGCCAGGAGGCGAACCGATCAACTTCGCGATTTCATGTGAATGTTGAAACTCTGCACAATCAATCTTAGTGATGAGTCTCGAATGCCCAAACAACACCTCAGCCGCGGCTTCGACCACGCGCGTTTTGCCTGTGCCGGTCGGACCCAGAAACAGCATCGTGCCAATGGGGCGATTGATTGGGTTCATCCCGGCGACAAACATCTGAAAAAGATCGCTCATCCCGCGGACGGCCCGCTCCTGGCCCACGATGCGGTGAGATAGCTTTTGCTCGAACTCTTGTGCACGCAGACCCTTCTGCTCTGGATTGAGGAGAACCGTCTCCGTCAAATCCGTTTGTCTTTCCATTTCTGTT
>WNGF01004032.1_pt1 | contig 23362 bp, 21 predicted proteins | sample 5400641 | NCBI WGS metagenome assembly WNGF01 (sample SAMN13153371, study PRJNA577476) | soil metagenome | isolation source: 80 cm soil or saprolite under grassland replicate 2 | place: USA:California | collected 2016-06-15 | reverse complement strand
GCGGCTCGAGCTCGCCCGCCCGGCTCTTGCGCCGGCGGAGCTCGTCCACGCAGACATTGGTGAGGATGCGGTAGAGCCAGGTGGACACCGCCCACTCCGAGCGATAGGTACCCGCGCCCAGATAGCAGTGGAGGAGAGCGCGCTGGACCGCATCCTCAGCATCCGCCCGCGACCCGAGCAGGCGCCGCGCTACGCCGAGCAGCCGTCCGCCGTAGCGCCCGACGAGCTCGGTAAAGGCCGCCTCGTCGCCCCGTGCCACCCGCCCCATCAGCCGCCGTTCCTCGTCCATGTCGTTCATTCACCGAGGTATACGGAAGGGGGCGACGGAAAGGGTGGAAGAAGGGAGGGTCTGCTAGGCGCGCTCGACGCGGACTTGCGTCCCCGCCCGCACCTTCTTGAATACGGTGGCGTCGCCGACGATCCTGCCGAAGACGTTGACGGGACTGGCCGGCCGTATCTCGCTGTTCCGGCTCATCGGCGTGGGCCCGAAGAAGATGCAGAAGGCCGAGCCGGGCGGCCAGTACCCGAGATCACCCATACCGACCGTGTCCAGCGGCTTCTCGGGTTTGGCCTTCACGGCGATGGAGAAGTAGATCTCGTCGCCCCAGGTCTCTCCGGCCACGCTCAGAGGAAGCGCCTCCCAGACGAGCCTCGCGGTCTCCGACTCGTTGAGAAGGGCGTCGGCGCTGACCGCGCCGGCGGTGATGCGGATGCGTCGCGGAGCCATGGCGCCCAGTCTAGCAGGCCGCTGAAAAAGGGCCATCTGCGTCATTTAGCAACGGCATAGGGGCGCCCTCGGCCGCACGCTCAACGTACGTGGAGGTTCGAGCTGAGGGGCGCAGCCACGAGGCGAGGGCTGAGACAATCTACGCCTCGCGTGCGGGATCAACCCAGCCCTCGTCTCGCGACGGCACAAGCCGTCGCTCAACTCGAACAGCGGGGCGCCGCCTCGCATCTGGCCCTTTTTGAGCGGCCTGCGGGATTTTCAGCATCCGACTAGTCGCGCGAGGGGCAACCGTCACCCGCCCCGGCGCTTCCGATATGCGGCGAGCCGCGCCTCCAGAGCGGCGCGGTCGGCGACGGCCGCGGGCCCCTCGCCCTCTACCGACGCGGCGCCCGCGCAGGCCGCGACGGCCGCGGCTTCCCAGGCGTCGCCGCTCCGCTGATACTCGATGAGGAGGGTGGTCGCGAACACGTCGCCCGCTCCGGTCGGGTCCACCTCGGTCGCCACGTCGGGCATCACGTGATAGGGCTCGCCGTTGACGTAGAGCGTCGCGCCGCGCTGAGCGCGCGTAATGGCGCCGATGGGCACCTGATGCAGCCACGTCACGGCCATCTCCTCGGAATCGCCCATATCCTCTTCGCTCAGCACGAGGAGCTGGGCCCAGGGCAAGACAGCGTCGGCGTCTTCCCACGGCTGCGGGGCCATCAACCCGCCCCGGCCGCGCTTGCGCATCCAGCCCTGCGGCAGCACGGCCACGGAGGCATCGTCGAAGGCGCCGGCCAGCGCGGGATCCACCTCGTTGGCAACGGGACCCAGGACGGCCAGCGGCGCCGCGCGCCACGCGGGGGGCAGGTACTCCGCTTCGAGATCGGCGGCGCGGGAGAGCAGGCTGAGGGTGCGCGCCCCTTTCGCCTCGCCGAGACGGTAGCGCGTGGTCTGCGGTGAAGGTGTCACCGTCACCTCGATACCGGCGGGGAAGAGGTCGAGTGGGTAGTCGGGAGCAACGGAGGTGAGGAGGCCGACGCGGAGGCCGAGGCGCCGGGCGGTGAGGGCCGCGTAGTAGGCCGATCCGCCGGGCCGGACTCCCGACGGCGTCTCGTCGAAGGTAACGTGCCCGATGGCCACCAGATCGATCATGCGGAGCGGGCGGGGGTCAGAGCTCCAGCTGCTTGGCGATGATCTCCTTCATGACCTCCGACGTTCCGCCCCCGATGGTCATGAGGCGCGTGTCGCGGAAGAACCGCTCGATCGCGTATTCCCGCATGTAGCCGTAGCCGCCGTGCAACTGCACGCAGTCGTAGGCGACCCTCTGCGCCATATCCGCGGTGAAGAGCTTGACCATCGAGATCTCCTTCACCGCATCGACGCCCTCGGCGAACTTGAGGCAGGCGGCGTAGGTCAGAGCGCGCCCGGCCTCGATGAGGGTGGCGAGGTCGGCCAGCTTGTGCCGCACCACCTGCTTCTTCGACAGCGGCGAGTCGAACGCGCACCGCTCCTGGACATAGGCGATGGTGTCCTCGAGGGCACGCTGGCAGCCCGCGATGGCGTGGAGGCCGGCCACGAGGCGCTCGCGCTGGAAGACCCGCATCACTTCGTAGAAGCCCACCCCTTCCCTGCCCAGCAGGTTCTCCGCGGGTACGCGCATGTCCTGGAAGGACAGCTCGGCGGTGTCCGAAGCCCGCATGCCCATCTTGTCGAGCTTGCGGCTGACGGTGAGGCCCGCGGTGCTCCGCTCCACGAGGAACATCGAGATGCCGCGATGCCGCTTCTGCCGATCTCCCTCGCCCTCGGCACCCTGCTCGATGCGGGCGGCCACGAAATAGATGTCGGCCATGGCCCCGTTGGTGATGAACATCTTGGAGCCGTTCAAGACATAGTGGTCGCCGTCGCGCACCGCGCGCGTCTTGATGGCCGCCACGTCCGATCCCCCGCCCGGCTCGGTGACGGCGATGCAGCAGAGGCTCCGCCCCGCGCAGATGTCGGGCAGATAGCGCTCCTTGAGGGCCTCGCTGCCCGTCCAATAGAGGTGGGGCGAGGCCATGTCCGTCTGCACCCCCACCGCCATGGCCAAGGATCCCGAGCGCGAGCGCGCCATCTCCTCGCACAGCACCATGGTGGTCTGGAAGTCGGCGCCGGCCCCGCCGTACTTCTCGTCGTACTCCACGCCGAGGAAGCCCAGCTCGCCCATGCGCGGCCAAATGGACTTGGGGATCTGCCCCGCCTGCTCCCACTCCTCGATGTGGGCTTCGACTTCCTTCTCGATGAACGAGCGCACCGCCTGCCTGAACATGAGGTGCTGCTCACTGAAGATTTTCATCTGGCATCTCCCCACTTCGCCTTGACGGCATCCCGGTCCACTCCGCCCTCCGCGGTGCGCGGGACGGCCTCCGCGAAGACCACCACGTGCGGGCGCTTGAAGCGCGCGATCCGGGAGGCCACGAAGTCGCTGACCTGGTCGGCCGTGTAGCGCCCGGCCGCTGTCACCTCGACCACCGCCTTGATCGCCTCGCCCCACCGGGCATCGGGAATGCCGTACACGCACACGCCGCTCACGCCCTCCATCTGCATGATGACCGTCTCCACCTCCGCCGGATACACGTTCTCCCCGCCCGGCTTGATCAGCTCCTTCTCGGGCTTGCGCTTCACATAGTAGAGATAGCCGTCGGCGTCGAAGCGCCCCACGTCTCCCGTGTGGTGCCAGCCGTTGCGAAAGATGTGGGCCGTCACGTCGGGCTGGTCGAAATAGCCCTGGAAGACGAGCGGCCCGCGCACCACGATCTCGCCCGGAGCGCCCACGGCCACGGGGCGATCGTAGTCGTCCACCACCGCGACCTGGCTCAAGGGCACGGGCTTTCCCGAGGCGCCCGGACGCTCGGACACACGCTGGAGGGTGACGAATCCGCTCGTCTCCGACTGGCCGAACCCCGTCCAGAACTGCGCCCCCGTCTTCTCGTGCAGGCGCAGGATGGTCTGGGGCGAATCGAGGCCGGACACGTGGGTGAGGCTCCGCAGCGAGCTTCCCACCTTCTCCGCGGCATCGAGCAGGCTCGCGAGCACGGGCGGAAAATCCGAGACATGGGTGATGCCATGGCGATCGATGAGGCGCACGGCCTCCTCCGCGTCGAAGCGCGGCACGATCACGTTGGCCCCGCCCGCCTGCATATGCGCGAGACTCAGGCCGAGGGCGGTGATGTGGAAGAGGGGGAGGGCGACCAGATAGCGGTCGGCGGCGGAGAGTCCCATGGACGTCATGGCCGTCAGATTGGCGGCGATGACATTGGCGTGGGTGAGCACCGCGCCCCGCGGCACCACGTCGACCGCCGCCGTGGAGATGGCGGCGAAAGGATCGCCGGCCGACACAGGCGGGGAGGCGCTCTTCGATCCTCCGTAGAGAGAGTCGAAGGGCTCGAAGCCCTGGCCTCCGGACCGCCCGAAGAGATACCAATGCGCCACCTGCGGCTTGCTCGCGGGCCAGCCCATCACCACGGGGAGCGTCGATGCGTCGGCCACCATCATCTTGGGAGCGGCGCGCTCGACCACGCGTGACACTTCCTCCGCGGTGAGCCGCCAGTTGATGGGATAGGCGAGAATGCCCAGCCGCGCGCAGGCCCCGTAGAGCACCAGATACGCGGTGTCGTTCTGCGCCAGTATGCAGATGCGATCGCCCTTGCCGATGCCCAGGGCCCCCAGCCCGCCCGCCAGCTCGTCCACCCGTCGCATGAACTCCCGAAACGACAGCGACGCCTCGCCCTGGATGACGGCGGGCGCCTCCCCGTGGAGGGAGGCGCCGTGCGAGATCATGTCGTAGACCGTGAACACATGCGTGCTCATGCCCAGGCTACTGTCCGACGATGTCCTTCTTCATCCCGCCGAGCGCGCTCAGGAGCTCCTGCTGTTCCTTCGCCCCCACCTTGAACTTGTTGAGCGACTTGACCAGATCCTCCACCGTCGCGTTCCATTCGGCGTCCGTGATGCCCATGCCCGCATGCACCGCCTTCATGTCCTTGCCCAGGTAGGCGCAGGGTCCGCCTGTCACGTCGCAGATCTGGTCGGCGAGGTTGGTCTGCAGCCTCGCCACCTTCGCGCCATCCAGGGCCTTGAAGCGCCCGTTCACCCGCGGATCGGCGACGAGATTCGCCACGAAGTCGTCCACGACCTGTTTGATGGCCTCGCGGCCCCCCAGGCGCTGGTACAGCGTCGGCGCGGACGAGGTCGCCGACGGCGCATCGGAGGGCGCGGAGGCGCAGGCGGTAAGAGTCAGGGCGGCCATCGGGATCAGGATGGCTCGGGTCAGAAGTCGCATCAGACTCCTCCTCGCATAGGGCTAACTCAGCCATCGCTTGCGGCGCTTGTAGTGCTTGACGTCCCGGTATGACTTCCGGGCGCCCACCTCGGTGAGGCCGAGGTAGAACTCTTTGATATCGGCGTTGTCGCGCAGCTGGTCGGCGCTGCCGTCGAGGACAATGCGGCCGTTCTCCATCACGTATCCGTGGTCGGCGATGGCGAGGGCGAGGGCGGCGTTCTGCTCGACGAGCAACACCGTCAGGTGCTGCTCCCGGTTCAGCCGCTGGACGATCTGGAAGATCTCCTCGACCAGCATGGGCGCCAGCCCGAGCGACGGCTCGTCGAGCAGGATGACGCGGGGTTCCGACATGAGCGCCCGGCCGATGACGAGCATCTGCTGCTCGCCACCCGAAAGGTAGCCGGCCTGGACGGAGCGGCGCTCCTTGAGCCGGGGAAAGTACTGGTAGACATGTTCGATCCCCGCGGCCACGCGTTGCCGATCGGGCTGGATGTGGGCGCCCGCGGTGAGGTTCTCCTCCGTGGTCAAATGCTCGAACACACGCCGCCCCTCGAAGACCTGGACCACCCCGCGCCGGACCACCTCGTAAGGCGGCAATCGGTCGATGCGCTGGCCGGCGAGCTCGATGTGGCCCTTGGTCACCTCGCCCCGCTCGGTCCGGAGCAGGCCAGAGACGGCTTTCAGGGTGGTGGTCTTGCCGGCGCCGTTGGCGCCGAGGAGTGTCGTGATGCCACCGTCGCGCACGTCGAGCGACACCCCCTTGAGCACGAGGATGACGCCATCGTAGATCACCTCGACATTGTTGAGGTTCAGCATGGCCGTGTCGCATCGGAGGGGGCCTCGGGCCCCCTCCGATGCCTCCCCTCCTGGGTCGCTGCTATTTGGCGGCCGCCGCCTTGATGTGCTTGGCCACCACGTCCGGATACGCCGAGTACCAGTCGGTGACCTTCACGAACTTGCCGCCTTTGACCTGCCAGATCTGGACGAGGCCGCCGCCCTCGTGATCGGTCGACGTGACCTTGAGCGGCGGCACGAGCCCACCGAGGGTGAAGTTGTTGATCTTCTCGAAGCCCGCCTTGGTGTCGACGCCGGTGATCTTGCCGTCCGGCTTGGCCTTGAGCGCATTGCGGATCGCTTCCACGTGGAGGGCGGCGATGAGCACGCCGCGATTGTAGTACACGGTGGAGGCCATCTCCTTGGGCGCGGGCTTCCCCTGCTTCTTGTACATCTCCCGGATCTCGTTCAGCACCGGGAAGTCGCTCCCCACGCCCGCGAACTGCATCGTGTAGTACCCCTCGGCCGCCGCGAACCCGCCCGCGGCGTCGATGTTGACCTCGGCCGAGCCCCACACGAGCGACACGACCTTGTTCAGCGGGTAGCCCACGCGCTTGAACTCCTTGATCGACACCGCGGGGGCGCCGCCGAAGAGATGCGCGATCACATAGTCCGCGCGGTAGCGTTGGGCGATGTCGAGCACCTGGGCGCCCATCTCGACGCCGGGGGGCGGCACGGCGAAGGTCTTGAGCTGGAAGCCTTCCAGGGTGGCCAGGTCCTCGATCACTTCGATCGGCTCGCGCCCGGCGGGGTTGTCAAAGAAGATGTACGCGATCTTCTTGCCTTTGAGGCTCCCGCCCATCTGCTTCTTCACGAAGTCCACCGCAGCCGTGGCCTGCGACCAGTACGTGGCGGCAATGGGGAAGATGAAGGGATACCGGATGCCGTCGGCGGCGGCGGCGCTGCCGAAGCCGGGCGAGGTGCCGGGGATCCGGTCTTCCGTCAGCTTGGCCGCGAGGGCGTAGATCTGTGGCGTGCCGTAGACGGCCATGGTCACCGCGCCCTCCTTCTTGTGGCGCTCGTAGGACTCCACCGCCGGGGGCACCTTGTACTCGTGGTCGATCTCCAGCAGCTTGATCTTGCGCCCCTCGACGCCGCCCTTGGAGTTCACGAGGGCGACGTAGTCGTGCATGCCGGGGCAGATGACGGTGCCGACGATCTGGGTCGCCCCCGTCCGGTCGCACTGCATGCCGATGACGATCTCTTGGCTCGCCGCCGGCGACGCCCCGCCGAAGACTCCAGTGGAGGCGACCAGGAGGGCCAGCAGGAGGATCACGAAACGATGCATGAGCGTTCTCCTTTCTTCGCGTAGCTCAGTACGCGAATGGCCAGATGCGGAAGTAGTTCCGGATATTCCGCCACAGGCGATTCAGCCCCTCGGGCTCGACCACGAGGAAGATGATGATGAGGGCGCCGAACATCATGAGGCGGAGGTTGGGAATGAGGTTGAGCACGGTCTGCGGTGCGAGAAAGAGGCCGCCAAAGGCCTCCATGCTGAGGCGGATGACGATGGGCAGGAGCGTGACGAAGATCGCCCCCAGCACCGAGCCCAGGACCGACCCGAGCCCGCCGATGATGATCATGGCGAGGTAGTCGATGGACACGTTGATCTGGAACTGCTCGTAGTTGGCGATCCCGAGGAAATAGGTGTAGAGGACGCCGGTGACGCCCGCGTAGAAGGACGAGATCGCGAAGGCGAGGAGCTTGTAGCGGAAGATGTTGATGCCGATGATCTCGGCCGCGATGTCCTGGTCGCGGATGGCGATGAAGGCGCGGCCCACGCGACTGCGCACGAGGTTGAGGGTGCCCACGATGGCCAGCACCACGAAGACGAGCAGGAAGTAGTACATGTCGCGCTGGCTCGACAGCACCATCGAGCCCAGCCGAGGGCGCGGCACCTCGATGGAGGCTTGCACCCCGCCGCTGATGAAGGTGACGTGGTTGATCGTCCACTCGATGATGAGCTGGCCGGCGAGGGTGGCGATGGCCAGGTACAGCCCCTTGATGCGCAGCGAGGGAATGCCCACCACCGCCCCCACCAGGGCCGCCATGAGGCCGCCCGCGAGCAGGGTAACGGGCCAGGGGGCGCCGAGGCGGATGGCGAGGTTCGCCGCCGTGTAGGCGCCGACCGACATGAAGGCCCCGTGGCCGATGGAGACCTGGCCCGTGTAGCCGACCAGGATATTGAGGCCGAGGGCGCCGATGACGGCGATCCACACGAGGTTGGCGATGGACAGGTAGTACTCGTGCAGCGTCAGCGGAATGAGAAGGAAGAAGATCACGCCGAGGGCCGCCATCGTCCAGCGTGCGATGGGCAGCGGATACAGCGCCATGTCCGCCTCGTAGCTCGTCTTGAGCACCCCGCACTCGCGATGAATCATCGTCCTAGACCCTCTCGATGATCTTCTTGCCGAAGATGCCGTACGGGCGGATCATCAGGGCCACGATCATCAGCACATAGGGGGCGAAATCCTTGGTGCCGCCCCCCACGTAGGGATCGATGTAGCCGGCCGCGATGTTCTCGACGATCCCCACGATGAGCCCCCCGACGATGGCGCCCGGGATGGAGTCGAGCCCGCCCAAGATCACCACCGGGAACACCTTGAACCCGACCAGGGACAGGTTCACGTCCACGCCGACCAGGTTGCCCCAGATGATACCGCCCAGCGCCGAGACCATGCCGGTCATGGCCCACGCCAGCCCGAAGTACCGCTCGACGTTGATGCCCATGGCCATGGCGACCTGCTGGTTGTCTGCCACGGCCCGCATCGCGATGCCCTTGCGGGACCACAGGAAGAACCAGCCGAAGCCGGACAGAAAGACGATGCTCACCGCCGCGCCGAGCACCTGGATGGGCGGAATGAAGAGCGGGCCGATCACGAAGGGTGCGTCGCTGATGGGCAGGGGCAGGGTCTTGGTCCCGGCCCCGAAGAAGGTCGGACCCACGCCGCGCAAGACCGAGGCGAGGCCGATGGTAGCCATCACCACCGCGATCACCGGCCGGCCGATCAGCTTACGCAGAACCACGCGCTCGAGGGCGAATCCGAAGACGACCATGCTCGCCAGTCCGAGAACGATGGCGACCCAGAGGGGCGCGCCCGCGGCGCTGAGGGCGAGCGCCACCACCAGCCCCGCGATCATCACGAACTCACCCTGTGCGAAGTTGACCGCGTCGGTGGCCTTGTAGACGAGCACGAAGCCGAGAGCGATCAGGGAATACATGAGCCCGATCAGCACGCCGTTCGAGAGGAGCAGGAAGAAGAAGCCGAGTTCGTCAGACACGGGCGGGCGCCCCCTCCACGTCCTCGATGCGGACGCGCGACTGGATGGTTGACTGCCGGCCGTCCTCATAGGTGATGGTCGTGGCCAGGTCGACCTCGTTGCCGCCCGAGTAGAACGCGGCGATGACGGGCGCGTACTTCTCGGCCACGAACCGCCGCCGCACCTTGCGGGTGCGGGTCATCTCCGCGTCGTCGGCCTCCAGATCCTTGGTGAGCAGGAGGAAGCGCCGGATCTTCGTCGCCTCCAGAAGTGTCTGATTGCACTTCCGGATCTCTTCAACGATGAGATCACGCACCTCGGGCTTCTGGGACAGGTCCATGTAGGACGTGTACGCCAGACCGCGGCGCTCGGCCCAGTTCCCCGCCGTTCCGAGATCGATGGCGACCATGGCCGCCACGAACGGCCGCTCGTGGCCGAAGGCCACCGCCTCCCGGATGAAGGGACTGAACTTGAGCTTGTTCTCGATGAACTGGGGCGCGAAGGGCGTGCCGTCGGCGAGGGCGCCCACGTCCTTGGCCCGGTCGATGATGACCAGGTGCCCACGCGGATCGATGAAGCCGGCGTCTCCGGTGTGGAACCAGCCCTCCGTATCGATGACCTCGCGCGTCGCCTCCTCGTTCTTGAGATACCCCTTGAACACCGCGCAGCCGCGCACCAGCACCTCGCCCCGCTCCGCGATCTTCACCTCCACTCCCGGCACCGGCCGCCCGGCGCTGGTCGGGTTCGCCTCGGTGTCCGGCTGGAGCGAGACGAGGCCGCTCGTCTCCGTCGACCCATAGACCTGCTTGAGGTTGACGCCGATGGAGCGGAAGAATCGAAAGGTGTCCGGGCCGAGCGGCGCGCCCCCAGTGAGGGCCCACTTCGCCTGCCGGAGCCCGAGCTGATCGCGCACCGGGCCGTAGACGAAGAACTCACCCAGGGCCGTGGCCAGGCGCAGACCAGGCGGTATGGGCTTGCCGTCCGAGCGCAGGATCTCGGCGCGCTCCGCCACGGACCGGAAGTAGTCGAAGGTGCGCCGCTTGAGAGGTGTGGCGTCGGCCGCCCGCACCTGGACGGCCGTGAGCATGTTCTCCCAGATCCGTGGCGGCGCGAGGACGGTGGTGGGGCCCAGCTCCCGCAGGTCCCGCTGCACCGTCTCCGGGCTCTCCGGGCAATTGCTGCAGAACCCGGCGACCAGGCTCGCGAAGAGCGTATAGACCGCATCCCCCGCCCATGCCATCGGCAGGTAGGCCAGCGAGGTGTCCTCCGGCGTCACACGCTCCGTCCGGCAGAAGATCTGCGCCACGCCGATGGCATTGGCATGGGTGATCATGGCCCCCTTCGGGTTGCCGGTAGTGCCGGAGGTGTAGCAGACGATCGCGACGTCGTCCGCCTGGCCCTTGGCGATCTCGGCCTCGAAGTAGCCGGGATGCTCGGCGCCGAACGTGCGCCCGGCCTCCTGCACCTCGTGGTAGGACTTGAGCCAGTCGTGCCGATACCCGGTCAGGCCGCGCGGATCGTCGTAGATCACGACGCGCAGCGCCGGCAGCTCGTCCTTCAAGGCCAGGATCTTGTCGACCTGCTCCTGGTCCTCCGCCACGATGACGCTGACCTCGGCGTGGTTCCAGACGTAGGCCAGCTCCTTGGTTATCGAATCCTGGTACACCGCCACCGACACTCCGCCGAGACACTGGGCCGCGAGCTGGGCGGCGTACAGGCGCGGCCGGTTGTCGCCGATAACCGACAGGCGGTCTCCGCGACGGAATCCCAGGGCGGCCACCCCCAGGGCGAAGTCACGCGCCTGGTCGTGGTACTCGCGCCAGCTCCAGGTCTGCCAGATGCCCCGATCCTTTTCGCGGATCGCGGGCCGATCTCCGAGATCCCGGGCATTGCGCAGGAGCAAGCCGGGAAGCGTCGTCGCGTCAGCCACGTCGGCCTCCATTGATCGTGCCCTTGGTCTCTCCGAGGTAGGCCTTGATCACCTGGGGATTCCCCCGAACCTCGTCGGGCGTCCCCTCAGCGATCTTCTGCCCCATGTCGAGCACCGCGATCCGGTCCGAGATGTCCATCACCACTCCCATGTCGTGCTCGATGAGGATGATGGTCGTGCCCCATTCCTGATTCACGTCCAGCACGAAGCGCGCCATGTCTTCCTTTTCCTCGTGGTTGCAGCCGCCCATGGGCTCGTCCAGGAGCAGGACCTTCGGGTCGAGGGCGAGCGCCCGCCCGAGCTCCACGCGCTTCTGCAGCCCGTAGGCGAGCGACCCGGTCGGCCGGCGGCGTAGGTCCTGGATCTTCAGGAAGTCGATGATGTCTTCGACCCGGCGGCGGTGGGCCACTTCCTCTCGCTGGGCCAGCCCCCAGTAGACGAAGGACGCAAAGACCCCGGACTTCATGCGCACATGGCGGCCGAGCATCAGGTTGTCGAGCACGGTCATCCCGCGAAAGAGGGCGATGTTCTGGAACGTGCGCGCCACGCCCAGCTCCGCCACGTGGCTCGGGCTCACGTGCGTGATGTCGGCGGCCTCCAGCACGATCCGTCCCGAGTCCGGATGGTAGAAGCCGCTGATCATGTTGAGGAGCGTGGTCTTGCCGGCGCCGTTGGGACCGATGACGGACAGGATCTCCCCCTGCCGCACATCCAGGCTCACGCGCGTCACGGCCTGCACGCCGCCGAAGGCCTTGTACACCTCGCTGATCTCGAGCTGATTCCTCACGACAGCCACCGCTTCCGGCGCTTGTAGTGCTTGACGTCGCGATAGCTCTTGCGCTGGCCGACGCCGGAGAGCCCGAGGTAGAACTCCTTGATGTCCTCGTTCTCGCTGATCGTCTTCCGGTCCCCGTCGAGCACCACCCGGCCGTTCTCCATCACGTAGGCATAGTCGGCGAAGCGCAGCGCGATGGAGACATTCTGCTCCGCGAGGAGCACCGACACGCCTTCTTCGCGGTTCAGCCGGCTCACGATCTCGAAGATCTCCTGCACAAGCATGGGGGCGAGGCCCATGGACGGTTCGTCGAGCAGCATGAGCTTGGGATGGGCCATGAGGGCGCGGCCGATGGCCACCATCTGCTGCTCGCCCCCCGAGACGTATCCGGCGCCCACCCCGCGGCGCTCGCGGAGCCGCGGAAAGTACGTGTACACCATCTCGAGGTCGCGCTTGACCGTCCGCCCGTCCCGCTGGGTGTATCCGCCCGTGAGCAGGTTCTCCTCCACGGTCAGGTGCTCGAACACGTGCCGGCCCTCCATGATCTGCACGATGCCGAGCCGCACCACGTCGGACGGATCCCGGCGCCGGATGGGCGCCCCGTGGAACTCGATGCTGCCCTTGGTCACCTCGCCCCGCTCCGTGCGGAGCAACCCGGAGATGGCCTTGAGAGTCGTGCTCTTGCCCGCACCGTTGGCCCCGAGGAGGGCCACGATACCCCCCGCGGGGACGACGAGCGACACGCCTTTCAAGACGAGAATGACGTGATCGTAGATCACCTCGACGTTTTTCAGCGCCAGCAGCGGCGCGGGCGTGTCTCTCACGGCACCTCCGGCCATCCGCCCGCTACTTCTCTTTCGAGCAGTCGCGCTGCGTGTAGTTGAGCTTCTTGCCTTCCTCGATGGCCATGGCCTCGATCTTCGGGCGGACCACGTCGCGCATGGGCTCGATCCACGGGGAAATGACGTTCCACTTCTTGCCGTCCCACTGCTGGATGAGGAGAGGGCCGCTGCCCTCGTGGTCTTCGCAGGAGACCTTGATGGCATGGGTGAAGCCCTTCATGCCGAGCTGTTCGAGCCGGCGATCCGTGAGGTTGAAGTTCTCGAATCCCCACCGGACCTGCTCGCCCGTGAGCACTTTGTTCCCGTACTTGCCCATGGCGGTGCGGATGGCCTCCACGGAGAACATGGCGTTGGCGATCCCTCGGTTGTAGAGCGGCGCCCCCATGTCCTCCTTCTTGCCCGCGCCCTTGCCCTTGTCGTAGACGTACTTGGCGAGGTCATCGAAGACCTTGAAGTTGGTGCCGGGAGCGTGAAAGGTCGCTCCCTTGTAGGCGGTGGCCCCCGCCCCCGCCGGCACCACGTCGGAGTCGTTGGCCGACCACCAGTTGCCGATGATGCGGTCCATCCTGATCCCGGCCGCCGCGGCTTCCTTCACCGCCACCTGGTTCATCACGCCCCAGCCCGACAGGAAGATCCAGTCGGGGTTCAGCCGTCGGATCTGGAGCCACGTCGCCTTCTGCTCCTGGCCGGGATGGTCTACCGCGAGCAGCGTCAGCTCGAAGTTGTATTTCTTCGCCAGCTCCTCGAGGGTCGGATTGGCTTCCTTGCCGTAGGGACTGTTGTGATAGATGTGGGCGATCTTCTTGCCCTTGAGCTTCTCGAGCCCACCCTCCTGCTGGCCCATGTAACGAATGACGGCCGAGGCCTGGCTCCAGTACGTGGTGGGGAAGCTGAAGACCCAGGGGAACCAGCGGCCGTCCGCGGCGGCGGTCATGCCGTAGCCCATGGAGAAGACCACCACCTTGTCCACGGCCGCCTTCGGAATCAAGGTGTACGTGATGCCCGTGCTGTAGGGATTGACCAACACGGGATTCTTGCCCTTCAGGCGCTCGTAGCACTCCACGCCCTGCTTGGTGTCGTACTGGGTCTCGCACTCCTCCCAGACCAGCTTGACCCCGTTGATCCCGCCATCCCGCTCATTGATCAGGTTGAAGTAGTCGACGAACCCGTTGGCGATGGGGATACCGCTGGGGGCATAGGGGCCCGTGCGGTAGACGAGGAGCGGGACGAATATCCCCTGCGGCTGGGCAGGCCCCGTCCCCGCGAGAGGCCCGAGCATGACGGCCAGAGTGAACAGGCCGATCAATGCGATCCTGGATCGATTCATCGCATCCTCCTTGATGCTAGTGGGGAAACGGCCACAGCCGGAGCTTCTCTTTGGCGACCTGCCAGAGCCGGGCGAGCCCATTGGGCTCGACCATCAGAAAGAAGATGATGAGCGCTCCGAAGACCATCAGCTCGATCTGCTTCTGCAGGGCCACCGGCATGGGCAGCCCGATCAGGTGCGGGGCGTTGGTGAGAAAGATGGGGACGAGCACGATGAAGGCGGCCCCCAGGAAGGATCCGAGGACACTTCCGAGACCTCCGATGATGACCATGAAGAGGACGAGGAAAGACAAGTTGATGTCGAAGGCCAAGGTCTCCGCGCTGCCCAGATAGAGGAAGACCAGCTCGGCCCCCGCCACGCCGCAGTAGAACGAGCTGATGGCGAAGGCGAGCAGCTTGGTGCGCATGGGGCGCACGCCGATGATCTCGGCCGCGATGTCCCGATCACGGATGGCCATCCAGGAGCGGCCCACGCGCCCGCGCACGAGATTCTTGGCCACGAGCGCGAAGATGGTCACGAGGGCCATGGCCACCACGTAACGCGCCTCCGCCGTTGCCTGGGGACCGCTGACCACCACGCCGAACATGGTGCGGGTCGGCGCAGTGATGGTGCCGGAGGAGGCGTAGTTCACGAACCACGGCAACTTGTTGAAAAGCCAGATCAGGAAGAATTGGGCGGCCAGCGTCGCCACCGCGAGATAGAAACCCTTGATCCGGAGGCTGGGGATGCCGAAGACGAGGCCCACCAGCGCGGCAAGGAGCCCAGACAATAAGAACACGATGACGACGTTCACCTGAGGAAAAGCCGTGGACAGCTTGAACGCCGAGTAGGCGCCGACGGCCATGAAGCCGCCCGTGCCGAGCGACACCTGCCCCGCGTAGCCCATGAGCAGGTTCAAGCCGAGGGCGGCCAGGGAATAGATGAGGAGCGGGATGAGCACCGCCTCCAGCCAGTACCCGCTGGCCACGAGCGGGGGCACCACGAACGCCGCGGCCACGGCGAGGAGGACGATGATCCGGTCCTGGACGATGGGGAATATCGCCTGGTCGCTCGCGTAGCTCGACTTGAATTGCCCCGTCTCCCGATAGATCAACGAGAAGTTCCCGTGGAAATCATAGAGCGATGAGAAGGGTCCAGATGCGAGGCGCCGCCCCGCCGTTCGAGTTGAGCGGCGGCATTCGGCAGTCGCGAGACGAGACCCGAGCTGATCCGCACGCGAGGCGTACTCTCTGTACGTTGAGCGTGCGGCCGAGGGCGGCAACGAAGCAGATGGGCCCTTATCATCGCTCTAGACTCGTTCAATGATTTTTTCGCCGAACAGGCCTTGGGGACGGATGAGGAGGAAGGCGAGAGCGAGGACGTAGGCGAACCAGTTTTCGATGGCTCCCCCCACCAGCGGCCCCCAGTACACCTCGCCGATCTTTTCCCCCACGCCGATGATCAGGCCGCCCACGATGGCCCCCGGCACCGAGGTGAAGCCGCCCAGGATCAGAACGGGCAGCGACTTCAGGGCGATGAGGGACAGGCTGAATTGCACGCCGCTCTTGGCGCCCCACATGATGCCAGCCACGATGGCCACGAGACCGGCCACCGACCACACCACGACCCAGATGGTCTTGAGAGGGATACCGATGCTGAGGGCGGCCTCGTGGTCGTCCGCGACCGCCCGCAGGGCCCGGCCGATCTTCGTGCGCTGGAAGAAGACGGCGAGAATGGTCACGAGGACGGCGGCGGTGAGGGCCGCGGTCATCTCGAGCCGATTGATCTGCACGCCGCGTACGAGGAAGGAGGTGTCCGGTATCCCCACGTCGAGCTTCTTGACGTTGGCGCCCCACACCATCTCGCCGAAGCCCTCGAGGAAGAAGCTCAGTCCGATGGTCGCCATGAACAGGATGATTTGCTCCTGGTTGACGAGGGGGCGCAGGACCACCCGCTCGATGGCGAAGGCCAGCCCGATCATGACGAGGATGGTGAGGGCGAGGGCGATGGGCACCGGCACCCCCTTGTCCATCAGGCCCACGAGGGTGAGGGCGGCGAAGAGCACCATGACGCCCTGGGCAAAGTTGAAGACGCCCGAGGCCTTGAAGATCAGGACGAAGCCGAGGGCGACGAGGGAGTACATCAGCCCCGCCGCGATGCCTCCGATGAGCACCTCGACGAGGAAGGCGCCGTTGCCCGCCATGTCGACGAACGGGGCGACGAAGACGGCGCGGAGGAGCTCACTCATGAGCGACTCCGAGGTAGGCGTCCATCACGACCTGATCCTTCCGGACGATTTCCGGCGGGCCATCGGCGATCTTCCGGCCGTAGTCGAGCACGACCACCCGGTCCGAGATGTCCATGACCACGCTCATGTCGTGCTCGATCAGCGCGATGGTGGTGCCGAACTCGTCGTGCACGTCGAGGATGAAGCGCGACATGTCCTCCTTCTCCTCGACGTTCATGCCCGCCATGGGCTCGTCCAGGAGGAGCAGCTGCGGCTCGGCGGCGAGGGCCCGGGCCAGCTCCACCCGCTTCTGCAGCCCGTAGGGCAGGCGGCTTGCCGGCGTCTTGCGAATGGCCTGTATCTCGAGAAAGTCGATGATGCGCTCCACGGCCGCCCGGTGCTCGAGCTCCTGGCGCCTCGCCGGGCCCCAGTACACCGCGTCGAGGAGGAAGTTCCCGCGCATCTTGAGCAGGCGCCCCGTCATGATGTTGTCGAGCACGTTCATGCCCTTGAAAAGGGCCACGTTCTGGAAGGTGCGCGCAATGCCGAGGGCGGCCACATCGAAGGGCTTGAGCCGGGTGCGGTCCTTTCCCTGGAAGAGAATCCGTCCTTCCTGCGGCTGATAGAAGCCGCTGATGGCGTTGAGCAGCGTCGTCTTCCCTGCCCCGTTGGGGCCGATGATGGCCACGATCTCCCCGCGATGGATGTCCACGCTCACTTCGCTCAGGGCCTGGACGGCCCCGAAGCGCACGGTGATCGCCTCGACACTCAGGAGCGGTTCCGCGCTCGGGCCCGCCAGGGGGCCCGGGGTACGGGTCTTCACAATCGGCGACGGCATCAGGCGCCTTCCACGTCCATGATTCGCACCTGGCGCTCCGTCTCCGAGGTCCGGCCGTCCTCGTAGGTCACGGTGGCCCGGACCGCGATGGTGGCGGCCCGGCGGTCGTAGAGCGCGGCAATGATGGGCGCATACCTTTCATTGATGAACCCGCGGCGGAGCTTCCGGGTTCTCGTGATTTCTGCGTCGTCGGGATCGAGCTCCTTGTGCAAGATGACGAAGCGCTTGACGCGCTGCGATGGCGCCAGAGTCTCGTTGGTGCGCCGGATCTCGTCGTGGACGAGTTGATAGGTGGCGGGATTCTGAGCGAGATCGGTATAGCCCGTGTAGGCGAGGCTGCGGCGCTCGGCCCAGCTCGCCAGCACGTCCATGTCGATGTTGATCATGGCCGCCACATACGGCCGCTGGTTGCCCACCGCCACCGCCTCCTTGACGTAGGCGCTGAACTTGAGCTTGTTTTCGATGTACTGGGGCGCGAAGACCGTGCCGTCGTCGAGCTTGGCCACGTCCTTCACGCGATCGATGATGACGAGATGGCCGTCCGGATCGAAAAGCCCCGCATCGCCGGTATGCAGCCAGCCATCCTTGAGGGCCGCCGCCGTCTGCTCCGGGCTCTTGTAGTAGCCCGAGAAGAGACCGCGGCACCGGATGAGCACCTCGCCCTCCGGGGAAAGCTTCACGTCCACTCCCGGGAGTGGAGCGCCCACCGTCTCGAGCTTCACCTGCCCGTCCCGATGCAGGGTGGCGGGGGCGCAGCATTCGGTGGCCCCGTAGAGCTGCTTGAGATTGACGCCGAGGGCGCGGAAGAACTGCATCATCTCGGGTCCCAGGGCGGCCCCGCCCGTGATGGCCGAACGAATACGCCGGAAGCCCAGCTGATCGCGTAGGGGCTCGAAGACGAGCCACCGCCCGATCCCGCACAGCGCCCTGAGCCTTGCCGGCACCGGCTTGGCTTCCAGCTCGAGCTTGGCCTTGAGCATGCCGCGGGGGAGAAAGAACTTCGTGAGCGTGCGCTGAAGCCAGTTGGCATCCTCGATGCGCACTTGGGCCTGGGAGAGAATGTTCTCCCAGATGCGAGGCGGCGCGAAGGTCATGGTCGGCCCGATCTCCCGGAAGTCGTGACGAACCGTGGAGGCATCCTCCGGGCAATTGACGGTGCACCCGGAGAGAAATGCCACGGCCACCGAGAAGAAGCTGTCGCCGATCCAGGCCATGGGCAGGTAGGCCATGACTTCGTCGCGCTCGTCCAGCGGCTCGACCTCGAGGAAGCTCCGGGCGGTCGCGATCAGGGCCCCGTGAGAGATCATCACGCCCTTGGGGAAGCCCGTGGTCCCCGAGGTGTAGTTGATGATGGCGAGGTCCCCCCCCCTGCCCTTGCCCACCTCGGCATCCCAGTATCCCGGATGGCTGGCCGCGAAGGTCGCCGCCATCTCCTGCACCCGCTCGAGGCTCTGAAGGAACGGGTAGTCGTAGTGCCGCATGCCCTTGGGGTCGTCGTAGATGACCGCCTCGACGAGGGGCAGCTTGTCCTTCATCTCGAGGATCTTGTCGACCTGCTCCTGATCCTCGCAAATGATCATGCGGGATTCCGAGTGGTCGATGACGTAGTGCATCTCGGCGGCGATCGAATCCTGGTAGACGGGCACCGGAGCCCCGCCGAGGGCCTGGGCAGCGAGCATGGTCCAGTAGAGCTGCGGGCGATTGTCGCCGATGACGGCGATCTTGTCGCCACGGCGGAAGCCCAGGCCGGCCAGACCCAGGGCGATGCGCTCGACGTGGCCGACAGAGTCCTGCCAGGAGTGCGCCTGCCAGATGCCGAATTCTTTCTCGCGGATCGCTACGCGACGTGCTCCCCATCGCGCAGCCTGGGCCAGCAGGAGCTTGGGAAGGGTGTCAGAGGTCTCCGGCTGAATCGCGGCCATCTTCAGGGGCTCGTGGACGCCTCGACGGATTTCTTGCCGCGGCGATCACGCTTCGCTGCGCGAGTCACCTGCCCATCCGCTCCGATCTTCACGCCCACGTCATTGAAGAGCGTCCTCATACCTTGTCCCAGGCGTCGAACTCAGCCACCGAACGGAAATCCCTGGAGTGGCGCTATGCGTTACGAAGCACTGAAGCTCATGGCCACCTCGGCGCAGCTCGATCTCGATTGCGCCAAGCCGGAGAGCGCCCGGGCGCTCATCGACTACGCCCAGCTCTCCGAAATCGAGCAAGTAGAGGACATTCATCGCGACGAGCTCGACAAGGCCCTTGCCGGCTGTGCGTCGGGGGCAAAGCGGGAAACCTGCCGGACCGAGCGCCGGCGCCAGGCCGACCTCGACTGGGAGCGAAAGCTGTCGGAGATCAAAGCCAGGTACCAGAAGATGCACAAGGATTTCGAAGAACGGTGCCGGGCGTCGATCGCCCGGGGCAACGAGGCTAGAGCGGTTTCCTGATCAACTGGGCGAGCTCGCCCACCACGCCTCTGCGGAAGGTCAGCACGCAAACGACGAAGATGAGCCCCTGGACTATCGTCACCCAGGCGCCCAACTGGGCCAGGTAGTGCTCGAGCGTGATCATGATGAAGGCTCCGACCACGGGCCCGAACACCGTGCCGAGACCTCCCAAGAGGGTCATGAGCACCACCTCGCCCGACATGGTCCAGTGCACGTCGGTCAGCGAGGCCAGCTGGAAGACGATGGCCTTGGTGCCGCCCGCGAGCCCCGCCAGCGTGCCCGAGAGCACGAAGGCCAGGAGCTTGTAGCGCTCAGCGGCGTAGCCCAGAGAGACCGCGCGCGGCTCGTTCTCACGAATGGCCTTGAGCACCTGACCGAACGGCGAGTGGATGACCTGGTAGATCACGAGGAAGCCAGCCAGGAAGATCGCCAGCACGACGAAATACATCGTGAGCGTGTGCCGCAGGTCGAGCACGCCCAGAAACATTCCGCGGGGCACCGCCTGGATGCCGTCTTCCCCATGCGTGAAAGGCGCCTGGAGGCAGAAGAAGTAGATCATCTGCGCGAAGGCGAGCGTGATGTTGGCGAAGTAGATGCCCTTGCTCCGGATCGCGAGCGCCCCGATGAGAACGCCGAGAGCCCCCGCCGCCGCGGTGCCCGCCAAGATGGCGAGCTCGGGCGGCCATCCCCAGACCTTGGCCGTGTGCGCCGAGATGTAGCCGGCCGACCCGAGGAAGACGGCGTGGCCAAAGGACAGGAGCCCGACATAGCCGATCAAGAGACCGAACGCGCAGGCGAAGAGGCCGAAGCAGAGGGCCTTCATGAGGAACAGCGGGTAGACGAAGAAGGGCGCCAGCCCGAGGAGGAGAACCATGACCGCAAAGGCCACGATCTGGTGGCGTCCCGCCACGGCTGGCGTCTCGAGGACGGGCGCGGGCGCGACCTCCTGTGCCGTGGCCATCCTATTTCTCCCTCCCGAAGAGCCCCGTGGGCCTGAACAAGAGCACAACAGCCATGATCACGAAGATCACGGTGTTGGAAGCCTCGGGGTAGAAGAACTTGGTCAACCCCTCGACGATGCCCAAGGTGAAGCCGGTGACGATGGACCCCATGATGGATCCCAGCCCGCCGATGACGACGACCGCAAAGACGACGATGATGAGGTCGGCGCCCATGAGCGGGTTGACCTGGTAGATGGGCGCCGCCAGCACGCCCGCGACGCCCGCCAGGGCGACGCCGAAGCCATACGTCAGGGTGACCATGCGTGGCACGTTGACGCCGAAAGCCTGGACGAGCGCGGGGTTCTCGGTGCCGGCGCGCAGATACGAGCCCAGCTTGGTCCGTTCGATGACGTACCACGTCCCGAGACACAATCCGAGCGAGAACGCGATGACCCAGGCGCGGTAGTTCGGCAGGAACATGAAGCCCAGGTTCCGCCCCCCGGCGAACTGCGCCGGCATGGCGTAGGGCAGTCCCGAGGAGCCGAACTCGTGGCGGAACATCCCCTGGATCACGAGGGCGAAGCCGAAGGTCAGCAGGAGGCCGTAGAGGTGGTCCAAATGGTAGAGCCGCTTGAGCATGGTCCGTTCGAGCACGATGCCGAAGAGCCCGACGACGACCGGAGCCACGAGGAGCGCCCACCAGTACCCGAGCCCCGACCACTGCAGCAGGAAGTACGCGGCGAAGGCACCCATCATGTATTGCGCGCCGTGTGCGAAGTTGATGATGTTGAGCAGGCCGAAGATGACCGACAGTCCGAGACTCAGCATGGCGTAGAACGAGCCGTTGATCAGCCCGATCAGGAGCTGGCCGAACAGGGCCTGGGTGGGAACGCCGAAGACGGTGCTCATCGCGGACTTCCCCCTCCCCCCCTCGCGGGGGAGAGGGTCGCAGTTCGAGCCGAGACGCTCCCGCGGCGAGGCGGGAGCCGAGGAAACCAGCGGGCCAGGGCCACAGATCCCAGCGACGCCCCCACCCTCACCCTACCCTCTCTCTCCCGAGGGATGGAGGGGGGACGAGATGGTCACGCTACTTCTTCACCAGCGGGCAGTCGCCCTGGTCGATGGGACGGAAGGCCTCGTTGGCGGGGATGGTCGCCCGGATCTTGTAGTAGTCCCACGCGTACTTCGACTCCGATGGCTTCTTGACCTCGATGACGTAGGCGGGGTGGACCTTCCGTCCGTCGGCGCGGATCGTGCCCTTGCCGAAGAGCGGGTCGTCCGTCGGCATCTCCTTCATCTTGGCGATGACCTTGGTGCCGTCGTCCGACTTGAGCGCCTCCACCGCCTTAAGGTAATGGAGCACGCCAGCGTAGACACCGGCGTGGATCATGGTCGGGTGGATGCCCCGGTTGCGCTCGGCGAAGCGCTTCGCGAAGGCGCGCGTCTTGTCGTTCATGTCCCAGTAGAACGTCTCGGTGAAGAGCAACCCCTGGGCCTTCTCAAGGCCGAGGGCGTGCACGTCGGTGAGGAAGACGAGGAGGCCGGCGAAGATCTGGCCGCCCTTGACGATGCCGAACTCGGCGCCCTGCTTGATCGCGTTGGTCGTGTCGCCGCCGGCGTTGGCGAGGCCGATGATCTTGGCCTTGGAGGCCTGCGCCTGCAGGAGGAACGACGAGAAGTCTTGCGTGCTGAGCGGGTGCCGGACCTTGCCCAGTACCTTGCCGCCGTTCTTGAGCACGACCGCCTCCGTGTCGCGCTCGAGGGAGTGGCCGAAAGCGTAGTCGGCGGTGATGAAGAACCAGCTATCCCCGCCCGTCTTGACGATGGCATTGCCCGTGCCGTTGGCCAGTGCCCAGGTGTCGTAGGTCCAGTGGACGGTGTTCGGCGAGCAGGCCTTGCCTGTCAGGTCAGAGGTCGCCGCCGACGAGACGATGAAGGCCTTGGCCTTGTCGCGTGTGATCTGGCTGACGGCGAGCGCTACGCCCGAGTTGGGCACGTCAACGATCAGGTCCACCTTGTCCACGTCGTACCACTGCCGGGCGATGGCCGAGCCGACGTCGGCCTTGTTCTGGTGATCGGCGGAGACGACCTCGACCTTCATGCCCTTGGCGGCCGCGCCGAAGTCCTCGACCGCCATCCGCGCGGCGACCACGGAGCCCGGGCCCGCCAGGTCCGCGTACAGTCCGGACTGGTCGTTCAGCACGCCGATTTTCACGACGCCGTCCGACATCTGGGCCGGCGCCGGGTCGGCGGCGAAAGCCAGCACGGCCAGCACGATCAGTGTCTTCCTTATCATGGGTCTCCTGCTCCTTTGTTCGGGTGGTGATGGATCCGGGCGCCGGGATTATACCCCAAGGTATTCATGGAGCTTGCCCATGCTGGCGTCGAGCGCTGCGTTCGCGATCATGTCCACCACCCGCCCGCGCTCCATCACGTAGTGCCGGTCGGCCACGGTGGCCGCGAATCGGAAGTTCTGCTCCACGAGCAGGATGGTGAATCCCTCGGCCTTGAGGCGCCGGATGGTCGCCCCGATCTGCTGGACGATGACGGGCGCCAGCCCTTCCGTCGGCTCGTCGAGGAGGAGGAAGCGTGCCCCCGTGCGCAGGATGCGGGCGATGGCGAGCATCTGCTGCTCGCCCCCCGAGAGCTTGGTCCCCTGGCTCCGGAGGCGCTCCTGGAGATTGGGAAAGAGCCCGAAGATCGAGTCGACGCCCAGCCCGCCTTCGCGTACCACGGGAGGGAGCAAGAGGTTCTCCTCCACGTTCAGGCTGGCGAAGATGCCGCGCTCTTCGGGGCAGATGGCGATGCCCAGCCGCGCGATCTGGTTGGAAGGCAGGACGGTGAGCTCGCTCCCCTCGTAGCGGATGGAGCCCGAGCGGCGGGGCACCATGCCCATGACGGACTTGAGGGTGGTGGTCTTGCCCGCCCCGTTGCGGCCGAGGAGCG
>WNGF01008174.1_pt1 | contig 23372 bp, 30 predicted proteins | sample 5400641 | NCBI WGS metagenome assembly WNGF01 (sample SAMN13153371, study PRJNA577476) | soil metagenome | isolation source: 80 cm soil or saprolite under grassland replicate 2 | place: USA:California | collected 2016-06-15 | reverse complement strand
GAAGCGCAGACCCTTCTGGAGTTCTCCACGCGCGGCGCAGCGCAGGACATCGGGAAGGTGATCGCCTCCGCGACAGCCAACGCGGAGGCAAACCACGAGCTGGTCGGCGACGAGCTCCGGATCACCGAGATCAACGTGGACGAGGGCCCGGTGCTGAAGCGCTGGCGGGCGCGGGCGCGCGGGCGCGCCACCCGGATCGACAAGCGAACCAGCCACGTGAGCGTCGCGCTCACGCCGGCGGAGTAAGGGAGGGACCGTGGGCCAGAAGATCCATCCCGAGGGCTTCAGGGTCGGCTACATCCACGACTGGCAGTCGAACTGGTTCAACGAGCGCGAGTTCGCCGACTATCTCCAGGAGGACATCGCGATCCGCGATCACATCCAGCACAAGCTCGCGCACGCGGGCCTGTCCGACATCAAGATCGTCAAGCAGCGCGGCGAGGTCACCGTGGACATCCACACCGCGCGGCCGGGGATCGTGATCGGCAAGTCCGGCTCGGAGGTGGACGCGCTGCGGCGCGACCTCCACCGGCTCACGAACAAGCCGGTGAAGGTCAACATCCGCGAGATCAAGCGCCCCGAGCTGGACGCCAAGCTGGTCGCCCAGTCGATCGCGGAGCAGCTCCAAAACCGCGTGGCGTTCCGGCGGGCGATGAAGCGGGCCCTGACCTCGGCGATGCGCTCCGGGGCGAAGGGCGTGAAGGTGCAGGTCTCCGGGCGCCTGGGTGGCGCCGAGATGGCCCGCACCGAGGGCTACTCGGATGGACGCGTGCCGCTGCACACGCTGCGCGCCGACATCGACTACGGCTTCGTCGAGGCGCGCACCACCACCGGTCGGATAGGCGTCAAGTGCTGGATCAACAAGGGCGAGGTGATGCCGGAGGGCTACCGCTCGGGGATGATCGACGACGCCGACGAGGGCCTCGGCCCCCGCTCGCGCCGCTCCCGCCCCGGCCAAGCCCGTCCGCCGCGCGCGCGAGGCCAGACGCCACGGCCCCCGGCTCGGCCGTCCGCAGCGCCCGCGCCGGCCCAAGCGCCTACACCGGCCGCGCCTGCGACCCCCACATCTCCCGAGCCTGCCGCTCCTTCGGCGCCCGAACCTGCTGCTCCCGAGGCGGCCGAGCCCGCCGCCCCTGCGGGGCCAGCCGCAGGCGAGGGATCGTCTGGCGACGCCGAGCCCGAAGCGGAACCCAAGCCCTCCGGCGAGTCCAAGCCCTCCGACGGAGGCGATTCCTGATGCTGATGCCGAAGCGGGTCAAGCACCGCAAGGTCCAGCGTGGGCGCAGGCGGGGCAATACGAAGGGCGGTAGTCAGGTGGCGTTCGGCGAATACGGGCTGAAGGCCCTCGAGCGAGGCTGGATCACCAACCGCCAGATCGAGGCGGCCCGAGTGGCCATGACGCGCAAGATCAAGCGCGGCGGCAAGGTCTGGATCAACGTGTTCCCCGACAAGCCGTTCACGAAGAAGCCCGCCGAGACGCGGATGGGCTCCGGCAAGGGAAACCCCGAGGGCTGGGTTGCCGTGGTCAAGCCAGGCCGCGTCATGTTCGAGCTCGCCGGAGTACCGGAGGACCTGGCGCGCGACGCGATCCGCCTGGCCGGCCACAAGCTGCCCGTGAAGACGAAGTTCGTGAAGCGCGAGGGGGTAGCGGAGTGAAGGGCGCCGACGCACACGCTCTCAACGATCACGATCTCGTCGAGCGCCTCAAGCAGGCGCGCGAGGAGGCGTTCAACCTGCGCTTTCGCCACGCGACCGGCGAGGTCGAGAACACGGCCGGCATGGGCGCTGCGCGGCGCGACGTCGCCCGCCTGCTGACGGTCGCGCGCCAGCGCGGCATCGACCTGGACAAGGAATTAAGGCGATAGGTAGCCATGATGGCCGAGGAAGAGAAGCAGCAGCAGGAGGAGACGACCGAGCCCGAGGCCACCGAGGAGGCCGAGGCTCCAGAGGCCGCCGAGGAGCAGGCCGAGCCCGAGGCTGGCGAGGAGGCGCCCGCCGTGGAGGCCCCCGCGGAGGAGGCGCCCGCCGAGGACGAGGAGGTGCCCGCAGAGGAGGAGCCCGCAGAGGAAGAGGCGCCGGAGGAGGAGCCGGCCGCCGAGGAGGAGCCGGCCGCCACCGAGCCGGTCGCCGAAGCCGAGCCGCCCGAGCCCCAGCACCCAAAGCAGATTCGCAAGCTCGCACGCTCGCGTGCCTCGGGGCCCCCGGGCCCGCAGCGGAGCCCCGAGGACCGCGCCAGCGAGCGCGCCGAGCGGCGGCGGAGCGGCCAGGAGACCCGGCGGCGCCACCGGGCCGCCCGACGTCGAAAGCGCGGCGAGCCCGGGACCGGGACCGCGCCTGCGGAGCGCGTGCCCGGGCCGAAGAAGGTGCGGCAGGGGACCGTGGTGGCGGCCGGCGCCGACAAGACGATCACCGTGGAGATACGGGTGGTCCGCCGCCACGCGACCTACGAGAAGGTGGTGCGGCGCACGAGCAAGCTGCGCGCGCACGACGAGTCCAACCAGGCACAGGAGGGCGACGTGGTGCGCGTCATCGAGGCGCGGCCGCTCTCGCGCACGAAGCGATGGCGGCTGCTGGACGTGGTGGAGAAGGCCAGATAGAGCGGCTATGGCGATGGCTCCTTCCCCCACGGCACACCCCCGCCGGCTGCAAACCGTCGCCAGCCGGCGTCCTCGCTCGCTCGCGTGCTTTTCAAGCACGCCACGCCAGCGACCGAAGGGAGCGGTGCGAGCGCGAAGCGCGAGTCGTCCTTGCCTGGCTCGGTTTTCGCCGGCTGGGTCGCACCGTGGCGGAAGGAGACATCGCCGATGATCCAGCAAGAAACCAAGCTCAGGGTGGCGGACAACTCGGGCGCCCGGGAGATTCTCTGCATCCGCGTCAAGGGCGGCCATCACAGGCGCTACGCGAGCGTCGGCGACGTGATCACGGCTACGGTCAAGCAGGCCACCCCCCACGGCGGGGTGCGCAAGGGCGAGGTCGTGCAGGCCGTGATCGTGCGCACGAAGAAGCAGCTCGGGCGGCCGGATGGCACCTACATCGCCTTCGACGAGAACGCCGCAGTCTTGATCGATCCGCAGCTCAACCCGCGCGGAACCCGGATCTTCGGGCCGGTCGCCCGGGAGCTCCGCGACCGCAACTTCATGAAGATCGTCTCCCTCGCACCGGAGGTTCTCTGATGGCCAAGGCGATGCGCATCAGAAAGGACGACACCGTCGTGATCACCGGCGGCAAGGACCGTGGCAAGACCGGCCGCGTGCTACGCACGGAGCCGGCGAAGCGGCGCGTCTACGTCGAGGGGCTGAACATGGTCAAGCGCCATCAGCGCCCGCGCTCGGTCAAGGACACCCAGAAGAGCGCCCAGGCGGGCGGGATCATCGACAAGGAGGGCCCGATCCACGTCTCCAACGTGATGCTGCTCGACCCTCAGGACAACAAGCCCACCCGCGTCGGAGTGAAGGTGAAGGACGGCAAGCGCCTGCGCGTTGCCAAGCGAACCGGCGCGGAGCTCGACTGATGGAAGCGACGGTCACCGAAGCACAGCAGGCAGCGCCGCCGCCGCGCCTGAGGGAGCGCTACGAGCAAGAGGTCGCGGACCGGCTCGTCAAGCGCTTCGGCTACGCCAACCGGATGGAGGTCCCCCGCCTCGAGAAGGTGACCGTCAACATGGGGGTTGGCGAGGCCAAGCAGACGACCTCCGTCCTCGAAGCGGCAACCGAGCAGCTCGGGATCATCGCGGGCCAGCGGCCCAACGTGCGCCGCGCCCGCAAGTCCATCGCGTCCTTCAAGATCCGCGCCGGGATGCCGGTCGGGGTGGCGGTGACGCTGCGCGGCGCCAGGATGTGGGAGTTCGTGGATCGGCTGGTCTCGATCGCGATTCCGCGAATCCGCGACTTCCGCGGCCTGAACCCGCGCTCCTTCGACGGCCGGGGCAACTACTCGCTGGGCATCCGCGAGCAGCTGATCTTTCCGGAGATCGACTACGACTCGATCGACGAGGTTCGAGGGCTGGACGTGACGATCACGACCAGCGCGAAGACGGACGAGGAGGCATTCGAGTTTCTGCTGGCGCTCGGATTTCCCTTTGCGGAGGAGGGGCGGCCCGGGGCGGTCGATCGGGAGGCCGAGGAGGAGGAGCGACGCCGCGAGGAGGCCCGGATGCGCGCCGAGGCGGAGCAGGCCGCCCTCGAGCAGCTCAAGGAGGAGAACCCGGAGGCCTACGAGCGGAAGGTCAGGGAGGAAGAGCCGGAGGAAGGCGAGGAGGGCGAGACGCCCGCCGAGGCTGCGACCGAAAAGCAAGAGGAGGAGTCCGAGTAGCGAGCCATGGCTAAGACTTCGAAGATCGTCAAGCAGGGCCGCAAGCCGAAGTACAAGACCCGGGCCCACAACCGCTGCCGGCGGTGCGGGCGCCCGCGCGCCTACTACCGCAAGTTCGGCCTCTGCAGGCTGTGTCTGCGCGAGCTCGCGCACGAGGGCTACATCCCCGGCATGACCAAATCGAGCTGGTGATACGGGAAGGCCGATGCTCACCGATCCGATAGCCGATTACCTGACCCGCGTCCGCAACGCCCTCGCGGCCGACCACACGGACGTGGAGATCCCGGCCTCCAAGCTCAGGAAGGAGATGACGCGAATCCTCGAGGAGCAGGGCTACATCGAGAACTTCGCGGTGGAACCCACCTCCGTCGGCGAGGTGATCCGGATCAGGCTCAAGTACACCGACGGCCGGCGGGCGGTGATCAGCGGCCTGGAGCGGATCTCCCGCCCGGGCAGGCGCCGCTACGTGGCTCACGGGGAGATTCCGCGCGTGATGGGCGGCATGGGGACCGCGATCCTGTCGACTTCGGCAGGGGTGATGACGGGGCACGAGGCGCGACAGCGTGGCGTGGGCGGTGAGGTCGTCGCCTACGTCTGGTGAGGAGTGACTGACCCATGAGCCGAATCGGCAAGACGCCAGTCGCGATCCCGGACGGCGTAAGCGTCGAGATCAAGCCTGGGCTCGTCTCGGTCAAGGGCCCGAAGGGCGAGTTGAGCCAGGTCGTCAGCCGGGACATGGCGGTGTCGCAGTCCAATGGCACGCTCACCGTCGAGCGCCCAACCGATCGCGGCGAGCACCGGGCACTCCACGGACTCACCAGGAGCCTGATCGCGAACATGGTGGAGGGGGTCACCCAAGGCTTCGAGAAAAGGCTCGAGATCCAGGGGGTCGGCTACCGGGCGCGCCTTCAGGGCAAGGCCATCGAGCTCAGCGTGGGCTACTCGCACACGATCACCGTGACCGCGCCGGAGGGCATCGAGTTCGAGCTTCCCACCCCCACCCAGATCATCGTGCGAGGAATCGACAAGCAGCTCGTCGGCGAGATCGCGGCGCGGATCCGCCGCACCCGCCCGCCCGAGCCATACAAGGGCAAGGGCGTCCGCTACGAGGGCGAGCACGTGCGCCGCAAGGTCGGGAAGCGGGCGTGACGGTCCTCACGAAGCCACAGCGCAGGCTGCGACGCCGGCGGCGGGTCCGCGCCAAGGTACGTGGCACCGCCGAGCGCCCCCGGCTGTCCGTGTTCCGCTCCAACCGCGGCGTGTTCGCGCAGCTCATCGACGACGAGGGCCAGGTCACGCGCGTGGCCGTCTCTTGGACCGAGGCCGAGCTCCGCGGGCTCGGCTCGATGGAGAAGGCCAAGCGGGCCGGGGAGCTCCTCGCACATCGCGCCAAGGAGGCCGGGATCGAGAGCTGCGTCTTCGACCGCGGCGGCTACCAGTACCACGGCCGCGTGAAGGCGCTCGCCGAGGGGGCGCGCGAGGGGGGCCTTCAGTTCTGACCCGCTACCTTCATTGACTTCGTCCATGAACCACGACATCGAGACAGTCAGCCCACAGGGCCTCGACCTCCAGGAGCGCGTGATCGAGATCAACCGCGTCGCCAAGGTGGTGAAGGGCGGCCGCCGCTTCTCGTTCACCGCCCTGGTCGCGGTCGGCGACGAGAACTCGGTCGTCGGGATCGGCTACGGCAAGGCACGCGAGGTGCCGCTGGCGATCCAGAAGGCCGTCGAGAACGCCCGCAAGAGCCTGATCCGCGTCCCCATGTACGGGCAGACGATCCCCCACCGGATCATCGGGCGCTTCGGCGCCGGGCACGTGGTGCTGCGCCCGGCCAGCCCCGGTACCGGGGTGATCGCCGGTGGCGGCGTCCGCGCGGTGCTCGAGCTGGCGGGGATCCGCGACGTGCTCACGAAGAGCATCGGCACGCAGAACCCGATCAACCTGGTCAAGGCGACGATGGAGGGGCTCATGAGCCTGCGGCGCCCCGAGCAGGTCGCGAAGCTTCGCGGCTTGACCGTGAACCAGGTGCTCGGCATCCAGAAGAACGGAAAGCGGGCCGAGGCGTCGGCGGGCGATCGGGAATCCGCGACTCAGCAAGAGGGGGGGTCTACCCCGTCGGAGCCTGACGCCACCGCGCCGCCGAGCGTCGGGCAGGAAGCGGAACCGGCGAGCGAAGCGGCCGCGCCCAAGGAGGAGTCGTAATGGCCGAGGTCGTCATCCGGCAGGTGCGCTCCACCAACGGCACCACCCCGAAGCAGCGCGACACGCTTCGCTCGCTGCGGCTTGGACGGATTGGACGCACCGCCAAGATGGGCGTCAGCCCCGAGTTGCGCGGCATGCTGAAGGTCGTGAGCCACCTCGTCGAAACCAGCGAGGGAACGTGATGGGCTCGCGTCTGAAGCCAGAGGAGGTCGGGCTCCACGCCCTTCGCCCGAAGCCCGGCTCACGTCACCCTCGCAAGCGGGTGGGCCGCGGCGAGGGCTCCGGGCTGGGCAAGACGTCGGGCCGCGGCCAGAAGGGGGCGGGCTCACGCTCCGGCAGCAAGCGCAAGCCCGGCTACGAGGGCGGCCAGAACCCGATCCACATGCGGACGCGAAAGCTGCGCGGCCCGCATCGCAAGATGTCGATGCCCTTCGAGAAGTTCCGCACCCACACCCAGCCGGTGAACCTGGCCGATCTCGACGCACGCTTCGAGGCGGGTAGCGAGGTGACTCCCGAGACGCTGCGCGCGGCCGGCCTCGCCAAGCGCCGCCATCCGGTGAAGGTCCTGGCGAGGGGAGAGCTGACGAAGAAGCTCACCGTGCGCGCGCACGCGTTCAGCGCCGCGGCAAAGGAGAGGATCGAGAAGGCGGGCGGCACGGCTCAGGTCATCGACAGGCCAGCCGCGCCGGACGGCGAGGCAAAGGGTCCGGCCGGCTGATGCTCCAGACGATCCTCAACGCCTTCAGCGTCCCCGAGATCCGCAGGAAGCTCGCCTTCACCGGTGCGATGCTGCTGCTCTACCGGCTTGGCGCCTACATCCCCGCGCCGGGAATCGACCTCAACGCGGTCAAGGACATCGAGTCGAACTTCTCCGGCAACTCGATCCTCGGCTTCCTCAACCTGTTCAGCGGCGGCAGCCTCTCGCGCCTCTCCCTGTTCGCGCTGGGGATCATGCCGTACATCACCGCCTCGATCATCCTCCAGCTGATGACGGTGGTGGTCCCCTCGCTGGAGCGCCTGCAGAAGGAGGGCGAGGTCGGCCAGCAGAAGATCACGCAGTACACGCGCTACCTCACGGTAGCCCTGGCCTTCGCCCAGTCGCTCGGCTACGTGTTCCTGTTCCAGTCGTTCCAGAGCCAGGCGGGAACGAGCGTCGTGGGGCAGCTGACCTTCGCGAAGGTGTTCCTCATCGTGATCGCACTCACCGCCGGCACGACGCTTCTGATGTGGCTCGGCGAGCTGATCACCCAGCGCGGGATCGGCAACGGGATCTCGCTGATGATCTTCGCCTCCATCGCCTCCAGGATCCCGAGCGGGCTCCAGGCCTGGTGGACGAACCCCGACCCGGTCTTCAAGGTGATGATGCCGTTCATCGCCCTCGCCGTGATCGTCGGCATCGTCTTCGTCCAGGAGGGCCAGCGCCGCATCCCCGTCCAGTACGCGAAGCGGATCGTCGGCCGGCGGATGACGACCGGCGGCTCGACCTACCTGCCGCTGCGGGTGAACATGGCCGGCGTGATCCCGGTGATCTTCGCCGCCTCGATCATGGCCTTCCCGCCGACCATCGGGCAGCTTCTGAACACGCCGGCGGCGCTCGACTTCGCGGCCTTCTTCAGTCCCAACGGGTGGGCTTACGTCGCGGGCGAGTTCTTCTTCATCGTCATCTTCACCTACTTCTATACGGCGGTCACGTTCAACCCCGTCGACCAGGCGGACAACCTGAAGAAGTACGGCGGCTTCATCCCCGGCGTCAGGCCGGGGCGACCTACCGCCGAATACCTGGACCGCATCCTGTCCAGGCTCACGTTCCCAGGGGCGCTGTACCTCGGCGCGGTCGCTGCCCTGCCCACCATCCTCATCAGCCAGACCTCCGCGAACTTCTTCTTCGGCGGCACCTCGATCCTGATCGTGATCGGCGTCGCGCTCGACACCGTGAAGCAGCTCGAGGCCCAGCTCATGATGCGCAATTACGAGGGCTTCCTCAAGTAGAGGCGCCTGCAAACCGTCGCATCTCGCCCGACTGGCCCGATCGTCTTGCTCACGTACGTTTCGAGTACGCTCGCGTCGCCGATCGGGCTGCGTCGGCCGACCTGCTCGGTTTTCGCCGCCTCCGCGCATGGATTGACGGAGATGACCCCGTATGTCTGAGTTGAATCTCGTGTTGCTCGGGCCGCCGGGGTCCGGCAAGGGGACGCAGGCGGAGCGCCTCCAGGAGGACTTCCGCCTGCCCTACTACGCCACCGGGGACATCCTGCGCGCGGCGGTGCGCGAGGGCACCGAGCTCGGCAACGAAGCGAAGGAATACATGGACCGCGGCGATCTCGTGCCGGACGAGGTGATGGTGGGGCTGATCGGCGAGCGCGTCTCGCGGACCGAGGCCGCGGACGGCTTCATCCTCGACGGGTTTCCCCGCAACACGGCCCAGGCGGAAGCCCTCGGCGGGAAGATGGACGAGCTGGGTCGAGAGCTGACGGCGGCGATCCTGATCGACGTCCCCGACGACGAGGTGATCCGCCGGCTGGGCGGCCGGCGCACCTGCGTCAAGGAGGGACACATCTTCCACGTGGAGTTCGACCCCCCCAAGCACGAGGGGATCTGCGACATCTGCGGCGCCCGGCTGGAGATTCGCGACGACGACAAGCCCGAGGTGATTCGCAACCGCCTCGCCACCTACCACGAGAAGACCGAACCGGTGATTGCCTTCTACGAGAACGAGGGCATCCTCCGCCATGTCGACGGATCGCTCGATCCCGACGAGGTCAATGACCGGATCCGCGCCATGCTTGCCACTCTCCGCATGGAAGAGGAGCTGTAGGAAGCGCTGACGCGGTGATCGTCAAGAAAACTCCAGAGCAGATCGAGCAGATGGCCGTTGCCGGCGCGATTCAGGCCAGGTGCCTGCGCATGCTCCGATCCAAGTGCCATCCGGGCGTGACCACGGCGGAGCTGGACGATGCCGCGGAGCGGTTCATCGCCGCCCAGGGGGCAGAGCCCTCGTTCAAGGGTTATCGGGGCTTTCCGGGCTCGATCTGCGCCTCGCCGAACTCCATGGTGGTTCACGGCATTCCCGGCCCGCATGAGCTGAAGCGGGGCGACATCATCTCTCTGGACGTAGGGGTAACGAAGGACGGGTGGGTGGCGGACGCGGCGATCACCCTACCGGTTGGACCCGTGAGTCCCGAGGCGCGAAAGCTGCTGGACGCCACGCACGCAGCTCTTCTCGCCGGTGCGGCGGAGGTCAAGCAGGGCAATCACCTCGGGGACGTATCGGCTGCGATCCAGCGCGAGGTCGAGTCGAACGGGTTCTCGATCATCCGCTCGCTGGTCGGGCACGGCATCGGCCGCGACATGCACGAGGACCCGCAGATTCCGAACTACGGCGAGCCGGGCAGGGGCCCCGCGCTCGAGAGCGGGATGGTGCTCGCGATCGAGCCCATGGTCAACGCTGGCGGGCCGGAGGTACGGGTCGGCGAGGACAACTGGGCCGTCTACTCGGCCGACGGCTCGCTGGCGGCCCACTTCGAGTTCACCGTGGCCGTCACCGACGACGGCCCCAGGATCCTTACTCCCTGGCACGAGGAGTAGCTCCCCCCGACCTGGGGCAGGCGCCGGCGAGGTCGAACGCCGGGGGGTTCAACCGGCGCGGGCCCACGGGGGCGTTCCTATACTCGCCTCGCTTTCCACGACGCGGCCAGTCGGAGGCTGCGCGCGGTTTCAATGAGGATGGGAACGAGAGCTCCGAAACGCTCGGTGTCGTGGGCCGCCGTCATCTGCGGATTGGTTGGGCTGGCGTTCGTCCCCACCGCCCAGGCCGCGGACGCCATCCCGCCGTACGGCTCGCACGACGCGGGCGGCTTTCGCAACGTGCTGCCGCCCGGTCAGGCGGGAACGGACAACGCCGCGCAGCTCGCGCAGTTCGAGGCCGACGGCACCTACCCACCCAATTGGGTCGACCAGCAGCCCCTGTACGACAGCCTGATCCAGGGCTCCCCGCATCTGACGACGAAGAAGGTCGGCAACTACTACAAGGACGCGACCTTCGGCGTCAGGCCAAGCGCCGTCGCCACGACAACGTCGCCCAAGCCGGGGGTGACCATCATCCGCGACAAGAAGTACGGGATCCCCCACATCTACGGGGAGACGCGATCCGACGTGATGTTCGGGGAGGGCTACGCCAGCGCCCAGGATCGTTTGTTCCTGATGGACATCCTCCGGAATACCGGGCGAGCACAGCTGTCGTCCTTCATCGGCGGCTCGCCTTCGAACCGGGCCATGGATCGCACCCAGTGGCAGCTCGCGCCGTACACCGAGGACGACCTCCAGTGGCAAATCGACCACGCTGCCGCGTTCTACGGCCATGCCGGCGAGCAGATCGTCGAGGACGTCGGCGGCTACGTCGACGGCATCAACGCCTACATCACCGACGCGCTCGCAAATCCGATGCTGATGCCCGCCGAGTACGCCGCGCTCAGGCCTTCGAGCGCCGCTTCGGGCGCCACGCGGGGCGTCGCGCCTGGCTCGACTTCCGCTCCAAGAACGACCCCGAGGCGCCGACCACCGTGGCCAAGCGCTTCCCCTACGAGACCACGAGCGCGTTCGCCAAGCGAGGCCTCGCCCTTCCCGACCGTGGCTCGGTCCATCCCGCTCCGGTCGCCCCGCCGGTCCAGGACAAGTCGGCGTCGACCTCCAGCGCGGGCGAGTTCGCGAACGTCGGCGCTGCACTGATGCAGGATCTCCACATGCCCCACGCCTCCAACTGGGAGCTCGTCTCGGCTCGCGAGTCGGACACGGGCCACCCAATCGGGGTGCTGGGTCCACAGGTGGGCTATTACGACCCGCAGATCCTGATGGAGGAGGACATCCACGGGCCCGGGCTGGACGCGCGCGGCGCGACGTTCCCGGGCGTCAGCCTCTACATCCTGCTCGGTCACGGGCGCGATTACGCCTGGAGTGCCACCACGGCCACCTCGGACAACGTCGACACGTTCGCCGAGGTGCTCTGCCAGGACCGCTTCCACTACCGCTACAAGGGCAACTGCCTGGCGATGGACGAGCTCGATCGAACCAATGCCTGGACGCCCAGCGCGATCGACATGACCCCGCCCGGAACCGAGACGCTCACCGCCTACCGGACGGTGCACGGGATCGTCTACGCGCGCGGCAAGGTGAACGGCAAGAAGGTCGCCTTCGTCAGCGCTCGCAGCACCTACTTCCATGAGGCCGATTCGTCGATCTACTTCGCCCGCATGAACAACCCGCACTTCATGCGTGACGGGCCGGCGTCTTTCCGCCGGGCGATCTCAAAGATGAACTTCGCGTTCAACTGGTCCTATCTCGACTCAAAGCACATCGCCTACTACCTGTCGGGGTGGTATCCGCAACGGGCGCGGGGGACGTCGCCGGACTTCCCCATCCTGGGCACCGGCAAGTACGACTGGAAGGGCTATGACCCATCCACCCACACGGCCCGCTGGGTGCCGTTGAGCCAGCATCCCCACGCGGTCGATCCGCGGTACCTCGTCTCGTGGAACAACAAGCAGGCACCCGGCTGGGCGGCCGCGGATGACCAGTACGACTACGGAACTCTCCACCGCCAGCAGCTGATCGCGGACCGGGTGCGGGCCGCGATTCGGGGCCCGCGGAAGGCGAGCCTGGCTCAGCTCGTCCGCTCAATGGAGGAGCCGGCGACCGAGGATCTGCGCGCGGTCAAGCTCCTGCCCACCGTCCTTCGAGCCATTGGGCATCCGAAATCCCCGAAGCTTCGCCACGCGATCGCGCTGCTGGAGCACTGGCGTCGTGCAGGGGGCCATCGCCGCGACCTCGACGGCAACGGCCACGACGAGTCGACGAAGGCCATCGCCCTCATGGACGCCTGGTGGCCCGGCTTGGTTCGTGCCGAGTTCGAGCCGACCCTGGGGAAGAAGCTCTATGCCCATGTCCAGGACCTGCTCCCGGTGGGCGACCACACCCGCCGTGCGCCCAGCGCTCCGGACTTCTTCGCCGGCTGGTGGGGGTACGTCTCGAAGGACCTGCGCGGCATCTTCGGCCCCCGTCCCCGGGGCGCATGGAGCAAGGCCTACTGTGGCCACGGCTCCAGGGCGGCCTGCCGCACGGCCCTGCGGGCATCGCTTGCGGCGGCGCTGAAAGTCAAGCGATCCAAGCTCTACGGCCACGGCGACTGCGCCGACGACCCCGAACCGAGCTGCTTCGACCAGAACCGCTCGGTGATCACCTCCGCGATCTCGGTGCCTCCGGCGCCGTTCCAGAACCGCCCGACCTTCCAGCAGACGGTTTCGGTGAAGCACAATCTGCCCTGAGCCCTGGCGGGCCAAGAGGCTGCGCGCGCGGATGCCCTCTTCCGCGCGCGGCCGCCGTGCCTTCACTCAGTGGCTAGCGCCGCTCGAGATTCGTGGGCGGTCGCGCCGCCTCGAGATGCGGGGGTGCAGGCGCCGTCCGGTGCGTGGCGCGCGTGATTGCGGCAGCGCGGTGTGCGGGCCGGCGCCGAGTACACCCCGCACCCACAGCCCCCATGCTCGGCGTCCCATGCGCGGGCGGAGCCGGCGGAAACGCCCTGCTACCATTCTCGGTCGGCCGTAGGGCCGTGTTTTGATGCCCGCGGGCCCGATTCCTGGGGCCGGCGGGCTTTCTCCGGAATTGATTGGATACGACCCGCGAGGATTGGGTGTGAAGGTTCGAGCGTCCGTAAAGCCGATGTGTGAGCGCTGCCGGGTGATCCGGCGGCGCGGCGTCGTGCTCGTGATCTGCTCGAACCCGCGCCACAAGCAGCGGCAGGGGTGACGCGGCGCGCGTGGCTCGAATCGCAGGCGTAAACATCCCCGTCAACAAGCGCGTCGAGGTCGGCCTCACCTACGTGCACGGGATCGGCTCCTCGACGGCGCGCAAGATCGTCTCACAGGTCGGCGTGGACCCCAACACCTACGTGAAGAACCTGACCGACGACGAGATCGTGAAGCTGCGCGAGGCGGTGGAGTCGAACGAGGTCGAGGGCGACCTGCGCCGCGAGCGCTCTCAGAACATCAAGCGACTCTCGGAGATCGGCGCCTACCGGGGGCTTCGCCATCGCCGTGGGCTCCCGGTGCGCGGGCAGCGGACGAAGACCAACGCGCGGAGTCGAAAGGGACCCCGCCGGATGAGCGTGGCCGGCCGGCGGAAGGCGCCGGCGCCGAAGTAGGGGTTGGGTAGATGCCGCAGCCGAAGAAGGGCACGCGCGGGAAGACCCGGTCACGCCGGCGGGTGAAGAAGAACATCGCCTACGGGATCGCCCACATCAAGACCAGCTTCAACAACACGATCGTGACCATCACGGACACGGACGGAAACGTCGTCTGCTGGGAGTCCGCCGGCTCCGCCGGCTTCAAGGGCTCGCGCAAGTCAACGCCGTTCGCCGCCCAGGTGACTGCGGACTCGGCTGCGCGCAAGGGCATGGAGCACGGGCTCGAGCGCGTGGAGGTGCACGCGAAGGGCGCCGGCTCCGGCCGGGACACCGCGATTCGCTCGCTCCAGGCAGCCGGCCTCCAGGTCACGACAGTGAAGGACGTCACCCCGCAGGCCCACAACGGCACGCGCCCGCGCAAGCGCCGCCGCGTCTAGCCCGAGCAACGAGAACCGAAGAACGAGCAACGGATTTCCTAACTACGAAATGGCCCGAGACACTTCTCCACAGTGCAAGCAGTGCCGCCGCGAGGGGCAGAAGCTCTTCCTCAAGGGAGCGCGCTGCATGACCGAGAAGTGCGGCGTCGAGCGGCGCTCCTATCCGCCCGGCGAGCACGGCCGCGGCCGCATGCGCCAGTCCGAGTACCGCCAGCAGCTGCGCGAGAAGCAGAAGGCGCGGCGCTATTACCAGCTCCTTGAGAGGCAGTTCCGGGGCTACTACCAGAAGGCCTCGCGCCAGCCCGGCGTGACCGGCGAGAACCTTCTGCGCCTGCTGGAGCGCCGCCTTGACAACGTGCTTGTCCGACTTGGCTTCGCGGCCTCGCGCCGCCAGGCGCGGCAGCTCATCGGCCACGGTCACTGGCTCGTCAACGGCCGCCGCGTCGACATTCCCTCCTACCAGGTCCGTCCCGAGGACGTGATCTCGATCCGTTCCACGTCGAAGGCGGCCGACGTCGTCCGCTCCGCAACGGAGCTCACGGCGGCTGTGCCGCCCTGGCTGCAGGCGGACCACGACTCCCTGACCGCAAAGGTGCTCCGACTGCCCGACCGCAGCGAGATCACCACGCCGGTCTCGGAACAGCTGATCGTCGAGCTCTACTCCAAGTAGGGCTCCCACAACACAAGCGAGAAACCAGAGGAAGCGATGACTACCCTGCCCGAGTTCCAGACCCCCAAGATCTCCTCAGAGAAGGTGTCCGACAATCGCGGGACCTTCACGATCGAGCCCCTCGACAAGGGCTTCGGCTACACCTTCGGAAACAGTCTCCGTCGCGTGCTGCTCTCCTCGCTCGGGGGCGCCGCGATCACGAGCGTGCGGATCGAGGGCGTGGCGCACGAATTCTCAACCGTGTCCGGGGTGAAGGAGGACGTCACGGACATCGTCCTCAACCTCAAGGACGTCGTCATTCGCATGCACACCGATGCCGACGAGGTGGAGGCCCCGTTGGTCGCGACGGGCCCGGGCGAGGTGAAGGCCAAGGACATCGATCTGCCGGCCGGCGTCGAGATCCTGAATCCCGACGCGCCGATCGCGACGCTCGAGAAGCGGACCAAGCTCGAGATGTACCTGACGATCGGCCGCGGCCGCGGCTACTCGCCCGCCGAGGACAACAAGACCGAGGACCAGCCGCTGGGAGTGATCCCGATCGACTCGATCTTCTCGCCGATCCGGCGTGCCGCCTACGCGGTGGACTCCGCCCGTGTCGGGCAGCGGACCGACTTCGACAAGCTGTCGCTTGAGATCGAGACCGATGGCTCGCTCGAGCCCTCATCGGCCCTGCGCGAGGCGGCCGAGATCCTGATCAAGAGCCTCGCGATCTTCACGGACGCGGACCGGGTCGAGGAGCTTACGAGTCGCGACGGCGCGGGCTCTGCCGAGGCCGCCCTGACCCCGCTTACCGCGGGCGAGGGCGACGACCGGCTGATCGAGGAGTTGGAGATAGGCGTTCGCGCCTACAACTGCCTCAAGCGCGCCGGCATCCAGACCGTCGGCGACCTCGTGCAGCGCTCCGAGTCAGAGCTGAACGCGATCCCTAACTTCGGGAAGCGATCGACGGAAGAGGTCAAGGACGCCCTGGGCGCGCTCGGTCTTTCGCTGCGAGACGAGTAGTGAAATGCGCCACGGCAAGCAACGCCACAAGCTCTCCCGCGACAGCGCGCACCGTCGCTCCTTGATGCGCAATCTCTCGCGCGAGCTGATCGAGCACGAGCGGATCAAGACCAGCCAGGCGAAGGCCAAGGCTGTGAAGCCGGAGGTCGAGAAGCTGATCACGCTCGCAAAGCGCGGCGACCTCCACGCCCGTCGTCGCGCCCTCTCGGAGCTGGGCCAGGATCGGTTCATCGTCCACAAGCTGTTCGAGGAGATCGCCCCCCGCTACGCCGAGCGCCCCGGCGGGTACACGCGGATCGTCAAGCTCGGCCCGCGTCGGTCCGATTCCACCGAGATGGTCTTCCTCGAGCTGGTCTAGCCGGCTGGTCGTCCGCCTTACCATCGCCTATGACGGAACGCCGTTCGCCGGCTGGGCGGCGCAGCCCGGACTGCGCACGATCCAGGGAGAGCTCGAGGCCGCTCTGGAGCGGATCCTCCAGCGACCCGTCTCGCTCACCGTGGCGGGAAGAACGGACGCAGGGGTTCACGCGTGGGGACAGGTCGCGAGCTTCGAGCTCGACGGCGATCCGCCGGAGGGCCTACCTCGCCGGCTGAATTCCATGTTGCCGCGCGAGATCGCCGTGGTTGACGCGGCGTCCGGTCCGCCCGGCTTCGACGCCCGGCGCGATGCCCGCTCGCGCACCTACTGCTACTGGGTCCTCGCCTCGCCGGTGCGCGACCCGTTCCTCGAGGGCCGTGCGCTCCGGTGGCCGCACTGGCTGAATCGCGAGAAGCTCGAGCGCTGTGCGGACTCGGTGGTTGGCAAACACGATTTCACTGCCTTCACGCCGACGGATTCCGAGCACGTCCGCTTCGAGCGCGAGATCCTCGGTGCCGAGTGGCGCACACATGGTGTGGCCCCGCCGTTCTCCGGCCATCTGCTCGAGCTATGGATCGAAGCGGACGCCTTCATGCGCCACATGGTCCGGGTGCTGGTGGGGACGATGCTGGACGTGGCGGGAGGGAAGCGGACGATCGAGGACTTCGAAGCGCTGCTTCGCGGCGCCCCGCGCGAGCGAGCCGGCGAGACGGCGCCGGCGCATGGGCTCTATCTGGCCGCGGTGCGGTATTGACGAAGACCGGTAGGGTTCCGCCTTCGAGTGGCGGGTACAGGTTGTGCCTGGAGTCCACGAAGAGGAGGCACCATGAAGCGTTTTCTCGTCGCCGTCCTGGTGGCCGCCGTGTCCGTGTCCTTGGGCGCTGGGGTCGCCTCCGCGCACCGGGTCATCTACAAGTCGACGGTGAGCATCAAGTTCACGACTTCGGCCTATGGAGACTCGTTCTCCGGCAAGGTGCGGTCACCGAGGGCGCGCTGCGTCAAGAGGAGGTCCGTGAGGGTGTTTCGGGTTGCGACGGGGCCCGACACCGTAATCGGCACCGACACAAGCTCCGACACCGGCGCCTGGGTGGTCAATCCGGGCGGATTCGCCTCGCCCGGCGACTACTACGCCAAGGCGAAGCGGAAGGTGCTGAAGCGCAATGCTCGACATCGGCACATCTGCCGCGGGGCCACTTCCCGAACGATTCATGTCGGGTAGCTGCTAGTCCTTCGCGTAGGGACTCGTCGAGTCGATCCGGCGAGGCCGATCCCTAGCCGGGATCGGCCTCGCTTGCGAGCTCGACCTCGCCGAGCCCGGCGGGGCGACCCGGCCCTACCGCGCCTAGGCTCGGTGCTGACGAAGGCCGGTTTGGGTTCCGCCTCTCCAATGGCGGGTATAAGTCGTCCTTGGAGTCCACGAAGGGAGACTCGATGAAGCGCTTGCTGATCGCCGTGCTGGTCGCGGCCGCATCTGTGTCTCTGGGTGCGGGGGTGGCCTCCGCGCACAGAATCCTGTTCAAGTCAACCGTGTCGATCAAGTTCGTAGGCAGCCGATACGGAGATTCGTTTAGCGGCAAGGTGACCTCCCGGAAGGTCGCCTGCGTCAGGAAGCGAACGGTGACCGTCTTCAAGGTGGCTACGGGTCCCGACGAGGTGGTCGGTAGGGACGTCAGCTCCGCCACGGGTGAGTGGCAGGTGGAAGGCGGCGTTTCGCCCGGCAACTACTACGCCAAGGCCAAGCGGAAGGTGCTGAAGCGCAATGCTCGACATCGGCACATCTGCCGCCGAGCCACTTCCCGAACGATTCATGTCGGGTAGCTACTAGTCCTTCGCGTAGGGACTCGTCAAGTCGATCTGGCGAGGCTGATCCCTAGCCGGGATCGGCCTCGCTTGCGAGCTCGACCTCGCCGAGCCCGGCGGGGCGTCCAGGCAGGTAGATCGAGGAGGCGGTTGCGAGCGCTACGGACTTTCCCTCCGCGTTCGTCACAGTGGCCCTCGTGATCCCGATGGTGCGGCCCGCATGGACCACCTCGGCGCGCGCTACGAGGTCGCTGCCGTCCGGCTCGACCGGGCGCAGGAAGTTCACCTTCAGGTCCAGGCCCGCAAAGGCGAGCCCGGCCGGCGTCGTCGTCTCCACGGCGGCCAGCATCGCGAAGTCGGCCAGCATCGCGATCGCACCGCCCTGAAGCAGACGCGTCGGGCTCGCCAGCCACTCGCTGCAAGGCAGCGCGAAGGTCGCCGATCCGTCGCCGATTTCTGTGGGCCGCAGTCCCGTGAGGTGGTGGAGAGGGGGAGGGGGCAGCTCGCCGGCGAGCTGGCGCCGGAGGATCTCCGCCCCCGGCAGCTCGTCCCAGACGTCCTGGCCGATGATGCCTCCGGGAGCCGGCCGCTGATAGGGATCGGGCGTCTCGAGCTCCGGCGCCTCGTACGGCTCGAGCTCGCCGGGGGGATCGGGTGGCGGGTCGAGCGCTGGGAAGATCGTGAGGCGCGAGGTGCCGTGCGCGATCAGCCGCTCGCTTTCCGGCTCGATCACGAATGCCTCCGAGAGCCCAACCGACCGCCCCACGTGGATCGCCTGCCCGCTGGCGCTCAGCGTTCCACCCGGCCGCGCCGGACGCAGGAAGGACAGCGAGAGCTCCGCCGTGGTGTAGGGAGTAGCCGCCGGAAGCTTCGTCTCGATGGAGCAGCCGAAGGCGATGTCGACGAGGATCGCGAGCGTGCCCCCGGTGATCACCCCGTTCGATGCGGCGAGCCAGTCCGAGGCGGGCATCACCGCGTCCGCGGTCCCCGAGCCGAACGCCACTGGGAGCGCGCCCGTGAGGTGAAAGAGCGGCGGAGGCGGCGAGATCCCGCGGCGCCAGCCCTCGAGCCGCTCCCGCCCCGGCAAGGCGATCAGGCGGGGATCCGGGTAGGCGCCCCGCACGTCCTCCAGCCATACGGGAGTCGGTTTCGGTGTCATTTGGGGAACCGTATTAGGGCACCCTAAGCCTTGCTATGCTCACCGGCCGATGGGCTCCTTCGTGATCACTCTCCGTGAGGGCTTCGAGGCGGCGTTGATCGTCTCGCTGATCCTGGCCTATCTGGCAAAGACTGACAATCTTCGCGAGCACAGCCGGACCGTGTGGCTGGGTGTCGCGCTCGCAATCGCGGCCAGCATCGGCATCGGGGCGGTCCTGTTCGGGACCGTTGGGGAGTTGGAGGGCAACGCGGAGGCGCTATACGAAGGCTCGGCGATGATCTTCGCCGCCTGCGTCGTCACCTGGATGGTCTTCTGGATGCGCCGTCAGGCCGCGACGATTGGCCGTCACCTACGCGACCAAGTGAGCGCCTCGCTTCGCGCCGGCGGCGGGCTGGCGCTCGCGACGGTGGCGTTCATCGGGGTCGCTCGCGAGGGGCTGGAGACCGCGCTCTTCCTGTTCGCCTCCACCCAGGACTCTGGCGCCGTCGTCACGGTTGTCGCCGCGGCACTCGGGCTTGCCGCCGCAGTGGCGCTCGGCGTTCTCTTCTCCCGCGGTGCGATCCGCCTCGACCTCAAGCGCTTCTTCACCATCACCAGCTTCCTCGTGATCGGGCTCGCCGCCTATCTCCTATTCGGTGGCCTGCACGAATTCGGCGAGGCTGCGGAGAGCGAGGCGTTGGAGATGGCAGCTCCGCTTGCCGCGCTCCTCTACGGCGGGGGCTTCGCGGCGCTCTACGTTCGCGACTCCCGCCGGTCAGCGCGGAAACCCGCAGGCGAGCCCGAGACAGCCTCGTAAAGAGCTCGCGGGGCCCCGTTCCATCGGGAGATTGTGGCGCGCCAGGGCGTCGCCTTCCCGGCGGCAACGCTGCCGGGAAGCGCGGCGGCACGCCGCCGGGAAGCTCCAGGCTCGTCCTGAGGGGTGGGTCCTGCAAATTCCGGCACCCATACCGCGGCTGCAAACCTTCGCCGGCCGTTGTCCTCGGTCGGCCGAATAGTCCCCACTATTCGGCCTCCCTGCGTCCGCGGCCGGCTCGGTTTTCGCCCGCTGAATGGGCACCGGACTTGCAGGACCCACCCCTAGAATCGACGTGCATGCGTGTCTTGCTCACGAACGACGACGGGATCGGCGCCGAGGGGCTTCACGCCCTGCGTCGTGCGCTCGCCGAGGTGGACGGCGTCGAGACGCACGTCATCGTGCCCGACTCGAACCGCAGCGCCACCGCGCGCAGCATCACGACCCGGTCGCCCCTCTCGGTCGAGGAGGTCGAGCTCGACGACGGGTCGATCGCCTATGCCACCGACGGGACGCCGGTCGACTGCGTGCGCTTTGCCGACCTCGGTCTCGTCGGGGACCGTCCCGACCTGATCGTCTCCGGCATCAACCACGGCTCGAATCTCGGCGACGACATCACGTACTCGGGGACCGTTGCCGCCGCGCTCGAGGGAATCGTGCTCGGCACCCCTGCGATCGCGATCTCCCAGCAGTCGAGCGCCCGGGAGATGGGGTTCCTGCCCGGGCGCCGCTTCGACTTCGACGTCGCGGCGCGCTTCGGAGCCGAGCTCGTGAGGCTGCTCGGGGATGAGCCGCTGCCTGCCGGGACGCTCCTCAATGTGAACTGCCCCGCCGGCGAGCCCGACGGAATCGAGGTCACGCGCCTCGGCAAGCGCCTCTACAACGACGAGCTGAAGCTCGTCGACGAGGACGGCGACGGGCGCCGCCGCTACCAGATCTACGGGTTCGAGCCCTCCTTCGAGGACGAGCCGGGCACCGATCTCGCCGCGGTTGCGCGGAGTCACATCTCGGTCACGCCCGTGCACTTCGACCTCACCGATCGCGAGGGGCTGGGGCGGCTGCGGGAATGGGACCTCGAGCGGATGTTCCGAACCGCGCTCGCGAGCGTCGCCGAGAGCACGTGAGCGCCAAAGCCCCGGCGAAGCGCGCGGAGGAGCTCCGGCGCCAGATCGCGCGTCACGACCACCGCTACTACGTCCTCGACGACCCCGAGGTGGGCGACGACGTATACGACGCGCTGCTCGACGAGCTGCGGCAGCTCGAGGAGGAGCACCCGGAGCTGCGGACATCCGATTCCCCCACGCAGCGGGTGGGCGGAGAGCCGATCGAGAAGTTCGAGCAGGTTCGCCATGGCGAGCCGATGTTGTCGCTCGCCAACGCGCGCGGTCCCGATGAGTTCCGGGCCTGGGAGGCCCGCCTCCACAATCGCCTGCGCCAGCTCGACATCCAGCCGGGCGAGCTCCGCTTCGTCTCGGAGCCGAAGATCGACGGGCTGGCCATCTCGCTCACGTACGAGGACGGTGCCTTCGTCCGCGGCGCGACTCGCGGCGACGGCGTCGTCGGTGAGGACGTGACGCAGAACCTGAAGACGATCAAGTCGATCCCCATGCGGATCGAGAAGGCTCCGGAGCTGGTGGAGGTGCGCGGCGAGGTTTACCTGCCGCGATCTGCGTTCGCGGAGCTGAACGAGACGCGCACGGCAGCGGGCGAGCCGGCGTTCGCGAACCCTCGCAACGCGGCCGCCGGCTCGATCCGTCAGCTCGACCCGAGGATCACGGTATCGCGGCCGCTCTCCATCTGGTGCTACGGGATCGGGGCGCAGCGGGGCCTGGACCTCCCCACCCACGCCGGTGAGCTCGACTGGCTGCGCGAGCGCGGCCTCAAGGTGAGCGACGAGACCGCCGTCCACGAGACCGCCGACGAGGTGGCCGCGCGTGCCGAGTGGTGGGAGAGCCGGCGGGAGGAGCTGGACTTCGAGATCGACGGCGTCGTGATCAAGGTCGATCAGCGCACGCTGTGGGGCGAGCTCGGGGTCGCCGGGCGGGAGCCGCGCTGGGCGGTGGCCTGGAAGTTCCCCCCGATCACAGCGACGACGAAGCTGAACAAGATCGTCTGGAACGTCGGGCGCACCGGGCGCCTGCTTCCCTTCGCGATGCTCGAGCCGGTCCACGTGGGGGGCGTCACCGTCTCCACCGCCACCCTGCACAACGAGGAGGACCTGGCGCGGAAGGACGTTCGCGAAGGCGACGAGGTGGTCGTGACGCGGGCGGGCGATGTCATCCCCCAGGTCATCTCCCCGCTGATCCAGCGGCGCAAGGGAAAGCGCCTGCGAAAGCCGAGGCCCCCCGCGAAGTGCCCGCGGTGCGAGACGCCGACGGTGAAGCCCGACGATTCGGTGTGGACGATCTGCCCGAATCGGCGGGGCTGTCCCGGCCAGACCTTCCAGCAGCTCAAGCATTTCAGGGGTGCGATGGACATCGAGGGGCTAGGCGAGAAGAACGTCATCCGCTTCCTCGACGAAGGGCTGATCGGGGATCCCGCCGACATCTACGACCTCACGGCTGAGCGAATCTCCGAGCTGGAGGGATTCGGCGAGGTGTCGGCGCGCAACCTCATCCGGGAGATCTAGCGCTCGAAGGAGCGCCCGTTCGGGGTCGTGCTCTATGCCCTGGGTCTGCCCGGGATCGGGTACGTGAACGCCCAGGCGCTGGCCGAGCACTTCGGCTCGATCGACGCTTTGTGCGACGCGGACGCCGAGGAGATCGAGAACATGGAGGGGATCGGACCGGTGCTCGCCCGCCAGGTCAAGGAGGAGCTCTCAGACGAAGCCACCCTGGACTTGATCCGGCGACTGCGCGAGCGAGGGCTTCGCTTCGAGCTCTCGGCCGCCGAGCGGCGCGCGGAGGGCGGCCCCCTCGAGGGAACGACGTTCGTGCTCACGGGCACGCTGCCCAGCCTCACGCGCGAGGAGGCGACCGCGATGATCCGTCGCGCCGGCGCCAAGGTGACGGGGTCGGTCTCGAAGAGCACCAGCTACGTGGTGGCCGGGGACAGCCCCGGCACGAAGCTCCAGAATGCCGAGGAGCTCGGGGTCGAGGTGATCGACGAGAAGGGGCTGCGCAAGCTCCTCGCCACCTAGGGCCGGTACTGGGCGATCAGCGACGCCATCTTGTCCTCGGCTTTCTGGGCCGTCGTGACGTCGACCGAGTTGAAGAGGATCGAGAAGACGACGAGTCCGTGGCCCGCGTGGCAGTAGCCGGATAGAGCGCTGACGCCGCTGAGGGTGCCGGTCTTCGCCCTGCAGCGGCCGTCCGCCGCGCTGCCGTTCATGCGGTGGGCAAGCGTGCCCTCGTGCCCCGCGAGGGGCAGCGAGAGTCGATACGCCCGGTGGTCTGGGGCGCGGTTCATCGCCACCAGCAGCTTGCCCACCTGGCGTGGGCTCGCGTGGTTGCGAACCGAGAGGCCG
>WNGF01002981.1_pt1 | contig 23374 bp, 21 predicted proteins | sample 5400641 | NCBI WGS metagenome assembly WNGF01 (sample SAMN13153371, study PRJNA577476) | soil metagenome | isolation source: 80 cm soil or saprolite under grassland replicate 2 | place: USA:California | collected 2016-06-15 | reverse complement strand
CGCCTATTCAGGTTTGTCCCTCGTGACCGGCGGCTGGTGGTACCGCGATCCGATGCCCGCGCACGCGGGCTATGAACGCGTTGCAAAGATTGACGAGTACTACCAGGACGGCAAGCCCGACCCGGACATCCCCGCCCGGCCGGCGAAGATCGATCGCCAGCTGACATTCGACAAGCTGACCAACGTCCATTACTCGGCGACGCGGCATACGGAAGATCAGCCGTCACATCTCATCGTGCACGACACGGAGATCTGCCGCACCCGCTGCCGCACCGAGTACGGCAACCCGTGCACGCGCTTCTGTCCCGCGCAGGTGTACGAGATGGTCGACGCCGGCGACGGCACGAAGAAGCTGCAGATCAACGCGTCGAACTGCGTGCACTGCAAGACCTGCGACATCATGGATCCGTACCAGGTCATTGACTGGATCCCGCCTGAAGGGGAAGGGGGACCGCAGTACGAAGGCATGTAAAGGTAAAAGGTGGGGGTGGGGCCCCACGAGCATTGATAAACGCAGACAAAGTCGGTTTAACGGCCCGCCAGCATCTCACGGCCGCGTTCATCGCTGCGGTCGGCTATCCAGTCATCGCCGCAATCTGCGCGACGTTGCGATGGAAGGTCGACGGCGCCGAGCACTGGGACGAGATCGTCCGCGCTGGTCATCAACCGATCCTCGCCCTCTGGCACGGGCGCATCTTCGCCGGCCTCCACTACTTCCGCCGCCGCCAGGTTGTCGTCATCACCAGCCGGAACTTCGACGGCGAATGGATCGCGCGCATCCTGCATCGCTTCGGCTTTGACACGGCACGCGGTTCGACGTCACGCGGGGGGGCGCGCGCGCTGGTGCAACTGCGTCAGGATTTGCGCGAAGGACGTCCCGCGGCGTTCACGGTCGATGGACCTCGCGGTCCCGCCTGCGTCGCGCAGCCCGGCGCGGTCTGGCTTGCCGGTGCGACCGGCAATCCGCTCCTTCCGTTTCACATCGAAGCGGACCGGTTCTGGACGATGAAGAGCTGGGACCGGACGCAGATCCCGAAGCCGTTCTCGAGGGTGGCGCTTGCGATCGGACCGCCGATGACGGTTTCAGGCACCGACGAGCGGATCATTGAAACGGCGCGCGTGGAGCTGGACGCTCGCCTCCGCGCGCTGGAAGAACGCGCAAAGCGAATGCTATCCGCACGTTCGAGCGGTTTCCAAAACTGAGAGTTCGGCTACAAGTTTCGGAAGCCGCGTATCCGCTCATTCGGGCGCGGGTGCCCTCCTTGCCGTATACAGCGCGTGGCGAGGGGCAAAGGTATCCGTCGCTGCTGCTCTGGGGCGCCGGTCGTCGCAGGGGATCAATGCTGTCGTAGGCCATAGCGGAAGTCAGCCTTCAGGGAGAAAAGAGTCAGGATTGCCGTCGATTCCGCACTGCGCGGAAAGGCTTGTTCGAGGCAGAATTAAGTTACGCAAAAGTACTTCGCCGCCCCTTGCGTGCCGGCTGCGGCGCAGATCGCCTGCCGTTCAGCTGGCGGAGCCTTTGCACTCACCCCGCCCGGATCGGTGCGAAACGTCATATTTCCTACGTCAGAAGTGCCTCTTCGGGTTGACGTGATGTTGACCCTTGCCCCTCCCCTGGTGGCGCTCCTGGACGTGCTGCAGTTCCGTCATGGTGTGTCCATCAACGTCGTGGACGCGTCGCTTCGCCCCGCGCAGCCAGTCGCGGCCGCGGATTTCGCAGGCATGCTCAAAGAGCCTGTCGTGCGCGAGCGGTGTCTCGCGGTGCTGCGGTCCGGCGAAGGGCGAGTGGAACGCGGGCTTCCGATGCCGCTCGGCATTTATCCAATTCGCCCTGAACGCGAAGTTGTTGGGCTGCTGCTCGTCGCGCGGCGCCGTACGCGCGGCGACGCGCCGCTCGATCAGGATGAATTTCGGCACGTGGAGGCAGCCGGCCACGTGGCCCGCGCGGTCGTCGAGTCGGAGCTCGTTCGGGGGCAGGAGCTGGCGCAGGCTGGGGATCGCAGCCGCCGGTTGAAGGGGATCCTGCGCTTCATCGGCCAGTTCGCCGCCGGCGACGGCGAGCACGAGATGATGCAGGCAGTCGTACAGGCCGCGACCGTGTGGTTCGACCTCGATTGTCGCATCTACAACCGCGAAGCCGACGGCGACTTCGCGCTGTTCGCTGCGCTGCCTGGGATCGGCCGGCAGGAAGTGCAGCAGCGCCTCGACGGCCGCCGATTTCAGGACATGCCGAAGGTTCGCCGTCTGACATCGTCCTCGGATCTCGACATGGTCGGCTGGTCAGGACGCCGTGATGAGGTGCTGGTGTTCTCCGTCGGCACCGGACCCGATTGGCTGATCATCCTGGCAGGCGTGCTGGATCCCGAAGTTGAGGTCACGTTCACCGCGATCGCCCACGTCATCGCGGGCGAGCTGCGGCAGACAATGGACCGCAGGATCGAGCACTGGCGGGGGCGGTTGCGCGCGCAGACCGTCGAGGCGGAACGGCCGCCTGAGGGCGTGGTGACGCAGATGCTGGCGGATCTCGCGGCCGCCGTCGGCGTACAGGAAGCGCGCGCCACGCTACACCGTCGCGGTGCGCAACGAACGTTCCGCGGCGCACCAGCCGGTGCGCAGGGTCAGGGAGGTGCAATCAGGCACGCAGGCCGGGTGCCCATTGCGTTCCAGACGCACGTCGAGATCGAGCTGCGCGCTCCTGCAGAGCCGTTCGGCTTCGAAGCGCTTGCGACCGTCGACGCCTGGGTGGCGGCCGTCCAGCCCTGGTTGAGCGGCATGATTGCCGCTACCGGCGAGAGGTCGATCGTCGCTGACCGCGCCGACGAGGTCGCATTCGAGCAGCGGGTCCAGGACGAAGTGGAGCGGGCGAAGCGGTTTGACCTCGGACTTTCACTGCTGTTGATCGACGCTGCGGAGCTCACGATGCTCTCGGGATCTTCCGGTAATCGTCTGCTGGATGCTGTCCGAGGGGAGTTGCGGGCGTCAGATCTGTTCGGTCGTGTTCGCGGCGGAAAGCTGGCTGTGGTCCTCGTTCATGCGGGGCCCGAAGGAGCGCAGTCGGTCGCAAAGCGCCTGCGCCACACGCTCGACTCGCTCGTGAACGGCACGCACAAGGCCGCCGTGCGGCTCGGACAGGCCGTGTTCTCCTCCGAGTGCAAGTCGGGGGACGCGTTGATCCGGCAGGCACTACAGGGACTCGATGAAGTAAACAGCAGCGGGTGAGATCTTCCTGTTGCGTCGCACTTCGCCGTCGATAAGGTGTGCCCGACCATCACGGGCTGTTGACCTAACGCGCAGACACACCCTGTGCCGGTTCCGCGAGGCCGGTTGAAGGCTTCCCGCCGACTCTGACCAATCCTCGAAGGCGCTAATAGTCATCTCTCTGGCAGACTTTTCTCTGGTCTGTCCAGGCATGTCGCACCTTCTCCGTGTGCCAATTGGCGACACTGAAGCGATCCAAAAAATCCCCGTCTCTACAAACTAAAGGCGATAAAGGTTACTTCTGGCGATGACAAATTTCTCCATTTCATTGGCGACTTCTTTGCACAAGAGCTTGCTACCCAGCGGACAGGTTCGACAGCCACCAGGAATCCAGGCAACTGTCACGTTCAGTAGGCGCGCACCGCGTGAAATCGGATCCACACGCGTGCGAGCGAAGGATACGTCTGCGCCTTGGCAAATGGGACGACAGGCTGGGCGCACCGCCGGAGCGTGCACCTCCGGCAGGAAGGCGTGAGACAGCGATGAAGCGACGGATGGGGGACCGGCGGTTGAAAAGCCGGTTCGATATCGTGGGGGATCTCTGGGGAACCATGGAGGCGACCGCCACGCTGACGGTTCGGAACCTGGGCCCGCGGGGGGCCCTGCTCGAATCACCCGTCGCTCTTGCGCGCGACTCCATGCACTGGGTGCACGCGCTCATCGATGGTGAAGCGCACCCAATGCGATTCCGCGTCCGTCACGCGGTCGGCGGCGGCTCTCCGGACGCCCCGTACCTGATCGGCGTGGAGTTCGTTGCGGTGAATGGGGAAACCAAGGCGTTTATCAACCGGCACTGCGGCGCGACGGGCGCGGCGGAAACGGCGTAGCGCGATGGACTTTCCGGAGAGGCGGCAGGGGCGCCGCGTCGAGGTGCTGCCCCGTCCTGAGTTTCGGCTGGCGCGCCGGGTTCGCGTGCGACTCGTGGACATCAGCCTGGGAGGCGCGTTGGCCGCCTCCGACGAGCGACTGGGCCGCGGCACGGTCGGCCAGCTTCGGCTGCCCCTCGGACGTGGGCGCTTCGAGGCGGCGGTGGTCATCAAGCGTGAGGAAGTCGGGCCCGAGCCGCCTGCGGTGCTGCTCGGGGCGGCGATTGTCTCGGCCAGTGCGGAAAGCCGGGACTTGCTCGAGCAGTTCCTGGGCCGGTCGGAATAGGCAGAGGCGAGGGCAAAGGACACGAGAATGAGGCACAACGGGACTCGGGTTCAATTAAGCGGCACCAGCAAGATCATGCTGGACCTGAAGGAAGAAATTCAGCGGATCGCCCGTTCGGATGCGAAGGTGCTGATCACCGGCGAGAGCGGCGTTGGCAAGGAACTGGTTGCGCACCTGGTCCACGCCGAAAGCCCGCGGAGGCAGCGTCCGTTTGTGGCGGTGAACTGCGCGGGACTTCCCGAAACGCTGCTGGAATCTGAATTGTTCGGCCATGTCAAGGGCAGCTTCACCGGCGCTTACCGCGACAAGCCGGGCAAGCTGGAGACGGCGGAGCTGGGCACGGTCTTTCTCGACGAGATCGGCGAGATGACGATGCGCATGCAGGGACTCCTGCTGCGCTTCATGGAGACGGGCGAACTGCAGAAGGTCGGGGGCGACAGCACCGATGGGCGGGTCGACGTCCGCGTGATCGCCGCCACCAACCGCAGTCTCCGCGACATGGTCGCGCAGGGCACGTTCCGCGAAGATCTCTTCTATCGGCTGAACGTCATTCACCTCACCGTGCCGCCGCTTCGCGACCGCCGCGAGGACATCCCGGTGCTCATCGACCATTTCGTCGAGCGCTTCACCCGGTCGAACGGGTACATGGTGAAGTCGGTCGCGCCCGATGCAATCAAGATCCTGAACGAATACTCGTGGCCCGGCAATGTGCGCGAGCTGGAGAACGTGATCGAGCGGTGCGTGGTGACCGGCAGGAACGAGGTCATCGGCGTCGACGATCTGCCGATCGAGGTGCGGATGCACGCCAACGTCGGCCTCCGTCCCAAGCGGGAGCGTCGACGTACGGTCGCCGACGATCTGTTCAAGCGGCTGCTCGAAGAGCGCGAGTCGTTCTGGAACGTCGTGTATCCCCTCTACATGCAGCGCGAGATCACGCGCAGCAACGTGCGCGACGTCGTGCGCAAGGGACTCGAAGAGGCCCGTGGCAACTACAAGATCGTGGCGCGGCTGTTCAACATGGAGCAGCGCGACTACAAGCGTTTTCTGAATTTCCTGCGGAAGCACGACTGTCAGCTTCCGTTCAAAGAGTACCGGTAAGGCTTCGCGTCTCGAGGCTTAGGGCCACACACATGAAACGTCTGTTCATCCGCTCCGCGTGGGTGCTTGCGGTCTGCAGCGCGCTCTGCAGATCAGCCGCTGCCCAGCCATCGTTCCAGGGCCCGAACGCGCCGGCCGCACCCTCCGCCAGTGTGCCCGCGGGCTATGTCATCGGTCCTGAAGACATTTTGGCGATCGTGTTCTGGGGGGAAAAGGAGTTGTCGAACGAGGTGGTCGTCCGGCCCGATGGGAAGATCTCGCTGCCGCTCATAAAGGATGTGCAGGCTGCGGGTTACACGCCCGAGCAGTTGACGGACCTTCTGGTGAAAGCCGCTTCGAAGTACGTCGCACAGCCGAACGCCACTGTCATCGTAAAGGCAATCAACAGTCGCAAAGTTTTCATAGTCGGCCAGGTTTCGAAGCCGGGCACGTTCCCCCTGGTTGGAGATATGACAGTCCTGCAGCTCATCGCCCAGGCAGGCGATGTTCTGGAATATGCGAAGACCAAAGACATTGTGGTCGTGCGGAAAGAGGGGGGACGGGAGCGACGGTCCAAGTTCAATTACAAGGATGTCCTCAAGGGTAAGAACATTTTCCAGAACATCCTGCTGAAACCCGGTGACACGGTGATCGTCCCATGAATGTGCCGTACTCGTCCATTCGGTTTCGAGCGCCCTTCGTGAGATCCCGCTCGCGGGTAACGACTGGCTGCTTGTCGCTCCTGCTGCTGTTGTGCGGCATCAGCCCCGCCTTCGCGCAAACGACGGCAGTACCGCATGGTGCGCTGTTCGGCGCCAGCGACAGCCGGGCTACGCGGCACGAGCTGGACCTCACATTCTTGCTGGCGGAGGGACACGACACCGACACGCCGTCCGAACTGCGGGGCGTGGGCGGCCCCGACACGCTGTTCGGCGGCTATTCGACGATATTCACCAGCAATGCTGATTATCGCTGGGAAAGATCGCGCGTGCATGTGGCGGCAGCGGGCGCATCCACGCTGCGTTACTTCAACGACCTCGGCGAGCTCCGAAGTATGAGTCACACCGCTGCGGCTGGACTGACGGTGCGTCTCGCGTCGCGAACGAGTGCCTCCATTAACCAGACCGCCGCCTATTCGCCATCGTATTTGTACGGTTTGTTCCCGGACGAAAGCGCAACCAACCCGGGTGAGGCGATTCCGGCGGCGCCGGACTACGCGGTCAACGATTTTCGGTCGTATTCGTATTCGACAAGCGCTGCGCTCACGCACGGCTTGACCCGCCACAGTCGCGTGTCCGCATTAGGGAATCTACAGCACACGGATTTCATTCAGAAGACGAGCACGCAGCCCGACCTCGCGACGCAGGCCATCCGTGGCGAGTTCGCGCGCGATCTGGCGCGGAATACGGCGATACGGGTTGGATACGCGTATCGGACGGGCACGTTTGGTTCTTTTGCCGCGGGCGCCAGCGCTGCTGACAGCGCTTCGACGTCCGAGCATGCCGTCGATCTCGGGTTGGACTGCTCTCGTCCCCTGTCTGCTACCCGCCAAATCGTGTTCGGCGCCAGCATCGGGTCGTCAGCGATAAAGGTTCCGCCCTTTCTTCTTGACGCGACAGACGCGGCAGACACCGGGCGTCTGTACCGCGCCTCCAGCGATCTGTCGCTGCGCGGCGAGTTCAAGACGTGGCGGATCGGCGGAAGGTATCAGCGGGGATGGGAATACGTCGCTCAGCTCCGGCAACCGGTGTTCCTCGATGGATTCGCCGGCGATCTTACGGCGCTCATCACGCGGCGGCTCGATCTCGCTGCAAGCGCGCGGTACTCGAGCGGCGGGTCTGCGCTTTTGCGCGACGCCTTGACGCTCGACACGTATAGCGCCGACGTGCGAATCCGATACGCGCTGACCCGGGCCTTCGCCGCGTACGGGGAGTACCTGTACTACTTTTACGATTTTAATGGACTTGCGCAGCTCGCGCCTGGCGTTCCGAGAAGGCTGGAGCGGAACGGCGTCCGGGCCGGTCTCACGCTGTGGGTCCCCGTGTTCCGGAGGTAATTGTGCTGCCAGGCAAGAAGTACACGTTCGACGAAACGCTTCGAATCCTCCTCCAGCGGTGGTGGCTCGTTCTGTTGCCGTTGGTGGTCGGCCTGACGGCTGGCGTGCTCGCGTTCAAGTGGCTGCCGGTGAAGTACCGATCCGAGACGATGATCATGGTGGTGCCACAGCGGATTCCAGACAATTACGTGAAACCCACCGTTACCACGGATGTCGCGGATCGGCTGCGATCGATCAGCGGCCAGATTCTGAGCCGGTCGCGACTGGAGCGAATCATCCAGGACTTCGATCTGTACAAGGATCTTCGAGCCGGCGGCATCATGGAAGACATCGTGGAACGTATGCGCGCTGACATCGATGTGAAGCTCGAAGGCAGGGAAGGGAGGGAGTCGTCGTTTCGCGTCACCTACAGCAGCCCTGAGCCGAAGCTGGCCCAGAAAGTCACAGAGCGGCTGGCATCGCTGTTCATCGAGGAGAACCTGCGCGATCGGGAGAACCTGGCCGACAGCACGAACCAGTTCCTCGAGTCTCAGCTCCAGGACGCCAAGCGCCGGTTGGTCGAGCAGGAGAAAAAGCTCGAAGAGTACCGGCGCCGTTATTCCGGCCAGCTTCCGTCACAGCTCCCCGGGAATCTGCAGGCAATACAGGCTGCTCAGATGCAGTTGCAGTCGCTGGGCGAATCGATGAACCGCGCGCGCGAGCGGCGGCTCCTGGTCGAGCGGCAGATCGCAGATGCGCAGACGCTTCCCGCCGATATGGTTGTGCCCGCAGTGCCGGAAGGTGCTGAGGCGGCGACAGCGCTGCCGCTGCCGCAGCGGCTCGAGGCTGCGCGCGCGCGGCTCGAAGTGTACAAGCGACGGTACACGCCGAGTCACCCCGACGTCGTTACGCTCGAGCACCTCGTCCGCGATCTGGAGGCGCAGGTCGGTGAAGAAGCCCACCGCGCGACCTCCGATCCAGACAAGCCCCTGCCGCGAACCGAAGTCGCGCGTCAGAAGCGAATCGGCGATCTGCAGGCCGAGATCCAGATCATCGACCGGCAGCTTGCGACAGCACAGGCGGAGGAAACGCGCCTGAAAAATACGATCGGAGCCTATCAGGCGAAAGTAGAGATTGTGCCGACCCGCGAATCGGAGCTCGTGGAGCTGACACGCGACTACGCCACGCTCCAGGAGACGTACTCGAGCCTTCTTCTCAAACGGGAGGATTCGAAGCTGGCCGCGAATCTCGAGCGTCGTCAGATTGGGGAGCAGTTCAGGGTGCTCGATCCTGCTTCGTTTCCGGAGCGCCCGTTCAACCAGAGGCAGCGGCTGGGCGCCCTGATCGGCGGACCGCTCGGGGGCCTCGCTCTCGGCCTGCTGCTCGTCGGGGTTCTGGAATACCGCGACTCGACCTTCAAGTGCGAGGACGATGTCGTTCGGGTGCTGTCCGTCGCGGTGCTGGCGCTGATCCCGTCAATGGAGCTGGACGAGTCCGAGGTCCGACAGCGCCCCCAGCGCCCAGGCGTGCGGCGCGTCGGTTCTTCAGTCACGCTGCCGTCCTGAGCCGGCCCCCGATGTATCAGGAGTTTTTCGCTCTTCGCGAGCTGCCGTTCGAACTGACGGCCAACCCGAAGTACCTGTACCTGACGCCCCGTCACCGGGAGGCCTTGAGCAATCTGCAATACGGATTGTCGGCCGCCAAGGCGGTCACGCTGTTGATCGGGGAAGCAGGAATGGGGAAGACCACGTTGCTCAAGGCGGCGCTCGGATCGGAGCGGTGTCGCTACGTCCGTGCCGTGTGTGTGAATAACCCGACGCTGACGCGCGGCGAGTTCCTGGAGATGCTCGCCCGCAGCTTTGCGCTCACCCTGGTCGCGCGCCAGTCGAAAGCCGCCCTGCTGGAGGAGCTGGAGAAGGCGTTGATCGAACGCCGATCGCGTGGAGAGATCAGCGCGCTCGTTGTGGACGAGGCGCAGAGCCTGAGCACCGAAATCCTGGAGGAAATCCGGTTGCTCGCAAATATCGAGACACCGGAGGCGAAACTGTTGCCGCTCGTGCTGGTCGGGCAGCCGGAGCTCTCAACGCGGCTCGAGGATGCCGGTCTCCGGCAATTGAAGCAACGCGTCGCGTTGCGCTGCGAGATCACGCCGCTCACGCTGTCGGAGACCGGCGAGTACATCGCGACCCGGATCAAGGCGGCCGGAGGCGTCGCGGTCCGGCTGTTCACGCGCCAGGCCGTCGTCCTCATTTACGAGTACTCGCAGGGGCTGCCGCGGACCATCAGCGTGATCTGCGACAACGCGCTCGCAAGCGCTTTCGCGCTCGGAAGGCAGTCGGTGGACCAGGACATCGTGCGGGAAGTCGGCCGTGATTTCCGTCTGGTCCGCCCGCACCAGCCGGCAGGCACACCCGTAGCGTGGGCCGGAACCATCGCGCCTCCAGTGCACCAGCGTGCAGCAGTTCAGGCGCCGCCGCACAGCAGCGACGGTGATGAAGACACGGAACCGGAAGCTGCTGGCTACGGCATGTTTCGCTTTTTTCGTGGCAGACGGCAGTGAACGGCGCCGCTGACGATGACAACACTCGTAAAAGGTCAAAATGAGCCGAATTGACGAAGCACTCAAACGGGCATCAGGTGCGGCAATCGAGGACCCGAAGATCGCCGCGCGTGCGGATTGCCTTCGAGAGACCGACGACGCCGCGCTGCAGCACTACGCCGCGGAGAGCGGTGTCTTTCATATCCACGCCGCGGCGCCCGATCCCCTGCCGCGACGCAGCAGCGCTGTTGCGCGGCCGAGCGGACGCGCTGGCTGGTTGACTGATCCTTCAGAGTTTGCCGGAAAGCTGGTGGTGAGCGAAGGAGCGTCGCCGCTCGCGATCGAGCAGTACCGGCGGCTGGCGGGAACGATCCACGAAATCCAGGCGGAACGCGGCCTCAAAACATTGATGGTCACGAGCGCGATACCGAACGAGGGAAAAACGCTCACCGTCTCGAATCTGGCGCTGACCCTCAGTGAATCGTATCGACGACGGGTGCTCCTCATCGATGCGGATTTGCGCCGGCCGATGATCCACGAGCTGTTCCAAGTCGGCAATGACCAGGGCCTGGGCGAGGTGCTCCGATCGGCAGGCGGCGAGATCCCGTTCCGGCAGGTATCCGAGAATTTGACGGTCCTTCCGGCGGGTGAGGTGGACCAGCCGCTGGAAGGATTGACGTCGGAGGCGATGCGCGCGCTGCTGGCGCGTTGCGCCGAGACGTTCGACTGGGTGTTACTGGACGCTCCGCCGGTCGGGATGATGCCGGACGCGAGGCTGCTGGCGAGCCTGACGCGCGCGGTGCTCTTCGTGATCGCGGCCCGATCGACGCCGCATCAGGTCGTGACTCGCGCGCTCGCGGCGTTCGATCCTGACTCGTTGGTTGGAACCGTGCTGAATCGCGTGCAGGAGCGCGATATCCCTGAAACTGACTACTACAAGGACTACTACTACGCGACCACTCGGCGGGCGCAGTAGCGTTCTCTGGGCCGAACCAGTAACAAGTCCTCCCAGCGTCAGACTTCTTCGGGTTTGCGCGCGCCGGCACACGGTTGGAATCGCTAAGTAGTACTAGGCGTTGGTGTTGTGGGATCGCTGGCCCCGTGGTTTGGTGGCTGCCTTCTTGCTCTTCCCTCTGCATCCAGCGTAGCCAGGCCCCACTGAGTTGGGCAGCGATTCGTATTTCGCATCTGTTTCGGGAGCTCTCCCTGTAACTGAGAGGGCGAAGCTACGCCCAATTCGATGGATCTGCAGCCATTGCGAAGTTCTGGAAATCCGGCGCGGCGGCGACTTTGTTCGCGGTTGCGGGCGACGTCGCGGAGAGATCCCACCGGTTCCTGGAGAGCGCGGCGGTCAGTCGGCCACGCATCCAATTGAGAGCGAGGGATTTGTGGCCGCAGCTGCTGCGGCAGACTATGTCGGAAGCGGCGGTGATCACTTTGCACATGCATTCTGGAAAGACGGTAGCTTCGCGAGAAGGCCGCAGCCTGCCTGTCGTGATGACAGCCCCCCCGGCAGCCGTGTACCGCTGGCAGAGACGCTCATGGATGTGAACCCGGTCAGTTCCTTTTACGGCGTGACGCTTCAGGGCCGACTCGGTCAGACCTGTGGTGAAGAGGCGTTCCGGTATCTGCTCGACACAGAGCGGAGGCGTGCCGAACGCTCCAGTCGCCCGATCCTGCTCCTGTTGGTGAGTGTGAAGAAGCCCGGGAGCGACCCGATCCCGCCTAATGTGGCGGCAACCATTTTCCGCGGTTTGTGGGAGTGTGTGCGCGAAGTCGATTTCATCGGCTGGTTTCGTGAGGGTCGCGTCGCAGGGGTCGTCCTGACACAGGGGGCCGCCCCGCTCTTGCCGGAGGTTCCCCGCCGCCTCGGGGATCGGATTGCACGCGTTCTCAGGGAACACGTCGCTTCAACGGTCGCGGATCACCTGCACGTGCAGGTACTGGAACTGCGGTCGGCAAGGAAGCGTCGAGCGGTATGAGCAACCACGAACAATTCGGACAGACATGGATGACGGCGTTCTCGTCCGACCTGCGGCCCGAGCACTCGAATGCGCTGGAAGACATGGGCCGGAGGCCACCCACGCGCCGCCGGCGCGATTCGATGCCGACGCGACTCACAGCGCCGTCGCTCCGATTAGGCCCGCTGTCGGCACCCTCAACCGTGAAGGTTCAGCCGCGACACGCCAGATTGCGAGTACATCATCAGGTGCGCGGCACGCGTCACGTGCTGACGCAGGAGCTGTTCCGCGATGTCCTGCTGCGCGAGCAGAAGTGCACGCAGCGATTCGAGCAGCGCCTCGTCCTGCTGCTCGTTCGCGCCGATTCCCGCTCCGCTATCGCGTCCCAGTCCTGGGCCAAAGTTATCGACGCCTTGTCCATCGCGGCGGGTGATACGGCTGTTGTCGGGTGGCTCGATACTCAATCGGTGCTCGGCGCCGTCCTGCCGGAGATCCGGGGCTGCGATCCCGAGGCGCTGCTGCGCCGAGAGCTTGCGCGGCACCTCGAGGCGGAAAATGTCGCGCGGCTGTCTATCCGCACACACATCTATACCCACGAGAACGCTCTGCAGCTGAATGCGGCGGGGCCGGCCGACCCGGTACGAGACGAGCCGCCGTCCTCTCGCGGCAGCCGCGTGCGTGATGGCGTGAAGCGCGCGGTCGATGTCGCCGGGAGCCTCACGCTGCTCCTCGTGCTCTCTCCTGTTTTTCTGCTGATTGCCGCGCTGCTGAAGCTGACCTCTCCTGGTCCCATCATGTTCCGGCAGCCGAGAATCGGCCGCATGGCGAAGCCCTTCACGATGCTCAAGTTTCGGACCATGCGCGTGAACGCCGATCAGGCGCTGCACCAGCAGTTCGTGACGAGCTTCATCAAGTCGAGCGCACAGCTTCATCCCGCGGGGTCGGCCGCGATCTTCAAGCTGACCAATGATCCGCGTGTCACACCGCTCGGACGCATTCTTCGAAAAACGAGCCTCGACGAGCTGCCGCAGTTCTGGAACGTGCTCCGCGGAGAGATGTCGCTCGTGGGACCGCGACCTCCGCTCGCCTATGAGGTTGAACAGTACCGCCCCTGGCACTGGCGGCGGGTCGTCGACGCCAAACCGGGGATCACAGGGCTCTGGCAGGTGAACGGGCGCAGCCGGACGACGTTCGACGAAATGGTGCGTCTGGACCTCCGGTACGCCAGGAGCTCTTCGCTCTGGACGGATATCAAGATTCTGCTCGCGACCCCCCGGGCGGTCATCTCCGGAAAAGGCGCGGCGTAGGCTGACCTCACGACAAGGAAACGATGGATCAACAACTGGACAGACCGGCGGGCGAATACGTGGCGCTCGCGCCAGACGTCAAGCTTGGAGCAAATGTCAAGCTTGGCAGATTCCTCAATCTCTATGGCTGCTCGATCGGCGACGAAACCCGGATTGGCGCGTTCGTAGAGATTCAGAAGAACGCCACCGTCGGCCGCCGTTGCAAGATTTCGAGCCACACCTTCATCTGCGAAGGCGTGACGATTGAGGATCGCGTGTTCATCGGGCACGGTGTGATGTTCATCAACGACTCGTATCCGCGGGCGACCACGGCGGAGGGCGAGCTGCAGGGTTCCAGTGACTGGAGCGTGGAACCGACGCTCGTGCGCACGGGTGCCTCGATCGGCTCTGGCGCCACGATTCTTTCCAACGTTGTCATCGGCGAGCACGCCATCGTCGGGGCCGGCAGCGTCGTCACACGTGATGTGCCTGCGCGTGCGATCGTTGCCGGCAATCCCGCCCGTGTGTTGCGGATGCTCGATGACGAAGCAGAGAGCGACAATGATCGGTAATGAGCGCGAGCTAGAGCAGGGCGTCCCGGCCGTGCCGATTCCGGCGCACTCCGTCCTGCCGGCCCACGCGGAACATCGCGCCTCCACGAACCTGGTTCGTGTTGGTGTGATTGGATATGGCTACTGGGGACCTAACATCGTCCGGAACTTCCACAACCTGGAAAACGCCCAGGTGGTGACCGTCTGCGACAGGAGCACCACAGCGCTGAAGCGTGCGAGCCGGAGTTATCCCGGCCTGGAGCTGACGACGGACTTCGCGGCGGTGCTGCGATCGCCTGACATAGACGCCGTGGCGATTGTCACGCCTGTGTGGACGCATTACGAGCTCGCCCGGACGGCCCTCGAGAACGGCAAGCACGTCTTCGTCGAGAAGCCGTTCACGTCGACGGCGCAGCAGGCGGAGCACCTGATAGAGCTCGCGGAACGCAGGCACCTGAAGATCATGGTGGATCACACCTTTCTCTTCAGCGGTGCGGTTCGCAAGATCCGCGACGTGATCGATGCGGGCACGCTGGGGCCTTTGTACTATTTCGATTCCACGCGGGTGAACCTCGGGCTGTTTCAGCACGATGTCAGCGTCGTGTGGGATCTCGCGCCCCACGACCTCTCAATCATGGACGACATCATCCGGGAGCGTCCGGAAGCGGTGGTGGCGACCGGTGGGAATCATCTGAACGGCCTGGCGGACATGGCGTTCATCACGATTTACTTTCAGAGCAACATCGTCGCGCACATCAACGTCAACTGGTTGTCGCCCGTCAAAGTGCGAACCACGCTGATTGGGGGCAGAGACAAGATGCTGGTGTGGAACGATCTCGAAGCCGACGAGAAGATCAAGATTTACGACAGGGGCGTGCAGATCAGCAGCGGCGAAGGCGTGTACGACCTGCTGGTGAGCTACCGCTCCGGTGATGTGTGGGCGCCCAAATGCGAACAGGCCGAAGCGCTGAAAGTCGAGCTGGAATACTTCGTTGACTGTGTCCTGAACGGCCGCACCCCCACCAACGACGGAGCCGCCGGCCTTCGCGTCGTCCGGCTACTCGAGGCGGCCGATAGTTCACTCAAGAACAGAGGACAGCTCGTATCCCTGTGAGGCGGCGCGGTACGTTCGACAGCGGCCCGAGCATCACATAATCCCGCGACGCCGCAGACCACCGGACCCATTGGACGTCTTCCCTCCACCGCAGCTCAAACGCATCACGCCTCAGGCGCGAGCTGTCATGAGCCGGCGCACGCGGTCCGGCGCGCCGGCCGAAATCAGCACTGTGGAACTCGAACATCCAGACGCCGCCAATGCGGCATTCCTGAACTACTTCCGTTGTCCTGCGCAGGCAGGTGTACTCGCCTCGCGCGGTGAACTATCCGCGGACGAGGGGTACTTCACGTTCGAGGGAACGATCTGCTATGGGCGCCGCTTCGGCGGTGTGCCGGCGGTGCACGTCGACGAGGCGCTGCCGGACGTGTCCGGTGCCGTCGAACACGACGCAGGCCGGCCGCGCCTGCCCTTCGATTTGTCCGAGGTGATTGTCAATCTGCAGCAGGAGCGATACCGCCAGAGAGCGCACAACTGGATCGAACGACTCACGTCCGCGAAGGCGCTCCGGCGGCTCTATTACTTCCTGCGTCCGATGTTGCCGGTGCCAGTCAGGAAGCATCTGCAGAAGACGCGCCTGGCCGGATGGAATCACATCCTCTTCCCGCGCTGGCCCGTAGACTTCAGCGTTGAGACGCTCATGCAGAGCACGATGGCCCACGTGCTGGAGAGCCGGGGAACTCCGAGAATTCCCTTCATCTGGTTCTGGCCGGAAGGCGCACAGGCCTGCATCATGATGACACATGACGTCGAAGGCACGGCGGGCCGCAGCTTCTGTGCCGAGCTGATGGACCTCGATGAATCGTTCCGAATCAAGGCGGCGTTTCAGGTCGTGCCGGAAACACACTGCGAGGCCTCCACGGGCCTCATCGGGACGCTTCGCCGCAGAGGCTTCGAGGTCAACCTCCACGACTTCAACCATGACGGCGATCTGTTCCGCGACCGGCAGCAGTTTTTGCGTCGCGCCGCCCGGATCAACCAGTACGCGCGGGACCTTGACTGCCACGGCTTCCGGTCCGGCTCGATGTATCGGGAAGAGAGGTGGTTCGATTCGTTCGAGTTCTCGTACGACATGTCGGTGCCGAACGCGGCTCACCTCGAGCCCCAGCGGGGCGGCTGCTGCACGGTGATGCCCTATTTCGTCGGCGACCTTCTCGAGCTGCCGCTGACGACGACGCAGGACTATTCGCTGTTTCACATCCTGGGGGACTACTCGATCGCGCTGTGGAAACAGGAGATCGATTCCCTGGTCGCCGCAAACGGGCTCGTCAGCTTCATCACGCATCCCGACTACCTGATAGAGGAGCGCGCCTTGCGCGTCTATCGCGACCTGCTCGAACATCTTTCGCAGCTTCGCAGCACACACAATCTCTGGCTCACTGTTCCGGGAGAGATCGACCGCTGGTGGCGCGACCGGCAGTTGATGTCGCTGATCCAGCATGGCGATTCCTGGACGGTCGAGGGGCCAGGCAGCGAACGAGCGCGTGTCGCGTACGCGACCTTGCAGAACGGCCGCGTGGTCTACGAGCTGGCGCCGGCCCGAACATCGTCCGGCGGATCCTAGAATGAGCGTCTACCGCCTGAATCCGTTGCAGGACCGCCGATGGGCGGAGTTGGTGGAGCGTCACCCCGATGCGTCGGTGTTTCATACGATCGGCTGGCTCGACGCGCTGCAGCGCACGTACGGGTATGACCCCATCGCCTTTACGACCTCCGCTCCCGGAAGCGCGCTGAAGAACGGCATTGTGTTCTGCGAGATCCGGAGCTGGTTGACCGGACGCCGGCTGGTGTCGCTGCCGTTTTCTGATCACTGCGAGCCGCTCGTCGAGAACAGCGAACAGCTCGACCGGATCTGCAGCCACCTCGAGGAGCAGCGAGGCAGCCACGGCTGGCGCTATATCGAGGTTCGAACGCGGAAGGCGATTCTCGCGCAGCGTGCGTTCGGGCCCGCCGAAAAGTTCTGGTTTCATGAGCTGCGTTTACGCCAGGAAAATGACGCGCTGTTTCGCTCGTTCCATAAGGATTCGTTTCAGCGCAAGATCCGCCGCGCGGAGCGCGAAGGCCTGACCTGCGAAGAAGGTCTCGACGAACGGCTGCTGCGTGCGTTTTATCGCCTGCTCGTACTCACGCGGCGGCGGCACGAGCTGCCGCCGCAGCCGTTCGCCTGGTTTTCTCAGCTCGCCGCGTGCCTGGGACCCTCGATGACACTCCGGATTGCGCGATTCAGGCAGCGGCCCGTCGCGGCGATATTGACACTGACGTGCCGCGACACGATGGTCTACAAGTACGGCGCGTCGGACGCGGACTTCCATGCGCTTGGCGGCATGCCCCTCCTGTTCTGGAAAGCGATTCAAGAAGCGCGGGCCCGGGGTTGCGCTGTGCTGGATCTCGGTCGCTCCGAAGCTGGCAATGTCGGGCTCGTGACGTTCAAAGACCGGCTCGGCGCGCAGCGTTCATCGGCGAGCTACTGGCGATATCCCGCCGCGGAGGCGGTTCCCCGCCCGCTGCGCCGTTATTTCATGTCATGCGCAAAACAGGCGCTCGGGCGCGCGCCGGCCGGTGTTCGAGCTGCGACCGGGCGGCTGCTTTACAGACACGTGGGCTGAGTTGCCGACATTGACCACCACCGTCCGGACTCGCGAAAAGGCTGTCGTTCCGGGGCTCTCAACGAGAACCGCTCTCTTTGCGGCGTACTCCGTGTGCCTGGGTCTCGCAAGCCTGGACGTGTTGCGCGCGCTGATCGAGCTGTCCACGACGGATCCAACGTCGTCGCATCTCGTCCTGATTCCGTTCATCACGCTTGCGCTGATCTATCACCGCCGCGAGGCGATTTTCTCGACCGCCGGATTCGCGTGGCATGGCGGGCTGTCCCTGATCGCAGCCGGCCTGGCCTGTCTTTTTGCTGCATTGCTGTATCACCCATTAGGCGGACTGCGCGACGCGCTGACGCTGCGGGTGGCGATACTCGTGGTCCTCTGGACGGGCGGATTCCTGTTCGTCTATGGCCGTCAGGCGTTTCGCGCGGCACTGTTTCCGCTGCTCTTTCTGGCGTTGATGATTCCGATCCCCGCGATGCTGCTGGCCGGTACGATCCGCGTCCTCACTGCGGGATCGAGCGAAGTGGTCGCCGGGTTGTTCACGCTCACGGGAACACCATTTCATCGCGAAGGGCTCGTCTTCGCACTGCCGGGCGTAAGCATCAGGATCGCGGAAGAATGCAGCGGCATCCGGTCGACGATCGGGCTGGTCGTGGCGGGCCTGCTTGCCTCTTACATGTATCTGACGAAAGCGCGGAGCAAGGCGCTGTTCATCGCAGCTCTTCTCCCGATGAGCGTGCTGAAGAACGGGATCCGCATCGTCACGCTGACATTGCTCGCGAAGCACGTCGATCACGGATTCCTGACGGGGCGGCTGCATCACGAAGGGGGCATCGTGTTCTTTCTGTTCGCGTTACTTCTTCTCGCACCCGTCCTGGCGCTGCTTCGCAGGTCTGAGGAGTCCGGGAGAGCGCGGCGCGTTACACCCACGCTGGCAGAACAATCATGATTGGTGTGGCTGTGCACCAGCCTGACTGGAAGGTTGTCGAAGAGTTCTTCGAACTCTTCAAGACGCCGTGGGAGCCGGCGGTGGTTTCGCGTAAGTACAAGGTCGTCCTCAGCACGGAGGGCTCTGGAGGAAACTTACAGGCTGATGTGCTCCTGGCCTATGGTGCCGACGCCTGTCCGATCGATATGGACGCTGCTGTTGACGTAGAGCCTGTGAGCGGCCCGTCGGATGTGGAGTGGGACGGGTGCACGTTCCCGATTTACGGCCGTGTGGGCGCCTTTGGCGTCGACGCTTCGGCTGCCACGCTGCGTGCAAACGGTCAGGCGCTCGATTATCGATCGCAGTCAGGCGTGCGCGTCGTGCGGCGAGTCGGATACGACCTCTTCGAAGAGATTCGATACCTGCTGACCAACGGACAGCCTGCATCCAATGCGCTTACACCGACTTTGGAATTGCACATAGCGCTGCTGCGATCGCTTCTCCTGGAATGCGGCATTTCGTTTGCGGAAATTCCACCTCGTCCCGACCGTTACGAATTCATCTGCTGTCTGACCCACGACGTGGATTTTTTCGGAATCCGCGGACACCGATTCGACCGAACTCTCGCAGGGTTCATCGCCAGGGCATCTGTTGGCACTCTGGTCGGGCTCGCGCGAGGAACGCGAACTTTCAGGGAAGCGATTCGAAACTGGGGAGCCCTTCTCTCACTCCCCCTGGTGTTTATGCGCCTGCGTCCGGATTTCTGGCATCCCTTCCACGATTACGCGCGCGCAGAGGCAGGGCGCCGTTCAACATTCTTTCTGGTGCCGTTCAAGGCACGGGCCGGCGTTGCTCCCGACGGCGTCGTGGAAGAGGCGCGGGCAGTCAGCTACGAAATCGGCGAGATTCAGCACGAGTTAAAAACCGCGGTCGCCTCCGGCGCCGAGGTCGGCGTGCACGGCATCGATGCGTGGCGCGACGCCGACGCGGGGCGAGCCGAGTTGAACCGGCTGACCTCTCTTACAGGTGAAAGCGCGGCCGGCGTCAGGATGCATTGGTTGTACTTCGCGTCCGATTCCCCGACGCAGCTCGAAGCCGCCGGTTTCGAATACGACTCCACGTGGGGTTACAACGATGCGATCGGGTATAAGGCGGGGACTTCTCAGGTATTCCGCCTGCAGGGCGCTGCGGACCTCATGGAACTGCCGATGTCCATCATGGACTCGGCGCTCTTCTACGCGGACAGGATGGGGCTGGCCGGAGAAGCGGCGCTTTCGCTGTGCCGCCGGATCGTGGCTGGCGCTCGGCGCTATGGCGGCACCGTGGTCATCAACTGGCACTGCCGCAGCCTCGCCCCCGAGCGGCTGTGGGGCCGCTTCTACCAGGAACTGCTCGCCGAACTCGATAAAAACGAACGCGCGTGGTTTGCGACGGCTGCGGAAGCCGTGAGCTGGTTTCGGTGGCGGCGCTCGATTCGCTTCGAAACCGACGCGGCTTCGGATGCAGTCGCAGTCGTTGCGCCGTCGCCGATTTCCGGTCCGGCTGCCGTTGTTCGCGTCCATCGTCCCGCCGTCGAGAAGATGCCGGTCGAGAACATTCCTTTTGACGGTCGTCAGGTTGTGAGGTGCGTCGTTTGACGACGACCGTGATTCCCGGCGAGGCGACGCTGGTGAGGGAACCTCGCAAAGCCATTCCGGCAGTCCTCCCCCCAGCCGCGCGCCCGTTCGTCTGCATGATCGCGTACACCACCTACGCGATCGACGCGCGGGTCCGGCGTGAAGCGGAAACGCTGGCGGCGAACGGGTTTCGGGTGAGGGTGCTGACGAACAGGAATGGAGCAGAGCAGGCGCAAATCGACCTGGATGGTGTGGAGATCTGCGAGCTTGCGGTGCCGAAGTACCGCGGCAAGAGTAAGGCGGCCTACGCGGCATCGTATGCGCGCTTTCTGATGGCATCCTCGGCCGCATGCGCGCGCCTGATGCGCAAGCAGAAGGTCGACGTCGTTCACGTGCACAACCTGCCTGACTTCCTGGTATTCGCCGGCCTGCTGCCTCGCCTGTTCGGGGGGAGCAAGCTGGTGCTCGACGTGCACGATTCCGTACCGGAGACCTTCGCCACCAAGTTCTCCGGCCGTTCATTCTTCACGAGGGCCCTCTGCCTGGAAGAACGGGTCAGCGCCATGGCCGCCCACAGGGTCATCTGTGTCAACGAGCCGCAACGCGACGCGCTGGTGGCGCGCGGACTTCCCGTCGCCAAGACGTTCGTGTCGATGAACGTTCCGGACCCGCGTATCTTTCAGCGCTCGGCGCCGGCGCGCACGCCCGCCGCCGATGGGGCGTTTCACCTTGTGTATCACGGCACCATGGCCGAGCGGCTCGGTGTGGATCTGCTCATTCGTGCCGTGGCAGACCTGCGCGACTCGATTCCTGGCCTCCGCCTGCATCTCTGGGGGAACGGCGACGATCTGGCTGCGTTCGAGAAGCTGGCGGAGCATCTCGGGGTCTCGGGACGGGTCTCGTTCAAGCCTGCGGGATATCCGTTGCAGGACCTGCCGTTGCGCTTGTCCTCGATGGATGTCGGGGTCGTCGGCAATCGCCGGAGCGTCGCGAGCGACCTGATGCTTCCAGTGAAGCTCATGGAGTACGCCGCGCTCGGCATCCCGGCGATCGTCCCGCGCCTGCGAACCATCCAGCGCTACTTCACCGACCAGATGGTGAGTTTCTACGAGCCCGACAACGTCTCATCGCTGGCCCAGACCATCAGCCGTCTGTATCAGGACCCCGCAGCGCGCCGGTTCCAGGCGCTCGCCGCTCATACGTTCCTCGACGAGCACGGGTGGGAGAGACGGGGACCGGAGCTGGTGACGTTCTACCGACAGCTTCTGGAGATCTGACCGAGATGAGCACTGTGAGATTCGCGCTGGTGGGCTGCGGGAGCATCGCCAGGAAGCACGCACATGCGCTGCACAATTACCTGGAGGACGCAGAGCTGGCCGCCTTCGTCGACCGGGACGTGTCGCGCGCCCGTGAGTTCACCGCGACGTACGGCGCACCCGCCTTCGCCACGATTCCTGAGATGATGCGGGCCGTCGGAGACCGCATCGACGTCGTCAACGTGCTCACGCCGAGCGGAACACATTGCAGCAACGTCCTCGAGCTCGTCGAGTACGGCAAACCGCTCGTAGTTGAGAAGCCGCTTGCACTCCGGCTCGACGACGCAGATCGCATGATTCAGGCGTGCGACATGCACGGGGTGAAGCTCTTCGTCGTGCATCAGAACCGCTACAACCTGCCCATAGTCAAGGCCAGGGAGGCGCTCGATCAGGGGCGTTTCGGCCGGCTCGTTCTGGGCACGATCAGGTTGCGATGGACGCGGGACCAGGCGTACTACGACTCGGAGGACTGGCGCGGCACCTGGGCCTACGACGGCGGGGTCTTCATGAACCAGGCGGCACATCATCTCGACATGCTGACGTGGTTCATGGGCAACGTGGAGTCTGTCCGCAGCATGTCGGCGACGCGCCTGGTCGACATCGAATGCGAGGACACCGGCGTCGGCATCGTCCGGTTCTCGTCGGGGGCCCTGGGAGTGCTCGAGGCGACCACGGCGGCCAGGCCAAAGGATCTCGAGGGATCGATCAGCATCCTGGGGGAAAAGGGCAGCGTCGTCATTGGCGGATTCTTCATGAACGAACTTGTCACCTGGAAATTCGCGGATCACCAGCCAGTAGACGACGTGATCTTCGAGGAGTTCGGAAAGAACCCGGGGGCCATGGGCTTCAACCATGGGGAGTACCTGCGGGACGTGATCGCGTCCATCAGCACGAGGAAGGCGGCGCTCGTCGATGGGTTCGAGGGCCGGAAGTCGCTGGAGCTCATCACCGCTCTCTACGAGTCGATTGAGACCAATGCGGACGTCCAGCTCCGGTTCAAGCCGAAGAAGTGCCGCCTGGGAATTGCGTCATGACGAACAGTCATCGAATCTGTGCCGGCGTCGTATTGGGGCAGGACGTCGTCGTCGAGGACTTTTGCATCGTCGGCACTCCGCCGCGGGGTGTCAGGGAAGGTGAGCTTCCCACGACGATTGGAGCGGGGGCGGTGATCCGCTCTCACACTGTGATTTACGCCGGCAATGTCATCGGGCGGAACTTTCAGACCGGAAACAAAGTGAACATCCGTGAGTCGAACGTCATCGGGAACAACGTCAGCGTCGGGACGCTGTCGGTCATCGAGCACCATGTCGAGATCGCGGACAATGTACGCATTCATACCCAGGCGTTCATTCCTGAGTTCTCCGTGCTCGAGGAGGGGTGCTGGATAGGGCCGAATGTGGTGATGACCAATGCCAAGTACCCGTTGTCTCCGGGCGTGAAGGACTCGCTGAAAGGCCCTGTCATCAGAAAAGGCGCGAAGATCGGCGCGAACGCCACGCTTCTGCCGGGCGTCGTCATCGGAGAGAACGCGCTCGTCGGCGCCGGTTCGGTGGTCGTCCGCGACGTGGCTGCCGGAACCGTCGTCGCCGGCAACCCGGCACGCTTCATTCGCGACATCTCTGAACTGCCGTATTCCACTACTCACACCGAGACAGCTGGCCACTGAATCCAGGCTTACCCGCAGTCATTCCTTTTTATTTCGTCGTTCCATCGCGACAGGACATCGGAGTCATTTATGAGACCAGGTTCGCGGACACTCGACACCGTGGCAACTATCCCGCTCGTGGATTTGAAGGCGCAATATCAGTCAATCAAGCAGGAGATCGACAGCGCCATTGCGGTGGTGATTGGGCAGACCGCGTTCATCGGCGGTCCCCACGTGAAGGCGTTCGAGGAGGCCTATGCGCGGTATTGCGGCGTGGACCATTGCGTCGGGGTCGCGAA
>WNGF01002976.1_pt1 | contig 23381 bp, 27 predicted proteins | sample 5400641 | NCBI WGS metagenome assembly WNGF01 (sample SAMN13153371, study PRJNA577476) | soil metagenome | isolation source: 80 cm soil or saprolite under grassland replicate 2 | place: USA:California | collected 2016-06-15 | reverse complement strand
GCCGCGGTGCCCGGTCCGTCGCACCCGGCTGGCGGCCGACAGGCTTGCCATCGCGCCGCCGGCGTTCCAGCCCGATCTTGATCCGGTCGGAGCGCCGCGTCGACTCCTGCTGCGCCTGCCACCCGGCGAACGCCACGAGGACATCCTGAATCTCTGGTGAGCCGTTCAGCCACGACTCCTTGACCGAGATGACTGTGCAGCCGCGTTCGCGGAACTGGCGGATGATCCGAAGCGCACCTTCGGCACCCTCGCGGGTGATGCGGTCAAGCGCCCAGACGATGAGCACCGAGAACTTCCCGGCCCACGCGTCATCGAGGGCCTGGCTGAGCGCGCCGCGGTAATCGCCAGCGTCCTTGCCACCGTTACACGCGCTCTCGCTCACCTCGTACCGAGCGCCGATCACGTAGCCGTGGTGTGCGGCGAAGCTCTCGACATCGGGGACCTGGTTGTCGCTGTCCTGGTGGCCTGTTGAAACCCGCAGCCAGACGGCCGCCCCGGTCACGAACGGCTCCTCGGGCCTTGCGACCGCCACTCCCCGGCAAACCATCTGATGAACTGTGCGCTGTGGCCGATATGCGTGCGGATTGTGTCAGGCGAATAGGGTTGACCTTCGCTGCCGGTCGTGCTCTGCAGCTCGCGCTTCCACCGGTCCAGCTCGCGCCGCAAGTCGTTCAGGGTCCATGATGTTTCGTGGGTGGAAAGGATATCGCCCAGCTCAGCGTGGACAGCCTCCAGTGCGTCGCTCAGCTCCTGTAGCTGTCGTGCCTCGGCCTTGGTCATGGTTCCCACCTTCACGGGCTGCCGTGTCCTGGCTGGTAAATAAACTCTAGCATATTTACCTTGCATGAGACCGGATCGTAGGGTCCGTGAGCATGGCGGATGAGCCGGAGACTAGCGCCAAGACCAGCGGATGTTTATTTACCGACGCGCCGCTTCCGGCGTGCCTCCATCGGCAAACTGCGCAGAGACGCGACAATCGGGGGCAACAGAACATCGGGCTGCTAGCCGAGAGCAGGCCTCCTGGCGGGGTCAGCGCGGCGAACGGCAAGCACGGCCCGACGCGTCCTGGCGGCGCGCACGGCTGGTCTTCCTGGCGGAGACGCCGAGCACACGAGCGACCAATGGATGGCCGCCGCGTGCCCGGCGTTCGCGTTTCCAGGGAGATCGCCCGATGGTTCGCCGGTTTTCTGGCCGACGGTTTCGCGAGATACGCAAGCTGCGCGGCTTTAACAGGGAGCACCTCGCCGTCAATGCTGACGTCTCCGCGTCGGCACTGGGCCGCTGGGAACGGGGCACCGCGACACCCAGAGTGAACGCCGCGGCAGCGCTCGTTGACGTCCTCGGCGTCACAGTCGACGCGCTCCTCGCCGACCTGGGCGCAGGCCAGAGTGGCGGCTGACAGCCGAGCGCAGCGCACCGACCTTGTCAGCATCGAGTCGACGCCTTCCCTGTGGTGGCTGCTGCTGAAGCTCGCCGAGACACGCCTCGCGGAGATCCGAGAGCGCGACGGCGGCGGCCGCGCGCCGGCCACGCCCGGGCTCCAGGCGTTGCTCGGCGAGCTGCGCATGTCCGCAAACGGACGTGCGGTTGCCACGCTTGAGACGCGTGTTAGTGCTGCCGCGTCGTTCCTGACGGCGAGCCAGGCGGCGGACGTCATCGGTTGCACCGTGCGTCACGCCCGCCGCCTGGCAAGCGCCGGGATTCTGCGGAGCCGGAGGCACGGACGGATCCACATGATCGAGCGCGCGAGCGCTGAGGACTACCGCAAGGAGCGTGATCGTGAGCGTGGCAGCACCGGAACGGCCACGGACCGCAGCAGCCGCAAAGGGCGGCGCCGCGGTGCCTGACCCCGCGGCTGAGCTGCACACAGCCGAAGCGGAGATGGCTGAGGTCGACGCGCTGCTCGCCCAGATCGAGGAAGAGCTCGCGACCGGCAGCGGCTCGCCCAGCCCCGGAAAACACCACGAGCTGCTCGACCTGAAGAGGCACACCGAGTTGCGGATCACCGGCCCGCGCAAGCGCGTCAAGGACGCCCAGGAGGCCGCGCGGCTCGCCGAGATCGCCCGTTTGGCCAAGCGGATCGACAAGCTCGCCGCGGCCGCGCGGGACGCCGCGCGCGAGGCCGGAGGCGCGTCGCAAAAAGCCGAGGTCAGCGGAGCCTGAGGCGGGCACTCCCAGGTACTCGCGGCCATTCCAGCTGCCAGCCCCAGGGGACAGGCCACGGCCGAGCTAAGACTGAGACCTCGGGCGGCGGGTGACGCGAGGGCGATCACATGCCCCGGGTCGGCGGCGGCGTCCAGCGCGGCCCGCACGATGCGCGCGAGGTGCCACTCGCGGCTGCCGGCCGCCTCGTACGCGTCGGCGCGGCCGCGCCGGTCCCGCGACGCCAGCCCTTTGCCCACCAGGATGACCATCACCTTCGCGACCGTGGTGTAGGCGACCGGGTGGTAGTCGGCGCGGTCCGCGACCTCCTGCGGCGTGAGCGGCAGGCTCGCGTCCCACAGGACGGCCATGATGGCGGCCTCGAGCGGGCCGAGGCCGGGTACGGAACTCCGCGCTGTCATCGCGTCTCACCTTTTCCGCCGTGCTGGGTTTGCGGGGCGCCGGGATGCTGGGGCCAGTGCCCAGCGGGCTGGGGCCGGCCATGGTTCCCAGCCGCTCCTGGCCCCTTGACCGCCCCGGCCCGCGAACGAGGCGGGTGGAGCAGGCGGGGGCGGCGCGTCCCGGCGCGCTTTGCCCCTCTCCCGCCCGCACGCCGACGGGCCGGCAGACCCGTGTTGAGTGGGGGCACACTTTGTGCGGGCGGGAGAGGGGGCTTTGGAGCCGCGCGGCCCGCGGGGGGTCCGGCGGCGAGAGCCACGGGGGCAACCCTGCCGCCGTTTCCCCCCGGGGCCGCGCGGGCTTGGGGAGGCTGGGCGGGAACGCGCCTGTCGAGCGTTCCCGGGTGTGGGCACACCGTAAGGAGCCGCCGCGCCCCGCCCAGCCCCGTCATGGACCTGGGCGCCCCTCGCCCTGGGATAAGGGGACCGGGCTGGGGCGCCCAGGGGTGGCCTGGCCGTGCTGGGCCGCGAGGCCGGCCAGCTCGGCGGCGAGGTGGCCCGGCTCGGCCATCCACGAGTCGCCGCAGGAGCAGCGGAGCACGACGTCGCCGCAGCCGCCGTCCAAACAGCCGGACACGCGGACCTCGTGCCCGCCGGGCGCGGGGCTCACCGGCCGCCGCCGTGGACGCCGCAGCCCTGGACGGAGCTCGTCACGGTCAGCGGGTCGTTGCCGACGACGCAGGCGCATCCCGCAGTGTTGGCTGCCAGCACGCGGCGGACCTTCTCAGCGGCGGCCGGGATGTTCCACACCTCGGCGATGGGCTCGGCCCACCCCCACCAGAACCGGCCGTCGCCTTCGTAGATGTCCTCGGTGAGCTGCTTAGCTTCCCTGTTGGTGACCCGCAGGCACGGGCGCCTGCCCTGCCCGGTGACCAGGGTCGCCGCGTACTGCTGGCTGCCCAGCTCCGCGGCGAGCCTCTCAAGCCTCTCCAGGTTCCCGGCCGGCCGCGTATCCGGCTCCGGGCTTCCCGACCATGACGCCATGGGCGTGTTTCCCCCTCTCGTACACCAATGGGCACCTACTTTGCGCGCTGGGGCGGCTACGGTGGAAGGGTGACGGGTGCCGTTGTCAACGCCCCGTCAATGCCGTCAATCGCGATTGGTGTACGCGGATGGGCTTCGCCGAACGGCTGCGGGCGCTCATGGCAGAGCGCGGGCTCAGCGGCAAGGCGCTCGCGCGCGAGGCGTTCTGCGACCCGGCGTACGTTTCCCGGCTCGCCAGCGGCAAGCAGCCGCCGTCGGCGAAGATCGCCCAGGCTTGACGAAGCGCTCGGCGCGAACGGCGAGTTGAAAACCCTCGCAACCTCGCCGCATGTTCCAGCCCGGCCTGCCGCCACTCCAGTCAACGCCGAGATGGCGCCCGACAGATACGGCGAATGCGATTACCTTGATGCCGTGGAACGCCGGGAACTGCTGAGGCTGAGCGCGCTCGGGCTGCTCGCGGGCCCGTCTGTGCGCGCGTCCGGCGAGCTACTCCGCCAGTTACTCGAGCGCGTCCTTGAGACGGCGGAGACCTGCAACCGGGAGGACTGGGAGCTGGCGTGCCTAGACCATATGCACGCCATCCTGACCCGGCCGGCGGCCATGGTGCGCGAAGGGCTGATCATCGACCTCGCGGCGCTTCAGCGCCAGCTCGCCCACGCGAGCAGAGACGCCATGCCGGATCTCCGCCGCGCGACCGCATGGCTTTCGGCGCTGCACGGAAACGTGCTCACCCGGATGGGAGACCACGAGTCGGCGCGCCGCTGGTGGGCGACCGCGCGGCACGGCGCCGACGCCTCCGGTGACGCCGACATGCGGGTCTGGGTGCGGGGCGCCGAAGCGGCCTTCGGTTTGTACGCGCCGAGGGCGCCGGAGTCTGTTGCCGTCCTGGCCGCCGCCGCGCGGCGTATCGCGGGCAAGCGCGTCTCACCTGGGCTCATGTGCGCGATGAGCGCCGAGGCTCAGGCTTTCGCCGTTCTCGGTCAGCCTTCCAAGGCGGAACGGGTTCTCGATGAGCTGGCCGGGTTGTGCGGCAAGGTGGACGGCGCCGGTTATGGCTGGATAGACGACTCGATCTGGTACGTGCGGAGCTGGGTGTATGCCCACCTCGGGCGCGCTGCCGCGGCCGCAGCCGCCCGCGACCCAGGTGATCGCGTCCTCACCGTCTTACCAAAACGTCGCCAACGCGCGGCTGCACGAAGCGATCAGCCTGGTTCGGGAGGGCGCCGGCGAGCACGGGCTGACCCGGGCGGCCGAGGTGGTCAACGAGCTTGAACCGGCGTACCGGGCGCACATGATCCTGCACACTGCCCAGCGCGTGCTCGATGCCGTGGCGATCGGGCAGCGCAGCCGCCCTGCCGCTCAGGATCTCAGGGCCGCATTGAAGGCGGCCGGGCCGGGCAGCTAGCGAAGCGGCAGGACGTACAGGTCAAGGTACGGGCACGGCGCACCTGGCCCGGTCGGCGCGCGCCCAGCTTTGGACCAGCCCCACCGCTCGTACATGCGCTGGACGTCCACCGCATCCGGATGTGTAGCCAGCGTGCCGCGTTCCTCCATCCGCCCGCGGAGCAGTTCGTCAATCAGGCGGCGGCCGAGGCCCTTGCCCCGGTATCCGGGCAGCACGCCAAGCTCGATGACCGCGAACGTCCGGCCGCCTGTCTCCCTGGTGAAATCGGCGGGTTGCGGTGGTTCGATGCCGTCCCACCAGTGGGTTTGCGGTGGGATCGGGTAACCGTATGTGAAGCCGATCAGCTTGCCGTCCGCCCGCGCGGCAACGAGGTCGAAACCGGATTGCTGGAACTGGTGCGCGGCGCGGCGCTTGAAGCTGTCCCGGTCCTCGTCGGTCTGGTTGTAGGGCGGCTCGGCGTACACGACCGCGTAGATCTCGAAAATCTGCGCGAACGTCTCGGCTGCCTGGCTTCCGCCGATGTGGGTCAGGGTGGGAAGTGCCATGCACTGAGGATTCCTCGTCGCGTGCCGCTCCGCCACGCTAGGCTGAGCACCGCGTACACCAATGCGCGAGCGCCCCGCCAGCCTCCGGGCCGGCGGGGCGCTCTCTCGTCGCGCCACGGCGCTGCTGCGGGAACGCGGGGCCCATCGTGACCGTGATCGGCCGGGGCACGTTCGTGGCCGAGCAGGTCAGTTAGCGTCCGCCCCACAGGCGCGGGGGGCAGGGCACGAACGTTAAAAGCGGCGTCAAAAGTGACCCCCTGCGGGGTGAGTCTTGACACCCCAATTTGACAGCCGCACGACTGCCGGGAGCGCCCCGTGTTTACATAACAACTGCCGATCTTGGTCAGTGCTGGCCCTCGTGCCGCCGGGCTTCGAGGATCGCGGCGACGTCGGCCGCGCTGACACCATGGAAATGGACGTGCTGCTCAACGGGAGGCAACGCTGCGGCGGCCCGTGGTGGCGCAGCCGCGCGCCGTGCGTCCTTCGCCGCGAGCACCTCAGCCCACGCGGCGGCGGAGCGGGCGTAGCTGCGGCGCACCACGATGGCCAGGACCGTGCCGCAGATCACCACGACGGCGAAGGCGCCCGTCAGCCACCAGATGATGCGCACGACGGCCTGGACGACAGCCCCGACCGCCACAGCGGCTACCACGACACCGGCCAGCCCTGCGGCGGCGTTACTCACGCCGCCGGTGGTCTGCCACGTGCCGCGCATCAGAGCCGCCCCTTCGCCCGCGCGCGCCGTATCGACAGAACGGCGCGGTGAACGACGCTGGACCCGAACCGCCGGACCTTGCCGGTGCGGCGGCAGCGCGAGCACTTGCGGCCCTTACCGCCGCACTTCCCGCACGTCTTGAACGGCGACAGGTACACGAACGCCGTCCAGGCGATGACGGCGGCCAGGCCGCCCCAGAACAGCGTCACCACCTCACCCCTCCCTGCCGGCCCGCAGGCCGTCGTCGTATCCGTCCAGGAGGCCGTCTTCGTAGCCGTCCCGGTATGCCTCGCATGCCACCCGCCCGCAGTCCTTGTCGCGGCAGGCGTGGTAGTCGTGCGCCGGCTTCGCCGCCGGCGGCTTCCTGGCCTTGGCTGCCTTGCGCTTCCTGTCGGCGGCGGCCTGCCGCTTCCGCTCGGCGGCCTGCTTGTTGGCTTCGGCGGCCTGGCGTTTCTTCTCGTCGGCGAGGCGGCGTTTGAAGTCGGTCCGCACGGCGCAGACGTGGGTCAGCGGGTTGTTGTAGCTCTTGCCGCACGCCCCGCAGATGATCAGCGAGAGGCCGAGCTTCGGCTTGACCTTGGTCCGGCGCCGCGGGGTCTTGCGGTCCATCCGCACGACACAGGTGTGCGTCAGCGGGTTGGTGTACCGCTTGCCGCACCGGCCGCACTTGACCAGCGCGCCGCTGATCTTCGGCTTCCACGGCATCTGAGCCCGGCTCCCTCGGTCGCGGCTGCCGGCGCCCGTCCAGACCGGCCGATTCCTGGGTTCCGGCCGTGATGACACGTGCTGGCCTGAAGAGGCGCGACCCCGCGACCTCGCAGGTCAGAGCACGCGCGCCGGGTCGCGGCGGTCGCGGCGGTCGCGGCTTTCCGCGTTTCCGCAGGTCAGAGACGGTCGCGGCGCCGCGACCCGGTCGCGGGGGGTTCATGATCCGGTCGCGGCTTCCACGTCACGCCGGCGGCACCCCTTGGCCGAACGGCCGGCCGCCTTCACGTCAACGCTCGCCACGCCGCGAGCGCGGCGCTCGGCCGACACAGCCTCGGCCGTCGCGTCCGCCCAGCGGTCAGGGAACCTGTCGGCGAGCCGCTCGGCCAACGGCTGCCACTGCAGGCCGCTGTCAGCCGCGAACACGGCCACGACGTCGGCCAGGACGTCGCGCTCCTGCTGCCCGTCTTCCTCACCGGCCGCGGCGCCGGTCAGCGTCCCGGCCGCCTCGCGCAGCGCGCGGGCCCGGATGGCGACACGCTCGGTCGCGGGCGCGTCCAGGTAGTACGTGCGGACCACCTGCGGCACGCCCTCGGCGCCGACTAGGTAGCCGAGCCTGCGTCGACCTTCGGCCGGAACGTCGTCGCGCGGACGCCGTTCTTGTACGCCGACGTGCCGAGCACCATGTCGTTCTCGACTTGGCCGGCGACCTTGAGGCAGAACCGGATCGACACGTTGCCTGACACGCCGGTCGGCAGCGAGTCCTTGTCCGGCCGCTGCGTGGCCAGCACCAGGAACACCGCGAACGCCCGGCCGATCTTGATGATGAACTCGGCGTCGTCAGCGGCCTGCTTGCCGAACTTCGGGTGACCGAACAGGTTCTGGCACTCGTCGATCACACACATCACCGGCCATAGGCGAAGGCTGCGCTTGTTAGGGATCTGGCGGGTGACCTTCTTGTCTGGGCACAACTCGCGGGGCAGCTTCTTGAGCCGCTCCGCGCGGCGCATAAGCTTCGCCCGCAGCAGGGCGAGCGACTCGGCGGCGTAGCCGATCGAGTCGTCGTCGATGCCGGACACGAACCGGTGCGACACCCGCTCCAGCGAGTCCAGGTCACCGGTGCCCTTGAGTTCGTGGATCCACGGCTCGACAGTCGGGTCAAGGACGACACCGCACGCCAGGGCGCGGACGGCGCTGGTCTTGCCCTGGCCGGGCATCGAGCCGAGGAGCCAGTTGTGCTCGACCACAGGCACGTTGACGCGGCGGCCGCGGGGGTAGATCCCGAACGGCAGCTCGGCGAACATGTCGCTGGTGCCGGCGCGGAGCCACGGCCACGGCTGCGGCTTGGCCTTCGAGATGTCCGCCCGGCCGACCCACAGCTCGAGCCGCCCGGCGTGTTCCTGCGCGACCGGCTCGGGCCACACCGCGCCGAGCGGTCTGCGCAGCCCGGACGCGAGCTGCGCCCGGCGTTCGATGACCATCGCCGCCGTGACGCCGTACGGGAGGTCGACCTCGGCGCGCCAGCCTGGCACGTCCTCACGCACCGGCGATGGGAAAATCCACTCCGTGCCTTCCTTGATGTACGCGTTGATTGCGGCGATGCCGAGCGCGCGGACGATCACATCCGGCGTCGGTGGCTGCACTTCGGATGGCAGCACGGCCGGAGCGATGATCGGCTTGTCCTCCGGGCGCCCCACCCTGGCCAGAACCGGCAGGACGACGGCGGCGAACGTGGCCCATCCCCACCACGGCAGGTAGGCCACCATGGCCACGCCCGCGACGATCACGGCGGCCAGCTCGCCGAGCAGCACCAGGCCCGGACCTTGCGGCGCTCGACGCCTTCCTTGTGGAGCTTCAAGAACTCGCGGCTGTTGCCGGTCGCCGCGGCCAGGGAGCCAGGTGATGCGACTCAAGCCACCACCACCAGTGGATCTGGTAGCCGATGAGCCGGAACACGCCGACAACGGCCCACGCCGCCGCGCAGGCCAGGTACATCGGCGACCGCAGACCGTGATACCGCGCGGTGTACCAATGCCGTTCCCCGGCGCTGGCGACCGTGCGCTTGACGTTCTCCCGGCCGCGCCAGCGGTCAGGCACGATGGGGCGGCGGCCGGCGTCGGTGTGCTGGTAGCCGACCGCGATCGGCTCATGGGTCGGCTCGGTTTCGCCGGGGCCGGTCTCGCCGCTGCGCGTCTCGGGCGGGACGGTCTCGGCGGGACGCAGCGGCACTACCTGGCCGCCCACCCCTTCCGCGCCCTCGTCCGGGCCTTCGGTTGGTTCGGTTGACATGATGGTGCCCTCCATTTCGGTGGAGAGCCCGCCCCGGTCCCGTTCCAAAGGTCCCTGGGGCGGGCGCTTATGTGGTCAGCCGTCACCTCCGGCTGAGGATTCGGCGGGTGGCTGCGCCCGTTCGCCTCGGCGGCGACGGCCTGGCGTATCTTCGCCGCCGTCGCGCGGGACATGCGCCTCGACGGCACCGCGCAGCGGCAGCCTGCAACAGGCGCAGAGGCCCTTCTGCCGCCGCCACAGGGCCCGCCGCTGCCGGGGTGTCGCGAACCGGACAGGGTCGCAGCCTGGGCGCAGGACGCGGCGCATGGGCCCCGCGGGCGCGGGCGAACCACCACGCGATCAGCGCCCCTGCGATCAGTGGCAGCCAGCCATCACCGGGCATGACGGCCCCCCGTGACCAGCCGCAGATGCCGGGGCCGGGCCGACGCGGCCCACGGCTGACGGGCGTCTTTCTCGTCTTCGCGGCCTTGGTCGTACATGACCTTGGCCGCCTGCAGGAGACCGTTGTTGCGGATGAGCTGCGCCGCGAGGTGCGCGAGCAGCAGCATGATCAGCGGCCAGAGGTTCCGGCGCGCGGCCCGGTGACCCGCCTCGTAGCCACGACCATGGACGGCGCGGATCTGGTCTGCCGTCACCTCAGCGACCGCCTTGATCGCCGCGAACTCACCCGTGTCAATCTGCATCGCAGCCACTCCCCGGAAGCTGCGCCCCGGCCTCGGCGGCCTCATCGGGCGCGTGGACACCACAGAGCGCGGCCAGCACGGCGGCGGCGAGGTCGTCGAGCTGCCCGGCGCGGCGGTCACTCATCGCGCGCACCGCCCTGGGCCGCCTCGTCTACGGCTTCGAGCAGCAGCCGCAGCACCCCGCCGAGGTGACCGCGCATCGTCCAGGGGCGCAATGTCCAGTCGCCGCCGAGTTCGGCCCCGGCCATCGACGGCGGCACCTGGCGGCTGTTGTAGGCGGCGAGCAGAGCGCGGGCCGTGGCGACCCGGGGGTCATCGGCGAGCGCGGGCCCGGGCAGGCGGCCCGGTACCACGGGCGAGCTTGCGCAACTGCAGCACGGCAAGCTCGCAGAGGCCCTGCCGGTCGGCGTACTCATCTTCGAGACGCCGCTCGATGTGGTCAGCGAGCGCGGTGCGCTGGCCTGCGTACGGGCTGGCTGCGGCGGCCTGGTGTGCACGGCGGATCAGCCCGGCTACTACGGCGCAGGTCTCCGGCTCCCATCCGGACAGCCACAGCAGGATCTTGTGGTCATAGGCGCTGACCTCCACACCCGCTGCGGTGCACGCTTCCTCAAGCATGGCGAGGTTGTGTGGCCGCATTTTTCCAACGCCGGGGCCGGCGTCAAACGCGGCGTAGACAGCTTGGACGGCCGGGGTCTCGCGGGCCTGCTGCTCGTCGTCGAAAGGGCCGTGGTTCGTGTCCTGGGCGGTCACAGCGCACCGCCGATGGCGGCGAGCTTGGCCGCCAGGTGGTCACGTTCCGCCTGGACGGCGGCGTCCCCGGCGGATTGGAGCACGCCGATCCGGTACACGATCCTGGCCAGGCCTGTGATGTTCTCGTGGCCGAGCTGGCGGATCTCCTCGATGGTGAGGGGTGCCTGTGCCGATGGGGCGTAGCCGACCGGGCTGGTCGTCGGGTTGGATTGCATCTTGGGTCCGGTTCCTTTCTGTGGAAGGGATCGGGTCAAGGGCCGTCGCTGCCGGATCAGGGCATGCGGCGGCCCCGCGTTTCTATGGCGGGCTGGCCGGCGGGAAGGTGGCGGTCAGAGTCCGGCGGCCTGTGGGGGGCAGGCTGGTCTGGGCCGTTTCTGGGCCGTCAAATGGGCGAATAGCGCCGATGACCGTCGACGACGGCCAACGACGACCACGCAGGCCATATAGGGGTTCAGGCCTTCGCTACGCTGTGACCTCGGACCCTGGCCAATTCCAGCCGAAATGAGGCACTGACATGTCGGACGTCTTGCTGGTCGAGGTGGCTGACGGGATCGCCGTGCTGACCATCAACCGCCCGCAATCCCGCAACGCCATCAACGGCGCCGTCGCCGCGGGAATCGCCGGCACCGTCGGCGAGCTCGATGGCCGCAAGGACGTGTCGGTGCTGATCCTCACCGGCGCGGGTGGCACGTTCAGCGCGGGCATGGACCTGAAGGGGTTCCTCACCGGTGACAACCCGATGGCCGGCGGTGGCGGGTTCGGCGGAATCACCGAACGGCCGCCCGCCAAGCCGATCATCGCCGCAGTTGAGGGGTACGCGCTCGCCGGTGGCTGCGAGCTGGCCCTGGCGTGTGACCTCATCGTCGCGGGGGAGGGCGCGCTTTTCGGGCTGCCCGAGGTTACCCGAGGTCTGGCAGCGGGCGCGGGCGGGCTGCTGCGGCTGCCGCAGCAGGTTGCCTACCACATCGCGATGGAGATAGCGCTCACCGGCGACCGGGTGCCGGCCGCGCGGCTGCATCAGGCAGGCCTGATCAACCGGCTGGTCGCCGATGGGGAGGCGCTGGCTGCGGCACGTGAGCTTGCCACCAGGATCGCCGCGAACGCGCCGCTCGCGCTCGCGGCGACCAAACGGGTGATCGTCGAGTCGAGGGGCTGGCCGATGGCGCACGCGTTCTCCAAGCAAGCAGAAATCCTCGCTCCGGTCTTCGGTTCGAAGGACGCGATCGAGGGCGCGGCGGCCTTCACGGAGAAGCGGACCCCGCACTGGCGGGGTGAGTGACCCTTCTGATCGGCGCGCCGCCCGTAGGATCGGTGCTTGCCGGAGCCGTCACCGACGCAGTACCGACGCAGGGAGGCGCGGATGTGTGGAATCGCAGGCTGCCTCGCGCTGGCGCCATCCGCCGGGCCTGACAACGAGTGGGTGGATCGGGCAGCGCGGCGGCTCGCTCACCGCGGCCCCGACGACGACGGCAGCTATTGCGACTTCGACGCGGCGCTCGGCTTCAAGCGGCTTGCGATCATCGACCTGTCCCCAGGCGGCCACCAGCCGATGTGCTCGGCGGACCGGCGCTACTGGATGGTCTACAACGGCGAGATCTACAACTACATCGAGCTCGCGGAACAGCTTCGCGCCGACGGGGTCACCCTGCGCAGCAGCTCCGACTCCGAGGTGCTGCTTGAGACCTACGCGCGGACGGGCAAGGATCTCGTGCGCAAGCTCCGCGGCATGTACGCGTTCGCCATCTGGGACACCCACCGCAAGGAGCTGTTCTGCGCCAGGGATCCGTTCGGCATCAAGCCGTTCTTCTACCGAACGGACGGCGGGCTGCTCCGCTTCGCGTCCGAGAAGAAGGCGCTCGCCGAGCCGGGTGAGCTGTCCCGGCTGGACGGAGACGCGATGCGCAGGTACCTGTCATTTCAGTACATCCCCGCCCCGGCCACGCTGACCCCGCCGATCCGCGCGCTGCCGCCCGGCCACACGCTGACCGCGCGGCGGGCCACCAGGGACGACGTAGGCCCGGCTGGCGTGGCCGTGCCTGGCGTGGCCGGCGTGCCTGGCGTGGCCGGCGCGCCGCAGGGCACAGTCGAGATCGCCCGCTTCTGGCGGCCAGAGCTGCGGCCCGCGCGGGGGGCTCGGCCGGAGACCCGGCGGCAGATCCTCGATGTGATGCGCGACTCGGTCGCCGTTCACCTGCGCAGCGACGCGCCGCTCGGAGCGTTCCTCTCCGGTGGCATCGATTCTGCGGCGATCTGCGCCCTGGTAGCCGAACGCCGTCCGGACCTGCTCACCTTCACGGTCGGCTTCGAGCGCGAGGGCTACAGCGAAATCGACAGGGCGCAGGAGACGGCCGCGGCGCTCGGCGTGAAGTCCATCCCCTATGTCATCGGCGTCGAGGAGTTCATGCGGCACCTGCCGCAGATCGTTTGGCATCTGGACGACCCGATGGCCGACGCGGCAGCGATTCCGCTGTGGTTCGTGGCCCGTGAGGCGCGCCGGCACGTGAAGGTGGTGCTGTCCGGCGAGGGTTCGGACGAGCTGTTCGGCGGCTATCTGATCTACCATCAGCCCGGCGTGGTGCGCGCCGGGGAGAAGCTGCCCGACTGGGGGCGGTCGTCGCTGAAGCGCGCCGCGTCGATGATCCCTGCCGGGGTCAAGGGCCGAGGGCTGCTCGAACGCACCTCCACGCCGCTGCGCCGCCGGTTCATCGGCAATGCCCACGTCTTCTCCGACGCCGAGGTCGATCTCATCGCCGGCGCCGCCGCGTCGGGTGGCGCCAGCCCGTACGACGTGACCGACCCGGTTTACGCGCAGGCGAGCTGGGCCGGCCTTGATGACGTGTCGACCATGCAGCTCGTCGACATCAACACGTGGCTGGCCGGCGACATCCTGGTCAAGGCCGACCGGATGACGATGGCGCACGGCCTCGAGCTGCGCGTGCCTTTCCTTGACCGCGAGGTAATGGCGGTCGCGGCCAAGCTCGCGCGGGAGGAGAAGACCGGCGGCGGGACGACGAAGTACGCGCTGCGTGCGGCGATGAGCGAACTGCTGCCGCGTTCGGCGGTGGAACGGGCGAAGCTCGGCTTTCCTGTGCCGGTGGGCCATTGGCTGAAGAGCCCGATGTATGAGTTCGCGGGGCGGCTGCTGCGGGAGGCGCAAACCGATGAGTGGGTGAACCGCGCCGCCGCGCTTGAGCTGCTCAGCCGGCACCGCTCCGGGGAGTCTGGCGGCAACTGGCGCCAGCTCTGGGTGCTGATCGTCTTCTCGCTCTGGCACCAGATCTTCGTCGAACGGGTCTACGACCCCGTTGCGCTCGGCTGGGCCGGCGGCTGACCGGTTGCCCGCAGCCGGGCACGCAGCCCGCGCAGGTAGTAGGCCTTGGGTGCGGTTCTGACCAGCCGCGGCAGCCGCGGGTACAGCACCGACGCGGCCAGCGTCCCGGCCCGCAGCGCACGCTCGTGCCGCGCGTCCCAGCTGAGGCCGTACTGAGCCCGGATCGGCGCAGGAAGCAGCCCGGCAGTGACGAACCGTCCGGCCGCCTGCACCGGCGCGGTGACCCGTGGCCACGGCGGGTGCAGGATCGCATCGGCGAGCTGGCGGGCCGTCGCCGTCACCTGCAGCGATGTCACCATCCGGTCCCAGTAGACGAAGAACTCGGCGGCGGTGCCCGGGCCAGCCTCGGGCGGGCAGCCGAGCATCGCGGCGAGCGCCTTCGCCCCGGCCCACAGTTGCTCGGTCTCTTCGGCCCGCAGCGGGCCGAAGACGTCGGTATAGAGGCGGTGCGCGGTGGCGAACAGCGTCGCGTTCACCCAAACCTGCAGCTCCGGGTCGCCGGCTTGGTAACCGGGGCCGGTCACGGCCCGGTGCGCGCGCCGCACCGCGGCGCTGACGATCTCGGCCTCCTCGCGGGTGCCGAACGCTATCGCGTAAACGAACTCGAGCGTGCCGCGAAACCGCGCGGCCGGGTCGCTGGCGAAGTCGCTGTGCTCGGCGACCGCGCGGGCGACCTTCGGGTGCGCGAGCTGCAGCAGCAGCGCCGCCGCCGCGCCAGCGAGCAGCAGGCCCTCACCGCTGACCCTGCGGTAGATGGACCCATCGGCGAACAGGCCTGCCGACGTCAAGATTGCTCCTTAACGGCTGCCGCGGCGCGAACCACCCGCAGCGCTCCAGGCGCTCTCTTTACAAGTCCCACCCACCCTGGGGGTTTTGCCCTCCTGCCGAGCTTGGCAGGTTGTCAAGGGCTTCGGTAGGGGCGAACCAGAATCTGTGGATAACGTGGCAGGGCCGCCATGACGCTCCCGTGGTCGCTCGCGCCACTCCAGTGCCTACGGCGGCCGAGCGAACATGTATTTGTGCAGCATCGGGGGTGTTACGTCGCTGCCAGGTAGGTCGGTGATCTACACTCCGCAGATCGAGGCCAGCGTCGCCCACTGCCACGGGTAGTAACATCGGGCGCGCGGGCACAAGCCGCAAGACCCGCGCTCCTGTGGGGCTCCGCAGGGGTACCGAAGGGCCATGGAGCGCCTCACACGGGTACCAACGGGCCATTCCGTGCCCGACTGTGTCACGGAAACGCGCGGGTTGCGCTGACGACTGGGAGGTTAGGCAGGGTGGCGAGCCCGCGAATCAGTGTCGTGGTCCCGTTCTTCAACGTGGCTGACCTTCTTGGCGAGTGCCTTCAGTCGATCGCAGCCCAGACATACCGCGATCTTGAAGTGATCATGGTAGACGACGGCTCCACCGATGCGAGCACGGAGATCGCCGCCGCGCAAGCGGCGGCTGACCCGCGGTTCATCCTGCACAGGGTGGACAACGGCGGGCCGGGACACGCGCGAAACCGGGGTATCGAGCGCGCAAGCGGAGAGTTCCTTGCCTTCGCAGACGGAGACGATGTCGTGCCGCCGGGCGCCTATGAGGTGCTCCTGCACACGGTCGAGCAATCCGGCTCCGATTTCGCCTGCGGGAACGTCAACCGCATCGGGCCATGGGGAATTCGGCAATCGGCCCTGCACGCCCGCGCCATCAAGCGCCGGCGGATCGGCACCCACATCACCAAGAGGCCAGAGCTGCTCTACGACATCTCCGTATTCAACAAACTGTTCAGGAAGCGGTTCTTCGACGCACACCGCTTGTCATTCCCCGAGGGCATGCTCTGGGAAGATCTCCAGCTCATGACCAAGGCGCACGTGCTCGCGCGTGCAGTCGACGTGGTACCTGATCACGTGTACTACTGGCGTGAACGCGGTCTCGGTGAGCTGTCCATCACCCAGAGCCGCACCAATATCCAAAACCTGCGGGACAGAATCGACGCCCTGCTTGCGATCGACGGGTTCCTCACCGGCCACGCGCCTGCCAGCCTGCTCAGGCGGCACCAGCGCAAGGCCCTCACCAACGATCTGTGGCTTTATGTGGGTGACCTTTACAAGGTCAGCGACGAGTACCGCGCCGAGTTCCTTGACCTCGTTTGCCGCTATCTGGCCCAGGTCAGCCCGCGGGTGCTCGCCCGCCTCCCGGCGACGCACAAGCTCGCCTACCACCTGATCCGCCACCGCCGGTTGGCAGAGCTCGTCCGGCTGCTGACCTGGCAGCTCGAGCAGCCAGTGCGGGCCGTTCCGCTGGTACGGCGCCGCGGCAGGCTGCTCGCCGACCTGCCGATGCGTGATGATCCGGGCCTGCGGATCCCTACGAAGATCTTCCGGCCGCACTGGCGCGAGCTTGACCCGTTTGTCCGGGTGCAGGAGATCAGCTGGCGTGGTAACAAGATGGTCATCTCGGGCCGCGCGTACATCCCGTCGCTGGACATCAGCAGGCGCAGGAACTCTTCCAAGATCGTGGTGCTGAGGCCGCGGCAGCGGCGCCGGCCGCCGATCGTCGTGCCCGCGCGCTCGTTCGCCTGCCCAGAGGCCACCGAGCAATCGGGCCAGGACCGTTACAACTACGAGTGGTCCGGATTCGACTGCGAGATCAGCCCACGCCTGTTCCGGCTGGCCGGCCGGTGGGTCACGGGAGAGTGGGAATGCTACATCCTGGTACGTAGCCGCGCCGTGTGGCGGCCCGCCCGTATCCATACCCCGTTGCCCGGGCGCGCGGAGCGCCCCGGATTCCGCGAGGTGGCGCCCGGTGTCCGGTTCCGTGCCCGTTGGGAAGGCCGCAACCTGATCGTCGAGATGGCGGGCCTGCCTGCCGTCCTGGCCAACTGCGCCGTCACCTCAGCGCCCGATGGGCAGCGGCGCAGCGTCGAACTCGACATCGACCTGCCAGCCGCCGCGGCAGGCGCCGCCGCCCGTCGCGGCGCAGCGTCGGCGCCTGCCGCGGCGGGTCCCGCCGAACTGGTGCTCATCAGGCAGGGCGGCGCGGCGGCACTCGCCTTTCCCGCCTCGCTGGCGGAAGCCACCCCCCGCGCCATGGGCGCCGATGATCCCGGGCGTCCGGGCGAGTCCGTGGGTGCCGCACGGCTGCACGCCGTCGTCGATCTCGATGCCCTGGTCGAAGGCGCGGAGCAGCATGACGAGGCCATGGCGGCCCGCGGCGCCGCCCGTGCCGGGTCGGACGACGCCGTCTCCTGGGATGTCTATGTATCGCTTGCCGAGCGTCGCCGGTTTCGGGTAGCCGTCAACGCCGGTGCCGCGGACCATGGCCATCACGGCGCCTCGACCGGTCTTCGCGCCATGGCGAGCCGCCACGGTGGCGGCGTGCGCGAGGTGGTGGTGGGCAGGACTCGCTACGGTGACCTTGTGATTTCCGATCGCGCACCCCGGCCCGTGATCACGGAACATGCCTGGACGCAGGACGGTTACCTGCGGCTGCGAGGAAGCTACGCCGGGCCGACCGGCGACGTGCTCGGCCTGGTGCTGCGGCGCCATGGCTCGGGCGAGCGGTACAAACTGGCGACACAGCGCGATGGTCAGCGCTTCACCGCGGACATTGACGTCAGCCGGATGCCGATGTTCGGCCAGCAACGTCCGCTGCGCGACGGCCGCTGGCACATCCTGTTCCAACCCGGACCTCAGGTGCCCACCGAAGCCGCCGACGAGCTTGTTCCCGTCGGCTATGACCAGGCGCGGCTCGCGGCCATCGATGAGGCGCCGGTCGTGGTGGGTGCCAAGCAGTTCCGGTTCATGGTGCTTGGCGAGGACTCTCCGGTCCTTGCCGTGACGGCCAACCGGCGCAAGCTTGAGCGCGGCAAGTTCAACCAGCGTGTGCTGCGCAACACCTACTACCCGATGAAACTTCGCGCGCCGCTGCGCGACGCGGTCGTGTTCGTGAGCTGGAAGGGCAAGCAATGCACCGACAACCCGCTCGGGATCGCGGCCGAGCTTCGCAGCCGCGGAGATGACAGGGAACACATTTGGGTCGTGACCGACCAGGCTGTGCTCGCGCCGGAAGGCGCCACCACCGTGCTGATGGGCACCCGGGAGTACTACGAGGCACTGGCTCGCTCGCGGTACCTGGTCTCCAACGACGACATGCCGGCCCATTACCGCAAGCGGGACGGTCAGACCTATCTGCAGACCTGGCATGGCACGCCGCTGAAGCGCATTGGGTTCGACATCGAGCGGCCTCAGTTCGTCAGCGGCGCGGCGTACCTCGACCACCTGGCAGAAGATGTGGCGCGCTGGGATCTGCTCCTGTCCCAAAATGCTTTCAGCACGCCAGTTCTGCGCCGCGCGTTTCGCTTCGACGGGGAGATCTGCGAGTACGGCTACCCGCGCAACGATGTGCTGAACCGACCATCTGGCATGGCCGAGCTCACGGCAGCGGTGCGAGACCGCCTCGGGATCCCCGATGGGAAGCGGGTCGTGCTGTACGCGCCCACTTGGCGGGACAACCAGTTCTACGCTGCGGGCCGGTATCGCTTCGATCTCCGCCTCGACCTGGAGCGCGCCTGGAAGGCGCTCGGCGACGATTACGTGATCTTGATAAGGGGCCATCACCACATGGCTGACGATGTGCCCGACATAACCGCAGCCGGATTTGCCATGAACGTGACGCGCTACCCGGACATTTCCGAACTCTTCCTGGTGAGCGACGTTCTGGTCACCGACTATTCGTCGGTCATGTTCGACTATGCGAGCACCGGACGGCCGATGCTCTTCTTCACCTATGATCTGGAGAATTACCGCGACCAACTGCGTGGCTTCTATTTCGATTTTGAACCGGAAGCCCCAGGGCCGTTGCTCGCCAGCTCCGAAGAGGTGATCTCGGCGATTGGCGACATCGACGCTGTGGCGGCCCGCCACGCGGACGCCTATCAGGCATTCGCTGCCAAGTTTTGCCCGCTGGACGACGGCAAGGCCGGCGCCCGCGTCTGCGATCGCCTGTTCGGGTCGTGAGCGTCATCGAAACGCGGTAGGGCGCGACCCTACGATGGCGAAAGGCCGCGGTCGCGCGCGGCCTTTCGCCAGGGGGAGCTGACGTGCCTGACTCGAACGCGCCGCTGCGGCCGAGGCTCGGCACGGCGCGCAATGGTCGCACCCTGGCGGCACGCCCGAGCTCGCTGACCGCCGCGCGTGGCCCTGTCGCTCCTCCGGCCACACCGTGGCTGGTCTGGCTCATCTACGTCGCGCCCGCGCTTACCGCCTTCTCGGTGGCCATATACCGGATTGCGGCGCCCTCGTTGTGGCGGGACGAGGCTTACACGATCGAGGCTGCGAGCCGGTCACCGGCCCAGATCCTTGCGCTGCTAGGTCATTCCGACGCCGTGCATGGTGCGTATTACATGTGCATGCATGTGGTCATCATGGTGTTCGGCAGCTCCGAGACCGCTGTCCGGACGCCGTCCGCGGTCGCCACCGCCGCCACCGCGGGCATGCTCGCCCTGCTCGGCAGGCGGCTGGCGGCCTCGTCCGGCGGGCAATGGCCGAACCTGTCGGGCCTCATCAGCGGCCTGCTGTACGCGGTCGCACCGTTGGTGACAAGATACGCCCAGGAAGCGCGGTCGTATGCGACGGTCGCATGCTTCGCGGTGGCCGCCACATATCTGCTCGTGCGTGGTCTTGAGGATGGCCGGCGCCGCTGGTGGGCGGGCTACGCGGTCGCCGTCTCGCTGACCGGGCTGTTCAATCTGTTCGGGCTGCTCTTGGTGCCCGCACACGCGGTGACGGTGCTTGCGGCCGGACGCGGAGCAACCGGCCACGCCCCCGCGTCAGGCGCCGACGGCCGCGCCCTCGCGCCCGGCGTGGTGCGGTCCTGGGCCGTAGCGGCGATCAGCGCGGTCGTGCTGCTGATTCCGGTCGCGATTGGCGGATACATCGAGCGCGGTCAGACGTCCTGGCTGGGGCAGCCCGGCCGGGCGGCGCTTAGTCGGCTCGGGCGATCCTTCGCAGGCTCAGGCAGGCTGATGCTGCCAGTGGGAGCCCTTGTCGTCGTCGCGGCTTCGGCAGGGCTCGCGGCGGTGCGGCGCTATCCGCTCACACCCGCCAGCGTGGCCCTGCCGTGGCTTGCGCTTCCGCTGGCCGCCCTGCTGGCGGTTTCGCAGATTCACCCGGTTTACAACCTCAGATACGTGGTGTTCTGCTTGCCGACGGTGGCGCTGCTTGCGGCTGACGGACTCGGCTGGCTCGCCTGGCTAACCTCGCGGCTGACTGCCGGGCTAACCTGGCGGCTTACCGCCCGGCCTGGCGTGCGGCTGGCCGCGCCGTCCGTGCTGGCCTGGCTGCCATCGCTCGCCGTCATCACGTTCATCGGCGTGTCCTGCGTGGCGCCGCAGCAGGCGCTGCGCAATCCGTGGTCGAGACCCGATTACCTGCGCAAGGTTTCCAGAATCGTTGCCAGCCACGCGCGCTCGGGTGACGCGGTGCTGTACATCCCGCTCCATTCCAGAATCGTCAGCCAGGGCTATCCCGCGCCCTTCCACCCGCTCGCCGACATCGCGCTGGCGAGGTCGCCGATCGCGGCAGCCACCTTGAACGGCACTGAGGTCAGCCCGCAGGTACTGCGCGGGCGCTTCGCGGCCGTCTGCAGGGTGTGGGTCATCAGCGACGACGGCCCGCGGCTTCCCAAGTCGCCCAGTGGGCTCGATCAGGAAAAGCTCGCCCTGGTCCATGGGATGCGACGAATCGCCAGTTGGCACACCAGAAACGATCTACTGCTGCTGTACGCCAGGCCCGGAACGGCCAGGTTCGACCGATGCCGCCGCGCCGTCGTGGGTCGCCCGTCGCGCAGCCGCGGATCACCCGCGGATCACCCGCGGATCTTCTGGCTGGGATCTTCCGGCTGTGATCACCCGGTCGCGGACGCAAGCCCGGTGCGTCTCAGGTGTGCAGCAAGCTGCGCCCGCAGCCTGCTGCGTCCTCTGTGCAGCCGTGACATTACCGTCCCGATGGGCGTCCCCATGATTGTTGCGATCTCCTTGTACGCGTACCCCTCGACGTCGGCGAGGTAGACCGCGACACGGAACTCTTTCGGCAGGTCGCGCAGGGCGCGGAAGACGTCAGAGTCACGCAGCTGGTCAAGGGCTTCAACCTCGGCTGATCGTGGTCCAGGTGCCAGCGGATCAACGCCGAGCTGCCACTCCTGAAGCTCGCAGGAGACCGCCTGCTGCGGCTCACGTCGGCGGGCGCGATAACCGTTGATGAATGCGTTGGTGAGGATCCGGTGCAGCCACGCCCTCAGGTTGGTGCCGGGCCGAAACTGGTGGTAGGCCGCGAACGCCTTCGCCGAGGTCTCCTGGACGAGATCTTCTGCATCAGCGGGATTATGGGTCATCCGGAGCGCGGCGGAGTAAAGCTGGCTGAGTTCGGGCACGACATCGCGCTCAAATCGGACGCGCTGCTCGGTGCTGTCGGCACCGCTGCTGACAGCACCCGCGCTGTCATTATCGGTCGGCCTCATCGTCACTCCGGCTCGTGGGCTTCATACATCCATCTAGACGCCTGCGTCATGGTCGATTGTCCGGTCACCCGGGTGAAATCCGCGTAAGGTGACGCAGATCACACCAGGAGCTACTCGAGCAGATCAGCTCGCCGCGACCGCGGATCTGTACAGCGCTACCACGTTTGCGCGGAACCGCGGCGAGTACGAGATGTCCGGCGTGTAGCCACCTTGTTGATACCCGCCAATGACCCCAACCACCATGCCATTTCCCGTCGTTGGGCTGACGTCGGCGAGGAAGGGACCGCCACTCGTGCCGTCAGGAAAACCACCGCAGTCGAACCGCAGTTGGGTGGCGCTGACCGCGCTGGTGTGATTCTGGCAGGTGACCGGCCGGTCGCCAGCGTTCGGGTAGCCGATCACCCGCATTACATCTGTAGGGGAGTGACCGGTGACGAGTTGTTCCGCGCCCGTCACGTCTTCGATCCTGGTGCCGTCGCTCTTGCGTGTGACCACGATGAAGGCCACGTCATCGTCTGGATCTGCGGACGACTCCCAAGCGTGATCTACAACCACACGGGCGGTCATCCACAGGCCAAAAGGTGCCTTGCGATCGTGATATCCGGGTACGAACGCGATCTCTTGGTGGCGTGCGGACCGGCTGGCCAGGCAGTGCGCCGCTGTGATGACGAGATTCCTGTTGGGGCTGTGCACAACGCTCGCCGTGCAGAAATGGCTTGCAGGGCCAGGGGCGCTGGTCGCAAACAGCGCACCCACAGCAGGAGTGCCCGCGAATGGCCTGCCGGTCAGCGGCGTCGACGGCGCCAACCAAGTCTGCGTGGAGTCGGCAGACGTGCCGGCGGGCGAGGCCAGGACGAAGGCAGACACTAGCAAAATCACGATGCTCGCCAGGGATGACGGTGCGACGAGCCGACGAAGATACCCGCGCGGGCGGCGCGAGGCAGCCTGATGCGCTCGCGTGGACCCACCCGGCCTGCGCATCCTTGTTTCTGACCTCCTGACAAAGCGGCTGCGAATCCGCTCAGCCTCGCCAAAGGCAACCACACGTGATTGTCCAGGTCGTCACCGCGTTCGTCATTAGGCGAGGCTAGAAAAGTTCTGGAATCGTGGTGCGCCGGGGTGCCGTCAACGGCGCGGCGCGGTGTCGGCGACCGCGCTGCTTTGAGCTGGTTCGCGCGGCGTGGTCAGATCCCGCGTTCACCTGTCCGGCGCTGCTTCTGGCGTTCATTCCACGCACGCATCCGCTGCGGATACCCGACGACTTGAGCCTCGTATATGGGCACGCCGAGGTCACGCGCGACCTTTCTGATCACCTTCGGTGAGCCTACCCGCCGCCGCGTCCACTCGCCGTCTGCCGCAACCGCTACCGCCGTGGTATCGGTAGCGAAGGTCTCCGGTTCCACGTAGAACTCGACACCGCGCCGGCTCCGAGCGAACGCGATCAGCGCGGCGATGTCGTCAGGGGTCGCCTCGCGGTCGAGCTTGGTCGCGGGCTCTGTCTGCCGTTGACCCAGACGACGGCGCCATCTCATGACTCGCACTTTAGGTGCTTGAGCGAGTCACCGCCGAGTTGATCATCGGAGGGCGGCCGGCAGTCGTCTTTGTACGCCGCAGTGTCGTTAAGGGGCCTGCAAACTTGGCCTCTGACGACACTGCAGAGTACAAAGAGCCCCGCCGCGCGGGTTGAACGGTGGCCGGTGGTTGGCGGCGGGGGAGCGAGGGGGCGCGCGTCAGCGGTTGGTGGCGGTTGGTGGCGGTTGGTGGCGGGTCGTGGCGGGTCGTGGCGGGTCGTGGCGGCGTGGGTGAGCGCTGGGACGAGCGCGTCAGGCGGGGGTGGTGGTGCGTCAGGTCGTAGGAGTCGGCGGGGTCTG
>WNGF01002975.1_pt1 | contig 23384 bp, 22 predicted proteins | sample 5400641 | NCBI WGS metagenome assembly WNGF01 (sample SAMN13153371, study PRJNA577476) | soil metagenome | isolation source: 80 cm soil or saprolite under grassland replicate 2 | place: USA:California | collected 2016-06-15 | reverse complement strand
CTGGAACGGCTAGCCGCAGCCGCGGAGATACACTCAACGCATGGCCCAGGCGCCTGCCCTGCCAGCCGGCTTCGAGCTTCCGCTGGAGCCGCGGTTGCCGCGGATCGGGTCGATCGACCAGGTCGCAGTCGAGGAGCGGGCCGGGACGCTGGCGAAGCGCTCGATCAAGCGCGAATCGAAGGTCTTCGCGCTCGATTTGGCCGTGCGGATGACCGATCTGACGACGCTCGAAGGAGCCGACACGCCCGGCAAGGTCGCCGCGCTCGCGTCCAAGGCGATCCGCCCGGATCCGTCCGACGACGACGTCCCCTCGGTCGCCGCCCTCTGCATCTACCCGAACCTCGTGCCGACCGCCGTCGAGCGTCTGCGGGGGAGTAGCGTCAAGGTCGCCTCCGTGGCGACCGCCTTCCCCTCCGGCCAGTCGCCGCTCGAGGCGAAGCTCGACGAGGTGCGCTGGGTGGTCGAGCAGGGCGCGGACGAAGTCGACATGGTGATCGACCGCGGAGCGTTCCTCGCCGGCCGCTACGCGAAGGTGTACGACGAGATCGTCCGCGTGAAGGAGGCCTGCGAGGGCACGCATCTGAAGGTGATCCTCGAGACCGGCGAGCTCGGCACGTACGACAACGTCCGCCGCGCCTCGTTGCTCGCGATGGCCGCCGGCGCCGACTTCATCAAGACCTCGACCGGCAAGCTCCCCTCCGCCGCGACCCTGCCGGTCGCGCTCGTGATGCTGGAGGCGATCCGCGACGTGTACGAGGAGACCGGCCGCCAGATCGGCTTCAAGCCCGCGGGCGGGATCCGGAACGCCAAGCAGGCCGTCCAGCACCTCATCCTCGTCCACGAGACGCTCGGCCCCGACTGGCTGACGCCCGACCGGTTCCGGTTCGGCGCCTCCTCGCTCCTGAACGACATCCTCATGCAGCTGCGCAAGGAGAAGACGGGCCGCTACCAGAGCCCGGACTACTTCACGATCGACTGACCGCCCGCGGCTACAAGATCCCGCGCGAGACGAAGGCCTGACGCACCGTGTTCGCGACGCCGTTGCCGTAGAGCTGGCGCGCCGCGTCGACCGTCCGGCCGGCGAGGTCGGGCATCGTCGTCCCCGGAAAGTCGAACGACCCCTGCAGGATCAGGGTGTCGGCGCGGACGTTCCCGAGGCTCTGCCGGATGTCCCAAAGCGCGCGTGACCAGATCTCGCCGTCGTGGTGTACCTCGCCGTTCAAGTCCGCCGGGTAATGCAGGTTCTCGTCGACGCGCCGGAGGCAGTGCGGCACCTCGCGGGTGTATGAGGTCGAGTCCCAGTCGGCGACGCACGGCAGCGGCTCGAGCTGCGGCACGCCGAGCGAGCGGTCGACCACGTCCGAGACGGTGACCGCCCAGTAGTCCGCGAAGCCCTCGCTGATCGCACCGGCTTGTTCGGAGTCGAAGCTGAAGTTCTGCGAGAAATGGATCGCGTGGCCGTACTCGTGGAGGATGACCTCCGCGTCCTCGGCGTCGTCGACGCCGCCCTTGCCGAAGCGCAGCTCGTTCTTGGGGTGGTCGGTCGCGAAGGAGTTGTCGACTCCCCACTGGTTGATCCGGACCGCCTGTGGCCGGTTGTCGATGGCGCGGCGGGTGACCCCGAAGCCGAGTGTGTGGATGTACCTCTGTGCTTCGGTGATCCAGAAGTAGGCCATCACCTGTTCGAACTGATCCTGGTGGCGCGTGTATATGAACGTGTTGGTCGGCGAGTACGCGAGGCTGCCGGTCGAGCTGTAGATGTCCGCGTAATCGCCGCTCAGGTGCCCGCTGCCGTCGAGGTTCGTGAGCGGAACGGTGTGGTACGCGGCGGCGGGAACCGCCGCGTCGCTGTCCCTCTGGTCGGTGAGCGACTCGTCGCCGAGGCTCTGAACCGGGTTGGAAACGAAAACAGAGGCTGTGCCGGTCGAAGCATTCGTGCCGGACTTCCCCGCGCTGGCGGCGGTTGCCGCCGCCGCGACGACGACGAGCGCGAACGTCCCGATCAAGGCCTTCAGCCGCATGAAGCTCTCCCCCTTTGTAGACGCGCTCCGAACCGTAGCCGCGAACAGGCCGGTCCGTCCACCGGGGGTAGCATGGGCGCGGTGAGCGAGCTCGAGCGGAAGCAGGACCGCGCGCCGGTCCCGGCCGGGTGGGAGTACGCCACGGCCCCCGAGTCGCGCGAGATCGTCACGCTGCGCGAGCGCTACGGGCACTTCGTCGGCGGCGAGTGGCTCGAGCCGAAGGAGGCCTACACGACGATCGATCCCTCGAGCGAGGAACCGCTGGCGGAGGTCGGACAGGCGACCGACGAGGAAGTCGGTCTCGCGGTCCAGGCGGCGCGCGAGGCCTTCGAGAACGGCTGGTCGGCGCTGCCGGGCTCGGAGCGCGCGAAGTACCTGTTCCGGATCGCGCGCCTACTCCAGGAGCGCTCGCGCGAGTTCGCCGTGCTCGAGTCCCTGAACGGCGGCAAGCCGATCCGGGAGTCGCGGGACGTCGACCTGCCGCTCTCGGCAGCGCACTTCTTCTACTACGCCGGCTGGGCGGACAAGCTCGAGTACGCGTTCCCGAACCGCCGGCCGAAGCCGCTCGGGGTCGCGGGCCAGATCATCCCGTGGAACTTCCCGCTCCTGATGCTGGCGTGGAAGATCGCGCCCGCGCTGGCGGCGGGGAACACCGTCGTGCTGAAGCCGGCGGAGACCACGCCGCTCTCGGCACTGCTCTTCTGCGACGTCCTCCGGCAGGCCGAGCTGCCGCCGGGCGTCGTCAACATCATCACGGGCGACGGGCGCGCCGGCGCGGCGCTCGTGCAGGCGAACGTCGACAAGGTCGCCTTCACCGGCTCGACCGAGGTGGGCAAGGCGATCCGGCGCGAGCTCGCCGGCACCGGCAAGAAGCTCACGCTCGAGCTGGGCGGCAAGGCCGCGAACGTGATCTTCGACGACGCCGCGCTCGACCAGGCGGTCGAGGGGATCGTCAACGGGATCTACTTCAACCAGGGCCACGTCTGTTGCGCCGGCTCGCGCCTGCTGGTGCAGGAGTCGATCTACGAGCCGGTGATCGGAAAGCTGAAGCGTCGGCTCGCGACGCTGCGGGTGGGTGACCCGCTCGACAAGAACACCGACGTCGGCGCGATCAACTCCCGCCAGCAGCTCGACAAGATCGAGGAGCTCGTCCGGAGCGGGGAGGAGGAGGGCGCAGAGATCTACCAGCCGCCGTGCCGCCTGCCGGAGAAGGGCTACTGGTTCGTGCCGACGGTCTTCACGGACGTCGCGCAGAGCTACCGGATCGCGCAGGAGGAGATCTTCGGGCCGGTGCTGTCGGTGCTGACGTTCCGCACGCCGGACGAGGCGGTCGAGAAGGCGAACAACACGCCGTACGGGCTCTCGGCCGGAGTCTGGACCGAGAAGGGGTCGCGGATTCTCTCGATGGCGCAACGCCTGCGCGCCGGCGTGATCTGGGCGAACACCTACAACCGCTTCGACCCGTCGTCGCCCTTCGGCGGCTACAAGGAGTCCGGCTTCGGCCGCGAGGGCGGCCTGCACGGGCTCGAGCCGTACCTGAGGTTCGAATGAGCCGCCTGCCGGTCCGCAAGACGTACAAGCTCTTCATCGGCGGCGAGTTCCCTCGGTCGGAGTCCGGGCGGACATACGAGGCAGAGGGGCAGAACGTGGCGCGAGCCTCGAGGAAGGACCTGCGCGACGCGGTGCGCACGGCTCGATCGGCGTTCGCGACGTGGTCGGCGATGACCGCGTACAACCGCGGCCAGGTGCTCTACCGGATCGCCGAGATGATGGAGGCCCGGCGGGCCGAGTTCGCGGAGCTCTGCTCGGGCCCGAAGGAGGTCGAGCGCTCGATCGACCGCGTCGTCTGGTACGCCGGCTGGGCGGACAAGCTCGCGCAGGTGCTGGGCTCGTCAAATCCGGTCGCGGGGCCGTACTTCAACTTCACCGTCCCAGAGCCCACAGGCGTGGTCGGGATCCTCGCGCCCGAGAAGCCCGCGCTGGCGGGGCTCGTGTCGCGGCTTGCGCCGGCGATCGTCGGCGGGAACGCGTGCGTCGTCGTCGCCTCCGAGCCCCATCCGCTGGCCGCGGTCGAGCTGGCCGAGGTGCTGGCGACTGCGGACGTGCCCGGCGGCGTCGTCAACATCCTGACCGGCAAGCGGGAGGAGCTGGCGCCGGTGCTCGCGGCACACATGGACGTGAACGCGCTCGACGTGGCGGGGGCTGACGGGGAGCTCCCGGAACTGGAGCGGCTGGCGGCCGAAAACGTGAAGCGCGTCGTCCACGGCGCCCCGGACGACCAGAGTCCGTGGGAGATTGCCGGCTTCCTCGAGCTGAAGACCGTCTGGCATCCAATCGGCGTGTGACCCGCGCGGAGCCCGAGTTGCCGCTGTTCAAGGCACACCCAACCTCCTCCCCGAGGCGATCGTACCGGCGAAGTACATACGCGTCTGTGTCCTCTTTGCGCCAGAATTGCGCCTTGTGAACCGGCCTCGCCGCTTCAGCCAGGCGATCTCCGAGGGAGACGGCATCTCGGTCATCGCAGGGGTCGACGGCCCGGACGCGGCTCGCCGCGCCGAGCTGGACGGGGCCGAGGGGCTGCTCGTCGACAGCGGCCGTGAAGCGCGGCTCCCCGAGATCCGCGACGCGGTGTCGCTTCCGATCCTCTTCTACTGGGGCGGCGAGCGCGCCGACCGGCTGGACGGGGCGGACGCCTGCGTCGTCGAGGCGGCGGCGTGGTCAGGCGGGCTCAACGACCAGTTCGAGCTCGCGGTGCGTGTCGAGGACGAGGAGCAGCTCGAGGAGGCGCTGGAGAAGTTCGACCCGGAGCTGTTCCTGCTGGCGGGCAAGGACGACGAGCCGCTCGAGCGCGTGCTCGACCTCCTGCCCGACGTTCCGGCCGGAAAGCTCGTGATTGCCGAGCTGCCGGCGACGACCCGGGCAGACGTCGACGAGCTCGAGCGCGCCGGGATCGACGCCGTGATCGTCCGCGCGGGGAACGTCGCCGAGCTGATCGGCGAGCCGCCCCCAGAGGTCTGAGCACCCGCGCGCACGAGCGCTTGCGGGACAGCCCCTTGGGCGGTCCGCGCGCAGCACTGGCCGCGATCGTCGCGGGTGCGGCCGCGCTCAGGATCGTCGGCATCGGCTACGGCCACTCGTTCCCGCTCTTCAGCCCGGACGAGCAGAGCATCGTTCCGCGGGCCTGGAAGATGGTTCACGGCGGGGGTCTCGATCCGCACTGGTTCGATTACCCGTCGCTGCTCATGTACCTGCTCGCGCCGTTCCAGGCGTGGCAGGGGGCTCCGTCCTACCTCGCCGCCCGGCTCGTCGTGCTCGTTCTCGGGCTCGGCGCCGTCGCCGCCGCCTGGTGGCTCGGAAAGCGCGCCTACGGCGGGCCCGCGGGAGCGGTCGCCGCCGCCCTCGTCGCAGTCGAGACAACCGAGGTCGCCTACTCGCGGATGGCCGTCACGGACGTTCCGCTCACGCTGGGCGTGGCAGCGTCGCTGGCGCTGCTCGTCTCCGGCCGGATCGAGCTCGGCGGGCTCGTCGCGGGCCTCGCGGCCGGCATCAAGTACCCCGGCATTTTCCTGCTGGTCCCGCTCGCGGTCGCCGGCTACCGGCAGCCGCGGCGCCTCGCCCTCGGCGCCGCGCTGGCCGTCGTCGCCTTCTGTGTGACCAATCCCTTCTTCGTCGCCCACCTCGGCTCCGCGCTGTCCGACGCCTACCGGGTGCAGAAGCTCGCGCACGAGGGCTGGCTCGGGTTCGAGCACGACCCCGTCGCGCCCTTCGCCTTCGTGGCTCACCTCTGGCACGGGCTCGGCCCGGCGTTGCTGGTCTGCGCCGTCGGCTTCGTCGTCGCGCTGGCTAGCCGGCGGCGCGCCGACCTGATCCTCGTCTCGTTCGCGGCCGTTTACTTCCTCGACCTCTGCACGCTCGGCGCCCACTTCGACCGCTACGTGCTGCCGTTGCTTCCGCCGCTGGGTGCGTTGGCCGGGCGCCTGCGGGGGCTCGCTCCGGTCGCTCTGCTGCTCCTCGTCGTGCCGCTCACCTGGTCGATCCGCGACGCCGGCCGGCTGACGAAGACCGATACGCGCGTCGTCGCCCATCGCTGGATCGAATCGCACCTGCCGCAGGGCGCCAGGCTGGCGGCTGATCCTTCGCTGCCGCCGTTCGCCGGCTACCGCGTCCTGAAGCTGCGCCTGCCGCTGCCACAGGAGGAGCACGCCGACCCGAACCGGGACGTCGGCCGCCTCCGGCGCAAGGGCGTTCGCTACGCCGTCGTCACCGGTGCGATCGCGGACCGCGTCCTCGCCGCCCGCGACGACTACCCGGGCGAGACTCGGTTCTACGAGAGCCTGCGAACGCGCGCCAAGCGGCTCTTCTACCGCGCTCCGGACGGTCTCAACGGCCCGTGGGTTGCCGTGTACCGGCTCTAGCGATGGTTGCGAAGCGGGAGCTGTCGGATCGACCGGTCATTTCAGACGGACGCACGGGCAAAGCCCGCGCGTCCTGAAATCGGCATCACAAGCGACGCCTTAGCCAAAGAACGCCCGCGCGACCCCGTACCAGTCCTCCGGCACCGTCTTGAGCTCGGCCGTCGCCTCCTCGAGCGAGACGTCGACGATCGCGTCTCCGTGCAGCGCCGCCATGCGGCCGAAGCGACCCTCGTGCACGAGGTCGGCCGCCTTCAGCCCGTACCGCGTCGCGAGCACGCGGTCCCGCGGCGTCGGCGAGCCTCCCCGCTGCACGTGCCCCAGCACCGTCACGCGGGTCTCGTAGCCGGTGCGCGACTCGATCTCGCTCGCCAGCCGCGCGCCCACGCCGCGCTCGGAGAGCCGCACGTGGCCGAACTCGTCGAGCTCGCTGCCGTCGGCGAGCCCCTCGAGCTCGTAGCCCTCCGAGACGACGACGATCGAGAAGTCCTTGCCCCGTTCGTGGCGCCTGCGGATGTCCGCGCACGCCTCCTCGATCGAGATCGGGTGCTCCGGGATCAGGATCACGTCCGCACCGCCCGCGATTCCGCTCATCACGGCGATCCAGCCCGTGTGCCGGCCCATCACCTCGACAACCATCACGCGGTTGTGCGACTCCGCCGTCGTGTGGAGCCGGTCGATCGCCTCCGTGCAGATGAAGACCGCGGTGTCGAACCCGAACGTGTAGTCGGTCGCGGAAAGGTCGTTGTCGATCGTCTTCGGAACGCCGACGACCGGGAAGCCGTGCTCGGCGTGGAGCCTCGCGGCGACCCCGAGCGTGTCCTCGCCGCCGATCGCGACCAGTGCGCCGAGGCTCTCGCGCTCGAAGTTCTGGAGCACGGCCTCGACGCCGTCGAGCTTGTACGGGTTCGTGCGCGACGTCCCGAGGATCGTTCCCCCGCGGGGCAGGAGACCCGAGATCTCGCGCGGCCCGAGCGGCTCGAACTTCGCCTCAAGCAGCCCGCGCCAGCCCTCGCGAACGCCGGCGACCTCGTGCCCGCGCTCAAAGCAGCGGCGTGCGACAGCGCGAATAACGGCGTTCAGCCCAGGGCAGTCCCCGCCGCCGGTGAGCACGCCCACCTTCACGCGGCCATCCTATGGGCAGTGCCGAAGGTGGGAGTCGAACCCACACGGGGCTTTCGCCCCACCGGATTTTGAGTCCGGCGCGTCTGCCAGTTCCGCCACTTCGGCGCACAGAGAAGAGTAGCCCTGTTCCTCCGTTGTACACGCGCCGTTCCAATTTGCCAGCGCGCAGCCCTAGCCCGCATACTTGCGCGCAAGGACAAGGCGAGGTGGAAGTCGATGGAGGAGGGCACGTGAAGAAGCACATCTCGATTGCAGTGCTCCTTGTGGCCGTCGGTGCGCTGGCGCTCGTCGCTGCCGGCTGCGGCGGAGGAGGCAAGAAAAGCAGCGGAGGGGGCAACCAGGGGGGCGGCAAGGGCGTAACGGCCCTCCCGGCTTCGTCGTGCAGCGCGATGCAGTACAAGGGCTCCGGGAAGGCGGACTACCTGATCGCATCCGACCTGCCGCTGATCGGAGGCTCGCGCGAGCAGACGACGCAGATGGTTAAGGCGATCGCCTACGTCCTCGACCAGCAGGACTGGAAGGCGGGGAAGTACAAGATCGCGTACCAGTCGTGCAACGACGCGTCCGCGCAGCTTGCGAAGTGGGATCCGACAAAGTGCAGCGCGAACGCGCACGCCTACGTTGGGAACAGCAGCCTCATCGGCGTGATCGGGACGTTCAACTCGGGCTGCGCCGCGATCGAGATCCCTGTGCTCAACCAGGCTCCCGGCGGTGGGCTCCAGCTGCTCTCGCCGGCGAACACGTACGGCTGCCTGACTGAGCACTGCTCCGCGACCGAGCCGTCGAAGTACTACCCGAGCGGCAAGCGGACGTACGCCCGCGTGGCGCCGAGCGACCCGAACCAGGGCGCGGTCGACGCGGCGTTCCTGAAGAGCAAGGGCGTCAAGAGCGCCTACGTCCTCAACGACAAGGAGGCGTACGGCCTCGGCGTTGCCAGGAACTTCGCGGGTGCCGCGAAGGCGGCCGGGATCACCGTGCTCGGCTTCGACGCGTACGACCCGAAGGCGTCGAACTACCAGGCCCTGATGACGAAGATCAAGGCCAAGAACCCCGACTCCTTGTTCATCGGCGGCCTGATCGACGAGAACAGCGGCCAGCTGATCAACGACAAGGTGAACATCCTGGGTGACAACAGCAAGGTGATCCTGATGCTGCCGGATGGCTTCACCACGGACTCGGTGTTCAAGCGCTCGGAGGGCGGAACGCCGCAGGCCAACGGCGCGTACTTCAGCGTCGCCGGCGTCGGGATCGACCAGTACAAGGGAGCCGCGCTGACGTTCATCAACGGCTTCAAGTCGCAGCTGGGCGGGAAGCCCGTGGATCCCTACGCGATCCTCGGTGCCCAGGCGGCCCAGGTGATGCTCGACGCGATCGAGAAGTCTGACGGCAGCCGATCGAGCGTGATCGACAACGTCTTCAAGACGCACGTCACGGACGGCCTGATCGGCAGCTTCTCGCTGAACAAGAACGGCGATCTGTCCGGTGCGACGGGCCCCTCGATCCAGTTCACGATCTACGTCGGAGCAGGGAACCATCTGAAGACGCTTCTCACCACCAAGCCGCAGGCGGATCTCGTCGACGCGGCAAGAAAGGGCTAACCCGACGACCAGGGAGGTTCGGGAGGGCTGAAATGTCCTCCCGGACCTCCCTACAATCACTCGGATAGCAGTCGAAGCCCGCACCGAGCCCGCGGCGCTCGCGGCGCGCGGACGCCGAAATCGGCCGTCGCTGATGTCGGTGCTCGGCCTCGTCTTCGTCGGGCTGCTACTGGCGTGGCTGATCAAGAACGCCGTCGATACGCCGGGCGATTTCTTCGATGTCCTCCTGATCGGGGTGACGACGGGCTCCGTCTACGCGCTCGTGGCCCTCGGCTACACGCTCGTCTACGGGATCCTGCAGCTGATCAACTTCGCGCACGGCGACGTCTTCGCGCTCAGCGGGCTGTTCGCGACGACGCTGATCGGGGGCGCGGTCTTCGGCCTGACCGAGTCGACCGGCACGCTCGGGCTCGTCGGCGGCCTCGTCGCCACGTTTGTGGTCGCCGCAGCCTTCGGGGCCGCCATCAACTCCACCATCGAGTTCGTCGCCTACCGCCGGCTGCGTAGCGCCCCGCGGCTGGCGGTTCTGATCACTGCGGTGGGCATGTCCTTCATGGTCCAGAACATCTCGCTGGCGATCTACGACGTCAACGCGCGCAGCATCCCGCCGCTCATCTCGGGGCACAACGTCTTCCACATCTCGAGCGTCAACTACACGTGGGACGCGTTCTTCGTCGTGCTCGTCACCGCGCCGGTCCTCGTCCTCCTCACCTGGCTCGTCAAGTCGACGCGCCAGGGCAAGGCGATGCGCGCGACCTCGCAGGACCCGGAGGCCGCCGCGATCATGGGAATCAACGTCAACCGGACGATCACGTTCACGTTTGCGCTCGCGGGCGCCCTCGCCGGGATCGGCGCGACGCTCTACCTGATCGAGTTCAACATCCGCTACGACACGGGCTTCACGCTCGGTCTGATCGCCTTCACGGCCGCGGTGCTCGGTGGCATTGGCAACCTCACCGGGGCGGTCCTCGGGGCGCTCCTCATCGGCATGATCCAGGCGTTCAATGAGGGGCTCTCCTGGAACGCGCCCGGAGCGGCCTGGACGAAGTCGATCGTATTCGGGATCCTGATCGCGATCCTCGTCTTCCGGCCCGAGGGCCTGCTCGGGGAGCGCACGCCGGAGGGGGCGTAGCTTGGCGACCGCGGGCCGGCGTGCGCGTGCGCGCGCATCCGTGCGGGGGTACCGCGCGCGAGCGGTGGAGGCCAGCGGCCTGGGCCGCGTCGGCGAAGAGTGGGGAAGGCTGCCGGAGCGGGTCCAGAAGCTGAGCCCGGTCGCGATCGTCGTGGCGCTCGCCGTGACCTACCCGTTCTACGTCAACAGCCTGCCGACGAACATCCCGGTGATCCTCTCGTTTCCGCCCCTGCACGACACGGTGACGATCCTCGTCTTCGTGATGATGGCTGTCGGCCTGAACATGGTCGTCGGCTATGCCGGTCTCCTCGACCTCGGCTACGTCGCCTTCTACGCGATCGGCGCGTATACGGCCGGCTGGCTCGCGTCTGGGCAGTTCGAGCAGGTCAAGTTTCACCTCGGCGCCGTCGGCGTCGACTCGAGCGCGCAGGGCATCCACATCAACGTTTGGCTCGTGCTGCTGTGCGCAGCGATCGTGACGGCTATCGGCGGCATCCTGATCGGGCTTCCGACGCTTCGCTTGCGCGGCGACTACCTCGCTATCGTCACGCTCGGCTTCGGCGAGATCATCCCCCAGTTCGTGCGCAACGCCGACAACCTGCACGGCTTCGACCTGACGCACGGCACGTTCGGAATCAACCCGATCGACCAGCTCGGCTTCGGCCAGAAGCTGCACGATTCGATCGGCCTGCCCGCCCGCTACAACGAGTCGTTCCCGCCGACGCCGGACCGGCTCTTCTTCTGGACCGTGCTCGGGCTGCTGCTCCTGACGCTCTTCTGCAGCATGCGCCTGCGTGACTCGCGGCTCGGTCGCGCGTGGATCGCGATCCGCGAGGACGAGACGGCGGCCGGCGCGATGGGAGTCCCTCTGATGCGGACGAAGACGTGGGCCTACGCGGGCGGCGCCTTCTTCGGCGGGATCGCCGGCGCCTACATCGCAACCTTCAATTCCGGAGCGTTCCCCAGCCAGTTCGACTTCAACATCTCGGTCTTCCTGCTCTGCATGGTCATCCTCGGCGGAATGGGGAGCCTCTGGGGCGTCGTCGTCGCGGGGACGATCCTGGCCTGGCTGAACTTCGACGGGCTCGGCAACATCGGCTCCTGGCTGAACGACAACGTGTTTCCGGCGTCGCACCAGATCGACGTGCCCAAGTACTCGTTCGGAATCTACGGCCTGATCATCGTGCTGATGATGATGTTCCGCCCGATTGGCCTGATACCCGAGCGCCGCCGCAAGCGCGAGATCGAGGAGGAGACGCATGGCGGGCCTCTCGACGAGCCGCTGTACGAGATGCGCGGCGCCGACGAGCCGGGCGCGGGCGAGCGCGGCGAGCCGGAAAGGATCCCGCGCGGATGAGCGAGCCGGCTGCAGGTGACGGCAACCTCCTGGTCGCGGCCCAGATCCGCAAGGAGTTCGGCGGGCTCTTGGCCGTCAACGACCTCGACTTCACGATCCCAACGCGCTCGATCGTGAGCCTGATCGGCCCCAACGGCGCCGGCAAGACGACCTTCTTCAACATGCTCACGGGCCTCTACAAGCCGACGGCCGGCGTGGTCCTCTTCGACGGCGCCGACATCACGGCCAAGCCGCCGCACGCGATCACGAAGGCCGGCATCGGCCGCACGTTCCAGAACATCCGCCTGTTTCCGCAGATGACGGCGCTCGAGAACGTGCTCGTCGGGATGCACGCGCGGCTGAAGGGCGGCATCCTCGGCTCGATCCTGGGAACGCCGCGCGTCCGCCGGGAGGAGCGCGAGGCGGCTGAGAAGGCGCGGGAGCTGCTGCGCTTCGCGGGGCTCCGCGGCGTCGACCACGAGCTCGCCGAGGCGCTCGCCTACGGCGACCAGCGGCGGCTGGAGGTGGCGCGCGCGCTCGCCACCCAGCCGAAGCTCTTGCTCCTAGACGAGCCGACGGCCGGCATGAACCCGCAGGAGACGGTGACATTCCTGAACTTCGTCACGAAGCTGCGGGAGGAGCGGCCGATCGCGATCCTCCTGATCGAGCACGACATGAAGGTCGTGATGGGCGCCTCCGAGCGGGTGACGGTGCTCGACTACGGCGAGAAGATCGCCGAGGGCACGCCCAAGGAGATCCAGCACGACGAGCGCGTGATCGAGGCGTACCTCGGAAAGACGGCAACGGCGTGAGCGCTACCACAGGCAACGGGCGCGGCGAGGTCATTCTCCGCCTGGAGGACGTCCACACGTTCTACGGGACGATCCACGCGCTGAAGGGGATCTCGATCGACGTGCACGAGGGCGAGATCGTCACGCTGATCGGCGCGAACGGCGCCGGCAAGTCGACCACGCTGCGCTCGATCAACGGGCTCAACCAGCCGCGCGAGGGCTCGATCGTCTTCCGGGACAGGAACATCACCCGGCGCCCCCCGCACGAGATCGTCGGGATGGGCATCTCGCAGTCGCCCGAGGGACGGCGGCTGTTCCCGCACATGAGCGTCCTCGAGAACCTGGAGATGGGCGCGTTCCAGCGAAAGGACCGGGCGCAGATCCGAGAGGACCTTGACCGGGTCTACGGGCTCTTCCCGCGCCTCGCCGAGCGCAAGAGCCAAAACGGCGGGACGCTTTCCGGCGGCGAGCAGCAGATGTGCGCGATCGGCCGCGCGCTGATGGCCCGCCCGAAGCTGCTGATGCTCGACGAGCCGTCGCTGGGGCTGGCGCCGATCTTCGTCGAGAAGATCTTCGAGATCATCCACGAGATCAACGAGCAGGGGACCACCATCCTGCTCGTCGAGCAGAACGCGCTGATGGCGCTCGACTCCGCGCAGCGCGGCTACGTGCTCGAGACCGGCCGGGTCGTCCTGACGGACGACGCGAAACGCCTCCGGGAGAACGAGCAGGTGCGGAAGACGTACCTGGGCGAGGAATAGCAGCTAACCAGCGGCTACGTTCAGGGGGAAATACGGCGGCGAGAGCAGGAAGCCGACGCGCGCGTCGCTGCCGGCGCGGCCGTGGGCCATCTCCAGGGCGGCTCCCAGGCCATGGGCCGGGACGAAGCCGAGCTGGCGCGCCGCAACTGCGTCGCGGCACCCGGCGACGATGACCGAGCCCAGCCGTCCGAGCGCGGGCGCGCAGGCCGCCCAGTCGGCGAACGGTAGGATCGGATGGCAGGTCCGGCCGTTGCGGTAGTCGGCGAGCGCGCGATCGTCCGCGGCGACGGCGTGCTCGGTCTGCGCCAACTCCTCGGGCTCGCGAGAGCCGCTCCGCAGCGCGTTGAAAACGGCCCGGTAGGGCTGCTGCGTCGGATGCGCGAACCGGCGGTGAAAGCGGTTCAGCAGGATCGCCGTGCCGCCGTCGGCGACCGGGAACTGGTTGCGCCATAGCCGCAGGGCGAGCCCGAGGCCGAGGTACGCGACGAGCAGGGGGTTCGGGCGCTCACGGGGCAGGTGCGGCGTCGTGCGCGGGATCCCGATGCAGATCGCGTCGAGCGGTCGCTCGAGTGCGGTCGAACGGGCCTCGACGGCCCGCAGCAGCGCCTCGGCGTGTGCGACGGACGGTGGGCCCGCGAACGCTGCGGCGGCGCTGATCTCGCGCCGGATCGACTTGATGGCGCGATCGCGGACGAAGCCGGGGAGTAGCCGCAGCCCGCGCCTGAGCGGGGAGCGGGCGATCCGCTCGAGGGCGTCGACCTCGTAGGGGTACCCCCGCGCGGCTCCCAGCAGGAGAGGATGGTTCAGGGCAACGGAGGCGCCGATCACGGCGGCCCGCTGCGAGAGGCGGCGCTCGATCTCGATCCCGAGCCTCCAGCCCTGCGACGCACCGGTCTCGACCAGCGAGTAGGCGCCTGCGGCGCGCAGCGCGTGGCGGCCGGCGGCGCCGAGCAGGAGAGCGGGGCCGCCGTGGAGCACCGTCTCCGCCGCGCTGACGGTCAGAACGACGTCGGTCTCCACGAGCGCCCGGTTCACGCGCAACGGCACCGATCCCGCCTCGCCGAGCTCGACGAGCTCCGGATCCTCGGCGTCGTGGATCTCGACCGCTCCCTCGAAGCGCCGCGCGAAGCCGGGCGAGACGACGCCGAGCTGCTCCAGCTCCCGCCGGACGAGCTTCCGCGTGAGCCCGCCGGCAACGAGCAGCGTCTGCCGCTGCGCCGGAATCCCCGCGCGCTCGAGCTCCGCCGAGGCGGCGGCCAGCGCGGCCTGGCGCGGGTCGTGCAGCCCCGCCGGCAGGGGCAGGGCGGGCGGCTCCACGACGATCGTCGCGCGCCCTCCCCTCGGCGCGACCGCGGCCAGGGACTGGCCGGCGAGCGGGAAGCGGAGCGCATCGCGCACGGCGGCGCGCACGTCGGCCATCGCCTCGCCGGGCGGCGGGGGCCGCAGCACGACCGCGTCCTCCGGCGCGTCGACGACCACGACGCTCGTGCCGCACAGCAGCGGCAATTTCACGGAATCGACCGGTATAGCCGCAAGAAGGTTGTGCGAAAGCCGCGCCTGGGCCAGAAGCGGGAAGCCCAGAGGTTCGTCATCCGCCAGTCGGTGGTCATCAGCGGGTAGCCGTTCTCGTACGCCCAGCGGATCGCGTGCGCAGTCAGCGCGCGCCCGACGCCGGTGCCGCGCGCCTCGGGCTCGGTGGAGGCCTGGGACAAGTCGATGCCGTTCGGCGGGACGCGGAGGTCGGGCGGGCGCCGGTAGAGGAGCAGGTGCCCGACGATGCGCCCGTCGCGCTCGGCGACGAACAGCTCGTAGTCGTCGAGGTCCGGGTCCTCGTGCCATTCAGCCGCGATCTCCTCGAGGCTCTGGAGCTCCAATCCGGAGAAGCTCGGGGCCGACAGCATCGACTCGCTCATCGCGAGCTCGAGCCGAGCGGCGTGGTCGAAGTCGTCCGGCGTTCCGCGCCGAATGGCCACGCCGCCGTCGAAGGGCTCCTCGCGCGCGGTCTCGCGCATGGCGAGCGCGCCCGAGGCGCCGAAGCACAGCCAGAACCACGCCTCGACGAGGTCCCCGTCATGAGAGGGAACGAAGACCGCGTGCTGCATGTAACCCTCGTCCACCCAGCGCTGCGCTGCCGCGGCGTACAGGTCGCGCATCGCCTCGCGGTCCCCTTCGATGGCCTGGCCGGCGATTCCGGCCCGCATCCAGGTGATGTCCCGGAACCTGTGCGGCGCGGCGATCAGGTAGCCGGTCGGCGAGAAGACGCCTGCGGCGGCCTCTTGGTGCCATTCGGCCTCGAGCGCGGCACGCGGCTCGGCGAGCTCCGGCAGCAGCGGCTCCGCCTCCCGGTGGCGTGCGTGTCGAGCAGCGAGCAGCGCCGCGGCGTCGTCGAGATGCTCGTCGGCAAAGGGCACGATCTCCGGCCGGCTCATGCGACGTAGACTCGCAGAGATGTCCCCGAAGACACTCACCGGAGCCGAGTTGCAGCTCGACGACGCCCCCGCGCGCGAGGCCGACCTCTTCCTGGTCGATGGAAACAACCTCGCCTACCGCGCATTCTTCGCGCTCCCGGAGGAGCTTGCGACGAGCGAGGGCTTCTCCACGAACGCGCTCCTCGGCTTCACGAACATGCTCTTCAAGCTGCTCGCGGACTACCGGCCAAAGGGGGTGGCGGTGGCCTGGGACACGAGGCCCGTCCACCGGACCGAGCTGCTCGACACGTACAAGATCGAGCGGCGGCCGATGCCGGACCTCCTGCGGGAGCAGTTCCCGCACTTCCGCCCGATCGTCGAGGCCTTCGGCTACCGCAACCTCGAGTTCGGGGGCTGGGAGGCGGACGACGTAATCGCGACGCTCGCCCACTTGGCGGACGAGGCGGGGATCCGCACCTGCGTCGTCTCGACCGACCGCGACGCCTTCCAGCTCGTCTCCGAGAACGTCTGCCTGATGATGACGCCGCGCGGGGTCTCCGACGTACACGTCTACACGCCGGAGCGCGTCGAGGCGCGGCTGGGAATCTCTCCGGAGAAGGTTCCGGACTTCATCGCGCTCAAGGGCGATCCGTCGGACAACATCCCGGGCGTCCCGGGAATCGGGGACAAGACGGCCGGCCAGCTCGTGGCGCAGCACGGGTCGCTGGAGGCCGTCCTCGAGCACGTCGACGAGCTGACGCCGGCCCGCGCGAAGGCGATCCGGGAGCATGCGGAGCAGGCTCGTGGCGCGAAGGAGCTCGCCACGATGCGGCGTGACCTCGAGCTCGGCTGCGATCCGGCCGAGCTGGTGCTCTCGCCGCCCGACCGCTCGAAGCTGAAGGAGATCTTCCGGCGCTTCGAGTTCCGGAACCTCCTGAACCGCGTGGACGAGCTCGACGCCGCCGTCCCCGCGGCCGCGGTGCTCAAGCCGACCGGCGTCACAGTACCGTGGCGCGAAGAACTTAGTAACAGTCTGTTACAAGGAGGGGTAGCGGCCGGGATTGCCACCGACGAGGAGCGGATCGCGGCGGCCGTGGGCGACGAGGTTGTTCTCTCTCCGCGCCCGGATCGGCTCGAGGGCGAGCTCGTCGCACACGACGCGAAATCGTTGGACGTCGAGGCGGTCGACGACACCATGATCCTCGCCTACCTGATCGAGCCCGGCCGCGCCGGCTACGAGCTCGACGACCTCGCCGCCGAGTACGGGCTCGAGCTCGTCCCCGAGCCGGAGGCGGAGGAAGAGACCGCGGCCCTCGTCCGTCACGCGGCCGCGACGCTGCGCCTGCGCGATCTGCTCCTCGAGCGCGTGCGCGAGCGCGGAGAGGAGCCGCTCTACCGCGAGATCGAGCTGCCGCTGACCGCCGTCCTGGCGGCGATGGAACGGGCGGGCGTCAAGGTCGACACGTACCGGATGGGCGAGATCACGGCGCGCCTGGCCGACCGCGTCGAGGAGCTCGAGTCGCGCGCGTACGAGCTCGCGGGCGAGGAGTTCATGCTCGGCTCGACGCAGCAGGTCGCGCGGATCCTGTTCGAGAAGCTCGGCCTCACGCCCGGCCGCAAGGGGAAGACCGGCTTCTCGACCGACACCCGCGTTCTGCGCTCCATTCGCGGCGAGCACGAGCTCGTCGGAGTGATCGAGGAATGGCGGGAGTACTCCAAGCTGCTGAACACCTACCTCGGCCCGCTGCCGTCTCTGCTCGGTGAGGACGGCCGGCTGCACACGACCTTCAACCAGACGGTGGCGGCGACGGGACGCCTCTCGACGACGAACCCGAACCTGCAGGCGATCCCGATCCGAACCGAGCTCGGCCGCGAGATCCGCTCGGCGTTCGTCGCCGAGCCCGGCTGCAAGCTCGTCAGCGCCGACTACTCGCAGGTCGAGCTGCGCATCCTCGCGCACGTGTCCGGAGAGCCGAAGCTACGCGAGGCGTTCGAGCGGGGCGAGGACATCCACGCCGCCACGGCCGCCGAGGTGCTCGGCAGGGAACGGGCGTCGCTGACCAAGGACGAGCGAAACGTCGCCAAGATGGTCAACTTCGGGATCATCTACGGGATCTCCGCCTTCGGGCTCTCGGAGAACCTCGAGATCCCCCGCGAGGAGGCGCAGGCCTACATTGACGCGTACCTGGCGCGCTTCCCGCACGTCCAGGACTTCATCCAGCGGACGATCGAGCAAGCGGCACGCGACGGCTACGTGACGACGCTCTTCGGACGGCGGCGGCCCGTCCCTGAGATCCGAGCCTCAAACCGCCAGACACGCTCGCTCGGCGAGCGGCTCGCGGTCAACTCGGTGATGCAGGGGACGGCCGCGGACGTGATCAAGAAGGCGATGGTCGCGATTCACGAGCGGCTGCGGGCGGAGGGACGTACGGCGCGGCTGGTGCTGCAGGTCCACGACGAGCTGCTGCTCGAGGCTCCGGAGGCGGAGGTTCCTGCGGTCAAGCAGCTCGTCCGCGAGGAGATGTGCGCCGCCTACCCGCTCGACCCACCGCTCGAGGTCGACGTCGGCGCGGGCGAGGATTGGCACGAAGCTAAACATTGAGGCTGCGGGCGGCGCGTGCTACAACGCGGCGAGTGCGGCGTGCGCTGCTGATCGGGGTCTTCGCTCTCACCGTTGCGCTCTCGGCTGTTGGCTCTGCGACGGCGGTCTCGCCACGCCAGATGTCCTGCGGGCAGCCCCTGGTGATCGTCCTCTTCTGGCCGCACGGTCACGGAGCTATCCGCAGCGTCGGCTTCACCGCCGACCGGACGCCGCACGTCGAGATCTACAAGTACGGCACGAAGGGCTACCCGAACAAGAACTTCGTCGGCTACGGCAACGCCCGGGGGAAGACCCGCTTCGCCAAGAACTGCTTCGCGACCGGCGGCGCGCACCCGGGAACCACGATCCTGCAACAGGCGACCGTGCGGAAGGCTCGGGCGCTCTCGTGCCGCCTGCCGGCGAAGGCGCTCGTGCGGACGAGGCAGGTGGCCGGACGGTTCCAGATCGACGCGGGAACACCCGGCTCGCGGGTCTTCTCGGCCAAGCTCCGGCCGCGCGCCTCGTGGCTCGACTACAGCGGAATCTCCTGCAACGTCGGCCCTGCGCCGCACTAGCCGCACAAAGGGCCGCGCGACACCGGCGGCTATACTGACCGGCCTTTCACGATGGCCAACGAGACCGTAGACAGAGAGAGCACGCAGCTCGACGAAGCCGGCGTCTGGACGACGACGGAGGACGGCGAGCGCGTCCCGGATTACGACGCGACCTTCCCCACGATCAACGAGGGCGAGGTCGTGCACGGCACGGTTGTACGGGTCGACAAGGACGAGGTGCTCGTGGACATCGGCTACAAGTCCGAGGGCGTGATCCCGGTCGCGGAGCTCTCGATCCGGCGCTCCGTGAATCCGGCGGACGAGGTGAGCCTCGGCGACGAGGTCGACGCGCTCGTGCTGACCAAGGAGGACGCCGAGGGCCGGCTGATCCTGTCCAAGAAGCGCGCCCGCTTCGAGATGGCCTGGAAGGCGATCGAGCAGGCCGCCGAGTCCGGCGAGCCGGTGCTCGGCCGGGTGATCGAGGTCGTCAAGGGCGGGCTCATCCTCGATCTCGGCGTGCGCGGCTTCCTGCCGGCCTCCCTGGTCGATATCCGGCGCGTGCAGGACCTGGACGAGTTCCTCGCGCAGGAGCTGCGCTGCAAGGTGATCGAGCTCAACCGCTCGCGCAACAACGTCGTCCTCTCCCGCCGCGCCGTGCTCGAGGACGAGCGCAAGGAGCAGCGTCAGCAGATCCTCGACCGGCTCAACCCGGGCGACGTCGTCGACGGCACGATCTCGAACATCGTCGACTTCGGCGCCTTCGTCGACCTCGACGGGATGGACGGGCTGATCCACATCTCGGAGCTCTCGTGGAGCCACGTCAACCATCCGTCGGAGGTGCTCGAGATCGGCCAGGAGGTCAAGGTGAAGGTGCTCGACATCGACCGCGAGCGCCAGCGGATCTCGCTCGGCCTCAAGCAGACGCAGTCCGACCCCTGGCAGCAGGTGCTCGAGACGCACCAGGAGGGCGACACCGTCGAGGGGAAGGTGACGAAGGTGGTCACCTTCGGCGCCTTCGTGGAGATCCTGCCCGGGGTCGAGGGGCTCGTGCACATCTCGGAGCTGGCGCAGCACCACGTCGAGAACCCGCGCGAGGTCGTCTCGCAGGGCGACCTCGTGAGCGCCAAGATCATCGAGGTCGACGCCGAGCGGCGGCGCCTGTCGCTCTCGCTCAAGCGCGTCGAGGGCGGCGGCGTGACGCAGCGCGCCGACGAGCTCGAGGCGGTCGAGGGGACACCGAACCTCGACCTCTCGGAGGATGTCTTTCCGGAGGGCCAGCCGGAGCCCGTTGCGGAGTCGACGCTTGAGGAGCGAGCCGCAGAGGCGCCCGAGGCGGAGGAGCTGCGGGCAGAGGAAGCGGACGCGAGCATTGCGGAGTCGACGCTTGAGGAGCCAGCCGCAGAGGCGCCCGAGGCGGAGGAGCTGCCGGCAGAGGAAGCGGACGCGAGCATCGAGGCGGATGCGGTGGCACCGGAGGAGCCCGGCCCGGGCGACTCCGAAGGCGAGGCCCCGGCCCCGCCCGAGTAAGGCGGTCGTTTGCGACGCCCGCTCGCCGTGGCGATCACGGGCGGGATCGGAGCGGGGAAGAGCGAGGCGCTCGCAGCCTTCGCCCGTCACGGCGCCGCGACCGTCTCGAGCGACGAGATCGTCCACCGCCTCCTCCGCGAGGACGAGGACGTGCGCCGGGCGCTGCTCGAGCGCTTCGGCGAGGGCATCCTCGACGAGGCCGGCCAGCTCGACCGAAGTGCGATCGCGGAGCGCGTCTTCCCGGACCGCGAGGCGCTGGACTGGCTCGAGCGGCTGCTCCATCCGCTCGTGGCGCGAGAGTACTTAGAGTGGCGTGAGCAGCTGGGACGCCTGCCGAATCCTCCCGCCGTCTGCGCGACCGAGGTCCCGCTTCTCTACGAGGTCGGCGGCGAGCAGCGCTTCGACGCCGTCGTCCTCGTGACGGCGCCGCCGGACGTGCGCGCGGCGCGCTCCCAGGTGCCGGCGGAGCTGCGGGAGGGGCGGCTGATCCCGGACGAGGAGAAGGCGAAACGGGCCGACTACGTCTACGTCAACGACGGGAGCCTCGAGGAGCTGGACGTGTTCGTCGCGGGCGTGCTCGACGACCTCACGCGCGCGTGAAGAAGCTCCTCGCACTGCTCGCCGCCGGTGCGCTGCTGGGCGGCGGCTTCGCCTACGTCAACTCGACCGAGCCCGGCTGGTACGTCCGGCTCCGCTACCCGCTCCGCTACGACGCGATCGTCCGCGGCCACGCGCGCAACTACCGCCTGGACCCGGCCCTGCTCGCGGGCGTGATCTACCAGGAGAGCAAGTTCCGCGCACACGCCCGCTCGAGCTCAGGCGCGATCGGGCTGATGCAGCTCCTGCCCGCGACGGCGAAGGGCATCGCGATCCACACCGGCGGCTCTCGCTTCCGCGTGGCGGATCTCGACGACCCCGAGATCAACGTCCGCTACGGCGCCTGGTACCTGCGGCACCTGCTCGACAAGTACGGGGACGAGAAGACCGCGCTCGCGGCCTACAACGCGGGGCAGGAGAACGTCGACCGCTGGCGCGCGAGCGGCGCAGGAATCGTCTTTCCCGAGACCCGCCATTACGTCGACCGAGTGGAGCACCTGAAGACGCTCTACCGGCGTGGATACAGGGATCGCCTTTACGAATCATCCTGACACTTGACAGACGCCGTAAGTGATGTCATAGTGACATCACTATGCAGCTACAACGATTCGTCGAAGCGCTCAAGGCCGACCTGACAGCGGTCGCGGAGCTCGGTGACGATGCGACGGCCGACGCGGCCGGGCGCCTGGTCGTCTCGCTCCAAGCCTCCGTCGGCCTGCGCCTGCTCGACGCGCTCTCGGAAGCAGCGCTCGAGCTGAACGACAAGCTTCCATCGGGCCACGTCGAGGTGCGGCTGACGGGGCAGGACCCCGAGCTCGTCTACGTCGGCGAGGAGACCGAGGCGCCCGTCGGTGGGGCGGAGGAAGGCGGCTTCACGGCCCGCATCTCCCTGCGCCTGCCCGAGGGGCTCAAGACCGCGATCGAGGCGGTCGCAACCCGCGAGGGCGTCTCCGTCAACACGTGGATCGTACGCAGCCTGTCGCGCGCCACCGCCGCCGGCACGGCCGTCCAGTCAGGCAACCGACTCACGGGCTACGCCCGGAGCTGAGAGGAGGAAGCAATGGCCACCTTCTATCCCATCCCCTTCGGACACGTCGAGGTCCGGATCGACCGGCGCCCGCAGCGCCCGCCGCACCAGGTGCAGCTCGAAAGGCGGCGGCGTCGATGAGGACCGAGACCTTCCAGACCCCCGGCCCGGTCCGCGCCGAAGTGCGAATCGGCGCGGGCGAGGTCCGCTTCGAGGCGACCGAGACCGGTGAGACGACCGTCACGCTCGAGCCGCTGAGAGACAACGACGCCACCCGTGCGGCGATCGAGGACGCCCGGGTCGAGCTGCGCGAGCGCTCCGGCGGCTACGACGTCGTCGTCGACGTCCGCGACCACGGGCGCGGCTTCAGCTTTGGGCGCGGCGCCGAGGTGCGCGTCGAGCTCCGCTGCCCGGAGGGCACCGAGATCGAGACGAAGACCGGTTCCGCCGACATCGACGGGCGCGGGCCGTTCGGCTCCATCTCCGTTCAGACGGGCTCGGGCGACGTGCACTTCGACGAGGTCACCGGCAACGTCAGGGTCGACGCGGCAAGCGGAGACGTCGACGTGCCGACGGTCGGCGGCGATGCCCGGATCAACACCGCCTCCGGCGACGTCCAGCTCGGCTCGATCAGCGGAGCCTCGAAGGTCAACTCGGCGTCCGGCGACGTCTCCGTCCGCGAGGCGCGCGGGAGCGTCGACGTGAACAGCGCGTCGGGCGACGTCTTCGTCGGCGAGGCATCCTCGTCGGTGAGCGTCAACACCGCCTCGGGCGACCAGCAGATCCAGCGGGCCGGCCAGGGCAAGCTCAGCCTCAAGTCGGCCTCGGGTGATCTGCAGGTCGGCATCCCGCAGGGCACGACGCTCTTCGTCGACGCACGCTCGCGCTCGGGCGAGGTGCGCTCCGAGCTCCCGGTGTCGGACTCGGCGCCCGAGGGGAACGGCCCGAACATCGAGCTCCGCGCGAACACGATGAGCGGCGACATCACCGTCGTCAGGGCATGAATTCCGAGCTGGCAGCCGATCGGCCGAGGTGGCCGATGCGGCTGCCGGCCGTTCTCCGTGCGCGCGAGTTCCGGCGCTTCTGGGTCGGCGAGACGGTTTCGCTGTTCGGCGACCAGATCACGCTGATCGCGCTGCCTCTCGTCGGAGTGCTCGCGCTGCACGCGTCGGCTGCCGAGATGGGCTACCTGACCGCTGCGGGGCTCGCGCCGGCGCTGTTCTTCTCGCTGCACGCGGGAGCATGGCTCGACCGGCGCGGACGGCGGCGCCAGACGATGATCGTCACGGTGCTCGGGCGGGCCGCGCTGCTCGTCACGATCCCGGCCGCCTACTGGCTCGGTGTCCTCAGCCTCGACCAGCTCTACGTCGTCAGCTTCCTGATCGGGACGCTGAGCGTCCTCTTCTTCCTCGCGTACACGACCCTCTTCGTCTCACTCGTCCCTCGCGAGCGCTATCTCGAGGCGAACTCGTTTCTCAACGGCAGTAGAGCGTTCTCCTTCGTGAGCGGGCCGA